>Ga0123337_10000016_pt1 | contig 368275 bp, 423 predicted proteins | sample frozenSSSSmetaG_FD_89792 | JGI IMG/M metagenome (GOLD analysis project Ga0123337, IMG submission 89792) | Glacier valley bacterial and archeal communities from Borup Fiord, Nunavut, Canada, to study Microbial Dark Matter (Phase II) -... | ecosystem: Environmental > Aquatic > Freshwater > Ice...
ACGGGAGAAGAATCTCTCCTTGAAGATGTATCTATTTCTTTCGATGAGATTGAAGAACAGGCTCAGAAACTCGTCACTACTCTGAAAGATTCCACGCCAATCTTCTATACGTCCGCACGGAACGAAACACTTGGCTACATTGGAAAAATACAATGTAACGAAACAGCGAAGATTCCTGCATTCTCAAACACTATCCCTGAGCTTAATCATAACGAGATGCAGGGATTTGGAACTGGCACCGACTCAAAGGACGTTGTTCGTCCTTTTGTGGCAGTGTTTATTCGTGATGCCTCGGATAGGGAACAAGTTATCCATCGCATGGAGCTTACAGAACGTCTTCTCGTAGAGCAGGGAGTTCGCACTGCGCATATCAATCTTCCTTCAGGTGGACGAAGCATGTCGTTTGTTTATGGTTGGTGGTTCATGCGAACACTTGCCCGTGCACTTGCAAACACGTACAACGTCGAGCCAGACGCTACGCCACTTATTGCAGAGTTCAAGAAGAATCTATGAGCACACTCCTGTTCGATATTGGAGGCACCAGTATGCGCATGGCTATTGGCATAGAAGGCCGAATTGAAGACATTCATAAAATATCTACACCTCAAACTTCTGAGGAAGCTATTGCTGAATTTGTTGTTTTTGTTAAGGACAAAGAGCTTCTTAATGCTTTTGGAGGTGTAGCAGGAACTATTCTGGACGGCGTAATTAAAACGTCGCCTCATCTGCGTGGGTGGGAAGGATGTCATTTTGCTCAAGCACTTTCGGACGCTCTCTCAATCCCCGTACACATACAGAACGATGCAGAACTCGCTGGTATAGGCGAGGCGGTGTATGGAGCAGGGAAGGGCTATTCGTTAGTTGCGTATTTGGGTATTGGAACAGGTATAGGAGGTTCGCTCGTACATGACGGTGTTATCGCGCCACATGCATTGGGATTTGAACCAGGGCACCAGGTCCTGGATGTATCAACAGGAGAGACCTTTGAAGGTCTCGTATCAGGTCATGCGTTGCAGGCTCGCCATAGCGAACCTGCCCATGCTCTTTCGCGAAGTGTGTATGACGAGAATACGTCCATACTTGCTGCAGGTATCTACAACGTTCTCCTTGTCTGGTCCCCAGACGTTTTAGTTCTTGGAGGATCGCTTATGAATGAAGAGAATGGATACCAGATATCTAAGGTTCAAGAAGCTCTCCAACAGATCGCTCACGCCCTTCCTACGGTACCTCCTGTCCTCCGTGCGGCACTTGGAGACTCCTGTGGCCTCTATGGCGCACTTGCTGTTAGCGAGACTCGCTAGAGATAGCGTTCTTCGTATCGCTTCATCGCGTTTTCTATAATCTTTAGACCCTTTCCTCGTTCGGTTGCCTTATAGGCTCCCGTGTCGAGTTTTTCGATAAGTCCTTCATCAATAAGTTTCTTAAGCTTGAGGGTGAGAGTACGTGTTGAGATTCCTGGAAGGTCCCGCTCCAGGTCGCAGAAGCGCTTCGTATCGTCCATGAGAGCGTGCATAACAAGCATGGTCCAGGTATCAGAGAGAAGGACCGCTACCTTAGTTATGGGGCATGCTGTTTCGACGGGTTTCATACTAAGAGAGTAGCATAGAATACTTTACAAAGTAAAGTACACGATATAGAATAAATACCTACTCATTCTATATCTTTTTATATGGCATACGACACACTCGCTTCCGAAGAAACGGTTACAAAAACAATCGCAGCACTCGCGGGGCATAATTTCCATGCAGAGGTAGTACATACAAAGGAAGAGGCTCTTGCTCGCATCAAGGCACTCATTCCAGAAGGGGTATCCGTTATGAACGGCTCATCTCGCACACTGGAAGAGAGTGGGTTCGTAGAGTACCTCAAGGAGGGAACACACGGCTGGGACAATCTTCATGAGGGCATCCTCAAAGAGCAGGATCCTGCTAAGCAGGCAAGGATACGACGTGAGACAACGGTGTCTGACTTCTATCTCGGAAGCGTGCATGCGGTTACGGAAGAAGGAGAACTTTTCTTCGCATCAAACTCGGGAAGTCAACTTCCACATCTTGCGTTTAGCTCTCCAAATGTAATTCTCGTCGTAGGAACCCATAAGATCGTACCGACCCTTAAGGATATTGAGGCACGCATGAACGACCGTATTCTTCCTCTTGAAGAAGTGAACATGCAGCAGAAGTACGGTGTGAGTACTCAGTGGAACAAGACGCTCGTACTCCATAACGAGAATCCACACATGGGACGTACCGTACGCATTATTTTTGTTGAAGAAGTCCTTGGATTCTAGGTCTATGCAGAAGGTGGTACATAGAGCGGATGCTCGTGGCAAGGGAGAACATGGGTGGCTCTCAACTCGTTATAGTTTTAGCTTCGCAGATTGGTACGATCCTAGTCGTATGGGATTCGGTGCGCTTCGTGTAATAAATGATGATCGTATTGCGGCAGCACATGGCTTTGGTGCACATCGCCATCAGGACATGGAGATCATCACCATTGTTACGAAAGGCACCGTAACGCACGAAGATAGTATGGGCAACAAAGGAACCGTGTCCGCAGGAGAGGTGCAGGTTATGTCTGCCGGAACCGGTGTTACGCATGCAGAACGTAATGACTCTCCAGACGAAGAGCTAACGCTCTTTCAGATTTGGATCGCAACACGAGAGAAGGGTGTAGAACCACGATATGCGCAAAAGTCATTTGGAGAATCTGTTTCAGGCTCTCGTCTGTTGGTCGCGCCTGATGCGCGCGAGGGTGCTCTCGCTATAGAACAAGATGCCTTCATAACAGAAGTGATTCTTAAGAAAGATGGCGTTACGTCTTACGAACTTAATGATCCTACACATGGCGTGTATGTGTTCGTGATTGATGGATCTGTATCTCTTTCCGAAGAAACTCTTAATATGCGTGACGCAATTGGTATCGCGGGAGAAAAGGAGATTTCGATCTCAAGTACAACTGGAGCAAAGGTACTGGTTATGGAAATTCCTCTATAGGGTCTTCGTATACATCAGTCTCAACAATGAGCGGAAGGTGATCAGAGAAGCGCGCTCCTACGGGAAGCGACGCGTGTACGTTCGTGAAGTGATGCGAATGGAATAGTACTTGCAGAGCATAGACTGGTTTCCACGATGGATATCCTGCAAGGGATACAGGAGTAAGGCCTGCTTTCTTTAAGATCTTGAAGGATCGATGATCTCGTTCGTTAAAGTCACCTCCTAACACGAGAGGACTGTCATGGTCTTTCACGTATGCTGCTATCTCTGCGAGCTGCGTTTCCCGAGAACGTTCTCCTAGTGCGAGGTGCGCGACTAGTACCGTTATCTTCTTATTGTCTGAAAGAGAAATCTCCGTCTCACCCAGTACTCGTGGGTTTACGTTACTCCGTAACGAATACGAACGATGGGCGGTTATAGGGAATCGTGAAAGAACCGCGTTACCTTCGTTAATCGACGTACCTACATTTCGTGTGGGGAAGAACTGGTAATGATCAAGAGTCGATTCCGTTGCCATCACTTCAAGCTGCGAAACACCCTTAGACCGTCTGGATCCGGCATCCACTTCCGTGAGGAGGGCAATATCTGCTTCCTCAAGTTTAAGGAAGGTGCCTGCTCCCATGGCGCCGCGACCTGCGTGGGGGAAAAGATACCGCCACCCACTCGTGAGGTACTGACGGTACCCTTTTGTTACGCCAATGCCTGATTGGATATTTGCGACGACGATTCGTATGCGCATAGAATTTATCCTACACCTTCAAGCCCGTATGGTTCATGAAGGAGTACGGGATTGAAAAGCAGCCCAAAATGCCGTACTCTCACATAGTCCTCCTCGGAGGATTTGTGCCGATGTAGCTCAGGGGTAGAGCAACTCCATGGTAAGGAGTAGGTCGGCAGTTCAATTCTGCCCATCGGCTCACGAAAGAAGAACGCACGACTCAAGGTCGTGCGTTCTTCTTTATGAACCCTTCATAATCCGTCCTGTACTATGCAGGCACGATGGCATCTATTGCGCGGACGATAAAAGACAACCTTTCGCCGGCGCGTATCCTCGCACTGTTGTTTACGGTCACCTATACCGTCGGTGCGGCATTCTATTTTGCATCAATAGGGAATGCGGAGTTCATGGGCTATATCGCCGTTATAACGTTCCTTATTGTACTTGGCGGTTGTGTGCTCACACATCAGTGCGTGCCGGCCTGGATTCTTTGGCTCCTTTCGTTCATAGGTCTGCTTCATCTCTTGGGTGCAGCCGTAATGGTGAACGGCGACATTCTCTATAACTACGTTCCGTTTCCGGTAGAGAACCCTACAGGACTTACGTTTATTAAGTTCGACCAGATCGTCCATACCTACGGTACGGGTGTAGGCGCTACACTCATGTACTATTTCCTGCGACGTGACACTTCGTTTCATTGGCTCGGCATCATGGTGTTTGCGATACTCGGCGCGATGGGTCTCGGGGCACTCAACGAGATAATTGAATTCATCGCCAAGCTCACCATTCCTGATACCGATGTGGGTGGATACTACAATACAGCTGTGGATCTGTGCGTAAACCTCCTTGGTGCATGTATCGCCACGGCACTCTGCTTCGTGTTCTGGAGACCGCCCTCTCCCATGCCACCCTCTTTACAAACACCACGATCGGAGTAAAAGTTATAGCTTCGCACCTATGGTAGGTGCGAATAGTACATGGAGGATCTACATGACTGCCACAGTAGAGTTGCAGGGAATGGACCAAGAACCGGCATTCGACGCCCTCAAGCGCCGCAACGGTGCAGACGTCCCGCTTGACTTCTCTGTGTCGGATAAGCGGGCGCAGAGGAAACGAGGCGGTTTTTCCATCGCATCCATCTTCGTGCACATGTGTATGAGGAATCGCGATGATCTCAGGAAGCGCCGCAAAGATAGGAAGCCTAACTGAGCTTCCCTCAGACTGGGTCATGGAGGCGCAGCAATGCTGCGCCTTTCGCCTATCTAGATCTCTGCTTTGAATATAGTGTGTAAAGGTAGGTGTGATATTATCCTCTCGTCGCCGAAGTAGCTCAGTTGGTAGAGCATTTCACTCGTAACGAAAAGGTCGCCGGTTCAATCCCGGCCTTCGGCTCCAGAAAAAGGAACGCCCGCACAGGTTGTGCGGGCGTTTTCTTACGCAAGGAGACTCCATGCGTTTCGAAACGGTTCGAATTTCGATTCAGGTTTTGGCGGATGCGATAAATGCATTACGACTGCAGTTTTTTCCTTGCGTGGGTTTGCAAACAGAGCATCGTTCACCACAATACTCGGCATTACATACGTTTCTGTAGCAGTGCCTTTGACATCACAAATGAACAGGTGATGGTCAGTGACTAATAGAGATTCCCGGGGCACGGTACCCCGAAGGTACGCGTTATTCTTATTTCCTGGTTCGAATATCTGCCTAAGGTAGTAGATCCTGCAGCGTTTGCCGTTCACGATGAGATGCGGGCCGTACTTAACGTGCGGTACCGGTGGATGCTCCGCTAACATATCGTGTTGGGCAGCAAGCACTGCTACTAGGTCAATGAGTTCCTGTGAAATGGATGTATAGGTTTTTTCCTTAGGTCCAGGCTTTACGGGAATTCGTTTACGCTTTTTCGAAGGCTTCACTGCATAGGGACTGTATCGTGCGTCGTGAGAGTGAGACATTTCATCTCCAAGTGGATGTAAAGAACGTTGAGTGAATATTGCCATAAAATTCTAAAAAGGCAAATATAATCGTATCGTTTACACTAGTGCAATGAGTGATGTGAGTGAACAACGCATACAGGAGATTGAGGTCCTGATGGCCTCTCCTGATTTCTGGAAAGATCCTGTGGAGGCACAGAGGATTATTAAGGAGTACCAGAACCTTAAAGATGGTGGTGACGGGGGAGACGGATATGATGCAGGGCCCGCAACCCTCGCTATCCTTGCGGGAGCCGGAGGTGATGATGCAGAAGACTTCGCTCGCATGCTTCGTCGTATGTATGAAGGCTATGCAGAACGAAACGGATGGACGGCATGGGAACTGCATGCAAACGAGAATAGTCAGGGCGGATATCGAAACGTGATGCTCGAGATTTCAGGGAAGGGAGCCTATGGAAAATTAAAGAACGAAGCAGGAGTGCATAGGTTGGTCCGTATTTCTCCGTTTAATAGCAATGCTAAGCGTCAGACCTCTTTTGCGCTCGTTGAAGTTCTTCCAAAGCTCGCCGGTAACGAGGCTATTGAGCTTAGACCGGAGGATCTTGATATTCAGTTCGCTCGCGCAGGAGGTGCAGGAGGACAGAACGTGAACAAGAGAGAGACGGCAGTACGCATTGTGCACACGCCGTCGGGCGTATCAGCGCACGTGTCGAGTGAACGTAGTCAGCTCGCAAACCGTGAGACTGCTATGGAACTTGTTAAGGCTAAACTTTTTAGAATTGAAGAGGATAAGCGTCTTGCGGAAGCGAAAGGACGCTCTATTGCGTCAACAACGGCGAACGAATGGGGAAGTCAGATGCGTTCGTATGTACTGCATCCGTATAAAATGGTGAAAGACCACGTTACCGGCGCTGAATCAGGCAATCCTGACGCGGTATTAAGTGGAGACCTGGATAGCTTCGTAGACGCAGCAGCCGAACACGAGGTATAATGACCACCGTTATATGATCTATTTCGACAAGGTGACTAAGATACATCGCGACGGCACTGCAGGCCTCGAAGATGTCACTATCGCAATTGCTCCTAAGGAATTTGTGTCCATCGTCGGACACTCAGGTGCAGGAAAGACAACACTCTTAAAAATGCTTCTCGTTGAGGACCGTCCTACTGATGGAACGGTCTTCTTTGAATCTACGGACGTGCACGCACTTCCAAAGTCTAAGCTCCATCACTATCGCAGGAAGATCGGTATGGTGTTCCAGGACTTCCGTTTGATCCCAAACAAGACTGCGTACGAGAACATTGCCTTCGCTATGGAGGCAGCAGGCCGTCCTCAGGACGAGATTGAGCTCGATGTGCCACATATCCTTGATCTCGTTGATCTTGGAGGCAAGGCGCACCATTTCCCCTCACAGCTTTCAGGAGGAGAGCAGCAGCGCGTCGCTATTGGTCGTGCCATCATTAATCAGCCAGACTTGATTGTTGCAGACGAGCCTACCGGAAACCTTGATCCTGTGAACACGTACGAGATCATGGATATTCTTAAGAAGATTAATGAGCTCGGAACGACGGTGCTCATTACCACCCATAACAAGGGGGTGGTTGATGCGATGGCACGTCGCGTTATTACCATGGACCGTGGTCGTGTGATCAGGGACGATATGCAGGGGCAGTACATTCTCTAACCGAACTTTCTTACTATGTGGACGATGATCAAGCGGGTGTTTACGGGAGGAGCGAAGAATTTTGCTCGTAGCGGCGCCGTATCGTTCGCAACCGTGCTCATCATGACGGTGACGCTCACTATCGTGGGATCATTGATCTTCCTCTCTGCTATTTTGACGAACACCCTTGCATCTCTCCAGGACAAGGTAGACGTAAACGTGTATTTCGTAACAGACGCGCAAGAAGCAGATATTCTCGCTATTCAAGATCGTCTTGAATCTCTTCCAGAGGTAGCGAGTGTTGAATACACGAGCCGCGAAGACCGTCTTACGGAGTTCCGTACGCGTAACGAGAATGATCAGTTAACGATCCAGGCACTGGATGAACTCGGTACGAATCCTCTTGGAGCTGCGCTGGCAATTAAGGCAACGGATCCTTCTCAGTACGGCGGCATCGTTGAATTCCTTTCAGAGGATTCTTCTATCTCTCCTGCAGGAGGTCCCATCATCGACAGTATTAATTACTTCCAGAACAAGGCAGTTATAGATCGTTTGACGGGTGCTATAGATGCTACGGAGAAGGCAGGACTTGCGATTGTTATTCTGTTCGCGCTCGCGTCGACTATTATTGCGCTTGCTACGGTTCGTCTCGCCATCTACACCGCACGTGACGAGATTGCCGTTATGCGCCTCGTGGGAGCGAGTAACGCCTACATCCGTGGTCCGTTCATCGTAGCGGGTGTACTTGCAGGTCTTGTTGCGGCACTTATCGCGCTCGCACTCTTCTATCCTGTTACCTGGTACGCAGGGGAGACCCTTTCAACCTGGCTTGGAGGATTTAATCTCTTCACGTACTACCTCTCTAATTTCGGCATGATCTTCAGTATCCTTGCGGGAACCGGCATCCTTGTTGGAGCGCTTGCCTCATGGCTCGCGGTGCGTCGTTATCTCCGCGTCTAGTATGGCGCTCGAAGGTCACAAGTACATATTCGTCCTCGGCGGTGTGATGTCTGGCGTCGGCAAGGGCGTTGCAGCCTCTTCCATGGGCCTCATTCTTCAACAGCGCGGCTATGGCGTTAACTTGGTTAAGGTTGATCCGTATCTAAACGTTGATGCGGGTACCATGAATCCAACGGAGCATGGAGAAGTATTCGTGCTCAACTCAGGTCTTGAAACGGATCAGGATATGGGGAACTATGAGCGGTTTCTAAACCGCGATCTTGGTCCTGAGGACTACATGACCTCAGGTATGGTGTATCAGTCGGTTCTCAACCGAGAGCGCGCTCTTGAGTACGGTGGAAAGTGCATTGAGGCTATTCCTCATGTGCGTGATGAGATTCTTCATCGTATTGAAGCTGCTGCAGCACATAATGGAAGTCGTATTTCTGTTATTGAGATCGGAGGAACGGTTGGAGATTTCCAGAATGCGCTCTTTATCGAGGCAGCACGTGTCATGAAGCTAAAGCATCCTGACGACGTTACGTTCGTCATGGTGTCCTACTTGCCGGTGCCAGGAACGCTTGGTGAGATGAAGACGAAGCCAACGCAGACGGCAGTGCGTGACCTTAACTCGTATGGGGTGCAGCCTGATTTCATCATTGCGCGCTCTAAGGAGTCTATGGATGAGAAGCGCAAAGAGAAGCTCGCTATCTGGTGCAATGTACGTCCGGATCGCATTATCTCTGCACCTGACGTAGAGAGTATCTATGATGTACCGCTTAATCTTGAGAAGGATAAGATCGGTGATTCTCTCCTTGATGCACTTAAGCTTCCTAAGGACACACCAGCTGATCTCTCTGCATGGGAAGGATTCGTATCTCGCGTGAAGGGTGCAACCAAGACCGTTAAGATTGGTATTGTGGGGAAGTATTTTGATACGGGAGATTTCGTACTCTCCGATGCCTATCTATCTGTTATTGAAGCACTTAAGTTCTCAGCAGCTGAGGTTGGTGTTAAGGCTGAGATTGAATGGCTCAATGCAAAGAAGTTTGAGGCGGGAGAAGATGTTGAAACACTTCGTACGTATGCCGGTATTATTGTTCCCGGTGGATTTGGACAGACGGGTATCGAAGGAAAGATTCATGCGATTAAGTTCTGTCGCGAGAATAAGATTCCGTACTTCGGTCTCTGCTACGGTATGCAGCTTATGGTTATCGAATACGCTCGAAACGTTCTTGGTCTTGCGAATGCGAACACGGCTGAGATTGATCCCTATGCAGAGCATCTTGTGGTTGATGTGATGCTCGAGCAGAAGGCGCTCATCGCTGAAGGGAAGTATGGAGGCACTATGCGTCTTGGAACCTACGAAGAGATTCTTACGCCCGGCACTATCGCGCACGAGGCATACGGAGCCGACAAGGTTGAAGAACGTCACCGTCATCGCTACGAGATCAATTCTGCGTATGTAGATCAAATAGAAGCCGCAGGTCTCGTGTTCTCAGGAAAGAGTCCTGACGGGGTGCTTATGGAGGTTGCAGAGCTTCCTAAGGAAGCGCACCCGTTCTTCCTTGGAACACAGGCCCATCCGGAGCTAAAGGCTCGTCCTCTTGCTCCGCATCCTCTGTTTACGGCGTTCCTGAAAGCGGCGAGTGCAAACTAGAAACAAAAGACGGGCAGGAACCAATTGGTTCCTGCCCGTTTCGATTTATGCATCCATTCCTGCGGCAGCCATTTCGATCTTTCTCTGCATGGCTCCGAGGTCGAAGTGAGAAATGACCAGAATGATATGCTCCTCGGTTCGCGGGACGACGATGATGTCCCGAAGTCTCGGTCGAGGCGAGGTGGGATTACGAATGCTCCGAGGAGGCTGGGTGCCACCTTTCCAGAGCGGGATCATCGCGCCACCCTCAACCAAGCCCTCAAGGGCGTCGTTGAGGCAGCTCTGCGCCGCGTGGGTTTCCGGAGTAAGGGGAATGAGGACGTACTCGGTCCTTTTCTTGCGATATTCCGGAATCGACGCGTCGTTGCCGAGTACCCGAATCAGGTTCTCTACCTGCTCAGGCTCTAGGTCTGCAGTAGGACAGTATTCCAGAGACGGGGGCCCGAGTCGACGGTCATTGAGCATTCTCCAGATAAACGGACGCTCGTGCGGTTTCACCTGAGGTCCAATCAAGACGTACATGTAGGCACTCCTCTCTGTACAAAGAACGATATGCCCACTCTATGCCTCAGCTGCCCAGAGTCAAGGGGTATACTGGCCCTATATCCCTCAGCATATATACGCATGGACGTAATCATTAACTATTGGGCAGTACTCGCATCCGCGGTCGCTGCCATCGCTCTCGGTTCCGTATGGTACGGCCCGCTCTTCGGAAAGCAGTGGATGCGTCTCATTGGCATTGCGATGCCAGGAGAGATCACCAAGGCGATCAAGAATGCGATGATCAAGTCGTACTCTATTCAGGCGGTCTCGGTGCTTGTTATGGCATTTGTCATGGCGCATGTCCTCTTCTTTATTAGTGAGATATTTGAGGTGGAAGGGGTTATTGCGGGTGTTACGGCCGCTATATGGATCTGGCTCGGATTCGTCGTGCCGGTTACGCTCGGCTCGGTGCTCTGGGAGAATCGCCCGTGGAGGTACTGGTTTATCACCGCAGGCTACTATCTCGTGACTCTCTCGATTATGGGCATCATCTTCGCCGTCTGGCCGTAGGATTGAAATAGGAGCTAGTTTTAGGTATGGTACTTAGACCGGAAGCGGATTTATCCGCTCCTCGGTATTGCGGGATCGTCTAATGGTAGGACTGCGGTTTCTGGTACCGTATATCTAGGTTCGAGTCCTAGTCCCGCAGCCAGCTTATTACACGTCAGGTGACTGAGGCACTTCAACGTTTACAACGTAAAAACGCATCAAGTTCGAGTTCCTAGATACATTGCCGTCGTGGGGTGTTGTGCCTAAACCAAAACAGTAGATTCAGTGTTGGTTACAGTACAATGCGTAGCATGAATCATTCATACTCACGAAGTTCCTCAATACTCCTCATACCGCTCGTGCTCGGGATACTTTGCGTCCTACCTCAGACTGCCTTTGCTGCAGCGCCGACACTATTTGCCGGAAACATATTTGATAATAATGGTGATGGGACTGTCGACACGATAAATATCGTTTTCTTAAACGGTGTCACGACAGCCAACGTGGGACCGCCGGAAGTCGCCTCTGATTGGACTTACAACGGCGGGTCGATTGGGGGTACTCTCGGAACCGCAACATTTTCTGGAGGATTCGTGTACTTCACTATCGTTGGCGCTAGTCCAGGCGTGACGGGCGGTACTATGCCTACGGTCTCGTATAACAATACTGATGTTGACGATTCTATTGCAAACGCCGACGGCCCCATGAGTTCCCAAGGGCCCATAACTCTTAATGATGGACTTGAACCGGTTATTAAAAGCGCAACCTATCGCGACTCTGACGCAGATGGAAAAATAGATCAGCTTCTTCTTACGTTCACAGAAACAGTCGCTGGCACCAGCGTTCTTTCCCTTAACGATCTCTTACTTTCTAATGTTGGCGATTTTACTGGTGCTGCGTTTGGTACAAACAGCACCGACCTTATTACTAGTTCAGTCACGAGCCTCTTGGTTACCCTTGGCACGGAAGCAACCGTTGCTGCGACCTATGATAGCAGTGTGAATATCGCTATCACTACTCAGAATAGTTTCTCGCTTAGGGACACAAGCGGCAACTCTACCCATGGGTTCAGTCTAGGTCTGCAATCACATGTAACGTTTATCGATGATGCTGACCCTGTCCTTGCCATGATAACTGACGTCCCTATATCAGGCACAGATACAACTCCTTCCGTAACGTTCAGCGCGAGCGAAGCAGGAACGATTACGTACGGGGGCTCATGTAGTTCGGGTACCACAAGTGCGACCATCGGGAGCAACACGATTACTCTTTCCGAACTTGCTCTTGGTACTTATGGAGACTGCACTATTACGGTCACGGATACGGCAGGTAATGTATCGGCTGCACTTGATAGTAATGACTTCACTATCATTGCTGAACCCCAGCCCCAAGTTTCGTCTTCGTCGAAGGGCGGTACAAGCATACAAAGCAGAGTACAGAATCTACTTACCATGGGAAATAAGGACGCCGCGATTCCGCTTATGCAGGCATGGCCGAATCTTTTCCCGACGTCGACTAACATCGCGCCCATAGTGAGCGGAACGTTCTCGTTTGTACGCAATCTTACTCTCGGTACAAATGGAGACGATGTGCGTGCGTTACAGACTCTGCTGATCACTCACGCAGTTGGTCCGGCTTCCGTAGCGCTTAGCGTCCCCGGCGCGACAGGTTACTTCGGTCCTCTTACACGTGCGGCGCTTATGGAGTATCAGAATGCAGGCGGCATCACACCAGCTCAAGGCTATTTTGGTCCGATCACCCGCGCATATATACAGCAGCATCTAGGGAGTTAGTCTTGTTCGAGTTCTAGATACGTGATCCGTATTAGACTCGAACGGCACTAGCACGACTGAGTCCTGTTAGACTCGCATCACCCCAGCCAGCTTATGCTAAGTCAGGTGACTGAGGCGCCTACGTGTATATAATGTAAAAAGCACCATTCTTATGGGGTCTCACTTAGACAGGTTCGAGACTGACCCAGTCAGCACGTTATAAATACTAGGTTCTGCAGCTAGGGGGACTAGGGAGGCTTACTACTTTTTTGAAGTGGGTCACTTCAGCGATAAGTAGTTGCTGGAAGAGTGGGGTGGAGACGGATTTTACTATAACGCCGCAATAGACCTCAAACCTATCATTCAACCGGGTGTACTATATAGATGCTCGTAAGACCTCCGTCTGCTCATGTCGAACACAGAACCCCTCAGCAACAAACACACAACGTCATATGAAAAGATTCAATAAGGGTGTGCTGCTTGCAGTGGCGTTCTCTTTCTCGTTCGGTTTCCCTGTGTCAGTGCTAGAAGCAGCGACGACACCAAGCCTTGGATCTGCCGCCACGTTCGGTATTCTCTCGTATACCTATATTAACAATTCTCCCGTGGTCACTATTACGGGAGATCTCGGGTATACGGTCGGACCGTCAACGGCACCTTCGGTGAGCGGCGTTACGCACATCAACAATGCCACGTACACACAGGCAGTAAACGATCAGAATGCGGCCCTCGCCGCATTAAACAGTCAACCGTGTACCTTCACCTTTACGGCAGGAACTATTGACCTAGTGACTGATAGTTCGCATGGACCAGTCGGCGTATATGCTCCAGGCGTGTATTGCATTAATGGGTCCATGACCGTGGGAGGCGGCGGCACTATTACGCTTAATGGCGCCGGTACCTTTATTTTTAGACCAACAGGGGCGCTCACCACATCTGACCTGTCGCGTGTGTCGGTAGTGGGTGGGTCAGCCTGCGATATATTCTGGACTCCCGGCGGTTCAACGATACTTGGTACGTCTGGAATGGGGTCTACTTTTGTCGGAACCGTATTAGAGCCCATAGGAGCAGTGGTGAAAGACATCACCGTGAATGAAGGCATATATTGGGTGGGGAGGGCATTGAATGGCACCATTGGCACCCTCGCACACGTTACAACCGGGATAGATGTCACCATCACCAGACCGACCTGCGGAGCGCAACCGGCCACCCTTCGCGTCATAAAAACAGTAGAGAATGAGTACGGCGGCACTGCCACCCCTTCTGATTTTAATCTGTACGTAAGGCTTTCTGGCGTGGATGTTGCCGGAAGCCCGGCGGCCGGCGTCTCGTCCCCCGGAAGAACCTATACGCTGACGGCTCCGAACGACTACGTTATCAGCGAAGACCCGTCCCCCGGATATACGGCGCAGTATAGCGGAGCGTGCGGAAGCGATGGAAGTATCACGCTCGCTCCTGGCGACGATAAGACCTGCACGGTTTCTAATACGGAGAATCCGCCTGCGTCTCCGCCCCCAGCTACGCTCCATATTATTAAGCACGTCGTAAATGATGAGGGCGGCACCGCGGTCGCCTCTGACGTTACGCTGCATGTAAAAAAACCAGGATTCCTCTGGTCTACTGATGTTGCCGGAAGCCCGTCTGCCGGTAGCGAGGCGCCCGGAACGTCCTATGTCTTGGAGCAAGGAACATACACCGTGACAGAGAATGCTTTCCCTGGATATACACAGAGCTTCAGTGGAGACTGTGACGCAAGCGGCAAGGTCGTCCTTGCTCCCGGCGACGACAAGACCTGCACGGTCACGAATGACGATATCGCCAACCCCCCACCCTCTGGCAAGGATCTCCCGGCGACCTTGCGGGTAGTGAAGCGCGTAATAAATGATGATGGCGGAACTGCCATCCCTTATATTTTCACCATGCACGTAAAAGATCCTGGTTTCTTCGGAAGCACTGATGTTGCCGGAAGCCCGTCTGCGGGTAGCGAGGCGCCCGGAACGTCGTACCTACTTCCCGCGGGTACGTATGTCGTGAGCGAGGGCGCTTCGGGAGGATATACACAGAGCTTCAGTGGAGACTGTGACGCAAGCGGCAAGGTCGTCCTTGCTCCCGGCGACGACAAGACCTGCACGGTCACGAATGACGATGAGGCGAAAAGTACAGTCATCCCCAAGCTACCCAATACCGGTGTCCTTTTTCCGGCAGGCTTTTTAGAAGGCTATAGGTATATCCTGGAACGATTTCTGAAGGGCGCCAATCTTCTAAACATATGATACATACACACTCAGGCCGCATTCAATTACGGATACTCATCCCGCTGGCTGTACTTGTGGTCGCTGCGGTAACGGGTGGCGGCTACTATGCCGTTGCCGAGATGCAGAAAGCGGGAAGTGGGAATGAAATCTCAAAGAGCCGGGTTGCGGGGACGGCTCCAGCTGGCGCCGCGGGAGTGGTTGGATTCCCGGTGCGCCTTACCATCCCCAAGATTAAGGCGGATTCGGGATTCCAATATACGGGTGTAAAGCCCGATGGGGGCATGGAAATACCGGACAATGTTACTGACGTGTCCTGGTATAAGAATAGTCCGCGTCCCGGCGAAGAAGGAACCTCTATTATTACGGGGCATTTTGTTCAGGTGCGGGGAGGGAAGGTAACGAAACCAGGGGTGTTCGCCGACTTGGACAAGCTCGTAGCGGGAGACAAACTGTATGTTGAAGATAATAGAGGGACGTCTATCGCTTTCGTCGTTCGAGAGGTTCGCAGATATGATCCAGAGGCGGATGCTACTGATGTCTTTACGTCGAATGATGGTAACCATCTCAATATCATCACCTGTGCCGGAGTCTGGAACCCGGACAAGAAAAGTTACTCCGAGCGCCTGGTGATATTCACGGAGAGGGAGGCAGAATAACCTACTTCTGTTCCCAGTTAATTTCGGTACTTGCTGGATTAGTGTTCGAATATCGTCCCAGACGGTCAGTGCTTCTGTATAAGGTTCTATACGATTCGAACTCGAGATGGCCTGCTCGTTATAAATATTAGGCTCTACAGCGAGGGAGACTAGGATGTTCGAACTCTGCTACCATGTAGCCATGACTTTTAATGGACCTCCCAAGCCGACCCAGGAAAAACCCCCGCGTCCTGTTGTAGAGACTCCAGAATATTGGGAAGGCAATAAGCCTTTTAAATCTCCCAAGAAGTACTACGAAGTACAGTTGGAATTTGCAAAGATTATGGCTGAGCGTATGGCAATCCCGCTTATAGAAGCGGTAGATGCATATGCGCCCGTCATTAGGAATCACGTACATACTTTCAAAGAAGAAGGTGAATGGGAAATCACGGGACTTGAGGAAGGAGTTACGAATGAGAATATGCTTGAGTATGCATGGGCACGGTCAATCGAGCGACATGTGGAACGGAATAGTGAGCCAACGATATATCACCCTGATGGTGAATCGCGTTTTGGCTGCCACTACTACGACTACGACGAAGCCTCTAAGACAATCAACGTACATTTTTTCAATGCAGAGTTTGAAGAAGAGTGGGAAGAGGGAAAAGATGCCTCTGCTGGACCTCTTGATAAGAGCAAAATTGAACGCCGGAAGCATGAGCTCAAACAGATGTTCGAAGATATAAAGACGAGATACCCAGACGCGAAGTATGTTAATGGAAGATCTTCGCTCTATAGTCTGAAATCGGATGCTTATCGTCGCCTCTACCCACCAACCTACAAAATAGGGAAGATCGATTATGATTCAGGACTCTGGGGTAAGGGTACGAATGTCTGGGGCCAAGTCTTGGGAGGAAACGAAAAGCAAGCGGGAGAATATGGGTTCAAGCAGGAGATCGCAGACGAGATTCTTGAGAAGGCGAAGACTGTCCCGCTCGATAAGCTTGCCGATGCTCTTCCGATGCCGCCCCGAACTGCTCACGGGAATATTCAAGATTTCTACGATTTCTACGACATCAAGTAGCTAGAATCGTTCGAATATCGATCCAGACGCTCAGCCAATTCGTTCTAGAATACCCACAGAGAAAGTCATACCTCAAACATGTATACTTTGATCTGAACCTATGACAATCGACCAATACTCTCAATTTATATCTCTGGGGCTCTTAGTACTAAGCGGGGCAGTAATTATTTCAGCGATTCTTTATTTCATTGTCCCTGCGGTACGGGAACGCATTCGCTCAATTAGCTATACATGGCTCCTACTCGGTATTGGGCTCATATCTGCAACTTCAATCGTTGGGGCGCTTATCTACCAACTCGCGTATCTTACGCCTGTATGTGAGCTCTGCTGGTGGCAGCGTATCTTCCTTTTCCCGATAAGTATCGTTGCGTTTGTGGCGGTGTGGCGCCAAAGCCGAGAAGCTCATATCACTGCCGCTATCCTCGCAGCACTCGGTCTCTTCTATGCGATCTACCATTACTACTACCATTTCCAAGGGCTCGTTCTAGGAAATGTTCTCGCACTCCCATGTTCTTCAGGCGGTCTCCTTCCTGCGTGTACGGAGTCTCCGATCCTCACCTTTGGCTTCGTAACTATTCCCCTTATGGGTGTCTTGGTGTTCGGAAGCATGCTCATATTGGCAGCGTTTGCTCATGAAAAGTCAAAAGAGACTCAGATTTAAAACACGGTATAATCGTTGTATATGAAAATGAATTCTACGGCTTGGATCGCTATTGGAGTGCTTGTGGTTGCAGGGGGTCTTATCTTCCTCTCAAACATGCTGCAATCTAGTTCTGCTCCAGCTCCTGAGGAAGTCTCAACCATGTTAAACGTTGCTGCTGACGACAATAAAAAGGGTGCCGAAGGCGCAACGGTTGTGCTTGTTGAGTATCTTGATTTTGAATGTAGCGCGTGTGCTTCGTACTATCCGATAGTTAAGCAGATGGAAGGAGAGTTTGGTGACAGGGTTCAGTTCATCACTCGATACTTCCCACTCTCAATACATCGAAACGGTATGACGTCAGCTCTCGCAGCTGAGGCCGCCGCTCGCCAAGGAAAGTTCTCTGAAATGCAGGAGCTCCTCTTCTCCCGTCAGAAGGAATGGGGTAATAAGCAGGTTGAGACTCCAGAAGTGTTTGAAGCTTACGCACAGGAACTCGGACTTGATGTTGAGAAGTTCAAAGCAGATGTAGTTTCTGCAGAGGTAAAAGCACGTGTTAAGCGCGATGCTGATGCCGCGATAGCGATAGGTGCGAAGGGTACTCCGACATTCTTCTTGGATGGCGTTCTTCTTTCGAACCCTCAGTCTCCAGATGCCTTCCGAACAGTGCTTGAATCTGCACTCGCAAACTAAGTCCTGTCCGTGTAAAAGAAAACCCCCCTGAAGCCTAGTGCTTTAGGGGGTTTCTAGTGGCAATTAGATATATTTGACAGTGTAATAATTACATTGTACTATGCTTCTATGTCACCCGCGCAGAGTATACAGGCTTCTAAAGCGAACACGTCGCTATTTCAAAAGGGAATGGACCTTGCGAAACGATTTCCTGTAAGGGGAAAGATGTTTCTTACATCGTTCGGTGCACTCGCACTTACGGTACTCGTGCTTTCTGTTATTGCATTTCCGTTTCTTGTTTCAGAAACTACCCTGAAAGCAGTAGGCGGCTTTGTTGTAAACATCGTAGCGAGCTTTGTTGCGCTCGTAATCGCTCTCTCAATAACGATTATCGCAATCGGTATCCTTGCTATTGGATTTGGGTATCCACCATCGAAGTGGAATTTTTCACCGTACAAAGATAAGGCACTCCTTCTTGTTTCAAGCGCTCGCGAATACCTATCTACTCTTCGTTCCTCAACGTAATAACAGTCTTTTGTTTTCGCGCCTTCCTGCGCTTGTTGAAGAGGTACGCATACACGCAGAGTCCCGTACCAACACCAAGGATTATCACCATCTGAAGAATAGACTCTACGGTATCTAGTTTAGAGAGAATCTGTTCAGCGCCACTAAGTCCAATATAGCCAACATATAGGAATGCAGCGTCACGAATTATTGACCCAATAAAGGTTGCAACAATAAACAGACGAAGAGGAACCTTTAATACTCCTGCACCAATGGAGATAACGGCACTCGGTACGAAGGGAAGCATACGCAATACGGTGAGTAGCACATAATCTTTCCAGCCATTTCCGAGCCTGTTTCCGAAGCTCTCTATCTGCGCATGGGTAACCCCAATAAACTTAGCGAAGCGCCCTGAAAGAATGTCTTCGGCCTTATCGGCAATGGTATAGACCACAAGAGACCCGATTAGCTTTCCAGTGGCCGCACAGACGGTTAGGAGCGCAATACCTAGCAGTCCATAGCCCTGTAACTGGGCTAGAGAGCCCATGACAAGCATTACGGGCCCTGAAGGTATAGGAGCGACAATCTCCTCAGCAAATGAGGAAAAGGCAGCAAATAGAGGGAGGGGTATAACCCCTGCGTAGGAGATGATGATCGCCTCTAACTGGTGGAACATACGGTTAGGTATAGCATGTACCTGCTACACTTTCTCTATGGACATACTTCTTACCGCGCTCTTTTTCCTCTTTATCTATATGTGTGGAGCATTCATTGTTTCTCTCATACGTCGCGACAATGGTACCGCTGACATCGCCTATGGCTGGGGCTTTGTTGTCGTAGCGTGGACAACGTTCATGCTCGGAGTGCCAGGACCTGCTGCTCTTCTGGCAACGATACTCGCAACGGTATGGGCTGCTCGTCTCTCCATTCGTATCTATCTGCGTAATACAGGAAAGCCTGAAGACTTCAGATATAAGGAATGGCGTGATACGTGGGGAAAGACATTTGTACTTCGCAGCTTCCTCCAGGTGTATATGCTGCAAGGAGCGATTATATTCCTCGTAGTACTTCCGATATCTCTTCTTAATATCTATGGTGCCGGAAGCAGTATTACAGCCGTCGCACTCATTGGATTTACGCTCTGGATAGTCGGCTTCTTCTTCGAAGCGGTAGGTGACTATCAATTAGCTCGCTTCCTTCAGAAGTCCTCTAACAAAGGGAAAGTCATGGATCAAGGATTGTGGAAGTACACGCGGCATCCTAACTATTTCGGAGAATCACTTATGTGGTGGGGGTTAGCCATCGTGAGTGCGAGCGTACTCGTTCCTATTCTTGGATTCCTAGGACTCCTTGCGTTCGTTGGTCCTCTTCTCATCACATTCCTTCTTCTTAAGGTTTCCGGCGTACCGTTACTTGAGAAGCACTTCAAAGGAAGACCAGAATGGGAAGCCTATAAAGCTAAGACCAGCGTCTTTATTCCGCTCCCTCCAAGAAGCTAGGGTTGTGCAGGATAGTTCCTTAGACCTCCTGGGTCTTTGCTATCCTTACGGTATATGAACAAGACCACCCTTATAGCGCTGGGAGTATTTATAGTATTTGCCATAGGTATTCTTTCCGTTGTTCCGCCACCAAATCATTCAGCAGACCAAGCATCTCAAGGAACTCTTCTTGGGGTGTTTCAAGGTGTAACTCCATGTGCAGATTGTCCGGGTATTGATACGCGCCTTACATTGGTGCAGACAGATGCAAATAACGCTGAAGGGACCTATGAGCTTTCGTTAACGTATCTTGAGAGTGATGTTGATCCCTACGTACAGACAGGTATATGGACTACAGAGCGAGGTACTCCAACCGACGCGGATGCTACGGTGTACGCGCTTGATCCTGACATGCCCGACCAGACTACTCGCTATCTCCGTACGAGCGCCATAACTATTCGACAACTTGATCGAGAAGGGAACGAGATCGATGCGAACCTTCCATTTGATCTAACGTTGATTTCTCAACCTACAGCACTTCTTCCTGAAGAACGTACGGTTATCGGTACGTCTGTGTGTCTTGCACATAAAGACACTACTGGTCCTCAGACGAAAGAGTGCGCGCAGGGTATCCGTGATACAGAGGGGAATGAGTATGCGCTTGATCTCTCAATGCTTGAAGAAGGATCAGCAGAGGACCTTTCTGGAGATAAGCGAATTGAAGTGTCAGGTATGTTCGTTCCTATGGAGCTTCTCTCGAGTGACCAATGGGCGAAATATCAAACGACGGGGATCATAAGTGCTCGTAGTATTCGTGTTCTATAGAGCATAAGGTTTCGTGCATTGCACGAGGACAGTCCTCAGAAGATAGCAGCGTCGTACTATACTTTGAGCATGTTAATTCCTGGCGACAATAAAGTCGCAAATCGCATCAGCACTCCCACGTTAATTGCGGTGTTTCTGCTGCTTGGTATCGGTATATTGTCTGCTCTGTATGTGTATGACCGCATAGATCACTCAGGACGGGTAAATATTCTTGAGCGCGTTTCAACTATTGCTGCTGCTATCTCAGAAGATCAGATTAGTACCCTTACCGGCACAGAGAGTGATCTGGGTGTTCCGGCGTATGAAAATCTTAAGACGTTCTTGGTGCGTATGCGCTCAGTGAATCACGACGCACGATTCCTGTATGTTATTGGGGAGCGTCCTAACAGGGAGCTCTTCTTTTTCGCTGATTCAGAATCAGCAGAGTCACCAGACTATTCGCCTCCGGGACAGACCTATGGCGAGGCTACTCCTGCCATGTACACGTTCTTCGAGAACGGAGAACCTGTTAGTGAAGGACCTGATCGCGATAGATGGGGTATCTGGATATCCGGGTACGCGCCTGTGACGGATGAATCGGGAAAGGTGGTGGCGATGCTTGGTATGGACGTGCCTGCGAGTCGTCATATTCAGGACGCGATAGCGTACGCATTGATCCCGCTCTTCATGTCGCTACTCCTCATCACGGCGCTCCTCGCACTTGAGCATATGCGCCGACGTGAACGTGCCTATATAGAACAGAAAGCAGAATTCCTTTCTATAGCGTCTCATGAAATTCGTACTCCTCTTACAGGTATTCGATGGGCTATAGAAAGTCTGCTTAAGCGTGAAAACCCTCCTATACATCCAAAGACTCGTACTGTGCTCGCGCTCATGCACGAGAGTAGCCTTGCGCTTATAGGCCGCGTTAACAATCTTCTAGACCTTACAAAGCTCGAAGAGAAGAACATGGCCATGCACCGTATGGAAGAGATTTCCATACCATCATTCCTGGAAGATATTGCCGACAGTCTCGCGCTCTCAGGTCAGCAGAGAAACGTAACTATAGCGCTTGATGATTCTATTGCTCGCGCGGGATCGTTCCAGGCAGATGCTCAGATGATGCACCATGCATTCTTTAACCTCATTACAAACGCCATTAAGTACACGCGTGAAGGAACAAAGGTAACCCTGTCGTATGAGCATACAGATGGCACTCATGTATTCCGTGTAGCTGATAAGGGGGAAGGAATCCCGGTATCTGAACAGGAGCGCATCTTTGCCGGGTATTACCGTACCAAAGAAGCGGTGAAGTCAGGACAATTTGGTACAGGACTTGGTCTCTATCTCGCGAAGAAAGCCGCAGAGCTCCATGGAGGAACCATACGCGTAAACTCTACTCCTGGAGAAGGAGCAGTCTTTATTATCTCTATTCCTGAGAACCCTACGCTTGGCTAATCTTTTCGTCGACAAGTTTAACGACGCTATCGATCTGACGATCTGATTTAAGGAGATACGCAACTGCGCCCTGGGACATAGATCGTGCCACGTAATCCATATCGTTCGCATTGCTTAAAACAATGAACGGAACGGTCGTTGTGGGGTCTTTTGCGCGAATTTCTTCAAGCATCTCCACACCGTCTTTGCGAGGCATCATTACATCCATAACCACTGCATCAGGCTTTTCTTTAAAGAAGAGCTCGAAACCTGTTTCTCCATTGTTTGCGGGGAATACGGTATATCCTGCATCCTCAAACTGGTGAGTGAGGGTAACGAGAAGGAGGTTATCGTCCTCCACAATAAGTACTTTCTTTGCGACTTTATCCATAGGGACTAGTGTAGCATCCGGGCCACGGTTCAAGGGCTTCATGAGGCCTTAATGTCCACAATGAGACTCTAGGGCAACGCGGCATTAACCGTCTAAACTCTCTTTGCTTTATATGATGAAAATTACCTACGCAACGTTTGCATTGCTTGCGACATTTGCCCTAGTGGGAACGTCGGTTGTTAATGCGCAAATGCTGGATGCGTCTGGAGCATTTAATCTGAACGCTGGTACTAATATCGGTGCAGATGAAAGTGAGACAGGAGTATCAACGGATGTGCAGGCAACAACTTCTGTTACCACCGGCACCGAAGAAAGTTCTATGATGGCAACGGGTACCGAAATGGGAACCACTGAACCCTCATCTCTTCTTTCCTTTAGTCTTAGTCGAAGCGATGTAAACGACTCTACTGAATACAATATTCAGGATGCCGTAAACGTGCGAACAACCGCAGGTTTAGAGTCATATGTAGGATCGAGTATTCGTGATGATGAGCGACTTGAGTCAGCAGCTCTTGAGAACGACTCGCTCGAAGTAACCTATAAGACTGATGCAAAGTTCCTCGGATTTATTCCTGGCAGCATGAACGTAACGGCTGTTACGTCTGCTGATGGATCGGTTGAGGTCCGCTACCCGTGGTATGCGTTTCTCATGAGTTCGTACGAAACCCGCTCAGAACTTGAGACACGTCTCACAAATGAGCAGGCATCGATTCGTAACGAGGTATCGGCTTCTACTAATGAGGCACAGCAGTGGGCATTTATGTTAGAGCGCCTCCGTGTCTCGCTGTATGCAGGAGCAACGGCAGACGCACGCATCTAAACCATTCTCCATAACAAAAAGGCCCGCATGATGCGGGCCTTTTTGTTATACGTCTTCGTACGGATGGCTTTCACGAACCTCTTTCCCTGGCCACCTGTGGTACAGGATAGGAACGAATACCAGCGTGAGAAGGAGAGAGAACGAAAGTCCGAACATAATCGCGAACGCGAGTGGTCCCCAAAGGCTTGAAGCAAATGAGAGTGGAATCATACCCACCACCGTCACAACCGTAGTGAGGATAATAGGACGGAAGCGTGTTGAAGCTGCTTCAACCACTACATCCGTAAGACTCTTTGTACGATCCTCCTCGCTAATGCGCGCGATAGAGTCCATGAGGATAATCGCGTGATTGATGATCACGCCAGCTAGGGCGATAACGCCGAGCATCGACGGGAAGGAAAGTGGAGAGCCTGTGACGGCTAGTCCGAAGAACACACCAACCAGTGAGAGCGGGATAATAGAGAGGAGGTAGAGCGAGTGACGGAATGAGTTGAACTCAAGCACGAGAATCGCAAGCATTAACGCCAAGCCTGCAAGAAGGGCGAGACCCATCTCTGCAAAGGACTTGTTCACGTCCTCGCTCTCACCACCGATCTTCATCGTTACTCCTTCAGGAAGAGATACGGTCTTCATCTGCTTCTCGAAGTTTGAAGCGATCTCGATAGGGTTTCCTCGTGCGGTTGCGTCAGCCGTTAGAGTCGCAATACGCGTACCATCCTCGTGACGGATAACTGCGTTTGCGGGCTCATACGATATAGTCGCAACGGATGTAAGAGGTACGATAGCTCCTTTAGCTCCTTGTACGCTCAGCCCTCGAACGGCATCAATCGTCGCATTCGCGGTCTCTGAAGGTTCGCGGTAACTCGGATTAAGATCGAGTTTGGTGCGTACCTCAATGTTTCCAGTGTCAGTACGAATATCTGTTGCTTTGGTACCGTAGAGCGCACTGCGAAGTAGATCAGCGACAGCGAGCGGTGAGACACCAAGTTCGGCAGCGCGTGCAGAATCAAGACGAACCACGAACTCAGCACCATCGTCCTTCATTGAAGTCTCGACATTTGTCGTGCCTTCAACATCGGAGAGTACACGTGCAGCCTGATCAGTTGCCGTACTTAGAGCAGCGAGGTCATCACCTGAGAAGGTAACAGAGATCGCAGCACCTGTTGGAGGTCCTCCTGCTGGTTCAGAAACGGTGATACGTGCTGACGTGATGCCTGAGAGTTCCTTACGGAGTGCCGTTACAATCTCGCTGCTTGAGTCCTTACGGTCTTCCGCAAGGTTTACGGTGATGTTAGCGATAGAGCTTCCTGCAGAGGCACCTGAGCCGCTGAATGAGCTACCAACACCCACTTCCGTCACGAACGACTCGATCTGAGGATCGTCATAGAGAAGTTCCTCAACTTCGCGTGTCGCAAGGTCGCTATCAGTTAGAGCAGAGCCTAATGGTTTCTCAATCTCAATCGTTACGAACTCCATGTCTTCAGAAGGAAAGAAGACAACCTTAACGAGTCCGAATACCGGGAGAAGAAGGGCGAGGACAAAGAGTCCGAGCATAAGTCCAATGAATCGGTTCTCCTTACGCTTGTTGCCAAGCATGTTGCGGAGATATCGCTCGTACCATGCCTTAGCGCGCTCGTTGTACTCTTCCTGGCGACGCTCAAGAGCAGATGATTCCTTCTTAACGATATACATCGCGAGAAGCGGTACGAGTCCAAGCGCTACGAAGATTGAGGCAAGAAGCACGAAGATAACCGTGAACGGAATACTTGCGATAAACTTGCCAACAATACCGGAGAGGAAGAAGAGGGGAACGAATACCGCAACCGTCGTGAGGGTGCCGGCGATAAGCGGCCATGCATATTCCTTAATAGCTTGGATAGCCGCGAGGCGCTGCGAGCCAGTCTGTATAAGGCGTGTATGGATTGCTTCAACCACCACAATGCCTGAGTCCACGAGAATACCGATCGCAAGGATGAGAGAGAACAGCGAGATGAAGTTAATCGTGTTTCCTGACGCTGAAAGCCCAATGAAGGCAATGAGGAAGGAGAGAGGAATACTTGCCGCTGCAACGAGAGACTCACGCCACCCGAGTGTTAGGAAGAGCATGATCATCACGAGAATAACGGTCTCAAGACCAACACGTGAAAGCTCTGCAAGATCGTGTGCAATATCTTCTGCAGCGTCATACGTGATAACCGTCTTTGTGCCTGAGAGCGTCGTCTTCTCAAGTTCGGTGAGCACGTCCTTCACATCACTTCCGGTCTCAAGAATGTTTCCACCGCGACTCTTGAATATAGAAAGCGTAAGAGCGGGAGTAGATGGTTCTCCCTCAACAGAAACTCGTGAGAGTGTTGCGGTGTCAGCTAAGCCGTCAACAACGTCCGCAACATCTCCTACACGAAGGGAAGATCCTCCGGGTCCTGCAAGCGCGATAGAGCGAACCTGATCGGTATCGGTAATACCTGCTTCTAAGCGAACCGCGTAGCGAATACCATCAACCGTGATGCTTCCTGCTGGGGAGGCAACACCTGATGCGCGAATCGCATTCGTTACATCGCTAATGGATAGACCATACTGACGAAGCTTCGTTTGCTCGACGATAACCTGTACCTGACGCTCACGAACTCCTGAAAGAGATACGGACGATACGCCACGAACACGCTCAAGTTCGTCTTGAACCGTTTCTCCGAGAGCCGTAAGCTCTGAAGGGGCGAGGTCTCCAGCAATAGAAACGATAAGGATCGGCTGATCCGCAAAGTTCACATCGTTAACGATAGGATCGTTCGCTTCTTCGGGAAGCTCAGGAGCAACGGTATCAACTTCGTCCTTAAGAAGCTGAATAGACTTGTCGATGTCTGCGTTGGCATTGAACTCAACCGTTACGGACGAGACACCGTCTCCAGAACTCGAGGTAACACTCGATACGTTCTCGATACCAATAACACGGTCCTCGATCTTATCGGTGATAAGGCTTTCAACGTCTTCCGCGGATGCACCCGGAAGAATAGTGGTTACAACGCCAACAGGAATCTGTACCTCCGGAGAAGACTCCTTAGGAATAGCGAGCACGGCGTACAACCCTCCAAGGATAAGGACGCCCGCAAGGAGTGCAGTGAAGTGGTGTTTGTTAATGAAGAACGTCCAGAAACTAGTCATAGGAGTATAAGAGTAGGGGTAAATAACTACTCAATACCAGTCTCAGACTTCACGCGTACTTTCTCTCCTTCAGAAAGACCACGTGCATCGGAAACGATACGAAGATCTGCAGGAATCTCAGAAAGGACCTCAATGCGATCTCCGCGCACTTCACCAACCTCAACGGCACGAGCGACAAGACGGTCCTCTTCATCGATGGTGAATACAATGCGATCTCCTGAACGAAGCTTCACGCTCGCAAGGGGAAGAAGTACGGGACCTACACCCTCTACTTCCTGAGTTTCCTTCTTTGGAGCGAGGTCTGGAAGAGCGATGTGGACAGACTGGCCGTTTACGAGTTCGCTGCCACCGGTAACCGCTACGTGCACTTCGATCTGCTTAGTCGTTGGATCAAGAGCAGGGGCAACAGAGGTTACGACACCTTCATACGTATCATCTACAAGTACACGTCCACCTGCTACCAAGAGATCTCGGTTATCTTCTGATACATACGCGACAATCTCGAGTGCACCGTTCTGCGCAACGGTAGCGACGTGCTGAAGATTTGTTACATAGTCACCTACTCGGATAGGAAGGAAATTAACCTGGCCTCCGATAGGAGCACGAACAACCGTTCGTTCGAGATTTGCTTGTGCAGCACGGAGAGAACCAAGTGCCTGTTTGATAGATGCGTCAGAACTTGCGGTAGCTGATACGGTTCCGGAACGAAGTCCTGAGCGAGAAGCAGTAACGGATGAAAGCACACCATTTACGCTTGCACGGGCTGACGACAGAGCGGCAACTTGAGTAGGAGAAGTGCGAGCATCCCGCTTGTTCGCGGCATCTGCGAGTTGGTTGAGGAAGGTCTGGATCTGACGGGCTATTGATTCAGCTTCATCAAGAAGCGTCTGAGGGGAACGGCCGCTCGCGCTTCCAAGATTTGCTTCGTACGCGAGCATCAAGTCGTTAATACGAGTTCGTTCGCGTGAGAGTTGATTTGCCGCGTCTGCCCCTGCATAGATAAGGAGATCAGGACCAACAGGGGTTGGACCACCGAAGAAGGTGTCTACATCGTTCTCAAGAAGCGTATCAAGAGTAGTGAACGTATTGCGGTAGGTATCGCGTGCTGATTCCTGAGTATCAGGAAGAGACTGTGCGCTTCGAGCAGCAACAGCAGCGTCATACGCTCCTTCAGCCTGAAGGACTGATGCGCGCTCAGCGGCATTCTCGAGGCTTGCGATTACAGCACCTGCGCCGACTGTTCCACCAAGACGTGCGTTTACGCTCGTTACGGTGCCACCATTCTTCGCGAGGATATTTGCTTCAGTAACGGAACGAACAGTACCAATAAGGTCCACACTGCCGCCGGTACCAGAAAGTTCCCCAACCGTTGCAAGGGTTACGAACCTGCCGTCGGCAACCGCGTCATCTGCCTTCTTTCCTCCGAACACCACAAAGGCTCCTATAACAAGAGCAAGGAGAAGAAGGGCAATGAGGATCTGCTGCCAGAGCTTAAGGGCACGAAAACGAATCCAGAGTGCGCGAGCGCGTGTCGGGATTGTTACTACGAACGAACGAAGTTTCTCGATAAATGATTTCATGATAGGTGAGTACTGCGCGTATAAATCGGTATAAAAAGCTTACGGTGTGCCCAAGCCATCTCCCTTAAAGAACCAACCCATAACACCCTGCATCTTTCGCTCGAACTCCTCGGCCTCTACGATGTGGAGCACATTCTTACGTATGCCGCCGACGATAACAACTTTGGTATCAGGCTCGATACCGAGGTCCTTACGTGCTTGCGCAGGGATCACGATCTGACCTTTGTCATTAACGGTGGCAGTTCCGTAGATACGGTTATTTGATGAGCATTTCATATATTTACTACTTTTCTTACAAATTATACCAAGCATCTATATAAGTCAAAGATTACTGAATTGAGTCATATGTCATCCACGGCAAGATGGTATCCTGAAGATATGAAGATTCACGACCACGTCTCCTTGCACCACTCCTTTATGTATCTTTGGATTGTAGGAGCGGTGCTCGTACTGGGTGGTCTCGCGTACTCCTATGTGGACTCACACCCAGATGGAGTTATTGATAGGCAGCATGAGGGCGATGTTCGTACGACGGTTGCCCAGTTTGGAAACCAGCTCAATACCGTATCAGTACTTTCACCTACAGCGGCTGAAGATATACGGAAGGCATATGCGTCATATGTAACACCTGAACTCCTTTCTGTGTGGGAAGCGAATCCTCTCACTGCTCCAGGACGTACCACGTCAAGTCCATGGCCTGACCATATAGAGGTAGATACGGTGACGATGAATGCTACCGGTGGGTATGACGTACTGGGACGTATCATGCTCGTTACCAGTACTGGAGACGCAGGAATTATTCCGGTAACACTCACCGTGTCTGACGTGGGAGGAAGTTTCCTTATAAGTAGGTATGAAGAGAATCCTCAAGCTCCTGTTCCTGAAGTATCCGGAGAAACCTCGGTAACCGTAACGGCAGGTATCGATGAAAGCGTATCTGCGTTTAGTCTTACGCTTGCTCCAGAAGCGCTTGAGGAAGATAGTCGCTGTCCCAGCGATGTGCAATGCATACAAGCGGGTACGGTTCGTGTACGCGTGTTAGTTGGAAGTGCGATGGGCGAAAGCTCTATGATACTTACGCTTGGTATTCCTTCAACAACTGAAGCGGAAACAATTACCCTCACGGCAGTTGAGCCTGGAAAATTATCTACTACTCAGCATGATGAATCGGAGTACAAATTTACCTTTACCGTAGAGCACCGTTAAAGATGAAAGTGCTCTCGCTTAATACGTGGGGAGGTAAGGCAGGTCCTGATGAACTCATATCCTTTTTAAAGAATCAGAGTGACATTGATATCTTCTGTCTCCAGGAGGTATGGAAAGGTGGTAGAGACGTTATTGAAAGCTGGAACGTCGTCGAAGGCATGGATGACGAATTGTTCGTCAAGATTCAAACCGCGTTACCTTCTTATAAAAGTTACTTCCGTCCACATTTCAAAGAAGTGTTTGGATTAGCTATTTTTATAAAAGATACTTACGAAGTAATTGCTGAAGGCAGTCTGTATATTTATAAGGAAGCAGGATTCGTTTCAGGAGAAGATCAAGGAGACCATGCGAGGATTCTGCAATACGTTACCGTTGAAACAGATGCGGGAGTTCGTACAATAGTAAACGTGCATGGGATTTGGCAGCCGATGAGCCAAGAAGAGAATGATCTCTATGGAGGTAAGCGTGACAATGTTGATCGTATAGAGCAATCGACGAGAATCGTTACCTTTCTTGGCACCCTTAATAATCCATACGTACTTCTCGGTGACTTTAATCTTTTGCCGAACACTGAGAGCATTGCCATGATTGAAAGGATCGGCACCCGTAACCTTATAAAGGAATACGGTATAACATCAACGCGTACCATTCATTTCAAGTGGAAGACTAAGTTTGCGGACTACGTGTTCGTGCATGAGGAAGTTGAGGTTAAAGATTTTAAAGTGCTTTCTGACTCCGTTTCCGATCATTCACCACTATATCTAGACTTTGTATAAATTATGACCCAGGCTGACGCGCTTTCCATATTAAAGACTGGTGCAAATGTATTCCTCACCGGAGAACCTGGTAGTGGAAAGACCCATACTGTTAATGCCTATATTGCGTGGCTTAGGTCCCATGGCATCGAACCGTCTATAACGGCATCAACCGGAATTGCCGCAACGCATGTGGGTGGTATGACGATGCATGCATGGAGCGGTATCGGTATTGCTGACCGTATGACCCCAGAACTACTCGATACTATTTCTAATAAGGAGCATGTTGCAAAGCGTCTTCAGAAAGCAAAGGTGCTTATTATTGATGAGGTATCGATGCTCTCAGCGAATGTGCTGTCTATGGTTGATGAAGTGGCACGCGAAGTGCGTCACCAGCCTGACCATGCATTCGGAGGATTGCAGGTGGTGCTCGTCGGTGACTTCTTTCAGTTGCCGCCTGTGTCACGCAGTCAGGTACAGTTCGCATTCGAATCTCCAGCATGGACCAAACTTAATCCTATCGTTTGTTACTTAACCGAACAGCATCGACAAGATGATTCTCAATTCCTCTCTATCCTCGGTGCTATTCGTTCAGGAGAGTGGGATCACACGCACGTATCTCTCATAACGGCACGCGAAGCGGAGTACGACAGTATTGAAGAGGGGGTGCCGCAACTCTTTACGCATAATGCAGACGTTGATCGCATTAATGCGCAGGAACTTGCAAAGCTTCCGGGAGCACCAAAGACCTTTGCGATGAGTGCGTCAGGATCAGTAGCACTTGCGGAAGCGCTGAAGCGCGGATGTCTTTCACCTGAAACCCTCGTGCTTAAGGAAGGTGCGGTTGTTATGGCAACAAAGAATAATCCTGTTGCAGGATATGCAAACGGGACACTTGGTATTGTTATCGGATTCGAGCGTGGTACTGGCTACCCAATTGTTGAAACGAGAAGCGGAAGGGAGTTAACGATCGCTACTGCTGATTGGGCGGTGGAAGAAGGAGGGAAGGTTAAAGCGAAGCTTACACAGATTCCCCTTAAGCTCGCATGGGCAATAACCGTGCACAAGAGTCAGGGACAAAGTCTCGACGCAGCAGCGATGGACCTCTCACGTTCATTTGAATACGGACAAGGGTATGTTGCGCTCTCACGTGTGCGAAGTCTTTCAGGTGTATATCTACTCGGGTGGAGCGAAAACGCTCTTATGGTGCATCCCCAGGTAGCGGCACTCGATAAGAATCTTCACGAAACATCAGAGGTAGCGGCACGTACGTTTGAAGCGCTAGAGATCAGTGGTCAGCGAGAACTCATGGAGCAGAACTTTATTAAAGCGTCGGGTGGCTCACTTGAAGCGGCACCAGAAGGAGAGATTCCTGAAAAGCGTACGACCTTTGACGAGACGTTCGTTCTTCTTGAGGAAGGAAAGTCTCTCGCCGATATTGCGAAAGCGCGAAAGCTCACGCTCGGCACCATTGCAGACCATGCAATTAAGCTCGTAACATCAGGTCGTATAACCGCAGAGCTTGTTGAAGCACGTATCCCTGCTCGTCTAAAGGGGGCCCTTCCTTCCATCTATACGGCCTTTGAGGTAAATGGGACTGAAAAACTTACGCCGGTACATGTGTTTCTTAAAGCAAAGTACTCATTTGATGAGCTAAAGCTTGCACGTATCTTGTACCTCGCTGAAGACTAATTCTGAATACGGTACAATAGAAGTATTCATGCACGTTGCGTTTCTTGAGACTATAAAAAGACGCCGACCGACTCGGCGTCATCTGATTATCGCAGGAGTCGCCTCTGTGGCGTTTCTCATAGTATTCGTCCTTCTCTATGCGAAATACTTTGGCCCCGTAACACCGTCATCAGTTCCGACGTCTGAATTTATCGTGGCACCTGATAGCGAGTTCGAAACTATCGCACAGGAACTTAAGGCAGGAGGATACATCAAGAGCATGACGGCATTTCGTATTGCCTATAGTGCACATAAAGGTATTAACGGCGTTAACGAAGGAGGATATGAGATCTCTCCTTCAATGGATGTGTGGACCGTTGCTGACAGACTTTCCCAGCCACCATACCTTGCGTGGATTACGTTCCCACCGGGATGGCGAAAGGAGCAGATTGCTGACTACCTCACACGGAAGTTGAACTGGACTCCTGAACAGAGAACAGAGTTTATTGATGTTGCCACTGCACCAACTCCTGAGCAGATAGAAGGTGTGTATTTCGGCGACACCTATTTGATTCCGTCAGACCAGGCTCCTGCACAGGTTGCCGCACGTCTACGTGACAGGTTCCAAGAGATGTTTGCACCGTATGCCGAGCTTGCGGTTGAGAAGAATGTAACGTGGACTGAAGCACTCATCATGGCGTCTCTCATTGAGCGTGAAGCGGCGAAGAACGATAAGCATCTTGTCGCGGGTATTCTCTGGAATCGTATTAATGATGGTATGCGCCTCCAGGTAGATGCAACCCTTCAGTACATTCGTGGAGAAGAAGGGAACTGGTGGCCACGGCCACGATCAGAGGATAAGGATCTTGAATCACCATTTAATACATACAAGTATGCAGGGCTTCCACCGCACCCTATAGCAAATCCTTCATTAGAGTCTATTGAAGCTGCGCTTAATCCTGAAGATACAAACTGCATCTTCTACCTGCATGACAACAACGGAGTTATTCATTGCTCTGCAACGTATGCAGGGCATGTGGGGAATATAAATCGGTATCTGCGGTAGGTTCGATCCCTACTCTGCCAGCAATAAAGTAAAACCACTGCGCTTTGCGCAGTGGTCCGAAGTTTTTGCTACTTATATTTTATTCTGGTTTTATCTCCCATAATTGGCTTCCATGTTCGTTTGGGTCTCGAGAGCCCGTCATGAGGCGATAGTAAGTTCCGTTCAAGGGCTCACGCAACACTTTGTTGATGTTGCTGCGCACACCACCATAAACGTAAACACCATTATTACCATTTTCAACCAGCAACTTCTTCAGCTGGTCATACGCCTGCCCGCCAGGAACGCGCCGTAGCAGTTCGCGTGTGTCGTCTTCACTGAGTTGGGCAGGTCGAACGAGTTCTCCTTTCAGAGACACGAGTGCTTGGCCAGAAACTTTCATTGGTTCTGGTCCGGTAGCTTGATCTTGCGGATCTCGCCGGACAAGACTGATGGATCGTTCAATTTTCAAAGAAAAGACGATTTCTTCTCCTGGATTTAGCACTTTTTCTTCGAGGAGCCAGTCTTCAAGCTGCTTTTGAATTTCGTTAGCCTTTTCGGCAAGAACTTCTTCTCTACGCATCTTTCAAATTCCCAATTGGTTCAGTTCTGGACAGAGACTAACATATGTTGCATAAAAGTTCCAACATCGTCCCAGACTGCCAGCAATGCTAAGCTAACCGTATGGAAAAGCCTCCCGCACCGGTAATTGAGACAGAAATTAATGAGGAGTTGAGCGTAATCGCTACAGAGCTTCAGGCAACCTTGCTCGACATATTTAACGGTAAAAAGGATATTTCCGAGGCGGAAGAGGATCTTGAGAGTGTTGAAAAAGCATTTCAAGAGTTAAGGGCGTTGTTTGATGAAAGTGACGTAGAGGAGAAAAGAAAGTTGGAAGAGATAGAAAGGAGACACGCTACTTCTATCCAAGGTCTACGGAAAACCGCAGATATCTTAAAAGTGATTATTTCTGAACTAGAGACCACATACGAGAAGCAGATGAGGTCCTTTGAGACAATGAAAGCTTTGCAGAGAGAAGCTACCTTCGGAATATCCGGTACTGCACACTAGTCTTAAGATACATATTCTTTTATGAAGGTACTGCCACGCACTGAGTTTGGTAATCCAATTCTCCGCTCAAACGCGAAAGAGGTTTCTGTGCGCTCCATACGAACAAAAACATTCCAAGCTCTCACGAAAGAAATGATCTATACGATGAGACGTGTAGGGGGAGTAGGACTTGCTGCTCCTCAGCTTGGAAAGCCACTTCGTGTAGCGGTTATAGAAATGAGACCAACGAAGACTCGTCCAGAGATAGTTAAGAAAGGACCAATTGTTGTTATCAATCCCCGTATAACGAAGTACTCATCTGCAAAAGAAGAGGATTGGGAAGGTTGTCTGAGTCTTAAGCGTGTGCGAGGATCTGTGCCTCGATCAACATCAATAACCGTTGAGTATTTAAACGAACACGGAGACTTTGTTACAGAAAAAGCATCAGGGCTGTGGGCTCGTATCTTTCAGCATGAGATAGACCATCTCAATGGAACGGTCTATGTCGATCGGATGAAAGATATGAAAACCCTTATGACAGAACGCGAGTTCCGAAAGCGAATTCTTAAGAAGAAATAAGTACATGAACATCGTACGATCCAATGACGCTACACGATTTGAGAACGCTGCATCGTGTGTTGCGTATGAATACGATACTCAAACATCCGATATTAATATTGCTCGTATAGAAATTAATGGACGATATCCTGTTGAAGGTTCTGTGGTTAATACAGAAGTGACAGAGCTTGTATATGTTGAAAGCGGTAGTGGTTTAGCTTCAGTGGAAGGGGAGACTCATAGTATTCAAAAAGGCGATGTAATTTCTATATCTAAAGAAGAGAGATCGTCTTGGGAGGGAAGTATGACTCTCATCATTGCATGTTCTCCGGCATGGACCCCAGAGCAGCACACTACCGTTAGTTAAAGAGCGTAAATCTTACGAGTTATAAAACAGTATCGGTCCCATCATGACGATGGGACCGAGTTTATTAGGCTAAGGCCATGGATTGTTGCAGTAACCATGGTCCTACCTTAGCAATCGTTGAGAGGCGTACATGAGGGGACACGCTGTCCAACTGATGCTTCGGCCCTGTTTCAACCGCAATTGATATCATGCCAGCTTCGTTTGCGGCCGTGATATCAACATGCCCATCGCCCACGTATGCAACTTGATGGGGGAGGATGTCATGACCTGCGCAGAACGCAAGCCAGCAGGTAAAGACTTTCGGGTCGGGCTTATGACCTGCCGTTTCGTCCTTTGCGGCAGTGTGATGGAACAGATTCCGAAACGACATGCGCCCTAGAGTGGGTGTGAGCGAATCACGTGTGCGAGACGTAACCAATCCACACTTAACTCCGCGGGCATGCAACGATCGAATGGTGCTGGCAGCACCGCGAATGGGGAGTAAGGGGTTCTCGTGCTCGACGATAGTCCAGTCCTTATACACCTCATGGGCATACTCAATCGAAATATCGAAGCAGATCGCGAGGAGTTCTGCACCAGGAACGCCCCAATGCAGTTTTATCCTTCGAATGGTTTCTTCATTGAAGGACAAACCACGTCTTTTCGCGATTTCCCGAATATCCTCGACTCCGCGTTCGTAGGTAGGAACGATAGTACCATCCAGGTCGAATGCAACGGCCCGAATGTCATAACAGGGAACAAGAATCCCAGTAGAATGTGACATGATGCACCTCCTTTCAGGTCCGGGGTAAGTATCTCAGCTAGGCGCTTTTTCACAAACTCCTCCATTGACGCATACCATATATAAGGTTATTTTAAGGATATCAACGCCCACGGGGCATTTTTATTTTATCGACATCCTTACGAACCTATGGAAATCCGAAACATCGCCATCATCGCGCACGTGGACCACGGCAAGACCACGCTGACTGATGCCATCATGAAGCAGACTGGTGCGGCCGCAGAGGGCGTATCTATGGACTCAAACGCGCTTGAGCACGAGCGCGGTATCACTATTTACTCAAAGAACACCTCTATTGAGTACAAGGGAACCAAGATCAACATCGTGGATACCCCAGGTCACTCCGACTTCGGTTCTGAGGTTGAGCGTGTGCTTCGTTCGATCGACTCCGTGCTTCTCATCGTAGACGCGCAGGAAGGTCCAATGCCACAGACTCGTTTCGTACTTAAGAAGTCTCTTGAGCTCGGTCTTAAGCCTATCGTTGTGCTTAACAAGATTGATAAGCCAGCAGCAGACCCCGCACGTGCAGAAGATCAGGTACTTGAGCTCTTCCTCGAGCTCGGTGCATCTGATGAGCAGTCTGACTTCACGACGGTATACGCGATTGGTCGCGAAGGTGTTGCAATGAAGGGTCTTGATGACGAGCGTAAGGATCTCACACCACTTCTCGATGTAATCCTCGAGCAGGTACAGCCAACGTCTTCAGACGAAACTGCTGCAAAGCCGCTTAAGCTCCAGACCTTCAACCTTGCATATGACAACTTCCTTGGACGTCTTGCTATCGGCCGTGTGTACGAAGGTGTGGTGAAGGCAGGTCAGAGTGTGATCGTTAAGAAGCCAGATGGCGAGAGCCGCACAACCAAGATCACCAAGCTCTTCACATTCAAGGGTATCGAGCGTGTTGATGTTCTTGAAGCGGGCGCAGGTGACATTGTTATCGTTGCAGGTATTGCTGACGCGTACATCGGTGAGACCATCACCACCGACCCGGATATGGAGCCAATGTCAGCGATCGCGATCGATGAGCCAACGATCACCGTGAACTTTCTCGTTAACAACTCTCCATTCGCAGGACGCGAAGGAAAGTACGTTACCAGCCGTCAACTCCGCGAATACCTCGAGCGCGAGCTTGAAGTTAACGTCGGTCTTAAGGTGGACTTCGTTTCTCCTGATGCCTTCAAGGTATCTGGACGTGGTGAGCTCCACATCGCTATTCTCCTCGAGAACATGCGTCGTGCAGGATATGAGATGCAGGTCTCTCAGCCACAGGTAATCATCCGTGAAGTGGATGGCCAGAAGCTTGAGCCATACGAGGAGGTTACGATCGATACACCTACAGAATTCCAGGGCTCTATCATCGAGCGTCTCGGTACACGCGCATTCGTACTTCAGAACCTTGTGCAGGAAGGTGACTCAGTTCGCCTTACACTCGAAGGTCCTACTCGTGGACTCCTCGGCTACAAGAACCAGTTTGTCGTAGATACGAAGGGTGAGGGAATCCTCTCGTCTCGTGTTATCGGCTTCAAGCCATACGCAGGAGAGATCAAGAAGCGTCAGGTTGGTTCCATGATCTCCATGGCAACTGGAAAGGCTCTTGGCTACGCTCTCTGGAGTATGCAGGAGCGCGGTGTGCTCTACATCACTCCGGCTACGGAAGTGTATGAGGGTATGGTTGTGGGTAACACCTCAAAGGGTGAGGAGATGGTTGTTAACCCAACAAAGGGAAAGAACCAGTCCAACGTCCGTTCATCGGGTATGGATGAAGCAATCAACCTCGTACCAGCGTTTACGCTTACGATTGAGCGCGGTCTTGAGGTTATGAGCGATGATGAGTATCTCGAGATCACTCCATCATCTGTCCGTCTCCGAAAGCAGGGACTCACTGAGTCTGATCGCGCACGCGGAAAGCGCTCTTCGTAAGAGAGCATGGGGTGCAAGAAAGCCGTCCGAAAGGGCGGCTTTCTTCATAATCCCTCCACCTGTACTAGCGTAGAGTACTGCCTGATTACATCAATTATCTTCTACCCATGCTTTACACTATTGCAGCAATCCTTTTGGTCCTCTGGCTTCTCGGTCTTGTGACCTCATATACGCTGGGTGGCTTTGTGCACCTCCTTCTCGTTATTGCGATTATCGTGGTGCTCATCCGCCTTATCCAGGGGAAGAATCCTATAGCGTAGAACACATACAACGAAGAAAAGCCCTGCCTCAGTAGGGCTTTTCTTCGTTTCTTCGTGGGACTTGCTAAAAATCACACTTCTGCTATACTGCACTCACAACGGTTACTCCATGGTTTGACGTCTTGAAGAGTCATCAAGACCAGGCAACAGCGCGAAAGCGCACTCGCTTGAAACTCTCGAGGACGGTTGAAGTCAGGTTTCTGGCTACTTACACAAACCGCACGTAGACAGCGTGCACTAGCATTTCTCGAATATGAATCCAAAGAATGACACGCGTTCAAGCGGGCCTCGCCGCTCGTCTGGAGGCGCTCCAAATCGTTCCCGCTCTGGCGGAGGACGTCCAGCTCCTATGAGCTCGGCATACGAAGCGGGCATGAAGTTTGCTCTTGATAACGGCTTTAAGCGTCCTGCTACTGCTGCGGTTGAGTTCAAGCGATCTCGCCCTAGCAACGGTGGCTCTCGTGGTCCTCGTCGCGATACAAATGGTCCTTCACGCGGTGGCTCAAGCTCCCGTAGTGGTGGTTTCTCACGTCCTACACAGGGCGGATCTCGTGGTGGTGGCCAGCGCTCAGGCGGCCGCAACTTCCAGGAGATGAACGTTGATCTCTCGAAGCTCGTTAACAAGGCAACCGCGCCTGCTGAAATTGAGGTATACACCCCAACTCACGCATTCGCAGACTTTGCCGTTGATGAGCGTCTCAAGACAAACATCATCAACAAGGGGTACGTTAATCCGACTCCTATCCAGGACCAGTCAATCATCCCGATGCTTGCTGGAAAGGATGTGGTTGGTATTGCGAACACGGGTACCGGAAAGACTGCAGCATTCCTTATCCCACTCATTGATAAGGTACTTAAGTTCCGCGCACTTGGTCAGGACGAGCGTGTGCTCGTTATGGTTCCAACACGTGAACTCGCTATTCAGATTGAAGATGAGTTCTTCGGCTTCTCGAAGGGACTTGGTGTTAGCTCTGTCACCTGCGTAGGTGGCGCAAACATCGTTCCTCAGATCCGTGTCCTCAAGCGCAATCCGGCTTTTGTTATCGGAACTCCAGGACGTCTTAAGGACCTTATGGAACGTCGTGAACTCGATCTTTCTAAGTTCGGCACCGTTGTGCTCGACGAGGCTGATCGTATGCTCGACATGGGCTTCATCGATGACATGCGTTTCATCATGAGCAAGATGCGTTCTGATCGTCACACGCTCTTCTTCTCTGCAACAATGTCTCGTGACATTCAGATGCTTATCGGCGCCTTCCTCAAGGATCCAGTACATGTATCCGTGAAGACTCGTGAGACATCTCACACCATTGATCAGGATGTTATCCAGGTTCATCACTCCCAGAAGTTCGACAAGCTTGTTGAACTTCTTAAGCAGGAGAGCTTTGATAAGGTACTCGTCTTCGGACGTACCAAGCATGGTGTTGAGCGTCTTGCGAAGGATCTCCGTTCAATGGGAGTTCGCGCAGATTCAATCCATGGAAACAAGACACACTCTGCTCGTCAGAAGGCACTTATCGCATTCAAACGCGGTGATGCTCGTGTGCTAACGGCAACAGATGTTGCCGCACGCGGTCTTGATATCTCTGGTGTCTCACACGTGATCAACTACGATCTTCCTTCAACCTACGAAGACTATACTCACCGTATTGGTCGTACAGGACGCGCAGGAAAGACAGGAATGGCCCTTACCTTTATTCCGTAAGGAACCTACAGGTTCGTTTGGCACACCCTCGCCTCTGGCGGGGGTTTGCTATACTTATGGCATAGCATTTAAGGGCATATATATTCGTATGGAAACTACAGAGGCTGCAGAGAAGAAAGGTGGTCCGAGCGCATTCTTTGAGAAATACGGCACTGCGGTCGCAGTGCTCGTCGGCGCTCTCATCATCGGAGGTGCATTAGCATTTGGACAGGGAGGTGGAAGTCGCGATGAAGCAGCGATGCCTGAGCCAGTTGCGGTTGATATTAAGGATGTGGCTACGGACTCAAGTCCTGCTATTGGTCCTAAGAACGCACCTGTAACAATCGCCGTGTGGTTTGATTACCAGTGCCATTTCTGCAAGCAGTTTGAAACAACAACGCTTGAGGAAGTTGTAAGCACCTATGGTGATCAGGTTCGCATCGTATACAAGGACTTCCAGTTCCTCGGAGCTGCCTCAAACGAAGCGGCGCTCTACTCTCGTGCGGTATGGGAAGCATCCCCAGATCGTTGGGAAGCATGGTTTGAAGGAATGTTCGCCGGAGGTCCTGAGAGCGAAGGTACTCTTACGGTAGTACAGATGGATGCACTCTCAAGCCAGCTTGGACTTGATGTCGCTCGCATCACCTCTCTTCGTACTGATAAGAAGGCCGAGTATCAGGCCGCTATTGATGCTGATCGCGCTGAAGGGCAGACGTTCGGTATTAACGGTACTCCCGGTACTATTATCGGAACCAGTCTCGTTTCTGGCGCACAGCCATTCGCGAACGTGAAGTCACTTATTGACGCTGAGCTCGCTAAATAGTCTCGTATCGTAGATCAAACCGCCGTCTCATTTGAGACGGCGGTTTGTTAGTATGTATCTATGATGCCTGAAGAGATTGTGATTTCCGACCGTATGCAGAAGCACTATACGTATCTTCGGACTGAATCGATGGGAAAGAACTTCGATCCTTACTTCCGGCCAGATCTCACTCCAAAGCAAATGCTCGCTCTCGGTGTGTTCGGTGGAAAGTACATGACCGATGCTAAGGACGAGTTTCCTGAAGATTGGTTTGAGGATGCAAAACTTTCCCCAGCAAAGCATGACAAGACGCTAAACTATTTTGGGGTAGATGCTTCGCAACCGCTATCGGTATGGAAGGCTAAGGGATGGATTAATAGAGATGATCCTCGGGGATGGTTCCAGTGGTACTGCAGATATTATTCAGGGAGACGCTTACCGGACGAAGATGCACGGCAAATAAAGCGTTGGAAGCAAATGGTGCGCCACGTCGCACAAGTGAAATATGGATGTCGTGCGGGAGATGTCACCTGTCGCCCGCGACAGAGGCAAGCACTGCTTCATTGGGCGTATGATAGTAGGAAACTCTAGTATGAAATTCAATCGAACCTGGGGACTCACAGCAATACTAAGTGGTGCTACGTTTGCACTACTTGTTGCCGTTCAGTATTACGCTCCCGATCTCGTTCGTTTCATAGATATTCCCGTATCTTCTTCTGTCGTTCCATTTCAAACCTATGGCACGGTACAAGCGTTTCTTTCGATTACTGCTCTTGGGGACGTGGCGGGCATTATCGCTATAGCGCTCGGTGCGGCATTCTTCATGCGAACGCATCCACGATACATCGTAATGCTTACCACCGCGCTTATTGGAAGTACCGTGAGCGCGAACGCGATAAAGTTTTTAGTATCTCGTATGCGTCCCGAGACATTGGTATGGCTTAACCCCTTTCTTTCATTCTCATTTCCAAGTGGGCATGCAACGGCAAGCATGACACTCTTTGGATTTCTGGCTCTCGCTTCCTCGAGACTTATCGAACCGGGTGCCAAAAAGAAACTCGCTATAGGTGCGTGCGTTCTCGCTGTCGTCCTTGTCGGTGTGAGTCGTATTGTACTTGGCGCACACTTCTTTTCTGATGTGTTAGGAGGATGGTTGCTCGGATTGTTCTGGGTTTCTTTGGTATGTATATATAAACGCTGGTAACTATGAGTGAACAAGAATTTGAACAAATAGCCGTCGCAGAATGGAATCGTATCCCCGAGCGTTTTAAGAGGAACGTTGAGAATGTGGCACTTCTTATCGAAGACGATGTTGATGAGGAAATACGGACTCTTGAAGGTTTAGAGCAAGGAGAGACCTTACTTGGTCTCTATCGAGGTATTCCGCTTACGGAACGGGGAAGTGAGTATGGTGTTGGTATGACTCTTCCGGACACCATTACGCTCTATCGTCTCCCTATTCTTGAAGAAGCTGAAGAAATGGATCGCGCATTCAGGGATGCGGTGCGCATTGTGGTGCGAGAAACGATATGGCATGAAGTTGGACATTACTTCGGACTGCCTGAGCAGGGTGTACATGAGCGCGAAGAAGAGGGAACAAATCAGTTCAATCCCTAATCATACAAAAACCGGACTCCAGGGGATCCGGTTTTGTGCTAGGGGAATTCAGGGACGAGTTTCGGGAACGCGAGGGAGGACGAATGGTTCATTAATGAACCGAATGTCGCCGGCACTTGCGGCAAGGTCGGTAGCGACGCTTGCAGAAACTTGGGCGCCCTGAAGAAACGCAATAGCAGTGTGTTCTATCTCAGTAAGGACCGCGGGTAGCAGAAGTTTGAGGACGATGATGCCAATCCCGAGTCCAATGGCTTTGGTGAATGCCATAGGCTAGATGTGAGTGAATAAAATACACAAACACGGGTTTGTAGAAGTGCGTGGCACTTCTATCATCGTCTTTCAAGGTCCTGGTTCCCTCTATTCTCTAGAACACCGTTTCGACTATAAAGGTTTCAGAGAGTAGTAGACGAAGAAGATACCGGGGGAGTATAGTGCGCGAGGAAGAGGGCAATGGTGCCTTGGAGGACTTTGATATGCGTATGACTCATACGGGAGGCTGGACGCACGATCGTGTGGGCGCTCTCAAGAAGCTGTGGCTTGAAGGTCAATCCGCTACTCAGGTTGCAAAGCAGCTGGGTGGTGGTGTGACGAGAAACGCAGTGATTGCGAAAGTGCATCGCCTCGGACTTTCTCGAGGACCCGGACCTTCTATGCCCGCCCGTGCTTCGTTGTCATCACGTCCACCACCACCGGCTCGGGAGAGCGTTACGGCCCCACCCGTCGCGCCTCCTGTTCCGTCGCCGGTCGTTCCTGGAACGGTAATCATCAGTACGCTTGGAGCGCATATGTGCAAATGGCCTATTGGTGACCCCATGACTACCGCGTTCTCGTTCTGTGGAAGGGGAACCAATTCCGTGTATTGCATTGAACACGAAAAGGTGGCGTATCAGCCACGAACAAAACGCACGAGCGGCTATGGTGCGTACGACAGATACATCTAACAGCACCTACTACTTTGTAGTCCGCCTTCTAGCTAATCCTAGAAGGCGGTTTCTTTTATTGGAGGAATAAAATCGCACATAGGTATACCATGCAAAAAGTGTCCAGAAGATCCGGACACTTTTTAAAGTTATGCTTCGTGAGCTTGATTCTCTCGATCCTGGTCTTCTCGCTGCTCTTCCGCTTGTTTGCGTAGAAGTTCCTCAGATTCAGTATGAGCTTCTGCACGATCGTGCTCAGCATCTGCCTGACCTTCTAGTTCATTTGGATCAATCATAGGTGAATGGTTACGGTAACAGGATAAGTATGTACCTCACTACGTGGAGGATTCATGAAGTCATTAGTCCTTCTTCTCAAACTCAAGTGAGAGTGAGTTAATGCAATAGCGCTTGCCGCCCGCTTCCTTAGGACCGTCTTCAAATACGTGCCCTAAGTGACTATTACAGTTCTTGCAGAAGACTTCGACGCGATGCATACCGAGCGAGTCATCTGAATGGGTGCCTACATTCTCTGCAACTGCAGGGTCTGTGAAGGAAGGCCATCCGCTTCCAGAATCAAACTTAGTATCAGACCCAAAAAGTACGACGCCACAGGCACGGCACCGGTACGTTCCGTCCTCGTGATTGTTTACATAGACACCTGCAAACGGTGCTTCAGTACCTGCTTCACGAAGCACTCTATATTCTTCTGGACTGAGTTCCTCTTTCCATTCTTCTTCAGTTTTCTGTATAGGTTCCATAGGTAAATTGTACTCCTCAAACATGAAGGGTGCTTGTAGCTGCGCCACTCCTAGAACAATTGTCTAGAATCCAATTGTGCTACTATGGCGTCAATATGATCTGCTTCAGATTCCTTGCGGTCCTTCTTCTCACGGCATCATTCCTGCCGACTAGTGTCTCTGCAAGTACCTTTGCAAACGCCAGAACGCTGGTTATTTCTGAGTCCCCGGTAGATAACGTATACCTCGCAGGAACGGATATAACTGTTGCTGCACCCCTCCCGTTTGATGTTATCGCAGCCGGTGGAACCGTTAGTATTGCGGCAGCAGTAGCAGGGGACGTCATGCTCGCAGGAGGAACCATTGCCATTGATCGTGCGGTAGCAGGAGACGTGCGGGCTGTAGGCGGGCAGGTAATAGTAACGGCACCAGTTACAGGTGACCTCTCACTCGCCGGTGGAGTGGTTACCGCATCTTCTACTGCAAAGGATACACGCATTATCGGCGGTACCGTTCGAGTGAATGGTAGCGGTGGGAAAGCGGTTATCTATGGCGCAGATGTGTTCCTCTCGGGTTCATTCAATGGTGACGTAGAGGTTATCGCGTCGGATCGCCTTACGCTCGCAGAAGGCACGACGATTACCGGTACCCTTAAGTACGATGCGCCTCAAGAAGTTGCTATACCAGCAACCGCAACCGTTGAAGGAGGAGTTACGTATACGGGAGCATCGTCTTATCTTCCAACGGTTGAGCAAGCAAAGACATTTGCGATTGCAGGCGCGAGCGTATTCTTCGTAGTCCGCATCCTCGCGGTTCTCATTGGGGCGGCGCTTCTCGCAGGTCTCTTCCCTGTATTTACACAGAAGGTAGCAGACAAGGCACTTACTCGAACTCCCGGCAGATTCGCCATTCTCGCATTACTTGGCTTTGCCGTAGTGTTTGCCGCTCCTGTGCTTATCATTCTGTTGCTCATATCGTTTGTTGGGATGGCCGTAGCGTTTCTTTTGCTCGTGGCATATATATTGCTACTCATGCTCGGATATCTTTATGCAGGTATTATTGCCGGCAGCGCGCTTGGTCGCGGGCTCATGAAGCGCGAACGCGTTACGTGGAAGCTTGCCTTACTTGGTATGCTCGCGCTCTACCTCATCAGCACGGTACCTATTATCGGAGGAATTCTCACCTTCGTACTCTTCCTTGCAGCAACGGGAAGTATCGTTGCCATTGCGTACAAGTTTGCCTTTAGCCGATTCTCAGATACCGTACCTTCTTCTGAAGATCTATGATTCCCGCTGTAGGTACGCTCGCACCCAATTTCACGCTACCTGATCAGGATGCTGTTTCGCATACACTTTCAATACATAGAGGGGCTCGCGTACTTTTGTATTTCTATCCGAAAGACGACACACCGGGTTGTACCAAGCAGGCGTGCATGCTCAGAGACGCTATGCCAGAGCTTTCAAAGCTTGATGCAATCGTACTCGGTATCTCAGCGGATTCCGTGAAGAGTCATAAGAAGTTTGCAGAGAAGTACGGCCTTCCGTTTACGCTGCTCGCTGATGAAGAGAAAGAAGTATCCAAGGCGTATGGTGTGTGGGGAATAAAGAAGATGATGGGGAAGGAATACGAAGGCATTACCCGAACCTCTTTTCTTATAGGAAGAGACGGTACCATCGAAAAAGTATTTGAGAACGTAAAGGCTGAGAAGCATGCGGACGATGTGCTCGCATACCTACAGGAACATGCCTAATGCTTCTATCGTCTCAACTCCAGAAGAACGAAAAGCACGTGCTAAGAAAATACTCACGTACCTGAAGAAAGTGTATCCCGTTCCAGAAACAGAACTCCATTTCAAAACTCCTATACAGCTTGTCGTAGCTGTAATGCTCTCTGCGCAATCAACGGATAAGCGCGTTAACCTTGTAACGGCAACACTCTTCAAGGAGTACAAGACAGTAGCTGATTTTGCTGATGCTAACCCAGTCAAATTTACGCAGCAGCTCTCTTCCATAACGTTCTACAAGAACAAAGCGAGACACATCATCGCTACAGCGAATAAGATCCGTGGCGAATTCAAGGGAAAGGTTCCTAAGACTGAAGAAGAGCTCGTACGGCTTCCAGGAATCGCGTATAAAACAGCCCACGTAATTCTCGGAGAGCTCCATGGTATCTGGGAGGGAATTCCAACTGACACCCATGTTCGTAGATTTGCGCTGAAGTTTGATCTCACTAGTAAGACAGAACTTACGAAGATATCCAAAGAGTTAGAGCAGCTTATTCCCAAAGCTGATTGGAAGTACGTGAACAACGGACTCGTGCTCTATGGCCGATATGTATGTAAGGCGATACCGCATCCGTGCGAAGACCATCCTTTAACGAAACTCTGGCCTGAAGCGGCGAATCGTTGGCCGAAGTCCAAATAGAAAGACCGGGTACCTGAAGGTACCCGGTCAAGTTAGTTGCGTGCCTTCTCAGGCTGCGGCTTGCGATTTTTCTAGTGCTTGTGCTCTCTTTCTGTTCCGCGCTTCGTTCCTCTGCTTGTTGAGGTAGGTCGCGATCGCGACAGCTTGCCGTCCTTGCAGGGTGAACGTACCTGCAATCTGCGAGTATCCTTTAATCGCGACCGCGAACAGGATTCCAGAAGAAGCAGCAGATACGAAGCGCACCTTCGGCTGAGGAGCGCTAAGCACGTCAGGAAGAAGTTCCGCCTTACACATGGCGGCGTGCAGTTCTTGCACGAGCCGTAGCACGCAGTCGAATGACGCAGCGATATCGAGCGGCGTCCCGTGAACTGGCGTGTAATGCATCTGGTCTTCCGGAATCACTGCTTCGTTCTTACGTGCCCCCCGGAAGGCGTTCTTAAGTTCGTTCCAGGCTCGCTGATAGTCTTTGCGAGCGATGCGATCCCGGACTACGTTCGACCAGTACACGTCTGCGAATCCTCGCAGGGCATCCTCGTCGAAGTGGTCTCCGCAGCCATCTAATAGCAGCTTCACCACCGGCTGGAGGTTCTCTCCGAGCTGGCCGTACACGTGCGGAAGGAACTGAAGCAGCTCGACGGGGAAGCGTGAGTTCGCTATCCGTTCGAGAAGATCATTTTCAGAGAGACGGACAGCAATGCTCGCAACGACTGCCTTCGCGTTCGGCAGTTCGTCGATATCGACAAGGCCCTGAGGCTCTGCGATCGCGATGTGCTGCATGGCGCATGTGATGCATGCGATCTCATTCGATTCGTTAAACAAGGTAACCTCCTGGCCCAAGGGCCAATCTGGGTTGATAGGAAAGATGCCAAAACATCCAGAAATAAAATACCATATTTCCTAATTTAATCAAAAAATAGCCCTCCCAACTCTATCAATAAGCAGATTTGATATACTGCTCTTATATGGAAAAGAAACTAACGAGAAGTATCTCAAACAAGATGTTTGCCGGTGTTATGGGAGGTCTTGGAGAATTCTTTAGTATCGATGCAAATCTCTTTCGTCTTACCTACGCACTGGTAACAGTATTCACGGGATTCATACCAGGAATCGCAGGATACATCATTGCGATCGCTATCGTACCTGAAGCAAGTAGCATAACTCCATCAACGCCAGAGGAGCCTGTGCGCAATGACTCCGAAACGATTTAGATCGCTCGTTCAAACGCACTACGCGAAACACGGTAGATATGATCTCCCGTGGCGGACTACAACGGACCCCTACAAGATCCTCGTCTCAGAGATCATGCTGCAACAGACGCAGGTAGAGCGAGTCATTTCGTTCTACAAAGCGTTCCTTAAGGACTTTCCAACCGTGCGCGCTCTTGCTCAAGCGTCGCTTGCTGACGTTCTGCTGCACTGGCAGGGTCTCGGATACAATCGTCGAGCAAAGATGCTCCATGAGGCTGCTAAGACCGTTGTGCGAGAGCATAGCGGCCGAATGCCGGTGTCTGTAGAGACACTCGAAACACTTCCTGGTATAGGGCACTACACGGCGCGTGCTGTAGCAGCATTCGCTCATAACCAAGACGTCGTGTTCGTAGAGACCAATCTTCGCACTGCAGTTATTCATCACTTCTTTTCTAACGAAGAACAGGTAAGTGATGCTGAGGTGCTTTTGATTCTTGAGAAAGTATTTCCTAAAGGAGACGCTCGCGCATGGTACTCGGCGCTCATGGACTACGGCTCTTTCCTTAAGAGATCGGGTATACGGGTAAATGCGAAAAGCAAAACCTATACCAAGCAATCAACCTTTACAGGATCAGATCGAGAAGCAAGGGGTGGAATTCTCAAGGCACTTTCTAAAGGACCTCAAACAGAACTCTATCTCACGGGAATCCTGGGACCTGATCGTAGCGAACAGCTCACACTCCAACTTCAAACGCTTTCTAAAGAAGGTCTGATTGAAAGGAAACGAAACAAATACCAACTTCCTGCTTAGCGAATATCCTTAAGAGGAATTGATACGAGAATACCGAGCGCTACAATAACAGCTCCTGAGATTATAAAGAACGCCACGTAGTTTCCAGTAAGGAGAAGGACGCTCGCGAAGAGGGGCGCAATGAGGGCACCAACCGGACGCATCATGCGAAAGACACTAATGGTGTTCGCATCACGTTCTGATACGCGCCTAAAGAAATGTCCCTCAATCATGGCTTCAGAAAGCGCTGCACCAATACGTGAGACAAAGAGAATCAGCGCAACAAGAAGAAGAGGTGTCGCACTCGTAACGAGTGCAATAGACGCAAACGCAATTCCCATAATAATGAAGCCGGTGATGAGGAGTTCTTTGTCGCCGAGCCAACGGTCCGCAATGTATCCGGCGGGATACTCAATAAACACAAAGGGAAGAAGCATAATGGCAAACACCCATCCTAAATCGCTCCACGGGAACCCCAGTACGGTATGGAGATACAACGGAATATAGAGAGGAGCTAAATGAAAAAAGAATTGTAGTACGCCGTTTCCAAGCGCTGCCGCTCGCATGTCAGGATCGGACCATAGACAGAGGCAGGTGGTACGGACTTTAGCTAAGTGAGGCGGCTCTCCTTCAGGAAGTCGTTCAAACATAAGCAATACGATAAACGGAGTGAGCGACAGAGAGGCGGCAAGGAATATACGCGAATACGCTTCCGTTCCATCAAGAAGAAACCCTGTGATGAGTGGAGTAATGATAAGAGCGAGATTTCCAGCGGTGAGGAAGAGGGTGCGTATGCGTCCGGTGGACCCTTCTTCATTGGTTGCTGCTTCAAGAAGCAGGTCGAGCTGGTACGCGATAAGAGGCGAGAGTGCACACGCAAGAGCTATACAGAGTATCGCAAATACAATGTTTGGAGAGAGTGTGAGGGTAAAGATTGAAACTGCTTGTACAAACGCCAGCACAATCGCAATTCGTTTAGCTCCAAAATCGCGCACCATGCGAGGCATGAATGGAAATGCGAGAAGAGTTAAAACCGCACCAAACGACACGACGAGACCTGTCTGGCTCTCGGGCATAAAGAGCGCAAGGTACGGTGTAATAACATACACAATAAGAAAGAAGTGCGCAGCGCCGAAGAAATTGGCGAACGAAAGAACAAGACGCGGATGCATTACAATGATTTTAACATTGGCCTGCTCTCTATAAGAGAAAAGCCTCCGCATAAGTGCGGAGGCTTTTCTCGTAGCTTCTTCGTTAGACTCCAATAAGTACCGGGATAACCATCGGTGCTTTGTTGGTGCGAGTGAAGAGGTAGCCTGCCATCGTGTCTGAGAGGGCATTCTTCACGAAGTCGAGATCAACAGGGTTCATGCCCTCAGTTGAATCTTCAACCGTCTTCTTGATGAGAAGGCGTGCCTGATTAAGCATGTCCTGATTCTCGCGAAGATATACGAATCCACGAGAGATAATGTCAGGTGACTTGCGAAGCTTTCCGGTCTTAAGATTAACGGTCGCGATGATCACGAACATACCGTCCTTTGCGAGCATCTGGCGATCGCGGATCACTACTTCCTGAAGGTCTCCAATAGAGAATCCATCAACCACAAGTGGGGAAGAAGGCACCTTTTGCTTGTGAATCTCCATGCGTGTACCCTCGTCAACGATATCGATAACGGTACCGTTATCAGCGATAACGATAGACTCACGAGGACGTCCTGCCTGCTCAACCGCTTTCGCGTGTGAGGCGGTCATGGAGTAGTACCCATATGCTGGCATGAAGAACTTTGCGTTCACCTTCTGGTTGATCCAGATAAGCTCACCGGTATTTCCGTGTCCCGTTGAGTGCACATCGCTTGAACGATAATGGATGAGTGATACACCGCTGCGATAGAGGTGATCCTTCAAGCGCTGCACGGCAATCTCGTTGCCCGGAATAACTGAGGACGAAAGCACCACGGTGTCGCGTGAGGTGAGATTGATAGACTTGTGCTGCTTTGTGGCAATACGCATAAGTGCTGCAAACTCCTCTCCCTGGGCACCGGTTGAAAGGATAACCACTTTGTCAGGAGGATAGTCGCCGATCTCAGCGGACGTGATGATGGTTTCCTTGCGGACCTTGAGAAGTCCTGTCTTCTGTGCGATCTCGAGGTTTGTCTTGATCGAGCGTCCTTCGGTAACAATCTTCTTGTTCAAAGACTCTGCAATCTCGATGATGCGGACCATGCGCTCAAACTGTGAGGCGAAAGTACCAATAATGAGACGACCCTTAACGGTCTTGATGATCTCTTCAAGCGTCTCGTGCACCTTACGCTCAGGCACGGAGAATCCGTCGCGCTCAGCGTTGGTTGAGTCTGCAATAAAGAAGAGGTTTTTCTGTGCGGCAAGGATGCCCCACTTCTTCTGCTCGGCATCGGTCGGGATGCCGTTCTCGTGATCGAGCTTAAGGTCTCCTGTGGCGATAACGTTTCCGTAGGGAGTGCTAACCGCGATACCCATAGAGTCTGGAATCGAGTGGGTAACCGGGAAGAACTGAACCTTGGTTGATCCAATGGTCATGGTGCTACCTGGCTCAACCGTAATAATGTTGAGCTCTGGTTGATCAGGGTATTCTTCCTGACGCTTCTTAATCATCACTGCAGAAAGGTTCTGGGTGTAGATAGGGGGATTTCCCATGCGCTCCATGAGGAAGGGAATACCACCGATGTGGTCGAGGTGACCGTGAGTAATAAAGATGCCGCGAATACGGTCCTTGTTAACTTCAAGGTACTTGGTGTTTGGAAGGACATAGTCGACTCCAGGCTGCGTATCCTCAGATACGAACTGGAAGCCAACGTCGAAAACGAAGATGTCGTTGTTTGTTTCAACGGTGAACATGTTTCGTCCCACCTCCTCAACGCCTCCAAGAGGAACGATACGGACGACGTCCTTGGCAGGAGCCGCTGGAAGGTAGTCCGGAGTTTTCTTCTGAACGGCTTCAGGGCCTTGAGAAGAACTTCCCGGGCGTCCGAGGCTGCGACGAATCTGGCCGCTTGCGCCACCAGTGCGCTGTCCACGGTTTCCTCCGCGGGATCCGCGGTTGGCGCGAGGACGTTCGCCTCCTTCGCGAGGAGCCTCTGTACGAGGAGCTTGCGGGGCTTCAGAACTGCTTGGGCGAGGGCTTGGCGCCGGAGCCGGCGCGGGTGCTGCTGACATATAAATAAGTGTTAGTTAGTAGGGGTTAATTGGTGCACACCTCTCTGAAAGGTTTCAGTGCGCAGTTGGCAGCCAGGAGAACGGTCTCTGGGCTATCGACTGATCACTGATTCGCAAATATCGGCCAGACTTCTTCTGTATTTCGATACCACGAAGCAACGGTCGCAAACCGGTCCGACGGTGAAGCTATCTGGGGAAGGCGTACACCGTGAACGCTATTAGGGATAGCATACAGGAAGTCGGGTGCGTGCGTAAAGGCAGCGGGGTAATCATTGGCGATTAAGTTCGAAAGCTCCTGCAGATCGGTGTGTGCAATCTCAGGATCACGTTCTTCACGAACGCGCTCAAGAAGCTGATCAACCAAACGATTGGCATATGCGGCGATGTTTAGACCTGGATCACTGCGCTCTCCTGAGTCCCAGAATGCGAAGAGATCACGATCACGTCCGATAACCATGCCGAAGAGAAGTACTTCATATGCTCGAGGACGAATCACACTACTCGCGAGATCTCCTGGTTCGTAGAGCTCAACATCGGTAGGAAATCCAAGACGTTCCCAGTCTGCTTCTATAGCCGTAGCGATAGTCTTAAGTTCGGGTACGTTTGACGTCTTGAGTGTTATAGAGGGGAGGGTAAGCTTCTCATCTTCGTTCTCCCAGATACCGGTCTCTTCATTTCGGATCCATCCTTCGTTCTCGAGCACTTCAGTTGCAAGAGCGATACCATCACCTTCAGGAAGCGCTGGCTGCTCGATACCGCTACCAGGCGGCACAGGGCCCGTGAGAGGTGTTGCATAGCCTCCAAGGACGTTGTTCACGATGTTGGTGCGATCAACGGCGAGAGAGAGAGCCTGGCGCACTTCAAGGCGTGCGAACACAGGATTCTCATCACTGTTAAAGAATGCGCCAAAGACGCGAGAGTAGGGGGCACGAAGGGCTCCTTCTACAGGAATGCCGTATGCGCTCTCTACACTGCCGCGGGCGTATGCCTCATCAAGTTTCTGTACATCCTCGTAGAACTTAATACGAATTCGATCGAGGTACGGGCGACCTGGAGCAAAGTCCTCACTTGCCTTAAGTTCATATGCTGTTATGCCCCCGTCGCTATCACGCGTAACGCGCGTAACTTCAAACGGTCCTGCACCGATCGGATCGATCATGAGCGTAGAGAACGAGAATTCGTCTACGGGAATGTTGCGCCACTTGCTAGCAGGAAGAATACCGAGGGTGGTGTCTGCAAGAAACGGAGCGTATGGCTTTGGAAGCGTAAAGACAACGGTGCGTGCATCAAATGCTTCTGCACGAATGTTTGCCCAGTTTGCTAACTCAGGACTTCGAAGTACGGGGTCTTGTGCTTTCTCGACCGTAAAGACAACGTCGTCTGCGGTTACGGGAGTCCCATCAGAGAATTTCGCATTCTCGCGAATAACGAAGGTGTATTCAACCCCATCCTCAGAAACGCCATAGCTCTCTGCAAGAACAGGAATAAGAGTTCCTTCTGCGTTCAGTCCCATAAGTCCGGCATAGGTGAGAGCTGTCAGGTCGCGGTCAGCGTCTGTGAGAGCCAGAAGGGGATTCACGAAGCGAGGCTTTCCTACAATGCCTTCCGTAAGGCTTCCGCCATGAGCTGGCACCGTAACCATGAACGAACGCTCAAGAGCGATAATCCCTGCAACAACCGTTCCGAGTACGAAAAGGGCGAGCACTGATGCAATGAAGCGATCTCCCGGTGAAAGAGTGCGTATAAAGGTTGCCGCTTTAGAAAGCGGGGAAGACTGGTCTACAGAAAAAAGGGGAGAAGGTCGCATAGGCGACAAATAGTGAATAGATTACGAAGGTACGCCCTAACGCGTGTGATTCCCTAGTAGAAGATTCCTGCGACTGCGGCTGCTACGAAAAGGATAGCGATGACAATCGTCGCATTGAACAGAAACTTCTCAGCGCCACGGCGCTTGTAGAAGGTTGATGCGAAGTTATCGCCTCCGAATGCTCCACCGAGGGAAGCCCCGCGGTTCTGCAGGACGATTCCTACGATAAGGAGTAGGGAGAGGACTATCTGAATGTAGGGCAGTGCTGCCAAAAGAGTCTCCATCTGTGCCCTGGATTGTATCAAAATAGGGCAAGAAATGCAAAAGCCCCCGGAATCATGTCCCGGGGGCTGGTTGTGCGAATGGTCACTTGGCGTGCGAAACAGCCATCCGTCGAATCGTCCAGGACATGCCGGCGCTGAACACGAAGTGCACCGCGATGCCGTTCCAGAACGCAGGGATGCCCGTGTGCTCATAGCCGATCGCGATGAATACCATCCCGAGCATGGAGCCCGCGACGTAGCCGATCAGAGCCGCAGTCATAAATAAGCGAAGCCTGTCGCTCGGCAGAGGCATGATTGCCAGGGCCTGGTATAGGAACGAAGCGGCAGTGATCAGGCAGTAGGCGAGAAAAAGGGCAGTGAGAGTATCCACGGTATGTCCTCCAGGGATCCGATACGAGCAGTATGCTCAAGCTGAAATTATTATATATATAATAATATACATTTGTCAAATACTTTGAACCTGGATTCAAGCGCGCGACTCTTACCGTTGACGCTCGATCTCTCCGTTCTATACTGTGGATAACTCGGTGGGGCGATATCGCGCACCGAATGGGGAATACACCAGTTCTTCGTTTATACACCCGCAATAAGCGAATCATTTTCCTATGGCTACCTCAGATAAGAAGCTTGCAATTAAGCCCCTCGGCGATCGTGTCGTGGTGCAACCAATGCCCAAAGACGAAGTCTCAACCTCAGGCATCATTATCCCGGACTCGGCGAAACAAGAAGCGCCAAGCAAGGGAACTGTCGTCGCTGTTGGCGCAGGCCGCTATGACGATGGAGACCTTATTCCTATGACCGTTTCCGTTGGTGACACGATCCTCTTCTCGAAGTACGGATACGACGAAGTAAAAGTAGATGGCAAGGACTACTACATCCTTTCAGAGTCGAGTGTACTCGCGATACTTTCCTAAGCCTTACTTCCCTCTTAATTCCCTTTCACTATGGCAAAACAGATTCTATTTGGTGAGGACGCACGCAAAGGTATTCATGCAGGTCTTCAGAAGGCTGCGAGCGCGGTTAAAGTAACGCTCGGTCCAAGGGGTCGAAACGTGGTGCTTGAGAAAGCATACGGCGGCCCCCGCATCACAAACGATGGCGTCTCCATCGCAAAGGAAATCTCCTTTAAGGACAAATTCGAGAACATGGGTGCAGAGATGGTGAAGGAAGTCGCAAACAAATCAAATGATGTTGCGGGAGACGGAACAACCACAACCGTGGTACTTCTTGAGGCACTCGTTAATGAAGGACTTAAGTCTCTCACCAAGGGTGCAAATGCTATGGCTATTCGTTCCGGTATGGAACAGGCACGCGATGCGGCTGTAAAGGAGCTTAAGAAGATGGCACGCCCTGTGGAAGGACGCTCAGATATCGAGCAGGTTGCCTCAATCTCTGCTGAAAGTGTCGAGCTCGGACGCATTATTGCTGAAACCGTTGAGAAGGTGGGCAAGAACGGTGTCGTAACCGTCGAAGAGAGTCAGGGTATGGAACTCTCGTACGAGGTAGTAGAGGGTCTTCAGATCGATAAAGGCTACGTATCCGCGTACATGGTGACGAACTCTGAGCGCATGGAAGCTGAGATGCGTGATGCGCAGATCCTTGTTACGGATCGTAAGATCAATTCGGTACAAGAGATACTCCCCCTTCTTGAGAAAGTTGCACAAGGCGGACGCAAGGAACTCGTTATCATTGCAGACGATATCGAAGGAGAAGCGCTCACAACCTTCGTGGTGAACAAGCTTCGCGGCACCTTCTCCGTACTTGCCGTTAAGGCGCCCGGCTTCGGGGACCGAAAGAAAGAGATGCTTGCAGACATTGCTGCTATCGTCGGTGCTGAAGTTGTCTCTGCTGATCTTGGTATGACCTTTGAAACGACCGAACTTTCTTCTCTTGGAAAGGCAACGCGCGTGGTCTCAACAAAAGACACCACGGTATTTGTGGCCGGAAAGGGAAAGAAAGTGGACATTGAATCTCGTATCAGTCAGCTCTCAACACTTGCCTCTCAAACAACGTCTAAGTTCGATAAGGAGAAGATTGAAGAACGTATTGCAAAGCTCTCAGGAGGTGTTGCTGTTATTCGTGTGGGAGCGGCAACCGAGACTGAGATGAAGTATCTCAAAGACAAGATTGATGACGCCGTAAAGGCAACCAAGGCATCGATCGAAGAAGGTATTGTTCCTGGTGGAGGAACAGCACTCGCGAAGGTCTCTCGTATGCTCCGCGTTGAAGATTGGGAATTCGACAACAAGGACGAGGAACTCGGATTCGCTATCGTTGGAAAAGCACTTGAGGCTCCCCTACGCCAGATTCTTCTTAATGCAGGAAAGGATGATGGATCTGCAATCGTTGAGCGTGTTCAGAACGGCAAGGGCTTCGGAGGCTACGATGCACTTAAGGGCGAGGAGGTCGCTGACATGGCTGCAGCCGGCATCATTGATCCGGTGAAGGTAACGAGGAGTGCGGTTGAGAACGCAGTATCTTCAGCAGCAATCCTCCTCACTACAGAAGCGGCTATTGCTGAGATTCCTGAACCAAAGCCTCAAATGCCGGAAGGTATGGGTGGAGGTATGGATTTCTAATCGTATTAAAAGAGGAACGCCGCAGCCCGAAAGGACTGCGGCGTTTCTTTATTGTGCTTGGTCTCGATTTTCACATCGAGATTCGTAGTCATCGCCTCAGAAGAGAAGCTGAACAAAAAATGCCTCAGCTTTTTCCATCATCCACCTAAGTGGACGTGAGACGATTCTATACACCACCGCGAGGCCGACGAGGATGAGGATTCCCAAGGCCCCGAGTTCGATCGCTCGTAGCAGAATATGTGCTGAATATTCCCAGAATGCGCTCCAGGCAGATTCACCAAGGCTGTCGTATAGGCCGACTTCATCATTGAACATTGCAACCTCCCTTTTCCATTACTGACCATACGCCTCGCTTCCAGGTGATGCAATATTGGGAAGGTGAATTACGGGTGAGGACGATCCTTGCGTTCGGGCCTCAACGATCTACAATACGTATATATGACTACCCTTTATATCGTCCTCGGCGTTCTCGCTCTTATCGTGCTCTGGGTTGTGTTCTCGTACAACGGATTTGTATCTCTTCGCAATCGTGCAAAGGAAGCATGGTCCGATATCGAAGTACAGATGAAAAGGCGCTATGACCTCATCCCTAACCTTATCGAAACGGTTAAGGGATACGCAGCCCATGAGAGTGGAACACTTGAGAAGGTAACAGAAGCTCGTACGGCTGCTATGGGCGCTCAGACGGTTGGCCAGCACGCAGAAGCAGAGAACATGCTCACGGGTGCTTTGAAGTCACTCTTCGCGGTATCTGAGGCATACCCAGATCTCAAGGCCAATACAAACTTCCTTGAACTTCAGCGTGAACTTTCAGACACGGAGAATAAGATCATGGCCTCTCGCCGTTTCTACAACTCAACCGTGCAGACACTTAACACCGCTGTTGAGCAGTTCCCAGGCAATGTCATCGCTGCACCATTCGGCTTCAAGCAGATGGATCTCTTCGAGCTTTCAGATTCTGAATCTGCTGCGCGTGAACCCGTGAAGGTTTCTTTCTAGCGCTCATGTTGAAAGACGCCCAAAAGCAGATAGATGATTGGGCACAACAATTTGCCCAGCCATACTGGCCACCGTTGTCCCAATTCGCAGCTCTTGCTGAAGAAGTGGGTGAGACCGGAAGACTCCTCAATCATCTCTATGGAGGGAAGCCGAAGAAGATAGAAGAGTCTAAGCAAGAGCTTGGTGGGGAGATTATGGATGTGATCTTTTCTGCGATGTGTCTTGCAAACGCGCAGGGTGTAGATCTTGATGCAGAGTTCCAAAAGAAAATGGATACCTGTTACGGGCGGGATAAGGATCGATTTGAGAAGAAATAACCTACGTACCTATGGCTACCCTCTACCAGCAACGATCAAGCAACGTATTTAAGACCTATCTGCTCATGGCAGGGTTCTTGGTTGTAGTGGTTGCTATTGGTGCGGCTATTTCGTGGTACTACGACTCCCCTGTCATTCTTTATGGGGCAGTCCTCTTCTCGCTCATAATGAATGTGGGGAGCTACTGGTTCTCAGATAAGATTGCGCTCTCGATGAATGGAGCACGTCCAGCATCGAGAGAAGAGTTCTTCGATCTCTATACCGTTACAGAGAACCTCGCTATTACGGCAGGGCTTCCAATGCCGAAGCTCTACGTTATTGAAGATCCCGCACCAAACGCATTTGCGACGGGACGTGACGAAAAGCATGCCGTTGTTGCCGTAACTACGGGTCTTCTCCAGATCCTTAACCGCACCGAGCTTGAAGGGGTTATCGCGCATGAACTCTCGCATATCCAGAACAAAGACATGCTTGTTATGACGGTTGCCGTGGTGCTCGCCGGATTCGTGGCCATCGTCGCGGACATCTTCCTTAGAATGTCATTGTTTGGAGGTGGGAACCGGGATAGCGATAGCAAAGCGGGAGTATTGTTTGCCGTGCTTGCGATTGTGGCTATTATCCTCGCTCCAATTGCAGCGCAGCTTATTCAACTCGCGATCTCACGCAGACGTGAGTTTCTTGCAGATTCTTCCGGTGCACTTCTCACGCGCTACCCAGAAGGTCTCGCGTCTGCGCTTCAAAAGATTGCAGGGGATGGAAGACCAATGCGTCGTGCGAATCATGCAACGGCACACCTCTTTATAGGAAATCCATTTGGAGGAGATGCGGGGAAGTTCGTGAACAAGCTGTTTGCAACGCACCCTCCGGTTGAGGCACGTGTTGCCGCATTGCTTGGCAAGGTTTGACTATATTAATATATAGAGTATAATACGTTCGGTTGTTTTGGGAGGACCTTTTGGAAACTATTCGTATTAACGGCATTGATGTTCCGATTGATCAGATCGATGGACCTGATAGTCAGGAATTGTGCGAGGCGTATCGCCGGCACAATCAGAACCGAATGCAGGTTTCGCCCTCGCGAGGACTGCAGGGCAGTGGCTCAAAGTTCGTGGGCACGCCCCGCTTGCAGAAGCATCGTGGCGGCACATCAGCATATGGGGTGCGAATAAAATAGATCGCGAAAGCGGTCATAGGGAGGGCGGCGTTTCTGACGTCGCCCTTTTCATTTTGTGCTATAACAATCATCACGGAGGCGTCGGATAGCGGTTTATTCCACCACCTTGGAAAGGTGGCATATCGAAAGGTATCGAGAGTTCGAATCTCTCCGCCTCCGCACAGTATGTCTATAAAAACAGCATTCATCTCTATAGTGCTTGCGATCGCTATTATTAGTACGGCGCTCTTTTACTTTGTCTCACATAGAGAGCAAGATGTTGCTCCAAGTGTCCTTACACAAGTGCGAGAAGAAACAGTACTTCCAGAAGAGTCTCCTGCATTTAATTACGAGATCGTTGCTTCTGCCGCCGCTCGTGCACAAGGTCTCTCGGGAAGAACTTCCGTGCCTCCTGGGTATGGCATGCTTTTCGTATTCGATCAGAAAGATCGCTACGGATTCTGGATGAAAGATATGCTGGTATCAATCGATATGATCTGGCTTGCTGATGATGGCACTATTCTTGCTATCGAAAAGAATGTCTCTCCCGAAACCTATCCAACGCCATTCTATCCGCCGCAGCCGGTACGACTTGTGCTTGAAACGCGTCCCGGAGAAGCCGAAATTCAGGGATGGGAAGTGGGGACCAAGATCCCTCTTCCTCTATAAGGAAATGAAAGAACCCGCTTTCGCGGGTTCTTTCATTATTTCAGGACCGGGTCATAAGCCGAATTCTGTCGCGGACGATCATCTATCTGGGAGTATCGTTACCGATACCCTCGAGCGGCGCTCCCGATTGCTCGGGCACGGCCTTGCACAGAGGTAAGGATTTAGCCGTTTCAGCCTGGCATCGCTACCAGGACACTCTCCGAGAAGAGTCTCTAGTCTTTCGACATTGAGCGTTTCTGTTCGCACCTCGCGCATCACTGCGGACGGGCGTTACCCGCTACCGTTCTGCACTATTACTAGTGCCTGTGTTCGGACTTTCCTCCCTAGTCCTAATGAAAGGGTAGAGCGATCGTCAGGCCCGGTCCATATATATAATACAATGAAGTGGAGAAACTGCAATGATACGAAACTCATCCACACATGTTTGGTATAGACAGGGGTACGACGGGCTATACTAGAAACTATTACAAGGGCAGTTATATATGTATCCTATGCAAGAGAATCAGCCGGGAGGGGCGTCTGTGAGCAAAAAACGCTTGTCGTTTGATGTTGCCACAAATTGGGCCGTTATCATTACGTTCGTACTGGGTGTACTCGCACTTATTCCTTCCGCTACGATCCCGTTCGTATACACGAAAGTAACGGTGTTGGCGCTTGGAGTACTTGCTACACTCGTACTCTTTATCCTCGCTCGTCTTACTCGTGGAAATATTATTGTTCCACCACTTCCGCTATTGGTGGCAGTATGGATTGTGCCTGCAGCGTACCTTCTCTCCTCGCTTTTCTCGGGTGCAGGTATTGGTACATCGTTCTTCGGTACAGAACTTGAAACCGACACGCTCGGATTCGTACTCCTTCTTTCGTTGTTTACAACGCTTACCGCGCTTGCATTCCGACGTGTAGGAAGCTACCGTCTCTTCTTCGGTTCTGCTGCAGTACTTACGGCAGCAGTCGCGGTCATTCAGGTGATCGTCGTTATCGTTGGTCGCGTTTCGCCGACCCTCATCTCTCCAACAACAAACCTCATCGGATCATTCCTCGATCTCGGTATGTTCCTCGGTCTTGGTGTTGCGGTTAGTCTTCTTGCCCTTAGACTCCTCGTACTGTCTGCTAAGACTCGCATGATGGTTATAGTGGGAGGTGTCGTAGCACTTTTCCTCATTGCGCTCGTGAATTCAGCTCTCGTCTGGACACTCGTCGCACTCGTCGCACTTGCTCTCTTCATTGAAGCAATCATGCGCAATCGCAAGTCTGGAGATCAGACTGATCTTGATGGTGTCGCACTTCTTCTTTCAGATGATGGTGATGACCAGTCTTCAAGCGCTCGTTCTCTTGCAATGCCGCTCGCGACGCTCGCTATCGCCCTCTTCTTCCTTATTGGAGGATCAACACTTGGCAACTCACTCGCGACTGCATTTGGCGTGTCAGTGATTGATGTTCGTCCATCGTGGCAGTCTACGTTTGATGTTGGAAGTCATACCTACGCATCTTCACCACTCTTTGGTTCAGGCCCTGGTACCTTCAGTGAGCAGTGGGTAAAGTTCCGTGATCGTAGTCTTAACGACACGCTCTTCTGGAATGTTGATTTCGCAGCAGGTATCGGAAGCGTGCCAACCTCATTCGTAACGACAGGTCTTATCGGAGCACTCGCATGGGTTGCGTTCGCAGGACTCTTCCTCTTCTTCGGACTTCGCGCACTCTTGATGCGTCTTCCTGAAGATCCTTTTGTCCGCTTCGTATCCGCAGGATCGTTTGTAGGAGCACTCTATGTGCTTGCACTCGCGGTCTTCTCGGTGCCTGGTCCTATGATCTTGCTCGCGGGCTGGTTACTGCTTGGTATCTTTATCTCAAGCCTTCGCCATGGAAAGGATGCGCGTGAGCTCGGTATCATCTTCTCTCGTAGTCCTCGCGTTGGATTCGTTATCGTATTCGCGCTTACGCTTCTCTTGCTTGCGTCTATCCTCGCAGCCTACGTCGTCGTTGAGCGATACCTCTCAAGTGTTGCGTACGCTGAGTCAGCAAACGCACTCTCTACAGGAGATCTTGAGGTCGCAGCGGCAGCCGCTAATCGTTCAGTGCTCTACGCACCGAGTGACAGGGCCTACCAGCTTCTCGCAGGTATCGGTATTGCGCGCATGAATCAGGTTGCGGCAAATACGGAACTTCCTCAGGCAGACGCACAGTCACAGTTCCAGGCAGCGCTCTCAGGTTCTATTGAGGCAGCCCTAACAGCAACACGCCTCGGTCCGAACGACTACCAGAACTGGGCAATGCTCGGAAACGTCTACCAGACCGTTGTTCCTCTCAACATTGAAGGGGCATACGAGAACGCAAAGACTGCGTACGATCAGGCAATCGCTTTGAACCCAACGAGCCCAACCCTCTCATACGTTCTTGCACAGCTCGAGATCGCACAGAAGAACCCTGAGGCAGCATCAGCAGCACTCATGCAGGCTATTAACCTGAAGCGTGACTACACACAGGCTATCTTCCTCCTCTCTCAGCTTGAGGTTGAGCAGGGTAGGGCACGTGAGGCACTTGAGGCAGCAGAAGCTGCAGCCTACTTCGCACCGAATGATCCTGTTGTTCTCTTCCAGGTTGGTATCCTACGCTCTGCAAACGGAAACAATCCAGGAGCAATTGAGGCACTCGCACGTTCAGTAGAACTTAACCCTCAGTACGCGAACGCACGCTTCTTCCTCGCGGTTATGTACGCAATTGGCGGACAGTACCAGGAGTCAGCAGCGCAGCTCGAACAGGTGGCGACGCTTTCTCCAGAGAACGCAGCAGCTGTTCAGGCAGATCTAGCGGTTGTTCGTGCGGGTAAGAACCCATTCCCACCATCACGTCTTGGTGCCCTTGGTATCCCGCAGACGGCACTTACTGAGACTCCTGCAGCACCAACTCGTTAAGACGTAACCAGGGCGCATGGTACGCAGGATTCTAAGTTCGATAACAGCACCCGTACGCGGCCTTCATCAGGCCGCGTACGTGCTTGCTGGGCTTACCCTCGCGTCACAGGCACTCGCGCTCCTTCGAGATCGATTGTTCGCTCATAGCTTCGGTGCGGGAGGGGTTCTTGATCTCTACTACGCTGCATTCAAGGTGCCGGACCTTGTGTTCGCACTCGTAGCGTCCTTGGTTTCTGCGTACGTGCTTATTCCGCGCATTGCAGGAGGAAACAAAAAAGAATCTCAGGAACTTATATCGCAGACCGCATCTTTTCTCTTTATCGGAGCCGGGGTGCTGTGTCTTATCCTCGCGATCCTGGCTCCGAGATTCTTGTTTGTGCTATTTCCTGCAGCAGCAGCCTCACCTGATGCTGATAGCTTTGTGTTGCTTGCCCGCATTCTCTTGATCCAACCGATTCTTCTTGGGCTTTCAGGTATTGCGACAAGTGTCACGCAGGTACGTAGACGATTCTTCCTCTTTGCCTTGTCTCCGGTTCTCTACAACATCGGTATTATCGTAGGAACGATCGTGCTGTATCCACTCTATGGACTTCCGGGTATTGGTATTGGTGTGCTCGTTGGAGCGGTGGCGCATCTCTTGATTCACATTCCGGTGCTCGCGCACGAGAAGCTTCTTCCAAGACTCGTCGTGCCATCTCCGAGCATACTATGGAGTGTGATGCGTGACTCAGTACCGCGTTCTCTCGCGCTTTCTGTTGGGTCTATTACGGCGCTTCTCCTTACGATTCTTGCCGCCCGAACAGGTGAGGGAAGTATCGCGGTGCTTTCCTTGGCACTTAATCTTCAGGCAGTGCCGCTCTCACTTATTGCAGCGTCGTATGCAACCGCAGCATTCCCGGTACTTGCAGAGAGTATGGAAGAAAAGAAATACGAGGTGTTCCGTGCAACGCTATCTGCTGCTGCACGCCACATTGTATTTTGGTCTGCGATTCTTTCGGTGCTTGTGCTTGTACTTCGCGCCCATATCGTGCGTATCGTACTCGGGTCCGGTGCGTTTGATTGGGACGCAACGAGACTCACTGCGGCCATCCTCGCCATCCTTGTTATCGGTCTCATGGCACAGGGTCTCGTGCTTCTCGCGTCTCGTGCATTCTATGCAGCAAAGAAGTCTTGGAACCCGTTTGGCATTCAGGTTGCGGGACTCGTCGTGTCTGTTGTGTCAGCGGTAGGTCTTCTTGCGGCAGCACAAACGTTCCCTGATATCCGATACTTCGTTGAGGCACTTCTTCGCGTTGAAGATGTGCCAGGTACTGACATACTTCTCATTGCCATTGGTTCAATGCTTGGATCAGTTGCAACAGGGGTGTTTGCACTCGTTACGCTGCACTCCGTAGCACCTGGGGTTGCTCGTTCACTCCTTCGTCCGGTGTTCGAGGGCTTCGCTTCAGCCATCCTTGGAGGTGCTGCGGCGTATGGCGTACTTTCGTTTGTAGGAACCCTCGCACCAGCCACCACATTGCTCGTTGTCTTCACTGAGGCCTTCGTTGCTGGTATGGTGGGTCTAGCGGTGGCAGGAGCAGTTCTCGCTCTCTTGGCTAACAAGGAGTTTAAGGACCTTGCAGACTCTCTCAAGCGTATTCGACCATCCACCGCCCTCAAGCCTTCTGGACCCGTTCTCTCTGAACGAGCAGACACCTAGAACTCATGAACATACGAAACTTCAGTATTATTGCCCATATCGACCATGGGAAGTCTACTCTTGCAGACAGGCTTCTTGAGCGTACCGGGACGATTGAAGCGAGAAAGATGCGTGACCAGGTGCTCGACAAGATGGATCTTGAACGCGAACGTGGCATCACTATTAAAATGCAGCCTGCCCGCATGAAATATACGGGCAGCGATGGTACGGAGTACGTACTTAATCTTATCGATACGCCAGGACATATCGACTTTTCATACGAAGTATCTCGTGCGCTTTCAGCCGTAGAGGGCGTTATCCTTCTGGTTGATTCTACTCAGGGTATTCAGGCGCAGACACTTACCACTCTGCAGATGGCGAGAGACGCGGGCTGCGTGATTATCCCGGTGCTTTCTAAGATTGATTCTCCTGCATCACGCGTTGACGACGTGTCTCTTGAGATTGCTGAACTTCTTTCAGTTGACCCGGATACGGTGCTCAAGGTCTCAGGAAAGACCGGAGAGGGTGTGGAATTGCTTCTTGAGGCAGTTGTTGCGCGCGTGCCCGCGCCACGCCCGAGCGCTGGAGGACCACGCGCTCTTATCTTCGACTTCTCCTACTCGACGCATCGCGGCATTACCGTCTTTGCTCGTATTTTTGATGGTGAGTTTAAGAAGGGAGACGTGATGAGGTTCGCTGCAGCCGGTGAACGCTTTACAGCTCTTGAAACCGGTATTTTCATGCCAGATGAGATCATCACTGAGAACCTTACGGCAGGAGAGATCGGCTATATCGTTACGGGAGTTAAAGAAGCTGGCGTGGTTAACGTTGGAGATACGGTTATCGCGAATGCCGGATCAACCGTAGGACTCGAAGGATTCGATCGTCCTCGTCCGGTGGTATGGGCGTCAGTCTATCCTGAGAGTCAGGATGATCTTACGGAACTCAGGCAGTCTCTTGAGCGTCTTCGTCTTTCAGACTCATCGCTCGCCTTTGAAGAAGAATCCTCTGGCATGCTCGGGCGTGGATTCCGCTGTGGATTCCTCGGCATGCTTCACCTTGAGATTATTATCGAGCGCTTGAAGCGCGAGTTCGATCTCGAGCTTGTTGTTACGATTCCAACGATTGCATACACCGTTACGGATAAGCGTGGTATTCGTGAGGTGGTATATACGCCGTCGAAGTTCCCTGCGTTTGGCGAAACAGATTCTATTGAAGAACCCTGGGTGAAGGTGATCCTCATTACGCCTTCCGAGTTCCTCTCGAACATGATTCAGCTCTTTCATGATCATGAAGGCAACGTGCTCGAGACTGAGACGCATCTCGATGGACGTATCGAGCTTCGCGTTGAGATGCCACTTCGTGAGCTCATGCGCGGATTCTTCGACAAGGTGAAGAATGCTTCCTCTGGATACGCATCGCTTTCATATGAGTTTATGGATGAACGCGCTGCGGACGTCGTGAAGCTTGAGATTTTTGTGGCAGAAGAACCCGTGCCCGCGTTTGCGCGTGTGGTCTCGCGTCGTCGTGTCGTTGAAGAAGGGGAACGTATGGTGGAGAAACTCCATGAGATTCTTCCGCGCCAGATGTTTGTGTTAAAGATCCAGGCGCACGCGCTCGGACGCATTGTTGCGTCTCGTTCTATCTCAGCCCTTCGCAAGGATGTTACGGGATACCTCTATGGAGGCGATATAACGCGAAAGATGAAGCTTCTTGAGAAGCAGAAGAAGGGAAAGAAGCGTCGTGGGGCACATGCAAAGATGGATATCCCTCAGGATGTGTTTATGAAGATGGTGCAGGATTCCGAGCGGTAATTCAATTGCTATACTAGGCGGATGCCTCGCACGTCTAAGCGCCATCATGCGAAGAAACTAGGAGAGTATGCACTCGCTGCATTCCTAACCCTTATTGTCCTAACCCTTATCTGGGCGGTGTGGGGAATCGCTCGCAAAGAAGAGATTGCGAGAAAGGCGATGAATGATCGAAAGGCGGAACTTGCCGTACTTAATGAACGAAAGGCAGGATTCGAAGAGAATCTTGCAGAGCTCGGAAGCCAGCGGGGACAAGAAGCGACCCTTCGCCAGAACCACGGGATGGCCAAAGCGGGGGAGGAGGTGATAATCGTAGTACCGCCGAAGGAAGATAACCTTGATCCTACGCTCCCGTGGTACACGCAATTCATGGGATTCTTCGGGATCTGGTAAGAACACGATATTGACTTTAAATCAATTATGTGATAGTAATAGCGCAGAGGGCATTGGGCCTTTCTAGACAACACAAGGATTGATCAATGCGCAAGACGCTTTTGGCCGCTACTGCGGTTCTGTTCGTTTCCGCCGGCACTTCGGTGTCCGCGCAAACTGCTTCGGATACCTGGGGCGGCTGGCACGTCGACGTGGGCGCTGTGGCTTCCACGGACGAGTCCGAGGGCTATGAATACAGCCCTCGCCTGAATCCTGAGGGAGTTACGGGAACCATCGGCCTCGGGTACCGCACCGTCCTCGGCCATCTCGTCGTCGGCGTCGAAGCTGAAGTACAGCTCGGCCCGATCGACGATTCGCGGTCCGAGGAGCTCTGCAATGTCCGCGACTGCGGCTACGTCGAAACCCTGGATGAATCCAGGGGCAGCGACGGAAGCGTCAGTTTCGGTGCCTCCCTCGGACACGAAGTCGGTGGCGCCCTGGTGTCGTTGCATGCCGGGCTGAATGTGGTGAATGCCACCAGCTCGTATGCCTTCGACAGCAACGGCGAATACCCCACCTACGCGAACAAATACTCGGACTACGCCGTCGGTCCCTATTACGGCCTCGGCATCCAGTATCCCGTCACGAGTCGGGTCTCCGTGTTGGCTCGGTGGATTCGGTCGGAACTGACCGAATACCGGAACGAAGACAGCGACGGCAACGAGGAGTCCACGGGCTTCACCCGTGAGAGCTACGCTCTTTCCCTCGGCTGGCGTTTCTAGCCAGCGTCAATCTGACTTCAAGGGGCCTGTTTCGCATCGCGAGACGGGTCCTTTTTCTATGCAAATACTCATCGTGATATACTTTGAACACACTAAAAAAGAATCTATGGATACTAAGACTGTCACAATTTACACCACCCCAACTTGTCACTTCTGCCAGATGAGCAAGGAGTTCTTCAAGGAGAACAATGTCGCATACACGGAATACAACGTCGCGAACGACATGGAGAAGCGCCAGGAGATGATTGATAAGAGCGGCCAGATGGGCGTACCGGTTATCTTCATCGGAGACGATATGATCGTAGGATTCGACAAGAACAAGTTCGTTGAACTTCTCGGTCTTGGCGAGGCACCTGCTGTAGCGTAAGACGTTTCTATCGAAACCCCGTAGGCATGAAGCCTGCGGGGTTTCGTGCTAGCATCCTGATACGCCTCCGTAGTTCAATGGATAGAACATCTCACTCCTAACGAGACGATGTAGGTTCGATTCCTGCCGGAGGCATGCAAGTGATATAATTCGAGTACATGCCGCCGGTACAAGAATCTGACGAGCTTAAGAAACTCCTTGAAGAGAACCTCGCTGTGGCGAAGGACAATAACCGTCTCCTGCGAGAAATGCGTAGGAACGCTATTCTCGGCCTCATCGCTAAAATCGTGATCTGGCTCGTTCTCCTTGGTGTGCCGCTCTTCTTCCTCTCCTCATACATTGGACCCCTTATGGAGGCGTTTTCAGGCCAATCAGAGGGTGCTCAGAGTATTCCCGCTGGTCTATTAGGCTTTCCTTCAGAAGCTCAGCTTAATCAGATAATTGACCAGTATAAGGCGGGATATGAATAGTCGTTGGGAGGGTGAAAAAGAGCGTTTGGTGTGATAAAGTCAGGACACTGCTTGGATAGCTCAGTTGGTAGAGCGCGCCCCTGAAGAGGGTGAGGTCCCCGGTTCGAGCCCGGGTCCAAGCACTAAAAAGGGTAGAGACATGTCGTATAGTTAAGACATGGTACGAAAGGTTCTTGCATGGGCTCAGAGAAACGAACGACACCTCGGGGCGGTCGTGTTCTTTGCTGGGTTCATTACGGATATCCTCACGTTCGTTCTTCTTGATATCTCTCTTGTGACAATAGTGTTTTCGGTCTATTTAGGACTTGCCGCACTGTGTATCTATTTAGGTCATGTGCTCGCGCTTTGGCGAGAGGAAACAGCCTTATGGAAGCGTTCCGTTATAGTGCTCCTTCCTCTCGCTGCGCAGTATCTTATCGGAAACCTTCTTTCAGGATTCCTTATTTTCTATACAAAGAGTTCGGTGCTCGGTGCGTCGTGGCCGTTTCTTATATTGCTCCTCCTCATCTTCATTGGAAATGAGTGGTTTAGGAGATATAAGGATCGTGTCGCCTTCATGGCTGTCCTCTTATTTTTCACGACGTACGCGTACGCTATTTTTGCGCTCCCACTCTTCACACGCTCTCTTGGTCCTTGGGTGTTTGTAGGAAGTACTCTCCTTGCATCAGGTGCATTTGCGATTTTTATGTTCCTCCTTACTCTTTCAGGAAGAACTCGTCTCGCACAAAGCCCCCTTCCTATCATTGGATCGTGTGCAGCAATTGTAGTTCTCATTTCGGCATCGTATTTCTCCGGACTCATTCCCCCTATTCCGTTAACGCTTAAAGACAGCGGTATCTATCACGATCTGCAGGCTACCAATGGCACGTACGTGCTTCAATCTGAAGAAGTACGTGCATGGTACGACCCTCGACCGCAAGAGATTCATATACATGCAGGAGATCCTCTCTACGCGTTTGCGGCAGTCTTTGCGCCGATCCGTTTCGGTACCATTGTCGTGCATCGCTGGCAGCGCTATGACGATGCACAAGGTGTATGGGTAACACAAAGTCGTGTAGCGTTCCCAATCTCAGGAGGAAGAGCAGACGGCTATCGTGGATACTCCGAAATATCGAACACGCTCCCTGGAGAATGGCGGGTACGGGTAGAGACAGAATACGGACAGGTTATTGGCCAAATCCGTTTTTCGATTGAACGAGCCGTAACGAACCCTATCCTTCATCAGGAGATACGATAAAACCCCTCACGTGAGGGGTTTTTCTTTATCCTGCTTTAACGCGTAGTTTGGTCTGTCGTGCCTTGTCGAGTTTCGGAAGGACGAGAGAGAGAAGTCCGTCCTTGGCTCCCGCCGTACAATTGTCTACATCTACTTCTTGGGGAAGAAGAATGGTTCGGGAGAATGAACCCCAGAATAGTTCACGAGTGAAGTAATCTGAATCAACAACTGAATCACGTTCCTCACGAGATCCCTCAATAACCACCATGTCGCGGCTGATTGAGACATTGAGTTCGTCAGGACGTACACCGGCAACGAAGGTGCGGATAACAATCTCGTTTGCTGTCTGATACACGTCTACAGGAAGCTGGCCCTCGCTCTGGTCATCCTCTATCACGTTCGCAAGCGTGCGAGGTTCTGGCTGAGGAGTACTCGAACGGGTAGGAGCGTAACTTTGGCTGGGGGCGTAGTCATCTTCAAACGAATCATATTGATCGTCTGCAGGGGCAACGCCACCGAGGCGGTCGAAGAAGGATCGTTTTTTCATACGCGTATTATACATCGCAAGTGTTCTTTGGTAATCGGTCGTAACGCATGTATTTCAAAAGCTCGAAGAGAGCGAAGATAACCACAGCTCCACTCCAGACCAAAAAGAAGGCAAGGAGAGTGAATGAACCGCTTCCATCAATTATAAGGAAGTTGAAAAGCGCATGCAATGCGATCGCAAGGATAAGTCCAACGGTTGCGAAGAGTGTTCGAACGATGCGAGACTTCTTAAACGAGAACGCGAGCGCAAATCCAATCACCGATGATGCAACAACATGAAGAAGCGTTGAGCCTATGAAGCGAAGATTTCCCGTTAAGAGTCCTTCAAGCATGTTGCCTCCTGAGAAAGGAGCAATAAGGAAGAGGGTATTTTCAAGTGCAGCAAATCCCAGTGCAACCGTAAGCATGTAAATCACAAAGTCTATCGACTCGTTCACCGACCTACGCCAAAGAATCACAATAGCCGCAAGAAGATACTTAACCGTTTCCTCAATAGCAGCCCACGCTATAACCACAGGAATACCTGCGGGAAGCGCAAGAACAGCAAAGCGTTCAAGGGGAAGTACTAATGGAACAGAGAGAAATCCCGCTGCGAGCGCGAGCGCGATAATCATGCGAGGCTCCGGACAACGCCTGTCTTCCTTGAGAAGGAAGTACAGCCACACCATGGCCGGAAGAATGCCGCCAAGAAATGCGTACAGGAGAGTCTCGAAGGACAACATCCTTCTATTCTACACCGTCTTCGATGGCCACTTCGCAACCATAAGAAGAGAATCCGTAGTTCTAACGCTCTTCCAGATTTCTTCCGTAACAAATGGCATGAACGGATGAAGAAGTTTCAAGATGTCACTGAAAAGTGAGATAAGAAGTGCCTTGCGTGATATCTTTGCTTCTTCGTCAGTTCCTGCAAAGATCGTTTTTGATTCTTCAATGAGTTCGTCCGCAAGACGATGCCATGCAAAGTGATAGAGCTTCTCTGCAGCGAGGTACATGCGATGTTCATTGATATCTGTCGTGACATCTACGGCAAGTACATCAAGTTCTGCACGAATAGCGCTATCAGTATCGTTTAGAGTCGCTAATCTATCAGCGCCTTCTGTCTCGGTGAGGATATAGCGAGCAATATTCCAGAGCTTGTTTGCAAAGTTCTTGTAGCCCTTGATCTTGTCCTCGCTAATACGTGAATCAGTACCGGGGGTATTACCCACAATAAGTGCCATGCGAGCAGCGTCAGCACCGTACTTAGCTGTGATCTCGAGCGGATCAAGATTGTTCCCAAGAGACTTAGACATCTTGCGTCCCTGTGCGTCTCGCACTAATCCGTGGAGGTACACAGACTTAAATGGAATCGTATCAAGTGCGAATCCTGTCATAAGGATCATGCGTGCAACCCAGAAGAATAGAATGTCGTATCCGGTTTCAATAAGTGCAGTCGGATGATACGCCTCAAGATCCTTTGTCTGCTCAGGCCATCCAAGTGTTGAGAAGGTCCATAGACCTGATGAGAACCAGGTATCAAGGGTATCCTCGTCCTGCATCCATCCGTCTTCAGTGGGAGCGGTTCCTACCTGAATTTCGTCTCCCTTGTACCACACAGGCACGCGATGTCCGTACCAAATCTGGCGACTAATACACCAGTCACGAAGATTCTCTATCCAATGGAAGTACGTCTTATCAAAATGTTCGGGAATGATCGTAATACGACCATCCTTCACAGGCGCTAGCATAAGCTCCTTAAGAGAGGTTCCGCGTCCGGGAATCTCTTTCGTTACATCAATGAACCACTGGAGCTTAGGAAGGGGCTCGATAATACCGCCGGTTCGTTCTGCGGTTGAAATGTTCTGGGATATTTCTTCTTCCTTTTCAAGAAGCCCTTCTTCGCGAAGCCACTCAACAACTAGGTCGCGCGCTTCTCCTGCTTTTTTCCCTTCAAGACGACCACTCACGGTCATCTTTGCGTACTCGTTGATTACCTGCACCTTAGGAAGGTTGTGACGTTCTGCAATCTCCCAGTCGATCTGACTGTGCGCCGGAGTAACACCAAGAGCTCCTGTACCAAACGCTGGATCAACCTCAGTGTCTGCGATAACCGTTACAGAAATAGGTACTTCGCAGAACACGAGATCGAACTTCTTTCCTACGAACTCCTTGTAGCGAGAATCGTCAGGATGTACTGCAACCGCAACATCTCCTACTTTCGTTTCCGGACGGGTCGTTGAGATGCTAATAGGGAAGTCCTTTGCATACTTAAAGGTATAGAGCTTTGCCTTTCGCTCTTCGTGCACAATCTCATCGTCTGAAATAGTGGTCTGTCCCTTGGGATCCCAATTAACAATACGATTTCCGCGGTAGATAAGACCGGCATCATACATTCGTTTGAATACTTCGTGCACGGCACGGGTACGAGTCTCATCAAGCGTAAATGCTTCACGGGACCAATCGAGAGAGGCTCCCATAACCTTGAGCTGACTCACGATAGTGTCATGACTTTCAGTTGCAAACTCTCCAATGCGCTTTAGTAATTCCTCGCGCCCGAGGTCATGACGGCTCTTGCCTTCCTTCTTGCTGATATCTTTCTCAACAACCGATTGTGTTGCGATGGCTGCATGGTCAGTACCTGGGATCCAAAGGGTACGAAATCCTTGCATGCGCTTAGTGCGCACGAACACATCCTCTACGGCAAGCATAAGGGCGTGACCCATGTGAAGTCTTCCCGTTACGTTCGGTGGTGGAAGAACGATGGAGTACGGTGCAGCGTCGGGCTCGGTAAGGCCGTCCGCTATCATCTGATCCGGATTGAAATACCCACTCTTCTCCCACTCCTCGTAGATGCGAGGTTCGGTAGATTGTGGGTCGTATGGCTTGAGGAATTTGTCGTCCATTTACCAAGAATATAGCAAATATAAGCCCAAAAGGCTTGCCTTAGGTAAGGGAAAGATTTCCGCTTGCCTTCATATCCTCTGCGGACAAGAAGTCTTTGTTCAGTGCCCGATAGAAACCGCTAATGCCGATCATGATTGCGTTATCTGTCGTGAACCGTGCTGCGGGAATACGAAGAGACACTTCGGGATGTTCTAGAGCGATGCGTTCTGTGAAGAGGCGACGAATGTGCATGTTTGCGGAGACACCACCTCCAAGCACGAGTGTCTTTGCTCTTGTTTCGTAAAGGGCTTTCGAGGTCTTGGCAAAAAGCACCTCACTCACTGCATCTTCAAATGCGTGGGCGATTTCCTCCTTCTCGGTATCTGTAAGGGCGCGATCTTTAACGAGGTAGAGCACTGCTGTTTTAAGTCCAGAGAATGAAAAGTCGCAGGTTCCGTCCTTGAGCATTGGACGTGGAAGAGATGGAATAACGGTATTGTCGCGAGCACGTGCCTGCTCAGCAAGTTTTGAGATCTCAGGTCCGCCAGGATAGGGAAGTCCAAGCATGCGCGCTACTTTGTCGAACGCTTCCCCAACGGCATCGTCTCTGGTTTGACCTACGAGCTCATATGAGAGCCATTCGCGCATACATACAAGTTCCGTGTGACCCCCTGAAATAAGAAGACCGAGAACAGGAAGTGCTACATCAGAAATCTCGAACTGAGAAGCGTCTTCGACTGTGCTCGTTAGCGCCGAAAGAAGATGTCCTTCCATATGGTTCACGCCAATAAGCGGTATGTTCCATGCAAGAGAAAGTGCTTTTGCAAAATTAACACCAACCCAGAGAGCAGGCTCAAGTCCCGGGCCATGCGTAACCGCAATCGCATCAATCGAAGGAATACGATAGGTAGAAAGAAAATCTATCAGAGCATTTGAAAGTCCTGGTTCGCGTGCAAGGAGTTCCGTAAGTGCGCCTGCACTAGAAGGAGTACCCTTTTCTTCAACAAGTACCTCTGCTTCGCCAAGGGCAGCGAAAAGCATAGGAACAAGATTCTTCGCATGCTCTCGCTTAGCGACTGCAGGGTACACACCCCCAAATTCTCGATGAATATCTATCTGCGAAAGGAGAGCATTTCCAAGAATACGAAACTGAGCAGATGTCTGGTTACCTTCTGCCTCAAGCAGTGTTACTGCGGTTTCGTCGCAGCTGGTCTCAATCGCGAGTATTCTCATTGGTTTCTTCAACGATCGTCCATGGCATAGGCCCGCCCGCAGGGATAAGGAATCCAGAAGAACTCTTGTGTCCGTTCCCTCCGTACTTCTGCGCTATGGCAGATACATCAATTGACCCGTCTCCACGAATAGACACACCAAAGCCTTTCGGGTGTGCGGCAACAACAAGTGCAAACGGTCCCTGTTTCTTTGCGAGAAGATTTCCCACGAGTGACTTCATTGGTTTAAAAGGGTGTGCAGTTGCGAAATAGACGTGATGCCCTTCAAACTCAACAATCTTTGCATGATCTACCGCAAGCTGTGCGAGAAGTTCAAAGTATTCAGCATAGGTGCGTACGCGCGTGAGAAATTCCTGACTTTTCTCTGGATCATCAAGCATCTCGCGCACCTCGTCCCATAGTTCAAAAGTGTACGGCTTTACAGAAAGATAAGAGACAACTGCACGGGTGTCAGGGAGTTTGAAAAGAAAGAGATCGTCATCCTCTACAAATGAAAGGAGAAGGGGAACAGAAGCTCCAGGATGGAAATAGTTCCATGCGAGCGTTGCACCAGAACGCTCGTTATCAAATATGGATCCTGGAAACGATTCCGTCACATCCTGCACACCAGAGTGATGGTCGAGAACAATAAGGCTGTTGGCCTGTGCAGCAATTTCATCCATACGCACCTTTTCGTATACGAAGTCTACAAAGTAGAGATCGGCACCTACGACGTCAGGCATCGGATCATCACCTCGCGTAAGGGGAACATATTCAGCAGTATCGCCAAACTTCTTCCAAGCAGCATACGCACCACCAAAACCGTCAGGACAGCTTCCGTGATAGAAGATAATAGTTCGTGGATTCATGTATTAATTTATTTGGTGCGCGCTGAGGAATTCGAATCCCCGACCTTCTCAACGTCAATGAGACGCTCTAACCAGCTGAGCTAAGCGCGCGTGTTCGCACGATACCCTGTTTTAGGCTACCATTCAAGCCTTATAACGTATGGAAATCATTCGAATTAAAGAGAGTGGAGTACATGCTGCAGCAACAAAAGCTGCGGTTGTTTTGAGGAGTGGTGGCATCATTCTGTATCCAACTGATACGCTCTATGGTCTTGGGGTTGATGCTTCTAATAAGGACGCGCTCTTAAAACTATACGCACTAAAGAAGCGCAGCATCTTTAAGACTGCGCTCATTGCGGTACCGACTATCTCCTCAATAGAGGAGTATGGTCACATGACCGGAAACGCTCGTGTACTTGCAGACAGGTTTCTGCCGGGCGCACTGACTCTTGTGCTAAAAGCAAAGGAAGGAATTCTTCAAGAAATTGTTCGTGACGATGGGACGGTGGGTATTCGGATGCCGAATGATCCATTCTGTTTAGTACTTAACAAAGTATTTGATTCTTCGTACACCTCAACAAGTGCCAATATCTCAGAATATCCCACCGCACCCAGTGTCGAAGAAATACTCACTCAATTTGGTGAGCATGCAGCACTAATCGATCTTGTGATTGACGACGGCCCTCGTGCCGGAGGAATCCCGTCAACTATCGTTTCTTGTGTAGGAGATGAGGTAACTATTCTTCGAGATGGAGCACTCTCTCGAGAAATACTTGGTCTCTAAGAGACCGGGAACCATCCCGTTGCCTTGCGGCTCGTTGCAACTGAGTGGGTAAGCGGTTCTCCGCGACCGGTCTCGCACACGAGCTTGAGACTGGCTAGTGCCTTTTCCCATTGATACCCATTGATACGATAGAACTCCGTAATCTCATTCCAGCTTCCCTGGCTGAATGAAAGGAGGGTACCGCGTGACGGACTCTCACTGAGACTTACTTGGATAGTGGTTGGGAAGTCCGCTGCGTTCTTTGAGAACGTACTGCGAACAACCGTCCACTTGAGCATCTTATTTTTTCTATAGTCTGCAACTTCAATATGCGTTGCTTGATCTTCGCCGAAGCCAAGCTTTAGCTCGCCACCCTTCTTAGGGTCTCCGGTGATATCGCGAGAATACCAACTCCGCAATCCGCCGAGGGTGGTCATGATCTCATACACGCTGCTCATGGGCATCGCTATTTCGATATCAAACGTGATCTTTTCCATAGAAGGGAAGGGTATAAACGCAAAAGCGCCCCGAAGGGCGCTTTTCGGTTAAACCTTGCTAACCTTGATTGCGTTCTGTCCCTTAGGACCTTCAGCAACTTCGAATTCGAGAGTGTCTCCCTCGCGAAGATCGTCAAAGTTGACGTTCACGAGCTCGTTAGAGTGGAAGAATAGATCCTTCGCTGCTCCTTCGATGCGGATAAAACCGAATCCCTTGTCTGTAAGGCCGGCGATTGTTCCTTGCTGCATAGCTATAGTTTGTGAGAGCACCTAAGTAAGTATCAATGAGGCTGGATATCGAAACTACGATTTCCGTACTACTTACTCAGCGCTACGTTGATAGCAAAAGATTACTACAATCGTATTATTTTGTCAATCCTTACGAGACTCTCAACTCTCCGTACCATGAGTAGGACTAAAGGTATGTGAGGTACAGATTAATCAAATGGAAAACCGCCCTATAACAAGGCGGTTTTCCTGAATGCATGATCCCACGGGGAATCGAACCCCGATTTCCTGCGTGAAAGGCGGGCGTCCTAACCGTTAGACGATGGGACCTTTCTATTTCTCTAGCACCTAAACATCCTACATTTTCCTACCCAGAAATGCTAGGATTCGTGAGTTGCAGACTCTTGGAGGGGTGCGTGAGTGGTTGAAACGACCGGTTTCGAAAACCGGCATACCGAAAGGTATCGGGAGTTCGAATCTCCCCCTCTCCGCTAAAGAAAAGGGCGCTCGCTTAAAAGCGGGCGCCCAGGTTGGTTATCTCTTATACAGTAGTCCTTTCTCGTCGAGAGCGAGAATTGATTGAGCCGCAACGGCTCCTTCGACAGCTTGGTCGGCGATAATGAATCGGCGATTCGGCTTGTCTCGAGGCATGAAGCAGTCGTACACACCAGCAACGTCAGTCGGTGTAAGGCGCTCAAGAAGCCACCTAACGTCTTCTCCTGCAAACGGCTTCCCATAGGAATCGCTCGAAGGAATGAGGTGTCGAGCAACGGGTGCGTTGCCTGGAAGGACGAACGTTCCTTTCGCGCCCGGAAGCACGTCCGTCACCATTCGAAGTCCCGTAAACGCGTCGTCAGCGAGTGTGAGGTTCACGTCGGGAATGCCAACATTCGCCTCGCTTAGAGAAGATCGTAGGAGATGGTCTGCGCTCGCTTGCTTCGTGCCGAGTTTCGGCACGATATAGATAGCGAAGACATTGTCCCACGGCCTGCTTTCGTCAACGATATCAACTGTTGCGTACTCGCCGATTTCGAGAAGATAAGAACTAATGCGCAGCTTCAAGTCAGTCTTCTGTGCCTCGCTCTTGGGGTTTATTTGAATTCTCCAAAAGAGAGGTTGAACATCGGTCCTTCCCTCAGCAAACGCAGAATCGTCCTCAAGCATAGAAAGCGAGGTAATCAGATCGCCCTCGAAATCGATTGCTCTGAGATGACCAAGCATACGCTCACGAAAATCATATCCGCCAAGCAATTCAGCGAACGAATCGTCCATGGCATAGCCGCGGTCTTGCTGGCGAAGCAGAATACCACCTCCAAAACCGATGATGGCTGCAGGGTTAAGATGTCCAGCAAATCGTTCCAGAAGCTCCGGACGGACATAGCTGAGTAAACCCGTTTCAGGATCGCGGTGCAGGTTTGGAGCAGCGCGACGGTACCCATATTTGCGAGACGCTTCAAGCGCCTCGCTCGACATCATCATTCCGGTCTCGCGAGCGGAATTAATGACCATGGGTCCTTTCTCGTTAATCAAGGCGTGGGCCTTAATCTGAGCTTCCTTTTCACCAGTTAAGGTGTGGTCGAGATCAAAAACGCCGATCTCCGTGCTCGCTTTGAGGCGGCGCACAAGCATACTGTTTCTATATGGATCTGAAAGACCCTCCATGTGATAGCCCCCATAAATGTGTTAACGAGCAGTCTAATGGCGACACTACCATATTGAGCAGTGAAGAGCTCATGAATTCTCTCTGAAGACAGTAGGTAGGCTATACTATGGCGACACCTATGGCACTTACTCTTCCGAAGCCTAAAGATTGTCCGGACTGTGGAGATGGAGCAATCTTTCATAGAACCACCTATGTAAGCATTGTGGTGGATGAGCTATTCTCTCCTTTTTCAAGTCCTAATCCTTTCCTTAAAGGATTCACGAGATTGGTATACGGTATTGAGCGACACGTAACGCCCCGCATTCTGAACGGGATGATGAACATGGGCTGGGCAAAACGTCTTAATGAACCGGACGATGAGACTCAGCTTCTCGCGCTCATGATTTGGAATGAAGCTAAGGAGAGGAGCATTACGGTGTCGGAATTCCGTCTCTTCAATCTCCCTCGTAACATCTTCGTTGCTACGTATCCTGATGGAAGAAAAATAGCGTACGAGGGTATTCCTATGCCAGGAAATTCAGATCTTGAGCGTGTTCCTTGGATGGATAACAAGGCGGTTCTTAAGGAGAAGTTTCGAGCACTTGGTCTTCCGGTGGCTAAAGGAGGAGCAGTCTCAACTCTTAAGGAAGCAAAGAAGCTTTTTAAGACACTAACGCCCCCGGTTATTGCAAAGCCTTTCTCAGGATCTGCCTCACGGCATACGGTGCTACATATCAGCAACGAAGAAGATCTTGCTCGAGGGTTCACTATCGCAAAACAAATTGCTCCCAAGGTTGTTATAGAAGAGGAACTTGTAGGTGCGGTATACCGCGCGACGGTCGTTGATGGGAAATTTGCAGCCGCTCTGCGCAGAGATCAGCCGCATGTCATAGGAGATGGTAGGAGCAGTATCAAGGAGCTCGTGGCTAAAGCGAACGAACACCCTGGTCGCCAAGGTCCGTACTTTTATAGGATGAATCTGGATGAGCTAGCTCAAACAGAGCTTGAGTGGCAAGGTCTCACCTTCGAGAGTGTGCTCCAGGAAGGAGTGCGAGCGACGCTCCATCAAAAGATTAACTGGAGCGTAGGCGGCACTACCTGTGATGTAACGGACGAGACCCATCCGGATAACATCGAGCTCTTCGAAGAAGTGGCACGAGTACTTAACGCAAAGATTGTAGGGCTCGATTTCATCGTTGCTGACATGAGTAGGTCATGGAAAGAGCAGGATCGTTGCGGCATCCTCGAGTGCAACAGCATGCCGTTCTTCGATAACCATCACCTCCCGTTTGAAGGAAAGCCCCGCAACGTCGCATCCCTTATCTGGGACATGAATAAGCCTCAAAAAAGGGGATAGTGCTTCATTTCCTTTTCACCACGCCCTCTGTTAAACTTCATATATCGGTCGAATTGCCAGCCAATATATATTGGATGGCTTTGTTTTTCACCCGTAAGGGCAAGAACAGGGCTGTCCATCACACACAACATGATTGACGACACACAGGTTGACGGTACTGTAGACGGCGAGGAGACTCCCGTAGTACCAGTAGAGGAGACAACGGAGGAGGCGCCTGAAGAGGCTCCTGCTACCGAGGCTGGCGAGGAGGAGGCTGCGTAAGCTTCCGTTCGTCAATGAAAAAGCCGCATCAATGATGCGGCTTTTTCTATTAGGAGTGCTTCATCAGCCACTGATAGATATCTTCGAGTGCTTTCACCGCGTCTCCTGCAGCGATGTTGTTCTGGTGATAGAGCTCGTCCGTACAGTCTCCTGCAGCCCACACACCGTCTTCAGAGGTGTGTTGGTTGCGGGGATCGGTAATAACGCGACCAACCTCATCAAGGTCAACGAGTCCTTTTGCATAATCAGTGCTCGGAATAACGCCGATCTCAACGAACACTCCTGTAACAGGAAGCTCCGTCACTTCTTCGGTAGTGCGGTCCTTAACGGAGAGTCCACGTACAAACTTCTCGCCGAGTACTTCAACAGGTTCTGCATTAAGCACGGTTTTCATGTTTGGATGTGCGAGCACCTTTTCAACGGTGATAGCATCGCCCTTAAATGATGCGTGACGGTGAATGAGGGTGACAGACTTTGCATACGCAAGGAGCTGCGCAGCAGTCTCAAGACCTGCATTGCCTCCGCCAACCACCACCACGTCCTGTCCTGAGAACATCGGGCCATCGCATGATGCGCAGTACGTAACGCCCATATTCTCAAACTTCTCAGCACCGGGCACCATCAGCTTCTTGCGGCCAGCACCTGACGCGAGAAGGACACTGCGTCCCGAGTAGGTCTTTCCGTCACGTGTCGTCGCCATAAACACCCCCTCAGCCTTCGTAAGGCTCACCACGCGGTCTCCTTCAACCACTTCGAGCACATCCTGCTTATAGGCATTCAAATGGTCCTTAAAGGACTTCTTAAGATCGTCTCCGCTAATGCGTACGGATCCTATCCAATTCTCAATACCTTCGGAAACCGTAGATTGGCCACCAATCTCTTCGGCAATAAGTACTGCTTTTAATCGCTTACGTGCTGCATATACGCCTGCCGCAACTCCCGCAGGCCCGCCTCCGATGATGATGAGATCTTTCATGCGCTCAGTATAGCAAAATCCCCTGGACCTTCGTCCAGGGGATTTCGTACCAACAACTCTATTTCTTGTGACGCCTAAGGAAACTTGGAATAGCACCCCAGGCTTCATCCTCTTCCTCAGGAGCGTTCTGTGCTGAAGGCGGTGTAACCGTCTTTGCGACTGCTGGCTCATCGCGACGCTGAGGCTGTGCGGTAACCAGAGGCTCCTCACGGCGCTTCTCAGCCTTCGGAAGCTCTACCGGCTCAGGGAGAGGTTCTGGAAGGGGCTGTGGAGCTGCTTCCTCGCGACGTCCCATGTCGTTGTAGATCTTGCCACGAGTCTCTTCCTGCTCAGCCGGCTGCATCGCGAAGAGGGAGCGCTCGATACTGCCCTGGCTCGTCTCGCCGCTATCTCCCTCAGGGAAGCCGGTTGCGATAACGATGATGCGGATCTGGCCCTTCTTGAGCTTCTCGTCGCGCATGATACCGAAGATAACCTTTGCAGACGGATCAACTGAGTCTGAGACAACCTTAGCGGCTTCCTGGACCTCGAGGATACCGAGATCGTCAGCACCCGCGACAACGAAGAGGACCCCCTTAGCGCCGGTGATAGACACATCAAGGAGTGGGGAATTAACCGCCTGAGCAGCAGCATCCTGTGCGCGACGATCTCCTTCAGCGATACCGATACCCATCAATGCCGGACCTGCGCCCTCCATGATGGCCTTGATGTCGTTGAAGTCAGTATTGATCTCTCCAGGAGTCGTGATGATGTCAGAGACACCTTCAACTGCCTGGCGAAGGATCTCGTCGGCCATAGCGAATGCAGACTTCGCTGAGGTCTGTGCCTCTACGATAGCGAGAAGCTTGTCGTTTGGAATAACGATGAACGCATCAACCTCCTTCTTGAGCTCGTGAAGACCACGCTCTGCAAGATCCTTGCGGTGCATACCCTCGAACATGAATGGGCGCGTAACGACCGCTACGGTGAGGGCACCGATTTCTTTTGCAATCCGTGCAACGACCGGAGCAGCTCCGGTTCCAGTCCCTCCTCCCATGCCGCAGGTGATGAACACCATGTCAGATCCCTGAAGTGCTTCCTGAATTTCCTGACGTGTTTCTTCTGCAGCACGCTTTCCGAGTTCAGGATTCATTCCTGTACCAAGACCACGGGTGAGGTTCTTTCCAATGTGAATCTTACGCTTTGCAAGAGAGCGATGAAGATCCTGTGCGTCAGAGTTGACGGCAATGAACTCCACACCTTTCACCTTGGAATTAACCATGTGGTTCACGGCATTGCAGCCGGATCCGCCGACACCGACGACGCGAATCCTCGCGAACGTTTCAACTTCAGGTTCTACACGCTTTGACATAGGGAGCTGTTAAGTGGTCCTTTAATAAGTTCTAACTCATCATACCAGTCAAAAACAGCTTGCAAAGACTGACAAAGCAAGGAATCGTGCTGTTATTTTGAGCACATAAAAAGGGTTTATGGGAGAAATTGCTTCAAAAACTTCTGCGCTGTCTCCATCAACTCTCCAATGGCAGCATTCCCACCTTTCTTCTTCGGTGTTTCGGTGTCTCCGGTGAGTCCCCAGAGTGCGAGTCCATATGCAACGGCCCATGTCGCATCCTTAACCTTCGTGTCAGAGGACACTTTAAGATCTGCAATTCGAGAAGGGAGATTAAGTGCACCTTTTGCAATATCACTAATAGATCCTTGCCCTGATGCACCTCCGGAAATAATAATTCCAGCAGGAAGCGATCCGCGACGCCCAAGCATCTTCAAATGCTTGTCGATAAGTTCGAACATTGCACGGAAGCGAGCCGTAACGATCTCATCCACGCGTTTGCGCGGATACATAGCGCCGCCAAGGCGCCCGAGCTTCAAGCGCTCTGCATCTTCAAGAGAGACCTTGAATCCAAGAGCAAGATCATCCGTAATATTGGTAGAGCCAATAGGGAATACTTTTACTGAAATGGGGAGACCCTCATCGTAGACCACGATAGAGACGGTTTCTGCCCCGATGTTAGCTAAGACGCAGCCTTTCATCTTCTGGTCCTTCGTAAGGGTTACATATGACCCTGCGAGAGGGGAGGCCATGCGGTCGATAACTTCGATGTTTGCGGCTTCAGTCGTTGCTGTTAAGACTTCTGCATGCTGCGTTAAACAGGTAATGAAAAGATAGTCTGCTGTAAGACGTGTGCCCTTAAGGCCAATAGGTTCTCCGAGTGATTTCGCTCCATCAACACGGAACTCTATAGGAATCTCATGGAGGACGGTGCGGTTTAAGAAACTTGGACGAGCAGCTTCGCGTGCCGTCTCAAGCACCTTCTCAAGATCGAGATCCGTAATCTCCTGATCAGCACGAGAGATGATCGTTTCGCCTGATGCTCGTACCTCGTCGAGCGAAACACCTCCGATAGCGAGGAAGCCCTTACGGATAGGAACACGCGCAGCGTGCTCTGCCTGAGCCCTGGCCTGGCGTACGCTCTCTGCAGCGTCCTCTGCATCAACCACGTACCCATGACGCATACCACGGCTCTCAGAGATGCCTGTGCCAATGATATGGAGTTCAGGCCCTGACTCAAGCTGCACCTCTTCGACCACCACGACTTTCGTCTGGTGTGTGCCGATGTCGATGCCGGTTGCGATTCTTCGGGACATTTGAGAGAGCAATAGTTTAACGATTAGTAAGCCGCTTGAGCATCAAGCGTTCCTTACGTTCCATTGTAGCCCCGTGCTGCTCTCCCTTCAAATGAAAACATCCGTGGATAAACAAAAACCCGACGAATTCGCTGTAGCTCATGTCATAATCGGGCGCCTGCTTCTTCGCAACTTCAAGACAGATAACGATCTCTCCGGACTTGGTTCCCACTTCGTACGAAAGCACGTTCGGCACGTAGTCCTTGTTGCGAAGCGCAACGTTCATAGATTTTGCACGCACCTTTCCTGCAAAGGCGAGCGACATATCCCAACCCGGAAGAATTGCTTTCAATGCTTCTTCGTACGGAAAACGTGGAATAGGGGACTTGGTGAAGTTTCGGGTGTCGAGGTTCGTCATACGTATAGGATATAGCAAAAAGCGCCCGAAGGCGCTTTTATCTACTTTCGTCCGCGGGTCTTCCTTGCGGCCGGATCGATCTTGCCGAGCTTAACCTGCTCGTTGTATTCCGCGATGCGCTCTCCACGGATCATGGCGCGAGCGTGATCCACGTTCTTGGACTTCTGGCGAACGTGGTAGCGGCGCTTCCTAAGGGCACGAACAAGTCCGAGGCCCTGGCCACGACGAGAGAATCGGCGGAGAAGAGATGCGGAACTCTCGTTTTTGTTCCTGACAACCTCAATACGTACGGCGTTTTGCATACGTGGAGAGTAGCATATATAGGGGTTTTCTGTCTAGGAAGGGTACAGAAACGCCCGCGAGTCCGAAGACTACGCGGGCGTTGACGATTAGAGAAATGCGGAATGAAGCCACTGAGAAATCCAGATCAGGAGGAAATGTCCCAATCCGAGACCGAAGGGCGTCCCGGCCCTGACGATGCCCATGGAACGCTTTTCGGGATCTTTCTTGGAAAGTGCACCTATAAGCATTGCAATTCCAATAAGAATCCAGCTCCAGCCCATATAAGCCCAGGGCTCTGGAGAACGAAACAGGTCAGCTCCTGCCATGAATACCTGGACTATTGCATTCAAAGCAAGTCCGAAGGTAAAGCCAGCAAACATCAGGACTATTAGTCCGAGGTAGAGCCCTACTCGTTCTTTAAACGATAGTGCTTCCTTAACCATCTCCGTATCCTTCTCTATTGAGGTTCAGCCTAGGTACGTTATATGCCTTTAGTTATAAAAGTAAAGACTGCATGTTTGCAGTCTTTACTTCAGGTGCGTGTTAGGCAACCGCCTTCAATCGATCAATCAATGATGCGAGAGGGATATACGTCTCCGTGTGAGTTGAGCGTTCACGAAGAATCACATTTCGTTCAAGCGCTTCCTTTCGTCCCATGATAAGGAGGTACTGCGGATTAACGGTCTCAGCTAAACGCATCTGTTCGGTAAGGGATGCAACCCCCATAGCTTGGGTCATAGGGATACGTGCGCGGCGAAGATCGTCGGCCATCTTCATGCTCTCGCGCTTCGCTTCGTCTCCAATGTGTACAAACACAAAGCGAGGAGCGCTTCGCTCTTTAACGGCAACGATCGGTTCGCGATTCGCGGTGTTGATGCGGATAACGGCGCCCACCGAATGCACGGCAGACTTGAAGAAGGGACGCGCCAGTTCGTTATAGCGAGAGCCCCACGCATGTACGTTTCCTAGACCGTTTGGAATAGACAGATCAAAACAGGTCTCTGCCCATGAGTTTCCGTGTGAAAGGAGGCTTGGTGCAAGTTCGTACGGCGTATCGGTTGTCTCAAGATACTCAAGCACGCTCTCAAAGTGCTTGCGGCTTGCTTCAGAAAGATGATCGGTTGGAGAAGGCAGCATCTCTACATAATCCTTCATGCAGGTAAGGACCGAGGCCGCCTCGATAGTATGTCCATCCTTAGCCTTCTCCAAGCACTCAACGGGAAGGGTTCCTGCATGCTTCCTTGTGAACGTTGAAAACTCGCGTGCATAGCGGCTACGAGTTTCCTTGTCTCCCATGCTGTTGAGCTTCAAAAGAGGATCCTGCTTCACAAGGTCCTGCATAAGTGCACGGACCGCACGAATAAGCACTGCGTCCCCAATGGCGTGTTCAACGCCAAGTACATGGAACTGAATGATGATCTGCTTTGGAGCGGGGCGGCCTGCTGCAGCGTTCGAGTGCCAGAAGAAAAGAGGCTGAAGTGCAGAGGGTGTAATACCCGCGTCACGAATCTGCTTCAAAAGACCAACCACTTCTTTAGCTGAGGGGTCTAAGGAATCGAGTGGGTATCCATCAGGGTACGGAGCCTTAACTGTCTGGCCGCGGCGAGCGTGGGTGAGTGTTGAAAGCGGCGCGAAGCCGTAATAATTGCCAATAGCGTGTGCACGCTTGAGAACATCGGAGGGTTGAAGCGTGGTAGGCATATGAAAGATCTTACTGAGGTTCTGATACTGAGCCCGGAAGCACCCCTATATCGCTCGCAGGCAGCAGTCTAAGGTACGCACGGCCCATGAGGTCATGCCGGGGAAGCGCTCCCCAGGTGCGCGAATCTGAGCTTCGAGGGCGATTGTCGCCCATAACAAAGAATTGATCGCTACCCAGCGCACGATCGAGCGTATAGGTTGCGTCTTCTGAGACAACGTATGACTCATCAAGGGTAATTCTTGTGCCATCAGTCTTTGTAACGGAGGTAACACCTTTCTCCACGTGCACGGTTTCTCCTGGAAGACCGATGATGCGCTTTATGTAAAACACCTTTTCGTCGTTAGGGTAGCGGAACACCACCACGTCACCACGTTTAGGGTCTGCGAAGCGATAGGAGAGTTGATCGACGATGAGATAGTCGCCGCTATCAAACGTTGGAAACATACTTTCGCCCTCAACAACGAATGGTTGTGCAACGAAGAGACGAACCGGAACGACGATAACAATAGCAAGGACAACGAAGGTGATGATTTCACGAAACGCGGTCCCAAGAACTTTCATGAGGGCATTGTATTCCTCTGAATCTGCACGTCAAATTTTCATTCGTATGCAAGTGAAATAAAAGCTCCCTGTCGCGCGTACGCAACAGGGAGTGACTTTTAATTTATGTAGATCTGCGACACGCCAAGGAATTTTCTCAGAAAACACATGCCTATGTTAGTGCCAAGCCATTGAATCGTTGAATTCACGATACGAATATCGTGAGGCGCTGGTACTATGTCTTGACCTAAAATCGCATGCACGGGTGTTCTTCCGTAATTAACAGAGTGTTCAGGAATGCACTCAGCTTGCCACAGTTCCGCGATAATTCGTTCAGGGTTCCGTTCAGGCCAATCCAGACGTCTACGTGACTCGGGAAGTCTATAATCAAGCTTACCCATAGATTTCCTATATTCGCTTCGTCGAAGCGGTTCAAATTTCTGCGGTTTTGCTTGAGGACAATAGCGTATTTCAGGATTCTGTCGCCGTTCGACAATCCTCTGCAAACCATCCATTGCTTCAGCGTAAGGAATAGTGCCTTCTTCAGCGCGTCGAACAATCTCGTTGACACGTTTGTGGAAACTCCCAAGTTCTTCGTTCGAGAGTCTAACCGTCTTCGACAGCGGAGTTGCCGTCTCCATGGTGACAGTCCTTCTTCAAGGGTTAATAAGGTACGCGTACTGAATGCATATCATCACTTATTCGCAGCAGAGTCAATTTACTCAGTTCTGATCGTCTAGATGCTAGAATATTTTCAATGGCATATGTCGTGATGGGACTCGGGAATCCGGGCGGGGAATACGAGAAGACGCGACACAACGCGGGAAGAATGGCTGCAGAACTCTTTGCAAAGGAAGAGCATCTCTCAGAATTCAAACTAAAGAAGACCGCACAAGCGCTCGTGAGTGAAGGAGCGGTGGGAAAGGAGAAAGTAAGCGTCGCTCTTCCCGAGGTATATATGAACGTGTCCGGAAAGACGGCGCTCGGACTGGTAAAGAGCAAGCCCGCAGCAAAAAAACTCATCGTCATCCGTGACGATCTCGATCTCCCGCTCGGGGTGATCAAGATGACGTCGTTTGGTCGTGGAGCCGGAGGTCATAAGGGTGTTGAAAGCATCATGCGCGCGCTTAAGACCAAAGAGTTCGTTCAAATAAAGATTGGCATCGCAGGACAGACCCCTAAAGGGAAGCTGAAGAAAGTATCCGGAGAAGAAAAGGTGATTAAGCACGTAATCGGAAAGTTCAAACCTTCTGAAGAAGCCGTGCTCAAGAAGACACTTTCTAAGGCTTCGGAAGCGACCCGACTCTTTATTGCCGAAGGTGCTGAGAAGGCGATGCTCTACGCGAATACCAAGGAGCTTGCATAGGTGCATGCCCTGGCGCATACTCCGCCAGGATTGAAGGGAGACTATCAATGTCCATCAGCACTCGTGCTGTATTGTCAGCGACGCTCGCTGACCTACAAAGTAGCGGATTTGGATTTCTTGACCACTTACAGGAGGACGGTCTCTTTGTCCGCCTCACGCGCACAGAAGGAAGTACACGGGAACGCTCTCGGTATCGCTATGAGATCCTGACTCCGTTCACTGAATTGAATCCTTCTCGTGTGCGTCATCGTCAAGTGGTGAAGTGGTGGAAAAGCAGACTGCATGCTGATGCTGTTCGCAAGCTCATTACGAAACATGCGCTTTATTCGCTCGACCTGGACCAGGAATTCATCTTGAACGGCAATGACGAGCTTGTGCCGAGAACCCAGAAAACGCTTACGCTGTAGAAATGGCAAAAGGCCGTCCCAAATGGGACGGCCTTTTTGTATGCCTTAACGCGACTACTTCTTCGCTCCTTTCTTCGGTCCTGTGTAGGAGAGCGTCATGCGCTGATCCTTTGGTTCGAAGAGGGTAATAGAGAATGGGTAGGTCTTTCCAAGCTCGAGAGACTCGCGAAGCTCAACAGGGCTTGCGAACTCTGAGATGTGTACGAGACCGGCAACGCCTTCCTCGATGGAAGCGAGTGCACCGTGCTTGTTGTACTTGATGATGACACCCGATACTTCCATACCCTTCTTGTAGCGATCCTGGGCCGTCTTCCAAGGATTCTCCTTGAGAGCCTTAACAGAAAGGGAAACCTTTCCGTCCTTAACCTCGATAACCTTAACGGATACCTTGTCACCAACCTTGAAGAGCATGCGTGGATCCTCGACGAGGCCCCAATCAAGCTCAGAGATGTGGACGAGTCCTTCAAGTCCGGTCTCAAGCTTAACGAAGACACCGAAATCAACCGCACCAGTAACCTCTCCTTCAACAACGTCGCCAACCTGGTACTTGTCGATGAGCGATGCCTTCTCGTTCTCCTCGTCTCCAGCGCGCTCAGAGAAGATGAGTTTTCCTTCCTTTGCGTCAGCCGTAATGATGCGTACTGAGAGCTGAGTACCCGTAAGCTTCTGAAGTTCGCCAAAGATCTTGTCCTTGTCGCCCTCGGGAACGCGTGGGTAATGCTCCTTCGTGAGCTGGGAAGCCGGAAGGAATCCCTGGATACCCTGCCATGAAAGGATGAGTCCACCCTTGTTAGCTTCATCAACGGTGAGGGTGTACACGGTCTGGCCTGCGATAGCAAGTTCAGCCTCGCTCCAGATAGCAGCCTGACGAGCTTCCTTGAGAGAGAGCTCGATGTAGCCGTCGAGTCCTGCCGCGTCAACAACTTTAGCTGAGATGGTGTCGCCAGGGTTCGCCTTGCGAAGCACGTCAGCCGCGTTGAGGTACTCGCGTCCGTAAATGATACCGGTTCCGAAGGGAGGAAGATCAACATAAAGACGTCCGCGGACGAGCTCGATGATAGTTCCTTCCACGAGGTCACCGATGCGTGGTGGGGTAGCGATGCTGTCGATCATGCCTTCCATGGGATGGCCGGGCTCGACAGTAACAGTAGAGACAACAGGAGGAGCTTTGCGCTCTTCTGTTGCCTGGGTTTCTTCAGGCATTATTAGTGTACGAGGCGCTCCTATGTGGTGGGTACTCAGTGCCTTGCGGTATCTGAGGGATAGCCCACTCACGGCGTATATACGCGCTCGCGATAGAGAATATATAGCACGGAACCTATATATAGGAAAGCGAAAGACCCCAACCGAAGTTGGGGCCTAATGAGGAAGGTGAGTCCGTATGCCTTAAGGCGATCGGGCGACTCTGTGTCCTCGCATGTGACTTTTGAGATCACGTGAGTGATGTGCCTCACTCAGAGCAGACCGCGAACGGTCTTATGTGTGGCGGGCTTGCGTCAGTTGACCCGAAGTCTGTGATACAAGCCGCCGCGCGTTGGACTCAGTTCTGGGCGCCGAGGGGCCAGTCGTCGATGAAGACGTGGCCGGCGGTGCTCAGGGTCGACGAGGCGAGGCCGCCCGAGATGAACTCGGTGTCGGCGCCGGCCGTCAGCTGGGTGGTGTCGTGCACGAAGATAACCGAGGAGCGACTGGGCGCGTTGCCCGGGGGCGCCGCGATCAGGCCGAAGTCGACGGAGTCGGAGTGCGTCAACGCCGGCACGAAGCCGGTCAGGGTCGAGACGGGCGCCGCCATGGCGGGCACCGACAGGCCACCGACGGCCACCAGGGCCACCGCGATCAGGCCGAACAGGGAAGACAGAAGGGACGTGGTTCGCGTTCGCTGCATGGGAAACTCCTTTTGCTGCAGGTTCGAAGCAAGAATAACTTACCACGACTAAGTCTATTGTCAATACCCCTGGGGATATGTCGTAATAAAGAAAAGGCCTGGATCGCGAGGATCCAGGCCTGCCTCAAAGAGGACTTTAAGAACTTACTTCTTCGACGTGCGGCTCTTTTCAGTGTTCTTGGGAGCCTTGGCTCCCGAAGACCCTGATTTGAAACCACGATCGAGTTTTTGCTGCGCTGCACGTGCGGCAACAAACGCCTTGCGTGACACCGGAGCGCCCCGCCGTTCGTTGTTCATGCCGAACTGCATGACGGCATGCGTCGGACGATCGAGATCGCAGCAGTAGTTGTCGCGGAAATACTCGTACTCGGCGCCGTTGAACTCGAGCGCTTGAAGCACGTGCTTGAGCACGCCCTTCGAGAGCTTCTGCTGCTTGGCCAGGCCTTCGATGACGTTGAACACATCGTCGAAGGCGGATTTGGAATGCCGACCGACGATGGTCAGAACCGAGGCGATCTGGTGATAGCCGGCGTCTGTTCCGCGTCCCTTCGCAGCCGGATCAGGAAGTCTGCTGGCCACCTGGACGGCAGTCAGAGCGTTCTCGATCCGAGTCTGCGCTTGATCGCTGGCCGACAGATGCTGGTTGACCAGCAGTCCACATTCACGCTTGATGCGCACGACCTTGCCGTCATCGTAGAAGATGTCGACATAGCTGTCGTCAGCGTCGAAGCCGACAACAACTTCCTTGTCCCTTCCGTCATCATCGACGAAGCCCTTGACGGTGATGCGGGCGCCGCCATAGGTCTTCACTCCGGTCCAGAACATCTCGCGATGCTTGGCGCCGGGAGCGAGCTCCACGATCGGATTCACGTGCAGCAGCAGAGGGTCGTTGTCGTAGGACCGCGTGATACGCGGCCAGTCGATGGCGGCGTTCAGAGCGATGCCGATGGTGCCGTGCTCCTGCATATCGCAGGCGCGCTGGTGATCGACGAGCATGTAGCGCCGACCGACGAACAATGCCGGCCGCTTGAGCGTGAGAGGGTGCTCGAGTTCGATCTCGAAGCCTTCCTTCATCTCGCCCGAGCCGTTGATGCGATAGCACAGAACTTCAGGCGAGGCGCTGTACCGCTGAGTGGCGGCCAGAGGCGTTTCGATTTGCTGCAGCATGGCTGCGACTCCTTGTTTGATTTCGAAGAAGAGTGTCGCGGGATGCGAAACTTTCCATACGTATATTATCACACACATCCTTATTTGTCAATAAGAAAAACCTGCCCGAATAGGGCAGGTAAAGGGGGAACGAGCTGGCCCGAAGGGTATACCAGTAACCCGGGGAAAACCTGGCACGGTCCCTAGGGACCAGCTCGCTGGCATGGGCTCACGACGCACACCGTTAAAACAGTATCACTGCTAGAGTGCTCAATTCCTTTTGTGCACAGTCTTAACTTCTCTACCGCCGGCTCTTCATCTACGGTATAATAGAAGGAACATGGTAATCACCCACCACGGCGGGCAGTGCTTCAAGATCACGCAAGGCGACCTCACCATCGTCTTCGATCCTATATCTAAAGCAGGAACCTTACCTGCAGTGCGATTCGGTGCAGACATCGCACTCGTAACGCGTCGTCATCCAGATATGGATGGTACGGACGAAGTATCCTTCGGAGGAAAGGAACCATTCATTATCAATGGACCGGGAGAATACGAACATTCAGGTGTACGTATTCAAGGATTCATGACGAAGAGTCAGTACGGTGTTTCAAAGGGACAGACCGATGCGATTAATACGGTCTATGCCATTACCGTTGACGGCATGACACTCGTGCATCTCGGAGGGCTTTCAGACACCATGCTTTCCCATGACGCACGCGAGGCGATTGATGACATTGATATTCTCTTCCTTCCGGTTGGAGGGGATGGCGTATTGAACGCGCAGGAAGCCGCTAAGCTAGCAGTTACGCTCGAGCCAAAGATCGTTATTCCTATGCACTATGAAGGCATGGGAGAGCCAAAGGCACTCGATACGTTCCTCAAAGAAGCTGGCAAGGAATCAGAAACGGTAGACAAGCTTACGCTTAAAAAGAAGGACGCTCTCGAGAAAGCCGGTGCTATCATTGTTATATCTTCCTAATATGGCAACAGGACGCATCATCGAGCATATTGATCGCCTTCGGGAGAAGCCCGAGCATGTGCGTCACAACATAGCGCTTGGGGTAGCGTTTGGTATCTCCGGACTTGTAGCTGTTACATGGATGACCGCTATGGCAACGTCTGGTACGCTCGCACTCCAATCAAATACTGTTGATGAAACGCCAGAGGGAAGTGAGATGTCTGCAGCGGTTGTTGAATCAACGTCTGCGTTCAGCTCTCTCATGGGTGCAGCAGGGGCAGCCTTTAATGCAACAAACACTGACGCAGCACTTAAAATTATTGAGTCAGAGACCCGCACGTCCTCAACACTCAATACGCAGAGTCAGTCTGCGAACGCGAGTGATAAGACGGTGATTCCTTTTTAATATATGGCAAAGAAAGCAATAGTTCCTGAAGAACCAATCGTCCCACGTGTAAACGTGATTGATCAGTCTATTACCACAGAGATGCGTACGTCGTACCTCGACTACGCGATGTCTGTTATTACGAGTCGTGCGCTTCCGGACGTGCGTGACGGGCTGAAGCCGGTGCACCGCCGTATTCTCTACGCGATGCGTATGACAGGTCTTACGCCTTCTGCGAAGTTCCGAAAGTCAGCAACGGTGGTGGGAGAGGTGCTAGGTTCGTATCACCCGCACGGTGACGCATCGGTGTATGACGCGATGGTAAAGCTCGCACAGGACTTCGCGACGAGATATCTCCTCGTGCAGGGACAGGGAAACTTCGGTTCCGTAGATGGGGACCCGCCTGCGGCCTATCGTTACACCGAGGCAAAGATGTCTCGACTTGCTGACGAGATGCTTAGGGACCTTGAGAAGGAGACGGTTGAGTGGGCCCCAAACTTCGACGGGTCTAAGCAAGAGCCAACCGTGCTTCCTGCAGCCGTACCGAACCTTCTCCTCAACGGAACGCTTGGTATCGCTGTTGGTATGGCAACGAACATTCCCCCTCATAATCTTCGTGAGGTGGTGAACGCTACCACGCATCTCATCGATGATCCTGAGGCGACCATGGACGATCTCCTCACACACGTAAAAGGACCTGACTTCCCTCTTGGCGCTGTTGCATTCAACCAGGCAGATATAAAGCAGGCATACACCACAGGACGTGGCGGTGTGGTTGTTCGTGGTGAGGCTGACATTATTGAAGACAAGAAGGGAACCAGCATCGTTATCACCTCCATCCCGTACCGCGTTAACAAGGCGGATCTCATCACGCGTATTGCTGATCTTGTTCGCGACAAGAAGCTCGAGGGTATTAAGGATCTTCGTGATGAATCAACTACGGACATCCGTGTCGTTGTCGAGCTAAAAGGCAGCGCGTACCCACAGGCCGTACTCAACAATCTCTACAAGCACACGGAGCTTGAGAGCACCTTCCACTACAACATGCTCGCGCTCGTTAATGGCGTGCCTGAGACCCTGTCCCTCAAGGGCATGCTCGAGAGCTTTATCGCGCACCGTAAGGAAGTGGTGAAGCGTCGCACTGAGTACGAGCTTCGGAAGGCAGAAGAGCGCGAGCATATCTTGCTCGGTCTCTCAAAGGCACTCGATCATATTGAGGAAGTCATCAAGATCATTCGTGCGGCGAAGGATGTGCCGACCGCGTCGTCTGCACTCCAGAAGAAGTTCGCATTCTCAATCATTCAGGCGGCAGCGATTCTTGATATGCGTCTTCAGAAGCTTGCGGGCCTTGAGCGCAAGAAGATTGAAGAAGAACTTGCAGAGGTGCAGGAGATCATCAAAAATCTTAAGAAGATTCTTTCAAGTGCAAAGACTATTCTCGCGGTGGTCCGTGAGGAGTTAGTTGCTATCGCTGAGAAGTACGGGGATGATCGTCGCACAAAGATCGTGAAGGGTGGTGTTAAGAATATTTCTATACAGGATCTTGTTCCAGACGAAGAATCGGTTCTCGTACTAACGGCAGGAGGGTACGTTAAGCGTACAAATCCTGAGGAGTACAAAGTACAGAAGCGGGGCGGTGTCGGTGTTATCGACATGTCTACCAAGGAAGAAGATGTGGTTACGCACTTCATGGCTGCGTCAGCGCACTCTGATCTCCTCTTCTTCACCGACTTCGGAAAGGCATACCAGCTAAAGATGTACGAGCTTCCTGAAGGAAAGAAGGCAACGAAGGGTAAGAGTATCATGAACTTCCTCCAGCTCTCTGGTGAAGAGAAAGTGACCTCGGTGCTTGCGATGCCAAAGATGGAGAAAGGAAGCGGCACTCGCGATACTCTTTCCGTATTCCTTGTTACTGAAGCCGGAACTATTAAGAAAGTTGAAGCAAAGTCCTTCGGTGACGTGCGTCGCTCGGGTATCATCGCTATCGCGCTTAAGGGAGGAGATCGCCTTGTCTCAGCGCACCTCGCAGCTCCTGGAGACTCTGTCTCTATCGTTACAGCAGACGGACAGTCTATCCGCTTCGATGAGAGTGAGACGCGTGCTATGGGACGCACGGCGGCTGGTGTTCGCGGTATGACCGTTAAGAAGGGAGATGCGATTGTGTCTGCTGAGGTTGTCCCCGCAGACGCAAAGAGCGCGTCCCTCCTTATCATCATGGATAAGGGATACGGCAAGAAGACGCCTCTTTCTGAATACAAGGTGCAGGGTCGTGGAGGCTCGGGCATCAAGACCGCTGACGTTACGGCGAAAACAGGAAAAATCATTGGTGCCAAGGTCCTTATCGGAGACGAGGCGAAGACTGAAGAACTCGTGGTTATCTCTAAGAAGGGACAGGTTATCCGTTGTTCTGCTGGAGAGATTCCATCACTCTCTCGTGCGACACAGGGCGTTCGCATTATGAAGATGCGCGAGGGAGACAGTATTGCTTCGATGGTAGCGCTTTAATCAACTACTCTATGAGCATGGAATCATTTTCAGTACCTAAGCCAGAGTCAGGACCAACTCCTAAGGACTTGGTATTAGGAGCACTCGAGCAACTCAAAGGTGACGCCGCTCCTGCGCTCGATGCAGTACAAAGTCTTACCGCAACTCAGGAAGAGTTTATTGCAGCAATTGCGGCTTTTAATGACCTGCCTGCAGAGACTCGTGGAAAAGATCGGTACGACCACAGTCGTCCTCTCACAGAGAATGTTGATAGGGAACTTACCGCTACATCTCCTAAGGGATATCCCTATACAGCAGTCCTCCATAAGAATGGTGAAGTTACACTTTCAACTCCTCTCACATAGATTATTTACTTAGTATGAATACGTGGTACTGTGCAGTATCGTCGAAATGAGTTCGGCGATACTTAAACAAGGACGATCTTTCATGCGTACGGATAAGATGGGCGCCGATGGCGTTACCGAACATCACTTTGAAGCTCTGCCGGCGACTATGTTTGGCGGATATGGCAGGCAATCAGTGAAGCTTCAGGACGAACGTCCTGACTCGCTCGGTCCTCGCGGCATGGCGGCCACGAATAATCTCCTGGGTGCGGAAATCCGTTCCGGCTTCCGGCACCCGGGATAAAATCCCGTTACTATAGGTAGGACGCGTCCCCTGGGCGCGTCTTTTCTCTTTGTTGATTGCGCAGCGTCTTTCTCTAGACGCTTGGTATACTTCACACATGAATTTTAGTAATCCGCAGGAGAACGTGCTCCAGCTCGGTCTGCGTGACGGTATGAAAGTAGGAGACCTAGGGGCCGGGTCCGGACACTATGCGGCAAGCGCTGCTGCAATTGTTGGTAGTACCGGAAAAGTCTACGCCGTTGATATTCAAGAAGATATCTTGAAGCATGTGAAGGATCATGCGGAGAGCAAAGGCCTTCGTAACGTTGAGACCGTATGGGGGAACTTTGAGAAGCTTGGGGGTACAAAGCTTCGTGATGCATCGCTTGATGCCGTTATTCTTTCAAATACGCTCTTCCAGCTTGATCACCGAGAAGCGGCGGTTGCAGAAATTAAGCGCATATTAAAGTCTGGAGGGAGATTGCTCGTTGTTGATTGGGCGGGTGCGTACGGAGGTATGGGACCTCTTCCGCATCGTGTTGTCTCAGAGCATGTCGCTGAAGAACTCTTTATTACCGCCGGGTTCCATAAAGTGAAAGATTTCCGTGCGGGGCCGCATCATTACTCCATAGTCTTTACTGCACCCTAGTATGGGAAATCTAAAACCATTTCAGGTCATCATCATGGGAGTGTTCGGATTCATCGCGGTCTTAGGGCTCGTACTCTTCGCGAACTTCCAAGGCTTCCAGAGCGGGGTAACGCAGGTGGGGCAGGTAACCATCTGGGGAACGCTTCCGGCAACGGAAATGAATGCGGCTCTCAATGCATTCCGTCAGAATCGCCAGGAGTACGTAAATGTCTCCTATACTGAACGTCCGCAGGAATCGTTCGATGCGGATCTTGCCGAAGCCATCGCGTCAGGGAGCGGTCCTGATCTCGTGATTATTTCTCAGGAGGACCTAATGGCGGCTGAAGCGAAGCTTGCTCCTATTCCGTCTTCAAGTATTTCAGAGCGTGATTTTCGTGATGCGTTCCTTCCTATCAGCGAGCTCTATCTCATACAAGGAGGGACCTATGGCATCCCGTTCCTTGTTGATCCCTTGATGCTCTATTACAACCGCCCAATCCTCTCCTCTTCAGGAGCGGCACGTCCGCCTTCTACTTGGGAAGCGGTTACAGGCCTCGCCGCAACGATTAACCGCCAGACGGACGCGCAGACCGTTACGCGCAGCCTCATCGCGCTCGGCACCTATGACAATGTGGAGAATGCGCGTGCCATCCTCTCGCTTCTCTTTATGCAGGCGGGATACACCATTACTGACCGTACGGATACGGGAGTGCGTGCAACCCTAACCAAATCGGTTGATCAGGTATTCGGGACCACTCCCGCAGAAAGCGCGCTCAACTTCTATACGGAGTTCGCGAACCCTTCCAAGACAGTGTATTCCTGGAACCGTTCTCTTCCCGAAAGCCGCGATGCGTTTATTTCAGGGGACCTCGCGCTCTATCTAGGCTTCGCCTCAGAGCGCGCAGACCTGGCGCTCGCGAATCCCAACCTCGACTTCGATATGGCGGCAGCGCCGGCCCCCGGAACCGCGTCTGTACGCACTGCCTACGGGCGCGCATACGCGTTTGCGATACCTCGCGCTTCAGCGAATAGTCGGGGTGCTCTAACGGTCGCTATGACGCTCTCCGGAAAGGATGTAGTGCCGTTGTTTGCGAGGGAAATCGGCATGGCTCCCGCGAATCGTGGTGCGCTCGCGCCTCGTGAGGGAGACCTGTTCGAGTCCGTGTACTACCCTGAAGCACTGGTTGCGCGGGGATGGTTGCCCCCATCTCCTCAAGAAACAGATCGTATCTTTAGTACTATGATTAACAATGTCGCCAGTGGAAGGGAATCGGTATCGGGTGCCATTAGCACCGCGAATCAGTCCTTGGATGCAGCGCTTAAATAATCTATGAAAAAATATCTTACGAGTGTTGCGACAGGGAGCCTCCTCCTCCTTCTCAATGCCTCTACCGCATTCGCACAGCCATCGAACACGAATCCCGGCGGAGGCACCCCGAGCAACACGAATCCCGGAGGTACGGGAGGTCTCGTTAATCCTCTCAACGGCATAACGTCTCTTCCTGAGTTCCTAAGAGCAATTCTCGCAGGGGTAGTTCAGATCGGTACTATCGTCCTCATAATGATGCTCGTATATGTCGGTTTCCTGTTCGTCGCTGCTCGAGGCAATGCTGAGAAGCTGCAGAGCGCAAAGAGCGCGTTGGTGTGGACCGTTATCGGTGGGCTTATCTTGCTCGGAGCAACGTCTATACAGCTTGTGATTGAAGGAACGGTTAATTCGATTACCTAGCTATGTATAAGCCTGCAGCCCTACTTTCATTGCTCCTTCTGCCTGTTGCAGCGCATGCAGCGAGTCTCGCGGAATTTACGGAAGACATTGTAAAATTCGTGAACGAGTCGGTAGTACCGCTTGTGTACGTCATAGCATTCCTGGTCTTCATGATCGGTATGCTTAGGTATTTCTTCCTGGAGCAAGGCGAGGAGGGGCGAGAGAAGGGAAAGAGCCTCATGCTCTGGGGTATCATCGGCTTTGTCGTCATGTTCTCCGTATGGGGAATCGTACGGCTCGGCCTCACTATCCTTCCGGGCTAGTGTATAAGTACTTGCTGCATTCCAGTATCTTGTTACGCTTCATACTATGAAAACCTTTGCCGCGACTCTCGCACTCAGCTTATTCCTCATAACCCCGGTCGCCCACGCACAGAAAGCGCCTTCTGAAATCGGAGGCGCAACCATAGGTACCTACCTATCAAGTATTGTCGGTTTTATAAACGCGTACCTCATACCGTTTATATTTGCGATTGCATTCATCGTCTTCATCTGGGGAGTATTCCAGTACTTCATCGCGGGGGGCGCGAATGAAGAGCAGCGTGACAAAGGGAAGCAGCTGGTTATGTGGGGCATCATCGGGTTCGTCGTTATGGTGTCGGTGTGGGGGTTGATAAACCTCGTAACCAATACGCTCAACCTTAAGGATGGGAACACTCCTCAACTTCCTACCTTTGACCCAGCCCAATCTAGATAGCGAAGTGTTTTCCACACGTAATCCCTAGGTCTATTGACGTGTTCTCATTCCAGTCTATCCTGTACCTATACGCAATGCGTTACCCGTAATCAACCATTATGAAGAAACTAGGTTATATCAGTGCTGCATTCTTAACGCCGTTTTTTGCCTTCGCTCAGGTGCAGGCAACCAACGTATCGACTCTCGGTACCGGACTCATTGGTCTTATTAACAATGTTGCCGTACCACTTCTTTTCGCACTCGCATTCATCGTATTCATCTACGGTGTATTCCAGTACTTCATCGCTGGAGGGCATGACGAGGAGAAGCGTGAGACAGGAAAGAGCCTCATGCTCTGGGGTATCATCGGATTCTTCATCATGGTGTCTGTATGGGGTCTTGTGAACATCCTTCGCGGAACGTTCAACTTCGACAACCGTATCGATTACGGCCAGCAGCTCCCTCAGAGCCGCTAGCAAGAACGCTCTCTCCACACAAAGGCCCGCACACACGTGCGGGCCTTTGCTATGATGCAGGTATGACTTTCAATGAATTCCTCATAAAGGTGCAGGATGCGATCCTGACGCCGATTATTACGCTCCTTTCGCTCGCCGCGTTCCTCTTATTCCTCTGGGGCATCGTCGAGTTCATTGCGGGAGCTACGAACGAGGAGAAGCGCGCGACAGGGCAGCAGCATATGATCTGGGGCATCATCGGCCTCGTTATTATATTCGGCGCGAACGCGATCGTCTCGCTCATAAAGGCGACAGTTAGCTAAAAAGAAAAAGCCGGTCCCGAAGGGCCGGCTTTGTTCGTCGTGAGACGCAAGGTGCTTAGTTCTCTCGCTCGAAGCGATAGTTGATGCTGAGCGGCTGATCTCCTTTCGCGCGAACGCGATTGGCATCTGCCGTTGGGCATCCCTGGGGTCCGACACGAGACTCTCCACTCGCGAGGTCACGACATTGGATGTCGAACCTTGCGTTGGAGAAGTCAGATGCTGAGCACGTAGGATCATTCTGCATGTCGCAGAAGATGAGCGTGTAGCCGACAGGAATGTCGACCCACTCTGACCACGAGTCACTGCTTTTTGGAGCCATGACTCGTTGCCACCCTTCAGGCACTGACGGAGAGCTGGGCAGGGTGCCTGAACTAATCGCCAGGTTCATCCTGAAGTCCCCAGACCCTCCAGGTTTGGGTTGCCTGTTCGCACAGGTAACCAAAGAGAAAGCGATGGCAGCCAGAACAAGAAAGATGCCAATATTTCTAAGGGTGCTTCCACCCTCTTTTTTATGGCCGCCTCCGTGTCCGTCATCATGGGACCCGTGATCCCCGCCACCGCTTGCGGGGTGGTGAGGATCTGCGGGTTTCGGATGATGATCATCTTTTTCCGCAGGCTTGTCCGAAGATGGCCAGTGGAATTCGGGTTTGATCTTGAAACGGGCCATAATCATGCCCACAGCAAGAACAATGCAGATGACGAGGAATAAGATACCTTGCCAGTTCATTGCTTCTCTCCCTTAGCCCCGCCCACGATGAGCTTGCCGAGACCCATTGCTTGCGCAATGCCTTCGGAACCCAGAACGAGTGTACCTTCGCCGATGGTCGCTTTCGCGATTTCGCCGGCACGGTAGTCTTCACCGGTCATGTCGAGAGCGTCAGCAGCAAGCCTCAGCCCTTCGCCTTCAGCTGCAAGCTCGCGCTTACGTGCGTCAGCCACAGCCATCATAGCTGCGGCTTGACCTTCGCCGATGAGAGTTAGACGGGTCTTCTCTCCGTGGGCGTCCGTTTCCGTCGCTTGTCGAGTTGCGCGGGACTCAGCAATGCGAGCCAAGGCAACGTTGACGGTGTGAGGAAAGTCAGGTGCTTGCATCCGTGCTTCGTCGATATCGATACCCCAGTCCTCAACCGCCTTCTGCAGTTCAGTCTTGAGGTTGGCGTTGACGAGCTCCATTTCAGAGATGATGCGTGACGGAGTACGGTCCGCAATCTCTTCGAGAACCTCGGTCTCGCCGGTGTCGCGCATTTGCTGGCGAACAGACGCCACCTTATCCGCCCACCGACGACCAGGGATCTTCACGTAGAGGTCGAAGAAACGACCTTCGCGAAGTCTCCAGCGCACTGCAAACGTCACCTCAAGCGTGAGGCGAGTGTTCAGAGGGTCGTCGCCGTCTTGATCGTTCGAGCCTGCGGTCATCGCCCTGATAGGACGATACTCGCCGGGCAGAAGTCCTTGATCGTCATCCCGCTTGGACACCATCTCTGGGTCGGCGGGGAACTGATCTTGGTTTGAGTGAGCCGGCATTCTGTCGATCTCACACAGCCAACGAGGCACGAAGAACCAGCCGGAGCCGGTTTCAAGCGCCGGATCTTCGAGGACGGTCAAGCCGCCGCGAAGACCTGTCTCCACTTTCTCAAGCGAAGTGACGTAGTACGTGATGAGGAGAATGAGGAGACCCCACTCGACCGGATTGGTCTTCCAGGACGTAGTGCCCTGAATGATCATTGTGATCGCGAGTAGTATTCCAGGGATGAGCACAGCTGCGACTGTGCGGTAGTACTTCGCGTTGTTCACGCGAATTGGAGCCGACATAAGTCGTTGCATGATTTCACCTCTTCAATTGGTTTGGCACCTTGCTCTCAAGGAACCGTTATCTAAATATAGTATACCACTAATTTTGACAAAATGTCAAGTTGTGCTGGAGAGAGGACTTGAACCTCCACCCCCGAAGGGACCTGCTCCTAAGGCAGGCGTGTCTACCATTTCACCACTCCAGCGATACTCCTATCCTACCAGGAAATGCGAAATGGCGGCACCCTTTCGGGATACCGCCATTTCGTTTCTAGGTGCACCTGCCTGGGCTCGAACCAGGGACCATCTCCTTAAGAGGGAGTTGCTCTACCAGCTGAGCTACAGGTGCAATCCCTACTCCTTGATACTAATAGAAGTCTGTCAGTTATTCAACTATGCGGTACAGATGAGTGGGGAGGTGCGCGAGGAGCACATAGGGTGTAGTGCCCGCTAGACGCGCCATAGAGAGGATGGAATTAGGATCTTTAGGATTCGTACTTATGACCGTTACGACGTCGCCACGGGCTATATGAGGCGCTCCCGTTACATCCAGCGAAGTCATATTCATGGAAACGCGTCCTGCGATCGGCACGAGTGAATCTCCTGCTCTAAGTATCCCCGTATTTGAGAGCGCTCGATCTATACCTTCGTAGTAGCCGGCAGGAATTGTTGCGATACGAGACTGGGTCTCCGCGACGAACGTCGCGTTGTATCCGACCGCATCGCCGGCAGGAATCTCTCTGATAGAGGTCACGAACGAACGCATGGAAAGTACGGGCTTCAAGGAAAGCGTAGAGCTCGGAGATGTGTCGTATCCATATAGTCCCATCCCGACACGCACGACGTTCATGGGATGAGACGTACTCCATGACGCGCCCTTAGTGGCTGCCGCGTGTTTGTACTCAATCGCCGGGAAAGCCGCAGAAAGGAGAGTTAGTCCTTCGCTCCAGAGCGATAGTTGGGTCTTTGTAAACGAAGCTTCTTCATTGTCAGCGTCAGCGAGGTGCGTGCACACGCCCACGACGCTAATCAACGGACTCTGTTTTATAAGGGCGATAGCGTCAGGAAGCTCTTCGGAAACGATGCCTTGCCTGTGCATACCCGTATCGAGCTTCAGATGGATTCGTATGGGCTTATGAACGAGAGGTACGAGCGTACGAAGCTGCTCTATGTCCGTAACTGCATAGTCAGTATTCTGAAGGGCACTCTTTGCAATGTACTCAGGACGCACGTATCCCATAACGACGATCCGAGAACGGATACCTGCTTGCCGAAGGGCCTTCGCTTCGTACAGGGAATCAACCATGAAGAAGGCAATACCTTCCCGGTCGAGAAGCTCCGCGATAACAACAAGTCCATGACCATACGCATTGCTCTTGAGGACGGGTGCAATAAGGACGTTCGGAAACGCTTCTTTATAGCTATGCAGATTGTGGAGCAGATGCTCCTTTGATATAGAAACCGTTATGAGCGGCTCGTACTGGATGAGTACGCGACGTATTCGTCTAAGGAGCGTTCGAAACGGTATGTGCATAAGTGGTACCGGGGGCGGGACTTGAACCCGCACGGCATTGCTGCCAAAGGTGTTTAAGACCTTCGTGTATAACCAATTCCACCACCCCGGCTTCTATACTCGATTATACATTCTCTAACGTGGAGGCCCAGACGGAAATCGCATCCGTGCATAGCGGGTTTGCAATCCGCCGTGTTTCTACTTCACCACTGGGCCAATACAGGCCATGCTATCATATTCCCCATGATTTCCGACCAGGATATAACTAAGTTGAAAGAGACCTTTCCTACAAAGGAAGATTTCAGCGAATTGTCTGTAAAGGTTGACGGTATCCAGGAAGAACTTGGAGACCTAAAGGTTGAAGTCGGAGAATTACACGACAAGTTCGATACCCTTTCTAACAAGTTCGATTCGATGGAATCAAAGATAGACGGTATGGTCGGTCTTCTTGAGGCAAGTCTTCAGGAACATGGTGCAGGCGCCGTTCATCTTGCTCGACATGATCGTCATATCACCGCGCTCGCAACACACGCGAGTGTTAGTCTTGCAGACTAGTCCTCTTTCTCCTCTTCTTCTATAGCGGGAATAACGAGACCCTTCGTAGCCTCTTCGAATGCTAAGCGGGCTCGCTCACCCCTATCGATCTCAAACCAGATGTACGGAAGACGTACGAAACGGGTCGTCTTCTTAAGCTCGTTACGGAAAAGGTCCTTGTGACGCATGAGGAAATCAATCGCATGTCCCTCCTGGCTCTCAGGATAGACGCTAATGTAGATCGTTGCGTTCTGGCGGTCCTTTGAGAAGTCTGCGCGGGTAGGGGTGATAAGGGTACCGCGACCTGCTTCACGCGCGATATAGCGCCCTGCGTTCTCAAGGAGTATTGATACAGCTCGTTCGTCTCGTGCGCTCATATATTATTTAGTTACGGTCATCTTGAAAGCAATAAGGGAGTCGCCGGCTGCTGCTTCGTACTTGCTCTCGATCTGGAGACCAAACTCTCCCTCCATCTTGATCTCCTTCACGTCAGCACGTGCAACCTGAAGGTTAGTGAGCTTCGCGTTTCCGATATGAAGACCACGACGATCGATCTTAACCATGTCACCTACGGTGAGGAGGCCTGAGGTCCATCGTGCACCGAGCACCTGCTTCACGCCTGCAGTACTAAACGCCTTAAGGATCTTGGCTTCTCCAAGAATCTCTTCGATTGTTACGCGAGGAGCGCGCTCAAGGACCATCTCCTCGATACGCTGCTTGAGGTCGTAGATGATCGTGAAGGTATCGATAGAGACGTGCATGCGCTCTGCTGAATCACGTGCTGCTGAATCAACACCTACGTTAAACCCAACCACGAATCCTGAACCTGCAGCTGCTGCCTTAACATCGTTCTCTGAGACTGCGCCGATGCCTTCCTGCACGATACGAATGGTGACGCGCTCATGCGCGATCTTCGCGAGCTCATGCTTAATAGCAAGGATACTTCCTGTTACATCTGCCTTAACGATAAGAGGGAGGATAGTCTTCCCATCATCTGCAACACGCTCCTGGGTGTGTGCCGGATTCGGTTCAACTCCTTCAAGTGCCAGCTTCTCGGCATCCTTCTTAATGTTTGTTGAAGAGAAGGGAGTTCCTGCAGGAGGAAGGAGATTCCATCCTGAGATACGGATAGGCTGGGAAGGAAGTGCTGCCTTAATACGTGCACCCGTGAAGTCTTCGATAAAGCGGATAGGTGCGAATGCATGTCCTGCAATGGCGAATGAGCCAACCGGAAGCGTACCGTTCTTCATGATGAGGGTTGCTGACATACCGCGCTTTGGATCCTGAGAAGACTCAAGAACGAATCCTTCAGCAGGAGCATCCGGATCTGCTGAAAGTTCCGCGAGGTCTGCGGTGAGGAGAACGAGGTCAAGAAGTTCAGGAACACCTTCGCCAGACTTTGAAGAAACACCGGTGTACGGAATAGATCCTCCAAGTCCTTCAAGGTAGATACCGTTCTCAAGAGCTGAGATTCGTGCCTTTTCGATATCAGCGCCAGCCTTATCAATCTTTGTGAACGCAACAACGAAGGGGATATTCGCTTCGGTAATAGCCTGGAATGCTTCAAGTGTCTGAGGCTTTATGCCTTCTTCAGCTGCGATAACAAGAATAGCGATATCAGCCGCTGCAGCTCCGCGTGCGCGAAGGGCACGAAATGCTTCGTGTCCTGGAGTATCGAGGAAAGTGATACAACGCTTTGTTCCTTCATGCTCGTGCTCAGCTTCGTAGGCAGAAACGTGCTGTGTGATGCCACCCGCTTCACCAGCGGTTACGTTTGCCTTACGGATATAGTCCAGCAAGGAAGACTTGCCGTGATCAATGTGTCCCATAACGGCCACGATCGGTGGTCGGGTGCTCTGTGCCATAATGCGTTTATTATCGCATAATTCCTTGCTTTTAACAAATAATGTCCTTGCATATGGCGAGAGAAGCGTACAATGAACGCATGAAAGGAACGCGTACCTATCTTGATTGGGCAGCAGCAGCGCCTGTTGAGAAAAAGACCTTAGATGCCTATGTGCGCTCACTTGGCGTGTTTGGCAATCCGGCATCTCCTCATTCTGAAGGAAGAGCTGCTTCGGATGTGCTTGAAGATGCTCGCGTACGAATCGCGCGACTTGCCGGTGTTAAGTCTGACGCGGTCATATTTACTGGAGGAGCAACAGAGAGCAACGCGCTCGCAATCCTCGGACATATTCATGCGCTTACAGATACCGGACGCACACCAGACTCCATGCATGTGCTCTATCTTCCAAGTTCTCATGCCTCAACACGCGGATGTGTGGAATTGCTTCAGAAAGAGGGAGTACAAATTGAAGCGCTCTCTATAGAAGGAGGAATTATTGATCTTAAAAAGCTTGCTTCTCAGATTCGCCCTGAAACGGTCCTTGTTGTGCTTGAGGTTGTGTGTGGAGAAACCGGTACGAGGTTTGATACGAGGGCCATTCGACAGGTACTCGATACGGCAAAGCCTGTGTCTCGCATTCGTATGCACGCAGATGCGAGCCAGCTTCCTCTTGTTGAATCGTTTGAGTTAACACGAATAGCGTCTGACACCCTTACGCTCGATAGTCAGAAGGTTGGAGGAGTGCGGGGTATTGGTGTACTGCTCGCTCCGAGACAGGTTCCACTTGGTCCTCTTATTCTTGGTGGAGGACAGGAACGAGGTCTTCGTCCGGGAACCCCATCTCCTTCGCTGGCGGGAGCGTTCGCAACTGCGCTTGAGATAGTACATGACACTCATACAGTGTTCTCTGTCCAGGCGAAGGCAATGCGCATTAGACTCATTGAGCAAATGAGTGCTGAGATCGAACAACTTGAGATAAATGGTGGAAAGAATACCGCCCCTCATATTCTTAACGTATCTCTCCTTGGTCGCGATACCGATTATCTTGCGGTGCTTCTGGATGAAGCTGGATTTGCGGTCTCGACACGAAGCGCGTGCGTGACTGACGAAGAAGGTTCTGTATCGGTGCGTACGTTTACGAACGATATAGAGCGCGCTAGTTCAACGCTTCGTATTTCATGGGGTCCTTCAACTAAAGAGCGCGATCTCGATCGCTTCAAGGAAGCTCTTATTCGCGCAGTTCGATTCCTTGATAGGAATACCCTATAATTACCCTATGAACATCGAAGACCTTTCAAAGACACAGTTGCTGCTCCTCACTATTCTGGTGAACTTCGTGACGGCTATCGCTACCGCGGTTATGACGGTGTCTCTTTTGGACGAGGCACCTCCAACTGTTATGCAGACGGTTAACCGTATTGTTGAGCGAACGGTTGAGACCGCTGCACAAACGCCACTCCCGGCAATTCCTGGTATCCAGGCACCGGCGAAGGAAACCATCATCATCCGTGACGAAGATCTTCTTTCAGCCGCTATTCGTGCAGATGCAGGTCGTAGAGTACTCATCCATAAGGGAGCAACTACGACGCCGGTTATCGCGTATGGTACGTATCTCCCGGATAAGCGCGCGGTTGTAACGGCAACAGCGACAGGACTTCCCAAGGAAGCCACGATCGAGTTCGCGGACGGCACTGCTGTTGAGGCATCTGTCTCACGTCCGGGTGCATCATTAACGATCTATGGATTCGCTGATGCCGCTAAGCTTCCCGCAGCAACGACTCCTGATCTCATCGCGTCTGCCTCCCTTAATCAGGGACAGACACTCGTCGCTCTCTCTCGAGAAGGTGCCGCAGTCTCAGGGATTATCTCCCTTGTTGGTGCAGACGGTATCCGTGCGAACGTAACCGGAGTCCCAGCAGGCGCCGCAGCCGTTAACATCTCAGGCGATATCATCGGCATCGCCACGGCAGTCGCAGGGGTGTTCGCTCCCGCAGACCGCATTTTGACCCTCCTTTCAGAAGCCCCGTAATCAACGCTTCACCTGTACGTCATTACTAATATAAGACTCTATCTCTATGCCACCATTCAAGAACTTCACCACTAAAGCAAAAGAGGCAATTCGTAAGGCTCATGAGCTCGCGATTGAACGTGGCCAGAACCATGTGAGTCCACTTCATCTTTTAACGGCCCTCATCCACCAGGAGGAGAGTCTCGTATTCTCTGTACTTGATCGTATGGATATCGATACGATGCTTCTTGCGGATACGCTCCTTGAGACGCTGGAGATTCCTGAGACCTCTTCAACGCTTTCTCCTTCCTATAATCTGTACCTCACACCAGACCTCGCTCAGGCGCTCGAAGCCGTTGATAAGGTAGCGGCCCGCATGAATGATGCGTTCGTTGGAACAGAGCACCTCTTTGTAGCGGTACTTGAACACCCAGGTCCTGCAGCGGATCTTCTTAGTCGTTTCCGTATCGAATCTGATACTGTCCTCGCCATAGTTAAGGAGCTTAAAAGTGCAAAGGACGGGGAAGTGAAAGAACCAAAGAAGTTCCGTGCACTCGCAAAGTACACGCGCAACTTAACAAAGCTTGCTGCGGAGAATGCCCTTGATCCTGTTATCGGGCGCGATCAGGAGATTGCGCGTGTGATTCAGATCCTTTCCCGTAGGACGAAGAACAATCCGGTCCTCATCGGAGAGCCTGGAACCGGAAAGACAACCATCGCTGAAGGTCTGGCTACCCGTATTGCTACAGGAGATGTACCAGAGTCTCTAAAGGGCAAAGAACTCCTATCTCTTGATCTCGGTCTTATGGTCGCAGGTACGAAGTATCGCGGAGAGTTCGAAGAGCGCATGAAGGGCGTAATGAAGGAGGTGGAGAAGTCAGACGGAAAGGTAATCCTCTTCGTTGATGAGCTGCATACGATTGTTGGAGCTGGAGGCGCAGAAGGCGCACTTGATGCTGGCAACATGCTAAAGCCAGCGCTTGCCCGTGGCGAGATGCGCATGATCGGCGCTACGACGCTTAAGGAATATCAGCAGCATATTGAGAAGGATGGTGCACTTACACGTCGCTTCCAGCCTGTGTATGTTGAGGAACCAACCATTGAGGACGCAACCGCTATTCTTCGCGGACTTCGCGACAAGTATGAGCTCTTCCACGGGGTCCGTATCACGGATGGTGCGGTTGTTTCTGCGGTTGAGCTTTCAAGTCGCTATATAACTGATCGGTATCTTCCAGACAAAGCGGTCGACCTCATCGATGAGGCTGCAGCTGGTCTTCGCATTGCGCTTGAGAACAAGCCACCAGCACTTGAAGAGACTGATCGAAAGATTCGTCGTCTTGAGATTGAGCGCCAGGCACTTAAGAAGGATGAAGAGGGTAGTTTCGGAAAGGATACTAAAGAACGTGTTGCGGCGATTGATACTGAAGTGGCTGATCTTCGCGAGAAGACCGGAGAGCTTGAACTCAAGTGGAAGAACGAAAAGGAAGTCCTTGAAAGTATTCGTTCTCTAAAGACGGAACTTGATAAAGCACGTACTGAAGCGGATAACGCTGAAGCTATGGCTGATCTTGGTACTGCTGCTGAGATTCGCTACGGACGCATTCCCGCTCTCCAGAAGGAACTTGAGACAAAGACAAAGCGCCTTAAGACGCTTCAGAAGTCACGTCGCATTCTCCATGAGGAAGTAACCGAAGCAGAGATCGCCGGAGTGGTTGCTCGTTGGACGGGTATTCCTGTAGCAAAGATGCTTGAAGAGGAAGCGGCAAAACTATCTCGCATGGAAGAAGCCCTTACAGGAGCTGTGCTCGGTCAGGAGAGTGCTGTGAAGATCATCACGAACGCTGTGAAGCGTTCACGCGTAGGTATCAGTGATCCTAATCGTCCAATCGGTTCGTTCCTCTTCCTCGGTCCTACAGGTGTTGGAAAGACAGAGCTTTCACGCAGACTTGCGGAGTTCATGTTCAACGACAAGGAATCACTCGTTCGCGTCGATATGTCTGAGTTCATGGAGAAGCACTCCATCGCGAAACTCATTGGTGCACCACCGGGCTATGTAGGCTACGAGGAGGCAGGATCTCTTACGGAACGCATCCGTCACCGACCGTACGCTGTTATTCTCTTTGATGAGGTTGAGAAGGCTCATCCAGAAGTATTCAACATTCTTCTTCAGGTACTTGATTCAGGACACCTTACAGACGGGAAGGGACGCAAGGTTAACTTCAAGAACACCATAATCGTTCTCACGAGCAACATCGGCGCTGAGTTCATGGACCGTGCTGCAAACATCGGATTCGTATCAGGAGATGGCCCCGCTGAATCAGAGCAGATGAAGGAAAAGGTAATGACTGCTCTTAAGGCACACTTCCGTCCTGAGTTCCTCAATCGTCTTGATGACATCGTGATGTTCGAGACGCTTTCCAAGGAGGCTCTCATGGAAATTGTTGAGGTGCAGGTCAAGGAGATCGTAGAGCGCCTTTCAACGAAGCGCATCACCCTTACGGTCTCTCCTGAGGTCAGAGTCTGGCTCGCGGACAAGGGATACAATCCTCAGTATGGTGCCAGACCTCTAAAGCGTGCCGTCCAGGACCATATTCTTACCCCTGTAGCCACTCTTATGGTTGGGCAGGGTGTCATGGAGGGAGGAACCGTTAACGTAACTCTAAAGGCTGGGCAACCTCACTTCGATGTGAAGAAGATGCCAGGCCGTGCGAAGCCCAAGCTCAAGGTCGTTGCAGAGACCCGATAGGGCTGCTATAGTCCATCTATCTATGTCACAGGATCGTCTAATCATATTGCGCTCTGCTTCCGGGCACGTGCGTCGAAGTCGCAAGAATAAGAAGAAAGTAGAGCGTAAGATTGAGCTTTTGAAGTTCGATCCAAATACTCGCAAGCGCGAAATCTACAAGGAAGCTAAGAAGTAAGAAAGAAGAAAAACCGCCCGAAAGGGCGGTTTTTCTGTATGTACTGAAATAAGGGTTGTGGGGGAAATGGAAAAACCGTCCGGAGACGGTTTTTCCAGTGTGCCCCCGAGAGTTCGGCCGAAACCAAAAACTCACGGGCACCTAAGAAAGATATACCAAACGGTTTTTGCTGTCAATACCCTTTGGGAGGGTGTGGATAAGGGTAGCCCTGTAGGGCGAGATTCGACAAGGAAAGGTTTCTTGTGGATATCATTGACCCTTCATTTTCGAAGTGTATAATACAAAGGAATCAATACGAAGAAGGACCCGAACGGCCTCGTGCCTAAGGGGCCTTTTTCATTTATGGCGATATTCAATCTTGGCTTTCACCCCCTTGCCCTCGAGATAATCGAAGAATTCTCCTCCAAGGCTCTTATATAACGAAGATGCGAATACGCGGTTAGGGAATAGCATCTTCCCAAAACGACCTTTCTTGATAAGGAAATCTACGAGCTTTTTGTAATCACCATCTCCAGAGACTATGAATACCTTTCCAAAAGGTTCGTTCTCCACGAGTTTCTTCATTACGCCAAATACAATATCCGAATCGACGTTCCCTTTCTTATTTCCACGGAGCGTCGAAGAGTGCTCTCTGAAGGAAAGGATAAAGCCAGCTCGTTGAAGACCGTCGTACAGATCTTGGAACCCCTCTGATACAAATCCGAGAAAGTAATAGGCTTCGGTCACGTGATACTTGTCACGGAGGTAGATGCGCAGTTTTTTGTGATCTACTGACCAGCCGCTCTCCTTCGTACCAAGGTGCAGATTCTGCCCATCGATAAAAGCAATATTGCTAAGTTTCATTATTACCCATAGTACTACTACTGAGCATGGAAATTTAAAGCGGGCCTACGACGTTTGGAGTGGAACTCTATTGAAGATGAAATAATGAAATGGAAAAGGGCCGCCACATTGCTGTAGCGGCCCTCGGATCGGATTAGAACCGATCTTCGTTGAAGTCGTACCCCTCTTCGATCAGGAAGGTGCTGGCTTCGATCCACAGAATCGCCTTTGCGAGACGACTCATGGAGATCTTTACGTTAGTGCCTTCCAGATCAAGACGATAGTCTGTAACGTGCGCAGCGTATTGGTGGTCTTTGGCGAAAATATCGATCGTGCCTTTGGACAGACGCGCCTCGCCAGCTTGTTCGATGATCTTGCAGACCGTACGCCAGGAGAAATTCTCTCGCGTAAGGTTGGAAGTTTCTGCCGCCACAATCCAGACCAGGGTTTGATGGCCTTTTCGTCTACGCTCAGCAATCTTCTCAGGTGTTTCCACCCAAGCGATCGAACGAAGAACGATCTCGGTAACAAGAGCGTGGTTCCCGCATCCTACCAGAGGAAAGTCAGGGCTCTTCCCGCTTTTGATTCCGATGCCGCAGTGCACTTTCACTTTGGCAGTGATCTCTTCAGCAGAGAGGTTGGGTACTTCAAACATCAGGTATCTCCCACAATTAGGAGTCCGTCTCACGACAATTCGTAAGCACAGTCCAAAATCTATATAGCACAATAATACTAAAAAGTCAAATGCGGGCCCACTAGGAATCGAACCTAGGACGTCGGGTTTGGAATCCGAAGTTATACCATTTAACTACAGGCCCTTTATAGACACGATACCAGATTCCCGTATAGGGGAAAAGAACACGGCAGAAGAGTCACTGCAGGATACAATCCATATATGAACCGGCTTTGGGCTCCGCTCTTTCTTGCACTGCTCCTGTGCGTGCCTGTTGCCGTAAGTGCACAGTCTAATCTGCCGTTATTCGATCCGGACTGGCAGCTGGTGCCTGATGCCCATGAACTGGATGAAGATTGTCTTGTAGGGGCACCTCTGGGCTTTGGCGGGGTACTGCAACTTATACAGAACGTGATGAACGCATCGATATCATTCGGTGTCATCATCTGCGTCATCGTCATAGCCTTTGCCGGTATCCTTTGGATCCTCACACCGACTAACCCCGAGAATCATTCGCAAGCGAAGAAAGTACTAACTAATGCCGTTATCGGTTTCCTCACCATCCTTTCTGCATGGCTCATCGTGGACTTCGTCATGAAGCTTTTATACAACGGAGACACTTCTAACTTCGGGCCTTGGAATGAGATTCTTTCAGGAGGAGACGTGTGTATTACAGAGATGGAAAACCTTAAGCCCCTCTTTGAGGGGGACATAACCTCAAGACCTGGCCAAGGTTCAGGAACAGGAACAGGAGCCGGGGGTGCTGCCGCAGATCCTCGGTACACTACAAGTGGTGCATGTTCTCCTACGAGCGTACAGCAGGCTGCTGCAAGTGGCGGGGCAAACATGACGCTGGGTGAAGCGAAGTTCCTCGCGTGCATCGCGCGTCCCGAGAGCCAATGTGGCGCTGACCTGACGAACTATAATTGGGGTAAAGGGTCGAGTGCATACGGACCGTTCCAGATTCTTCTGGACGGTAATAGTCGCTACTTCAATAACCCTACGTGTGCTCGGATTGCAGGAGTCAGTGGAAACCTCGATTGCTCCGCGGCGTTCAGGGGAGGAAATCCTATACCGGGCAGCACACTCGCGCTCAGGTGTATGAGAGCTGCATCAAACCTAGCGTGCAGCTCTGTCGCTGCGTATAGACTGCTCAAGGATTCAGGGCATCGTCCATGGACCGGAAACAAAGACAGTAGTTCAGCTCATGCGCGATGCATTAGAGAATTGTAGAAACTATCATCATGTACACTAATCACATGAAAGTATTTGTTTCGATTGTAGGTATATTCCTTCTTGTCGGTGTTGCAGCTGGCGCCTACTTTTTCTTGTCGGCTTCTCCTGAAGAAGTAATCCCAGACGAGACCAATACGTATTTTCCAACAACTGATATAGGGACGGGCAGTACTGAAAGCAATCGAGCATTAGCGCTTGCTGACGGAGAATCGATCGAGGTTAGTGATTTCATACATAACGGCATAACCTTCGAGGATCCTGCGAATGAAGGCATGTATTTCCTTGCAGGAGAGGTTGAGTATTGTTTCGAAGACGATACGTGTCCCCGAACAGGCGTAGATGATTTCAGTATACTTTTTAACTCTCAGGACCAGAGCTTCATCGTTGCTCTTTCAGAAGAGCCGTTAGGAAGAGTACGGGAAAGTGCTGAGCTCTATCTGATGACGGCTCTTGGTATAAGCCAGAGAGAGATGTGTGCCTTGAATTATTCGGTTGGTACCACGGTATCTGTGAACCAGACGTACGCCTCTATAGATAACCTCAGGTTCTCATTCTGTCCTGGAGCAACTATCCTCCCCTAATCTATGAAAAGAATCCTTCCGTACCTCTTAGCGCTTACGCTCATCCTGCTGCCAGGGTCTGCGTTTGCGCAGTTCGGTCCTATTGTTCCCGAGGTGTGTCAATCGTGCCCGTGCGGATTCGGGGGCGTGCTCGCCATCATTCAGAACGTCATCAACTTCATCATTGCGATATCCATCATCATCGCAACGATCATTATCGCGTGGGCAGGAGGACTCTACATGCTTTCAGCTACTAATCCTGAGAGCAGGAGCCTGGCAAACAAGATGCTCATCAATGCAATCGTGGGCATTATGATCGTTCTGTCAGCATGGCTCATCGTTGATTTCGTCATGAAGACTCTCTATGACAACGATAGCGAGTTCGGGCCGTGGAATACGATATTGCTCGGGAACGATGGAGGTGAGAGTTGCTTGGTATCTAAGCCAGTGACCCCGTTGTTTAGCGGAAGCATCACGGCACGCCCCGGTCAAGGTTCCAATGGCATCAACATAACGAGCGGAGACATTCAAACGAGAATCTGTGCAGCGGCTAACGCCTACACAGGATCGCCAACGAGCGCGGGACCCGCCAATGGCGCATTGGCATGCGCATGGGCCGTTAACAACGTGTTGCGGGGCGCTAACGTCGGTACGCTGGACGGAGATTCAGTACGTCAGATGGAAGCAGTCCTCAGATCAGGAAGAGGCGCGGCGATATCCCAATCGGGTGCCGCGTGTGGCGACATTGTATTGGTTACGGGAAGCAAGAATCATGTGGGCATCTGTCTTAATCCTGGCTGCACGCAAGTTATTTCAAACTCTTCATCGAGAAAATCTTTCTCATGGCCGAGTGGGCCTAGATTCGAGCCTTCCTACAACACCCCTAACTTCAAGATCTATCGGGTAACAAATTAATTATGAAGATCCTCATCGTGTCATTCGTAGCACTGCTCGTCCTACTTCTTCTCTTCGTAGGCGGATGGTGGTTCCTATCCAAGGATTCAGTAGAACTGCCTCCTTCTAAAACAGATATTGTTTTTCCTGGAACAACCGGACAGTCAGTTTCCTTGTCAAAACCCACGCAAGAAGACACGGCGAAGTTGGAAAACGAATTCTATGCAGAAGTACAAGACGCTACCAATCTTACGCTTTCCGATATTGCTATAAGCGACGGGTATGCCATGGCGGTATATTCCGATGAGAATGTCGGAGGCATGGCGGTGTTCAAGAAAGACACCTCAGGTGCATGGATACTTCTTGAAACGGACGGTGGAGTGTTCAATCTCGATTTCCTCGTATCTCTCGGCATTCCCGAAAAGACTGCCCGCGCGCTACTGGATTCTATTATCTGAAAGCTTTCGTAGCCACGCCTTCTGATGTCTCGCGTAGTGCCAGACCTTTGTTGAAAGGGAAGGAAGAAGAGACTCTTCGCTACGTTCGTCCCGAAGATATTCTCCTACAATTCGGTATTCAAGTCCGAGTTCGTTAAGTCGTGTATCGCCCACGTACTCGCGTACTCTTCGGACTTCCTCAACAAGTCCGTTTGCAAGCGCTTTTTCAAGACGTGTTTCTATACGCGCGCGAAGCTCGTCTCGTTCTGGATCAAGGATGACCCATTCAACCGGGTATTTAGCCTCTGACATATCACGCTCAGGTACCTGGCCGTGTGTGGCGATAATCTCAAGAGCACGTACAAGCCTTCGCTTATTTTGAGGATCAATGCGTTCTGCACGCCTTGGGTCTCGCTCTTTAATCTCTTGCATGAGAGATGCTTCCGAACGTTTCTCGAGGTCTTCGCGAAGAAGCGCATCGGGTTCTGTCTGTTCCGGAAGTCCGTACAAAAGCGCATCGAAATAGAAATGAGTGCCGCCTGCAAGAATAGGCTGCTTTCCTCTCCCTCTAATCTCTTCGATGAGGCGTTCTGTGTCTCGGACGAAGTCACCGGCGCTATAGACCTGCTTAGGATCACGTATGTCTATCAGATGGTGCGGAATACCGTCCATTTCCTCCTCTGAGGTCTTTTCTGTCCCTATATCGAGCATTCGGTATACCTGGCGTGAATCAACTGATATGACCTCTCCATTGAGTTCTTTAGCTAAGGCGACGGCACGAGCTGATTTTCCGGACGCTGTCGGACCGGCAACGCATATAAGGGGGGAAGGGTCGTCCACAGGGGTCATGATGGCCAAAATGGTATCATGCCTCTACGTAACGATACAGACCTATGAATAAAGAACAGAAGAGCAATTATTGCGGTGAGTGCGGAGACTTCCATGATGCGTTTAACGAATACCGATCAAGTGTTCGTGTAGGAGAGACCGTTCCCGACTACGAATTCGAAGCTTATTACAAGGACGAGGTACAGTCCATGAAGTTCTCAGACTTCCGTGGAAAGTGGCTTATCGTCATGTTCTATCCGGCAGACTTCACGTTCGTATGTCCTACGGAGCTTGAGGAGATGGCGGCGCTCTATCCAAAGCTCCAAGAGATTAACGCAGAGGTCGTGTCGTTCTCAACCGACACCGTGTTCGTGCACAAGGCATGGCACGACACCTCTGAGGCAATCAAGAAGATCAATTATCCGATGGGTGCAGATCCTACCGGAAAGATCTCTGACGCATTCGGCGTATTGATCGAAGGAGGAGACCTTCCGCTTGTAGCTGACGAGGGACTTGCGATGCGCGGTACCTTTATCGTTGATCCGACAGGCACGCTTCGTGCCATGGAGGTGAACGACAACAGTATCGGCCGCGCGGCTAAGGATACCTATCGAAAGCTTCAGGCTGCTCAGTATGTTGAAAGTCATTCAGGCCAGGTGTGCCCCGCTTCTTGGGAGCCAGGAGATGATACGCTCGAGCCAGGTATGGACTTGGTAGGGAAGATCTAAGACCCATAACGTAAGAACCGCCCGATATTACTCGGGCGGTTTTTCGCATACTGCGAAGTTTACTCTGCAGGAATTGCAGACGAGTCGGTCATGACCGACGGACGTCTGTTTCTGCGAGAAGCAGGATTGTAGCGCCCTATGGGTTCACCATGGAGTCGCTTCAATACGGCCTGGAAAGATCGAAATAACGAAACTGCTTTGATGAGCAGTATTTTTGGCATGCACGCCCCCTATTGCTAACTCAGAGAGTATAAGGGGACTCTATATAAAATCAATAGTGTGCCGGGGGAGGGACTCGAACCCTCGACCCTTTCGGGAATTGGTTTTGAATCAATCGCGTATACCAACTCCGCCACCCCGGCATGCCGGAACACGAGAGTAGCGTACCACCTCGTGCCCGAACGGTGATGCAACCATGCGCGTACGCTCGATTGCACCTGATGCGCCAACGTATCAGCACGAGAGTTATCGTACTTCACAGGTCGCGGTCCTGCAAAGAGAAGGGTCAATGTTACAATGCTTTTTATGAACATGTTTGGGAACGAACCGAAGGAGCCAGAATCATTTGCACAGCCAACCAAGTACGACTCTGTGTACTGGGTTGAGGTTAGTCGCATTGAACCAAACCCCTATCAGCCTCGTGTGGAGTTCGATGAGGAACGATTGAAGGCACTCGCTGAGTCTATTCGTCAGTACGGTGTGCTCCAGCCGCTCGTGGTTACGCGCAAGGAAGTAGAGAAGGCAGAAGGCGGTCTTCAGGCGACCTATCAGCTTATTGCGGGAGAGCGCAGACTCAGAGCAAGTAAGTTGAGTGGTCTTAAGGAAGTGCCGGTTGTTATTCGTGCAGGAGAACAGACCGACAAGATGAAGCTCGAGCTCGCTATCATCGAGAATCTTCAACGTGAAGATCTTAATGCTATTGATCGCGCGAAAGCACTTTCTCAACTCGCTCAGACATTCGCTATCTCCCACTCAGAAATCGGTGCGAAGATCGGTCGCTCACGCGAGTACGTGTCGAACTCAATCCGTCTCCTCATGCTTCCTGAAGCTATACAGATGGCCGTAGTAGGGAAAGAGCTTTCAGAAGGACATGCCCGTGCACTCCTCATGCTTAACGACAAACCACAGGAGCGCGACACGCTCTTCAAAGAGATTGTATTAAAGAAGACGTCTGTTCGTATGGTTGAGCAGATGGCTCGTCGTCTTGCGCAAGACAAGATCCGAAAGCACGACAAGAGTCCTGAGATGATGGCGCTCGAGAAGTCCCTTACAGAGACTCTTGGTACGCGCGTACTTATCGAGAACCGTCCGAAGGGAGGACGTCTTCTTATCGAGTTCTTCTCACCTGAAGATCTTTCACATATTGCAGCAGTCCTTGCGACGCAGCAGGAATCCGTAGAGCTCGAAGCAGAACAGCCGGCCGTTACACAGCAAGAAGCTGAGATCGCTGCCACACAGCCAAATACGACGCAGCTCACTAACACCACGCCACTCCCACCGCTTCCTCCAGCACCTGTTGAAGAAGATCTCTACTCAGTGAGTAACTTTACGGTGTAAGGCTATTTAGTCTTCTTTCCTTTCTTCTGCTTCTCCTTTTTAGGCTTCGTGCTTTCAAGGAGGGGGCGGCTACGGTCCGCTATATCAAGGGTGTTTCTAATATGTCTGCGAGCCATGCTTGTGCGCGCGTACTCAAGCCATTTTGCCGTTGGGTGTGCGGTCTTTGATTTGAGAATCTCAATGATGTCGCCATTGCGAAGTTTTGTTTCAAAGGAAACCAGCTTTCCATTTACTTTTGCTCCCTGCATATGATCTCCGAGGTCGCTATGAATCGCGTATGCAAAATCAACCGGCGTTGATTCCGTAGGAAGGTCGATAACGTCTCCTATCGGCGTGAAAATGAAGATGCGATGCGAGAAGAAGTCACTCTTAAGTCCTTCCACGAACTCGTCAGGCTCTGAGGCTTCTGCATGCGCTTCCTTGAGATCAGTTAGCCAGCGCGGCACGTCAGGAGACATCTGGGTTTCTCGCGGAGCCGTAACAGGACGCTTCATGTTTAGAAGAGCTGGTACGAGATCCCTGATCCAGGGAAAGGAGAGTCGCTGGAACGCATTCTTCCCGGCGGTCTTTGAAAGCGCTTTGTATGACATATGAGACGCGATACCAAACTGCGCACGCTGATGCATGTCTTTGGTGCGGATCTGTACCTCAACGATGCCTGCGTCTCCTGTTACGACGGTGGTGTGGAGTGACTGGTAGCCATTTGGTTTAGGGAAGGAGATGTAATCCTTGAATTCACCCGGTAACGGCTTCCAGAGGGCATGTATGACGCCTAGAGCGGTATAGCAATCGTCTACGGTAGGCACCACCACGCGAAGAGCCGCGATATCATGAATGCGTGTAATGTCGTCACCTTTTCTTTTGAGTTTCTGATGCAAGCTCCACAGACCTTTGGTACGAACTGACGTGGTGAAGTCTTTCACCTCTTTGCGCGCAAGTGCGTGGCGAAGTTCTTTCTGGACACGTGCAAGACCTGCCTCAGTTTCCTTGTTCTTAAGTTTTCGGACTTCAACCGCATGTTGGTACGCATCAGGATCGATAGCAGGGAACGCGAGGTCCTCAAGTTCTTTCTTAAGACTTCCCATACCAAGACGGTCCGCAATAGGGGCATAGATCTCAAGAGTCTCAAGTGCGATGCGCTTTCGCTTGTGCTCAGGCACGTGCTCGAGTGTCGTCATGTTGTGATACCGATCAGCCAACTTCACAATGAGGACGCGCACATCTGCAGAGGTAGCTACGAGAAGACGACGAAGAGACTCTGCGTGTCGTTCCCCTCCTTGGTACTTATGCTTTCCAAGCTTCGTCACTCCTTCAACGAGGAAGAGCACTTCGGTACCGAGCTCCTTCTCGATGTCCTCGGGCGTAACTCCTACGTCCTCGATGGTGTCATGGATGAGAGCTGCGGCGACTGTTGGGGCGTCCATACCCAGTTCTGCGAGATGCTTCGCAACCGCTGCAGGATGAATGAAATACGGTTCTCCTGAGTAACGCACGTGATCCTTATGTGCACGCTTCCCAAACTCATAGGCTTTTTCAATGAGTGCTTCGTCTCCAGGTGTAAGACTGCTCATCTGCGCAAGAATCTCCTTGACGGTAGTCATAGTGCTAAGGATACTGGGTAGCAGGAATCACGCAAACAGAAGGAGTTCTTTTTATGATGCCATCTCAGCAGTACTGCCATGATTGTGGCGAAGTGCATGAGCAAGGAGATGCGCGGGGCGGTCCATGCGACAGAGGTCAATTGGGTATTCTTGGTGAGCTTAGGGAAGAATTCGGTCCTCCGAAAACCACCAAGAAGCCTAGGAAACCCCCTTGTCCTCCGAGTCCGTCCACGGACTAATACCAAGAAGCCCGCGTCTGCCGTGGGCTTCTTTACTTTAGGTAGTCTGCTGCTTCAAGAGGAGTGAGATCGTCTGCCTTCTGACTTTCAGGCAAGTAGATACGCCTCAATCCTTTCTTAAGGAAGAATCCAGCTTTTGATTTGTAGAGGACGATCTGCTTTCCGGTCTTTGGATGTTTGCCCACTTCGCGTACGATGTCGACGCCTTTAGGTGGACGTTTTGGCTCTGCAAGAACAGACACGGCGCGATCAAGCGTGACGGTATACGGATCATCAGGATTCTTAAGTGAACGGAACTCTCCATCATGTCCTACATACGGACCGAATCTTCCTATGTTAGCGATGATAGGTTTTCCTGATGTTGGATGATTTCCAAGTGTGCGGGGAAGAGAAAGATAATGGAGTGCATCCTTTAGGGTGAGGGCTGTGAGATCAACGCCCGCAGGAACACTCGCGCGCTTAAACGCCTTTTTAGCTTCCTTCATTTTCTTCGGCTTTCCGGTCTTTGTGAATTCCTGTACCGGAGCTTCAGAAGGAATTTCCATTTCTACGTATGGACCAAAGCGTCCTGTCTTCACGAAGATTGGAGTACCTGTCTCTGGATCGTTTCCAATAGGTTCGTCGCTCTTAAGCTCTGATCCGTCTTCCTGTCGTGCGCCCTCGCATTCAGGGTAGCGCGTACAGCTCATGAAAATGCCGCCACGACCGAGCTTGAACTCCATAGGAGCACCACACAACGGGCAGGGGAATTCTTCAGGTACCTTTCCAAGAGAGGTTGCCTTCGGGAGATCTTCTTTGGAATCAACGGCTTTCTTAAAAGGACCGTAGAAATCAGCAAGGGTTGCTTCGTATCCACGCTCGCCGCGAGAAATCTCATCGAGCTCATCTTCCATCTCAGCCGTAAAGGAGTCAGAAATATATTCTGCAAAATGTTCCTCAAGCCATCCGGATACAACCATACCTGTTGCCGTTGGTGTAAGGGTGCGACCGGTCTTCTCAACATAGCCACGATCCTGAATTGTTTTCATGATTGAGGCGTAGGTAGACGGGCGACCAATGCCACGCTTCTCAAGTTCCTTAACTAAACCTGCCTCAGTGTATCGATTGGGTGGTTCAGTCTGCTTCTCAAGAGATCCAAGAGAGATAAGTTCAAGGGGTTCTCCTTCGGTTAGTTTAGGAAGCTCCACATCTTCACCGCGTGCATTCGTATCAAGTGCGAGCCAGCCGGGGAACATCACGCGAGAACCATTTCCTGAGAAGAGAGGAATCTCTGCATCAGCCTTTGCTTTAACGCTCGTGCGAAGTACTTTAGCGGCACTCATCTGACTTGCGAGTGTACGTGTACGAATAAGGGCATAGAGACCTTGTTCATCTCCAGGAGCACCCGCTGTTTTCTTCGAAGGATCGGTAGGACGTACGGCTTCGTGGGCCTCCTGTGCATTCTTACTCTTTGTCTTGTATGCGCGTACTTCTACGTACTCTTTGCCAAACTCATTTTCAACCGTCTTTGCAAGGACTGCCATTGCGTCCTTTGAAAGGTTAACGGAGTCCGTACGCATGTAGGTAATATGTCCTGCCTCATAGAGTTTCTGTGCGGCACGCATCGTACGAGATGGAGAAAACCCGAGACGGGTCGATCCGGCCTGCTGGAGTGTTGAGGTGGTGAAAGGAGGCTTGGGTTGACGCTCTTCTGCGCGCTCCTTCACTTCAGCGACAGTCCAGGAAGCGTTGCGTCCAAGCGTCACAATACGCTCCGCTTCTTCAGCAGTCGAAGGCTCCTCTACGCAGCTTGCAGGGAACTCTGCCTTTGCTTGTTTTGTCTCTGCCTTAAATACGGCATCAAGAGTGAAATAGGTTTCTGGAATGAATGCCTGAATCTCGCGTTCACGTTCGGCAAGAATACGAAGAGCAGGAGACTGCACGCGTCCTGCGGAAAGTCCGTAGCGAACTTTCTTCCAGATAAGACCGGAGAGGTCATATCCCACAAGACGATCGAGTACACGACGTGCCTCCTGAGCACGGCGAAGATCTTCGTCGATAAGACGGGGATGAGCGATAGCCTCCTCGACAGCCGCTTTCGTAATTTCATGGAAGACCACACGCTGTGGAGACTTAAGACCTACGGCTTCCTTAACGTGCCAGGCAATAGCCTCGCCTTCACGGTCAGGGTCAGTTGCAAGAAAGATCTCATCTGCCTTAGCGGCGGCCTTCTTTATCTTCTCGATGACGTCGCGTTTGTCGGGAGAAATAACGTAGCGGGGCTTGAAGCCGTCCTCGATATCTACGGCGTCTTTATTAGACTTTGGGAGGTCACGCACGTGACCCACGGAGGCAAGCACCTCATAGTCACTTCCGAGGTACAGCTGGATGGTGCGTGCCTTCGCGGGCGACTCAACAATTAAAAGTCTCTTAGCCATGTGTGCTAACACATACCGCGCATACCTATATATGGTCAAGCAACGGTGCTGCGTGGATAGTCCTTATGTACGTCGCCATGCACCGTATTGTTCCTTTGCCACGCCCTTTAACTCAAGGGTAACGAGCGCCATGGATACGTCTGATGGTGAGAGCTTCGATTGATGTATCAAGCGATCTCTTGCGGTAGGAGTCTCAAGGATAGTGTAGAGGAGTATTTCATGGTCGCTCATGAGGGGGAGTTGGAGAGGAAGCTCTTTCTTCGGTTCGGATAGACCCAGTACCTCAAGAATATGAGAGGAATTTGAGACCAAGGTCGCTCCTAGTCTGAGGAAGAGCTGGGACCCGAAGCCGTGGGCATCATCGATGCGATGGGGCACGCACAGGAGGTCCCGATTGTAATCAACCGCAAGTCTCGCGGTTATAAGGGTGCCAGATTTCTCTCCTGCTTCTATCACAAGCACAGCGTCACTCATGCCAACCATGATGCGGTTCCGTGAAGGAAAGTACTGGGGGCGTGCCGTAGTCTCAGGTGGGTGTTCTGAAAGAAGTGCTCCGCCATTTGTGACGATCTCTTTTGCGAGTGCGAGATTTGTTTGAGGAGCAATAGAAGAATCCCCGAGACCGGAACCGGGAACGGCAATGGTATGGAGCCCGTGTGCGAGTGCTGCACGATGCGCGCATGCGTCAACTCCAAGGGCGAGTCCTGAGACTATGGATATGGAATGTCCTGCTAGTCCTTTAATAAGAGTTTCGCAGGCATAGGTTCCGTAGGGGGTTAGGGCTCTCGAACCCACAACCGCAAGCTTCTTTGTTGCTTGAGGAGGAAGAGTACCTCTCATCCATAGTTCTTTCGGAGGGTCCGGGATTTCATTGAGCGCACCGATACCTATCCTTTTATAGGAGCTTCGAGGAATGGGATAAATATCCATACCTATAAGTATGCGTATGGGAGATAAAGAAAAGATAAAATCCCTCGCTTTTCTGGTAGGCCAACCTACCGTATAGTGGGTGGAATGTTAGATATCCACTTCATTCGGGAGAACGCGGATCTTATAAAGATGGGCGCAGCTAAGAAACACATCGATATTGATATCGATCGTCTTGTTGCTATTGATGATGAACGCAAAGCACTTCGTCAGCAGCTCGATAGCAAACGCTCGGAGCAGAATGTCGCCAGTCGCACCATAGCGCTCGCAAGCGGAGACGAGCGCGAGAAGCTTCTTGAGGCGATGCGTTTTGTTAAGGAAGGTATGAGTGAGCTTGAGGAGAAGCTTAAGAGTGTAATGGAGGAGTGGCAGAAGCTCATGCTCATGGTGCCAAACCTTCCCGACATGACGGTTCCTGAAGGTGACTCTGATGCAGATAATCAGGAGATCCGAACATGGGGAGAAATAAAACAATTCTCCTTCACGCCGAAAGATCATGTCGAGCTCATGACGAATGCAGGCATGGCTGACTTTGAGCGTGGTACGAAAGTAGCGGGATTCCGCGGGTACTTCCTTAAGGGAGACGGAGCGCTCCTTATGTTTGGTATCAATCAGTTCCTCATGAATCATTTCATGCAGAAGAACGCGAAGGGGGATGCATGGACCCCAATGGTGGTGCCTTCCTTGGTGCGCCGCGAAGGATTCATGGGTACGGGCTACCTTCCTCAAAGTGAAGACGATCTCTATAAGACCCAGGATAGCGAATACCTTGCGGGTACCGGAGAGGTTGCAACTATGGCGTATCACCTTGATGAGACGCTTGATAAGGCATCGCTTCCTCTTAAGTACTTCTCCTTCTCCCCGTGCTTCAGGCGTGAGATCGGTGCGCATGGAAAGGACACGAAGGGTCTCGTGCGTGTACATGAATTCTATAAGTTCGAGCAGGTAGTACTCTGTGAAGCCTCACACGAAGAGTCGGTGCGTCTCCATGAGGAACTAACGAAGAATGCAGAAGAGATCCTTCAGATTCTCGGAGTGCCCTATCACGTGGTTGTTAACTGTGGGGGAGATCTAGGTCTTGGTCAGGTTAAGAAGTACGACATTGAGGCATGGATGCCTGGAGAGAATAAGTATCGTGAGACACACTCCTCCTCGTACTTCCATGATTTTCAGACACGTCGCTTGAATATTCGCTATCGCGATACAGATGGCACACTGCGCTTTGCGCACTCGCTCAATAACACCGCGCTCGCAATGCCACGATTCCTCGCGGTACTCGTTGAGAACTATCAGCAGGAAGATGGCACGATACGTGTGCCTGAAGCACTAGTCCCGTATGTCGGCAAAGAAATCCTGGGACATCGCGCCTAAAGCGCGCAAACCTGAACCTGTACCCGCGAAGCCAACCGCTTCGCGAGCTACGTCTGTACGTATGCACGACATGCGTGCGACGCCTCGCGCGGTACAGACGCCAACCGTTAAAAGTGCCGTACCAGTTTCAAAGCGTAACGTAACGATTGCGCGAGGAAAGAAGGTACGCCCCGAATCAAAGGAACCTCTTAAGAAGCGCAGGAAGAAAATTCAGAAGACCGTTCTCATCGTTATTGGTGCGCTCGCCCTCCTTCTCGTTGCGGTTTTGTTCTACCTCGTATGGCTTCCGGTCTTTCGGGTAAGTGCCGTATCTGCGAGCGGTCCTCATGCAGAAGAGGCAAAAGTACTTGCTGAACAAGCACTCGTTGGAACGCACGCATTTATCCTTCCTCGTAACTCGCTCTTTTTCATACCTGAAGATGATATGCGTGCGAATATCCTCCGTGCACACCCAGACGTGGAGGCAATCTCCATAACCGCAAATGGATTGAATACGTTGAAGGTAACAACGCTTCCCCGAGCGGAAGCATTCCTCTGGTGTGGCGCTGCACCAGATATGAGTGATGGTCGGTGCTATTCCGCAAATGCTGAAGGACTCATTTTTGCTCTTACGGCTCCCGAAACCGGAACGACCTCTGAAGCCCTGAAGATCTATAGTGAGATTGAAGGTCAAGAAGGAGAGTCGCCAATCAAAGCGCGCATCAGTTACGCGTCCCGGATTCCTGAGGTACTCCGATTCATAAAGGCTATTCAGACACTGGGTGCGAACGTCGTCTCTATCGCGCTGCGTGGAGACGAAGCTGATCTCTATACCGAATCAGGTACTCGTATTACGTATGTACTTGGACGAGAGCTTGAGGCAGCAGGAACTGCTGCGAGCGTGTTCCCTCAGCTTTCTCTTAACGATGGGTCTATTCAGTACGTTGATCTCCGCTTTGGCGGCAAGGCGTACTTTAAACGTACGGGAGAGGCAGCGCCGGTAGCAGAATAGTGTAAGGAACAGTAGGATAGCGCGTATGGATTCTTTTTGGGCACAGCTACCAAAGCCGTTTTTCGTTCTCGCTCCCATGGCGGATGTAACGGACCCTGCATACCGGAAACTCATTGCGAAACACGGCAAGCCTCACGTTACATGGACAGAGTTTGTGTCTGCCGACGGTATTTTCCACATGCGCTCTAAGAAAGGTATTCCCGATATCGAGAATCCCTTGATGCGAGACCTTTTATATACAGAAGAAGAACGGCCTATTGTTGCACAGCTGTTTTCTTCAAATCCTGAAGCTATGGCATACACCGCCTCGTTGTGTGCTGAGCTTGGGTTCGATGGCGTCGATATCAATATGGGATGTCCCGACAAATCTATAGAGAAACAGGGATGTGGGGCAGCAATGATAAAGAATCCTGCAAAGGCAAAAGAGATCATTGCAGCCGCCAGAACATCAGGTCTTCCCGTGTCCGTAAAGACACGTATAGGCTACAACCAGGAATCCATCGATGAATGGCTTCCGGCACTGCTTGAAGAGAATCTTCCGGCATTAACGGTTCATTTACGAACACGTAAAGAAATGTCTAAGGTGCCTGCGCACTGGGATCTCATGCCACGCATTGTTGCGCTCCGTGATCGCATTTCTCCAGAGACACGCATTATAGGAAACGGCGACGTGATTGATCTTGCAGACGCGAAACAGAAAGCAGAGGAATCAGGATGCGACGGCGTTATGATCGGCCGTGGCATATTTGGAAACCCCTGGGTGTTCGCAGGGCGTACGATTGAAGAAACGTCTCCAGAAGAACGTCTCCAGGCCCTTGTAGAGTTTGCATATACTTTCGAAGCTATGCAGCCTGCGAAATCCTTTCATTTAGTACGTAAGCATGTGAAGGCATTTGCAACGGGATTTGATGGAGCAAACGAATTGCGTACAAAAATTATGGATACCACTACGGCTGCGGAGATGGAAAAGGCGGTTACAGACCACCTTAGTGCTGCCTGATATACTACGGGGTATGGCACACCAGTCTCTCTACCGCGCATATAGACCCCATACCTTTAAAGATGTTATTGGTCAGGATCATGTGGTTATACCACTCGAGACGCAGATCAAAGAAGGAAAGGTAGGGCATGCCTACCTCTTTACGGGGTCTCGCGGTCTTGGAAAGACCTCTATTGCTCGCATCTTTGCGCGCGAGCTTAAGACAGACGAGCGTGATATCTATGAGCTCGACGCCGCATCGAATAATGGTGTGGACGAAATACGTGCACTTAATGAGAGCGTACACACGTTGCCGTTTAACTCTGAGCGCAAGGTCTACATTTTAGACGAGGCACACATGCTTTCTAAGAGTGCATGGAATGCATTTCTAAAGACACTTGAAGAGCCGCCTGCGCACGTGATACTTATCCTCGCAACGACCGAACTTGAAAAAGTCCCTGACACGGTTCGTTCACGCTGCCAGGTATTTCAGTTCAAGAAGCCAACCCGTGCGAGCCTTTCACTTCTTGTGCGTGAGGTTGGAAAGAAAGAGGGATACACCATTGAGCCTGCTGCGGCTGACCTCATCGGCATGCTCGGTGATAGCTCGTATCGCGACGTGCTCTCGGTACTTGAGAAGGCGCTCGCGTCTTCAACTGATAAAAAGCTCACGCGAGAAGAAACAGAGAAGGCTACGGGCGCTCCTCGCCACGCACTTGTACACGCACTTGCCTTAGCTCTTTCTGAAGGCAACCAGGAAAAGGCTCTCATCACTATTCGTACGGTCTTTGACCAAGGAATTGATATGCAGCTCTATCTTGCATTAGTTCTTGAGTACGTGCGTCAGGTACTTCTTCTTCGTCATGCTCCAGAACTCCGGAAGGATATTGAATCTGAGTTGGGAGAAGACGTGGCATCAGAAGCACTTAGTCTCGCTACGAATACCGACTCAAAGCTAACCCATAAAACGCTTTCAGTATTTCTAGAAGCAAGTAGCAGAATGCGCTTTGCGCCCACTCCGTCGCTCCCTCTTGAGCTTGCCGTGTTCGAACTTTCACAGAGCTAATGCGAGAACAATTTAAGCTATCGGTATCGTATCTTCTTCCGGTTGCCTTAGTTAGTATCGGTGCCTTTGCGTTTCTTTCTTCAGGTAGCACTTTTTCACTCGACTCGTTTACAAAGGCGTGTGCAAAACCTATCGCATATAGCGTTATGGCATACGATCCTCGATTTGGTATATCGGAAAAGGAATTTGTCGAAGCTGCAAATGAAGCGGCAGAACTTTGGAATACTGCAGCTCAGAAATCTATACTCACGGAATCTGAGACTCCGGACGTATCTATAAATCTTCTATACGACGAACGACAAGAAGCAACGGAGATAGGAGAAGATATAAGTGAAGAGCAGCGTGCGTATAGAGCTATGAAGGCAGACGTTGATGCGTTACGTATTCGCTATACCGCGGCTACAAAAGCCTTTGAACGAAAAGAAGCTACGTACGAGGCTAATGTGGCGTCTTATGAAAAGGATGTGGCGTACTGGAATGAACAAGGTGGAGCACCACCTGGTGTATATCAAGATCTTGAGCGAGAGAAGGTATCTTTAGAGCGACAAAGGAAAGACCTGAGTACATCAGTACAGGCTATTAACACCCTTGTGGATGAGATACAAACGAATGTAACGCAAGTTAATGCTCTTGCAGATCAGTTAAACGAAAGAGTTGATATCTATAACGCAGCCGTAGGGCATGACTTCGACCAAGGAAATTACGTTGAAGACAAAGAAGGGAAACGTATAACGATATTTGAATTTGCAGATGTAATGGAGCTCAAGCGCGTGCTTGCGCATGAGTTTGGGCATGCTCTTGGTATTAGTCACACCGACGATCCGAACTCTATTATGTACTCTTACAACATTGGGGATACGTTTGAACTTACAAATGCAGACATAACCTCTCTTCGAGAAGCGTGTGAACTATAACTTTAAGTATTCTTTATCTTTATTTTAGAAATATTTTATCTAGAATACCTATTATTAGGGAATGGAAATTTCTTATAAGGAAAAAGCAATACTGCTGCGTAAAGAGGGAAAAACGTATCGAGAAATACTTCTTGAAATCCCAGTGGCTAAGTCAACGCTTTCTGAATGGTTAAAGTCAGTAGGACTTTCTGCATCACAAAAACACAGAATAACGGACGTCCGTATTAAAGCTGCAATGCGGGGAGCGCAAGCCAGGCGTACGATTCGATTGAATGATGTAAGTACGTATATTTCCAAAGGAAAGAATGAGGTCAGGACTCTTTCTAGGAGAGAACTATGGCTTATCGGTATAGCGCTCTATTGGGCGGAAGGATCTAAACAAACCTCCAAATCTCCCAGTGCAGGCCTATCTTTTATCAATACAGATCCATCCATGCTACGTGTGTATCTTTCCTGGCTACGGATATGCGGAATTAATGAGAATGCTATTCGATACGATCTCTATATTCATGAGGATCGTAGATACGACGCTGAAGTCTTTAGGATCTGGTGGCAAGAGCAGCTCGGTATCCCCGCCATTCTGCCTGATCAGGTATATTTTAAGAAAGGAAACATCATCACTAAACGATCAAATGTCGATGACTTGTATCATGGCATCTTACGCATTAAAGTGAAGATGAGCACTTCGCTTAATCGACAAGTAAATGGGTGGATTAAGGGAATTTCCACTTCACTTCCTGAATAGAGCTGGGGGATCGTCTAACGGTAGGACAGCACCCTTTGAAGGTGTATATGAAGGTTCGATTCCTTCTCCCCCAGCTCTGCGTGGGAATAAGTGCGGTTCGATCCCTACTCTGCCAGCAATGAATTAAAACAGGTCCGACCGAAGTCGGACCTGCGTTTGTCTACCATCGACCCAAAGAGCCGCAGGAATCAGTGGCTCTTTTCACGTCTCCATCTTCATCCTATCGATAGGTGAATACCGTATGCTAAGAGTATGAAAACACGCGAGGAACTGTGGGAGATTGGCATGAATGCCATTAAAGAACTTGAAGCGGAAAGAGGTATTCTTGCATCAGGTCGTGAAGAGCTTTATGGCTGTGTGTTTGGAAGAGATTCACTCATAACCGCACTTCTTCTACTTCGGGTGTATGAAAAGACTCAGGACGAGTATTTGATTGAACTCGTACACAAGATTCTGACTAACCTCGCTAAGCTTCAAGGACGAGAAACAAATAGAGAGAGCGGAGAAGAGCCGGGAAAGATCATCCATGAGTTCCGCGTGGAAAATCATGAGCATCTCACGCGAGATCAGGAACATCCATGGTTTCTGTATCCTGACGGGATTATGCGCAACTACGATACGGTCGATGCGACACCACTCTTTCTTATTGCGGTTGAGAAGTACTACCGTTTTACGGGAGATGAGGACTTCCTCGATCTTCTGAGAGGAAACGTTAGTGATGCGCTTGCATGGCTCCTTACATCTATGGATGACCATCAGGATGGTCTCTTGAGCTACCAGTTTCATCCTGAGCGTACCTTTGGTGGTTTGCGTGTACAGAGTTGGATGGACAGTTCTGAATCCGTGTTCTTCGAAGATCGGGACGAAGAGTCGGCATATACGATTGCTCCTGTTGAAGTGCAGGGCTATGCGTATCGAGCGCTTTCGGTATGGCATCTTCTTCTTGAAGAGAGTGAACCAAACCTCGCGGCTCTCTTGCTTGAACGCGCACGCGCATTACGTGAGAAGTTCTATGATCACTTTATGTTGCCGAATGGAACCCCGGCGTTTGCGGTCGATGGTCAAAGTCGCATGCTTACGTCTGCTCGTTCAAGTATGGGGCACCTGTTGTGGTCGGGTGCAAGAGATAATGGATCATTCTTCTCTCTCCTTGCAGCAGAAGATGTGGGACGCGTCGCAGAGCGATTAGTGAAGCCCGACATGTTTGTACCTGAAGCTGGTATTAGAACTCTCTCAAGTGATTCTTCGCACTACGAAGCCAACAGTTACCATAACGGCTCTATCTGGCCGCATGACACCGCTATGATTGCTATTGGCATGCGCGACGCAGGCTTTGAGCTTGAGGCGGGGAGAGTGCGTGACGCGCTTCTTACGGCATATTCACACTTTGGCGTACCGATAGAACTGTTTACGTATGACAAGAAGCTGGGGAACTACGAAAGTCCTTCAGGACAAAAGGCGTGCCAAATTCAGGCATGGAGTGCTGCAGGTCTTCTCGCTATTCTTGCAGAGGAGATGTAGTAAGGCGCTATACTTTCTGTAATGGAGAAAATACGACCGCAGAGAATCTATACCCATTTTAAGGGAGGAACCTATCTTGTACTTAGTGTGGCAGAGGACTCTACAAATAGCAGAAAAGGAAATCGGAGTGTTGTATACGTCTCACTAACACATGGCACGGTTAAGTGTCGTGACCTGTCTGAGTTCGCTGAACGTGTTACATGGCCAGACGGTATTGAGCGTGCTCGCTTTGTGTTGAAAGAGGACTAAGGGTACTGTGACTGCATGAACGCGCATCATCGCATCAATTACATAGAATTCTCTGCTCCGGACCTCAATGCGGTTGAGAGTTTCTATACCTCTGTATTTGGATGGAAATTTACAAGCTATGGCCCAGACTATAGCGCGTTTACTGATGGAGCTCTTGATGGGGGCTTTGAAAAAGGAACAAATCGCGGCACTGACGGTCCACTCGTTATTCTTTTCTCAGACGATCTTGAGAAGACTCTCGCAGAGGTTAGGACCGCTGGAGGAACCATAGAGAAGGAGGTCTTCGAATTCCCTGGAGGAAAACGATTCTATTTCAGGGATCCAGCAGGGAACGAACTTGCTGTGTGGGGAACCAAATAATATGTACGACGTTATTGTAATTGGAGGCGGCGCTGCAGGTATGATGGCTGCAGGTATTGCGGGATCTCGCGGAAAGAAGGTTCTTCTTATTGAAAAGAATAAGAAGCTTGGTGAGAAGCTTTCCATAACTGGTGGAGGACGCTGCAATATTCTTAATGCGGAAGAAGACGAGCGTCTTCTGCTTTCTCACTTCGGTGACGCAGCAAATTTCCTTCATTCCCCATTCTCACAATTTGGTCTTCAGGAAACCTATAACTTCTTCGAGAGTATAGAGGTGTCAACAATGGTTGAAGCTCGAAAGCGCGCATTTCCCGAATCCCAAAGTGCGCCTGATGTCACGGCAGCGATGTTTAAGTATGTAAAAGCGCAGGGTGTGGATATTAAAGTTGGACTTCCTGTTGCGCGCATTCACGCCTCAGGAGGCGCAATTCAAAGCGTACTCATGGGAGGAAAGGAATACAGCGCAACCTCGTACATTATCGCGACCGGTGGCGTATCTCATCCTGAGACAGGCTCAACAGGGGATGGATTTAGATGGCTTCGAGATATCGGTCATACCGTTACCGACCCAACACCAACGATTGTGCCGGTGAGGGTTAAAGACATGTGGGCTAAGTCACTCGCAGGTATCACGATTCCCGATATGAAGTTGACGGTGTACGTAAATGGCGTAAAGAAGTTCGCTATCAAGGGAAACGTGCTGATGACCCACTTTGGTATTTCAGGTCCACTCATCCTTAACAATGCGGGTAAGATTTCAGATCTTATGCAGGAAGGAGAAGTAACAGCAGCTATCGACGCGTATCCCGCTATGGATCTAGGTATCTTGGATAAGCACATAGCCTCTGTATTCGATCAGAACAAGAACAAGGAATTGCAGAATGTATTCCGAAGTATCACCCCTGCAGGAACTGCGGATGCTCTCTTAACGCTTCTGCCTAATATTGATCGCGACAAGCGCGTACATAGCGTTACAAAAGAAGAACGTCGTCGCATTGCGGAACTCCTTAAAGCGCTCCCGCTTACTATCACAGGACTCATGGGACTTTCTCGTGCGGTTGTTGCAGATGGTGGCGTGGCTCTAACGGAGATTGATACCAAGACCATGCGATCAAAGGTCTGCAAGAATCTATTCATCATCGGAGACCTATTGAATATTAAGCGACCTACTGGAGGGTATTCGCTTCAGTTGTGCTGGACGACGGGGTTTGTTGCCGGAGAGAATGCGTAGTCTTATCAATACGACACAAATAGTGTAGGATAGGAAGACTATGGCGCCCAACGCACCAGCAAAGCAGCCGAATGGACCGCAAGAAGCGGTCTTGCGCTTTGAAGACGTATCCTTTAACTACGGGCACAATTACCCAATTGTCTCTGAAGTTAACTTCGCCCTCCGTAAGGGAATGAAGGTAACGCTCATGGGCCAGAACGGCGCGGGGAAGTCGACGCTCTTCAAGATGATCGAAGGTACCGTAAAGCCTGAAAGCGGAAAGCTTGTTACACCACGTGGTCTCACTATTGCGCTCTCACACCAGGTAATCAGTCCTGAAGACCGCGACCTTACTATCCGTGAGTTCTTTGAGAAGCGCTTTACTGAAAAGGTATATGACATCGATCCAAAGATTGATGAGGTACTTGAGGTGGTAAACCTTCATGCGCCGCATGATCGCATCATCAAGAGCTTCTCGGGAGGACAGCAGGCACGTCTCCTTCTTGCGAGTGCTCTTATTCAGGATCCTGATCTCCTTCTTCTAGATGAGCCAACAAACAATCTCGATACGTCAGGTATCGAGCACCTCACGAAGTTCCTCCTTACGTATGAGAAGACGGTCATGGTTATTTCCCATGATGCAGAGTTTCTTAATACCTTTTCCGATGGCGTCCTCTACCTCGACGTACACACGAAGAAGATTGAACAGTATGTAGGAAACTACTACGACCTCCTTCAGGAAATTCAGGCACGAATCGAGCGTGAGAATCGAAAGAATGCGCAGCTCGAGAAGCGCATCCAGGACAATAAAGACAAAGCTAACTTCTTCGCACAGAAGGGAGGTAAGATGCGTGTTGTTGCCAAGAAAATGCGTGACGAGATTGAGGAGATGGAAGAATCTAAGGTGGATGTCCGTAAAGAGGACAAGACTATTCGTCCATTCGTCATTCCTGTGCAGGAAGACATCGTTGGGGAAATCCTCACGATTAGCTCTCTTTCGATTATTGATCCAAAGACCCATCAGCCAAAAGAGAAGTCTGCGAACGTGCTTATGAAGAAGAAACAGCACCTTCTTCTCAAGGGACCAAACGGTATCGGAAAGACTACACTTCTCGAATCAATGGCGAATGGGTCTGCAAAGGGCGCAACGATTGCGAAGAACGTTAAGGTTGGTTACTACCGTCAGGACTTCTCAACACTAAACTTTGAACATTCGGTGCGCGAGTCGCTTCTTCTTGCGATGGACAAGCCAAATGAAGAGGAGATGCGCAAGGTTGCGGCAAGCTTCATCATCACGAGTGATTCAATCAACAAGAAGATCGGTGCACTCTCAGAAGGACAGAAGGGACTCGTTGCGTTCGCGCGTCTCGTTCTTATGCGTCCAGGGCTTCTCATTCTCGACGAGCCGACGAATCACATCAACTTCCGACACATTCCGGTTATTGCAAAAGCACTCGACCAGTACGAAGGTGCAATGGTGCTTGTCTCCCACGTCCCAGAGTTCGTTGAGCAGATTCGTATCGACGAAGTGCTAGATCTTGCTAAGTAGCCTATGGCTAAAGAAGGATCGTGGTACGTCTACATCCTTGAATGCGCCGACAACACCCTTTATACGGGTGTTACAACAGATTTAATACGAAGAGTAGAAGAACATAACCATTCTCCAAAAGGAGCGAAGTACACGCGAGTGCGTAGGCCAGTAGCGCTCGTACATTCAGAGACGTTTAATGACCGAAGTAGTGCCTGCGTGAGAGAGGCAGCAATTAAAAAGCTTTCCCGGGAAGAGAAACAGATCCTTTTAAAGGGATAATACTGTGCATGCAGACTTCATGAAGTAGGGATACAATACAGGAGTTACCCATTACGTATCTCTATGAAGAAATTTATTTTGTGCTCATACATGGACTCGTGGCGCGATTACGCTCCTCTCGTTCTTCGTGTTGTAACGGGTCTCATCTTTGCGGTGCATGGATGGCAGAAGCTACAGGGCGGACTACCAGGTGTTGCTGGATTTGTAGGATCTCTCGGATTCCCTATGCCAGAGGTGTTTGCAGTACTTCTTATTGCAGCTGAGCTCGTGGGAGGTATCCTCCTCATCCTCGGTCTCCTTACACGTTGGGCAGCAAAGTCACTCATTATTGTGTCTTTGGTAGCGCTTGTACTCGTGCACCTTCCAAACGGCTTCTCACTGTCTACCGGAGGCTATGAGTATATTCTTCTTCTCTTAGCTGCAAGCGTATCACTCGCGCTTTCAGGTCCAGGTAAGTGGTCTCTCGATCACGTAGTCTGGAAGAATCTCTAAGAGATATCGATGTATTGAAAAGACCCGCTCGAGCGGGTCTTTTCATATCATGATTGCTTCATATGCCGATTCATACACTCTCACTATGAAAACACTTCAGCGCATAGCATTTATTATATTAGGAAAAGTTGCGTGGCGAATCATACAGAAACGCCTGAAGCGCACCGTGCGATGATGCGTATACATGAAAATAGCTGTAGCAGTTCTCGTTCTTTTGCTTCTCGTGGGAGGTAGTTGGTTTCTGTATAGATCTATGAATATGCCTCTATCCTGTAACGCAGTAGTGCCAGCACCAACTATTGGTGCGTTTGGTGACAGTCTCGTTGCCGGATACGGTGCGCATATAGGCGAAGATGCTATCTCTATACTTTCAGAAAAGATTGGTGTTCCCATTACTAACTTTGGCGTGTCAGGGAATACGTCAGCAGATGCGCTCGTGCGTATTGATACGGTACTAGCTACTGACCCAGACATAGTTATTGTTCTTCTTGGAGGGAATGATGCGCTCCAAGGAATACCAGTCTCAATTACGGAGCAAAACCTTTCGCTCATTCTAGAAAGACTAAAGGAAAAGGATATCCATCCATTACTCGTGGGTGTTATTGGGGGATTTCCAACCGATCCTTATGCAGCAATGTTTGAACGACTTTCAAAAGAGTATGCGGTGCCTTTAGTGCCGAACATTCTTTCAGGACTTATTGGGCGCGAAGAGTTTATGAGCGATGCCATTCACCCCAATAGTGCAGGACATGTTCGTATCGCAGACAAGCTCGTTCCATACCTTGAGCGTCTCTGTCTCTCTTCATGAAGAAGCGGTGATACGTAAGAGGAATGCCTCAATACCGTCTTATGCAATAGCAACACAAAATTTTCCTTTTATCGCATCACTACATGAGTACATTCAAACATCCGCTTAAAGCGTTTCTATTACTAACGGTTATCGCAACCTCTATGCTTGCAGGCGTTACGCCTGTTCAAGCTCAGTCTTCAAGAGATTGGAGAGAGTGGTACGAAGCGTATCAGCGTTCATCTTCAACAAATGATGATGGCGAAGGTGTATCGGAAGAATCGACGACACGGACCTCCACCTCACGAACCATGACGTCGTCTTCCCGGGAGCGCGTATCAAGTGCGACACAAAAGGCTATTAACAAGCTGGATGATGATGAGGTAGAGAAGTTACCTATCCCTATTCTTTTTGGTCTCACCCTTCCTCGTATCTATTCTGACTTTGGAGATGATCGTGATGGTGGCGATCGACAGCACGAAGGGCAGGATCTGTTAGCTCCTCGCGGCACTCCTATAGCCTCTCCGACGGATGCGGTGGTTACGCGTACGGGAAATGGTTCTTCTAGTGGCATAACGGTTACGACCCGTAACCCGGGAGGCGAAAGCTTTATCTACATGCACCTTAATGAGATTGCAGAAGGCGTTAAGGTAGGAAAGGTACTTAAGCCCGGAGACATCATAGGATTTGTGGGAGACACCGGAAACGCAAAGGGAGGTGTAACCCATCTTCACTTTGAGATTCGTGACGGACGCACCGCAACAGATCCGTACCCACGTCTCGCGAGAGAGTTCACGCGTAAAGAACGAGTTGAAGGTGTTGAAACCTATCTCAAGGAACTTGATAACGATGACGCAGAAGAGTTTGCAGAAGAACTTGTTGCAAGCTGGAGAAGTATCTTCGTGCAGGCAAAGCTTGCGGGCATAGATCTGCCTGATGAGATCACTGAAGCACTTGGGACGGTTGTCGCGTCTCCAATAAGTGGCGTCGTGCGTGACCTCACCCTTGGTTCTCAAGGAGATGATGTAACACAGCTTCAGGTTGCACTCATCGCTCTTAACTCGGGCTCTGCCGCAAAAGCCCTCGCAACGGCGGGAGCGACGGGATACTTCGGTACCATGACTCAGACCGCGCTTGTTGAGTATCAGAAGGCTAAGGGCATTACGCCCGCTTCGGGCTACTACGGACCGCTCACGCGCGCTCATATGCTCGCCGGAAACTAGGATATACTCTGCCGTAATGGCTTCCGTATTTACTGAAAAGGTTTACGTACTTGCACGCACTATTCCTAAAGGAAAAGTAGCGACGTATGGACAGCTCGCTCATCTCGCAGGGAATCCTCGAGCTGCTCGTGCGGTTGGTATGGCTATGCGTACTAATCCTGATATTCCTGCAACGCCCTGTCATAGGGTGGTAGCGTCTGACGGATCTTTAACCGGATACAGTGCAGGACAGGGTCTTTCTACAAAGCGAAAAATGCTTGTAGACGAAGGGGTATCCTTCAAAGGAACAAAGGTAGACCTCGGGGTGTCTCAGTGGAAGAAAGGGTAAATCTACGCGAGACTTAGATCTTTCAAGAACTTAGAAAGTTCTGCGCCTTCAATGACACGGTAGCCTCCGAGCTTTACCGGTCCGAGACGAATACCCATGATGCTTGAGCGCTTCAAACTCTTCACTTCGTTGAAGAGTGCAACCACCATGCGACGAATCTGGTGAGTCTTGCCCTCGGTAAGGGTGACGCGGAAACGATCCTGATCAACAATCTCTACTTTTGTAGGCTTTGTCATATACCCTTCGATATCTACGCCCGCTTCCATCTTTTCCTTAAAGGAAGAACGAAGTGGTTTCTTCGTTATGACGTCGTAGGTTTTCTCGTGGGCGTACTTTGGATTCAAAAGGCGATCTGTGATGCGTCCATCATTCGTAAGGATAAGGAGTCCACTTGATGCCTTGTCGAGCCTTCCAACGGGAAAAAGTGCAAGACGCTGAAGATCGCTTGGAAGGGAATCAAGTACGTTTGGTTCTCCTTTAGCTTCGCGATGGGTGTCCATGCCTGCAGGCTTATTGAATGCGATGTAGGTATATGTCTTAGGACGGTCCTGACCTTTCATAGCAACAACATCCGTTTCAGAGACTTTGTCGCCAAGGGCTGCAATGTGCCCATTGATAGTTACCTTCTTTTTTTCGATGAGAACGTCAGCGTCGCGCCTTGTCGCAATGCCTTTCATAGCAAGGTACTTGTTAAGACGCATCGGAAATGTTGCCTCAGGAGTTTCTGGCGCTGACCGCTTCGGGGTGTTTTGACGTGGAGACCTATTCATACCTCTACAGTAACGCATGTACAGACATTGGTATACTTCCCGTATGGATACAGAGAGACCAAAAATTGGCGTAGGTGCACTCATTGTTAAAGATGGGAAGATACTTTTATGCGAGCGACTTTCAAGTCATGGTGCAGGAACATACAGTCTTCCGGGAGGTCATATGGAATATGGAGAATCATTTGAAGATACGGCACTTCGAGAGACGGCAGAGGAAACGGGACTTACTGATATTGAGATCATCGATCTCATCTGTGTAAGTAATGATCGTGTGTACGATAAACATTTCATAACTATAGGCATGCTCGCTCACTGGAAGTCAGGAGATCCTGTTGCTATGGAGCCAGAGAAAGCACAAAACTGGGCATGGTACGCGCCTGAAGAGATTCCAGACAACCTCTTTCTTCCTAGTAAAGCGGTAATAGAGCACTGGAAGGCGGGGAAAATCTATATTCGTGAATCAAACTAATATGCACACACCAAAACCAGGCATCTACCATCACTTCAAAGACTCTTCAAAAGAGTACGAAGTTATGGGTACTGCTTTTAATACAGAGACAGAAGAACTCATGGTTGTATATAAGCCACTCTATGAAGTCGAGTACGAACTGTTCGTGCGCCCACTCGCTATGTTCATGGAAACTGTAGAGAAGCCAGACATAGGGTACTCAGGTCCCCGATTCGTATTTGTCCGGGAGGTATAAGATTTTCTCTATACACACCCCCGCTTGCGTAGGACTGCTGGCGGGCTACCATACAAGGACGGATGGATAACTTTCTCAAGATGGATATTTTCTTCGGCGTAACGACAGTTGCGGTTGTTGTGGTATCTGTACTCTTGACGCTAGTACTCCTCCGGCTCCTCAGAATCCTTAAGACGGTTGATGAAGTATCAGAAATCGTACAGGGAGAAGCGGAGGAGATCCGGGATGACATCCGGGAGGTACGCGCAACCGTTAAGGCTGAAGCAGTGCGTGCAGGGCAAGTGCTCAGTATGCTCACGGGTTTCGTAAAGCCTAAGGCGAAGCGCAAGAAGAAGGAACCGTCATCATAATTCGTATACATTCAACATTTATGGCAACTAAAAAGACTGCAAAGAAGGCACCTGCGAAGAAAGGTATGAGTACGCTTAAGAAGGCGGAGCTCGGTGCAGGTGTGCTCGCGGCAGTAGCGGCAGCTGCGGGAGCAAGTTACTACTTCTATGGCGCGAAGGATGCGAAGAAGCATCGTAACGCGACAACTAAGTGGGCAAAGGGACTCAAGAACGACGTTGTGCGCGAAGCAAAGAAGCTCAAGGATCTTGATGAGAAGGCAATGGCAACAATCGTTGATCAGGTTGCTAAGGCATACAAGGGACTTGATGACGTTACACCGGGCGATCTTCGCGCTGCGGTTGCTGAACTTAAGGGAAACTGGGATTCAGTTCGCAAGGAACTTAAGAAGACCACTACCAAGGCAAAGGCTTCAGTTAAGAAGGCGGTTACAAAAGCTGCTCCTAAGAAAGCAGTAAAGAAGGCGGCGAAGAAGACTTCTCGCTAAGACTTATCCTCGATAGAAAAGCCCCTCATGTGAGGGGCTTTTCTATTCATTTCAGGTTCACTACCCACCTTATACTATGGCTGCATGGATAGCCGTATGTCACTATGGGAAGACCGACGGGTTCTGGTCTCTAAAACGCCTCTTCCGGGGTGTGCTAAGAGTCAGGCTTCCGGTACGTCATACTCTATGGACCAGGATGAAACAAAGGCCTATTTCCTTCAGATTCATGATACCTATGCTGACGATATTTATCGATTCTGCCTTCTTAAGGTCAGTAATCGGGAGCTAGCACAGGATCTGACTCAGGAGGTATTCACGCGTTTCTGGCAAGCGTTGCGTGAGGGTACCGTTATGCGAAGCGAACGTGCGCTTCTCTATACGGTTGCACGCAACCTCGTTATCGACTGGTACCGCAAGAAGAAGGAATCATCGCTCGATGTCCTTACGGAGCAGGGAAGCGAATTTATGGGCGACTCTGCGCAGGATGTGACGCGTTTGGCTGAGATGGAAGAAGCACTTCGTGTGGTTAATACCCTCGACGATGCTTCTAAGGAAGCGCTCCTTATGCGATTCGTCGAGGGTCTTTCTCCAAAGGAGATCGCGACCCTTACGGGCGAATCTGCGAATGCGGTTTCTGTTCGTCTTAATCGAGCGATGAAGAAAGTGCGCCAAAGCATGCATTCCGATGACTAACACTCCAAACAACCGCAATCCAATAGATTTCATACGATCTCTGCGAAGCATCAAGCTTCCAGAGACTCTCAAGGAGCATATGCGCCTTGAGCTTTCGGCATACGCTGATCTTCATACTCTTCAGGAACGTCTTCCAGTGGTTCCTACAAAATCATTTCTTTCAGTACTTATGGTGCGTACACGAAGCCTCTATGCAGGAGCACTCGCGCTCGTGCTTATTGTTGCGGGAGGAACTCAGGCAAGTCTCGCTGCAGAAGATGCGATCCCGGGAGACGTGCTCTACCCAATAAAGATTGCACTTAGTGAACCACTCGCGCTCACTCTTGCGATATCGAGCGAACAGAAGGCGGAGCTGTCTGCACGATTTGCATCCCGTCGCGTGACGGAGGCAACACAGCTTTCTTCAGAAGGAAGGCTTGATGAGAAGACGGCAGACGAGTTAGCAACACGTTTCGATACACATGTTGATGCTCTCGCAAAAGAAACTCAGTCACTTGAAGCGAACGGAGACATAGCCGTATCCCTTGCCGTACGGACAGATCTTGAGCAAAAGGTCTCCGCTCAGGCAGAAGGTCTCGCCGTTACAACGGGTGCCCCCGCATCAGATACAGTTGTTATGAAGATGGCAGTAGCTAACGATGCGCCTGAGGATACGTTCAGTGCTCGTATCTTTGAAAAGTCGAAGTCTCTTGCGACGACGAGGGAGCGTCTTGATTCCGCCCTCGCTCTTGATTCAACTGCAGCAGCGGATGCGTCCGTTAATCTTGCAGTACTCCGCCATCCCGCTGAAGGATCTGAGAGCGGTCAGTCATCGCTTCTCTTCTTCGCGAAGCAGCCCGCAGCTCCTGTCGTGTCTTCAACGACAGCTACTTCAACAGCCACAACTACGCCTGTGACAGAACAAGCAACAAGCACAAGCAGTTCTCCTGCGTCACGATTCTTCTCACCATTCTTGAAGCGATAACAGCTTCATCAATACGATAGGTCTCTTTCTGTAGGCTGTGTACTCTATGGGCATACTTCTAAAATCGTTTGCGATCCTCGTTGTTATTGGGGGTCTTTGGGTGTGGGTGAGTGGACGCTCTGTTACTGATGAGGTTGTGGCGACGGTTCCAACGTTCTCGCTCCCTGCGTCTGCTATTACGGCACTCGATGGAGAGGAGGGAGCCTTTGATAAAGAAGGCACCATCATTCTTAATGAGAATGAGGGGCAGGGAGGCACCGCGTATATTCTCTATACGGATTATTCAGCAGGAGGAAGTCCTTCTGTTAAAACAAAGCGTCTCTCCTTTGAAACAGGTGACAAGTGTTCAGAACTCGCGCTCCCGTGCGCAACGAACCAACCCGGAACCCCGGTAGAGGTTAACCAGAAGGTCCGCGTTATTGGGGCGGTGAAGAACGAACGAGTTGATGTGCAAGAGATCTATCTCCTGTAATTCAGTAAGTATTATTAGGTAGCTGCGTCATATAGATCATATACTCTACCTATGAACCGACTCACGTTTCTTATCTTCACGTTTACCATCGTTATTATAGGAGGTGCTGCAGCGTGGTACCTCGTTGATACTCGTAATGACGCGTTTGGTACCTCAGAACCCACCGCATCAACAACTCCTACGGTTACTGATGAGCTTTCTATTTATACGAACGGTACCTATGGGTTCAGTATCTTCTATCCGGAAGATGCAGAGGTGAGCTACATGTTCGATGCCAGTTATCATCTTGGAAGCAATTGGCGAGAGAATGCATTGCCTGAAGGAGTAGGTACTCCCTTGGTTGCTTTCATCCCGTACTCAGTAGAGAGTGAGAATTCATATCCTCGATACTTTAATGCAATGGTGCGCATTGGTGCCTCAACAGATCCTGCTGAGCTCGCTCGCTGCGAGAAGATTGCAGACGAACAGGGAGAGACCGTATTGCCTGATATAGAAATAGGAGGACGTACGTGGAAAGCATTCTCGTTCCAAAGCGCAGGCATGATGCAGTATGCGAGTGGTATCTCGTACCGCACGCTCTTTGAAGGAAAGTGTATTGCTATGGAGAAGGTGCGTACGGGAGCAAGCTATAGAGAAGATGCGCCAAGCGTGAACGATGTCTCAGACGAGGTACTTGATGCAGAGTACGAATCACTTGCCGCAATCGTTCAAAGCTTTACCTTCGCCCGCTAAGCTGTACCCAGCCCTTCATGAAGGGTTCACATTAGAGGAGTATGCTATAGGGATTATCGAATCATGTTGCTAACCCTGTCACTATCATGAACATTGTCCATTGGATTGTCTCCGCCATCGCTATCGGTATTGCGGCGTATCTCATTCCGGGTATTGAAGTTACGCTCATCGGAGCGCTCGTGCTTGCGGTAGTACTCGGCATCATTAATGCATTCTTGAAGCCAATCATTAATCTGCTTACGCTTCCGCTCAACATTTTCACGCTCGGGCTCTTCTCGCTCGTCGTGAATGCGCTTCTTATTATGCTTGCAGGTATGATTGTCCCTGGATTCACCGTTAATGGATTCTGGCCAGCCTTCTTCTTCGGTATTGTGGTAGCGCTCGTGTCTGCGCTCTTCGGGGCAATGCGTAAGGATTAGGGGTATAAACGCGGAAAAGCCCGGTTTATCCGGGCTTTTCTCGTATAAGGAGAGTAATGGTATAGTCCGCCCGGAATAGTCCTGTAGCAGAATGCTGCATCACAAAGAAGAAGGAATATGGCCATGGCTAATTCGGGTAACTCTGACGGCAAGACCAAGTCTATTATCGTGATGCCGTCGAATCCCTCGGTGGCAGTCATGAAAGCGAAGGATATTGTGAGCTGGAAAAACAAACACCAGCAAATAATGAAAGGAAAGGCAGTGTGGTCAACCACCATTACCGCCAATATGTTCCAAATTCTGGATCACTGTCACGTTCCAAATGCTTTTATAGAGCAGATTGGACCAGATGAGTTACTGGTTGATGTTTGCGACATGATTCCTTTTGAAGTTGTGATCCGCTTCGGCATCGAAGAAGTCAGCTCAGTGCGTAAACGGAACCCGAAGATGGCCACTGGCCCTCTCCCTGTTCCGATGGTCGAGTTCTTCCTGAAGACCAAGGGAACGGTATTCAAGGGAATTACGGTTCCTGATGATGATCCGTATGTGAGTAGTTGGGACGATACGGGGGTGTGGGTACATCACGCATCCTCACCTGTGGTGGGCAAGGGAGTGTTTATCCCGGTCTCCTTGCTTCTCGATACCGACACGCACCCGGGCTGCACGCTCTCAACCCTTCTCGAATCCATGCAACACATGATGCTGGACGCCGGAATCGCTCTTCGAGAAGAATGGAGTGCTTTGGATTGGGACCTTGGAGACTTCAAGGCCGAGTTCGGCTGGAGGCTTGATGATCGACTGATTATCGCTGACGTCATCGATAACGACAGTTGGCGGCTGAAGGATCCTAACGGGATCGAACGTAGTAAGCAGACTATCCGAGACGGTAAATCCATCAAGGCAGCTGCGAAAGATTTCAAACTCGTGGCGGACGTTTCAAACCAGGTCAGGGAACTAGCGTTGGTTGCCTGACAAAAGCATCTTGGCGCACTCGAAAGAGTGCGCCTATTCTTTTATCCTATGGATACGTGCCATTGCTCCTCGTACATGCTCTATACTGATACGTAATGGAGGGACCCATACGACCCATAGCCTCACCAGAGGATGAGCTTGCGTATTTGCGTGAGCAAATAGCCGCTAAGGAAGCAGAGCTCGCATCTATGAAGCGGGAAGTACCGCTCGGGGATATTGCACATGAACGCATCCTGCATCACCGCATGACCGGTCCTGAGAATGTGCTTGCTCCTCACTATCAGATCTCAGATAACGAAGCTGCGCGTCATGCCGATACTCTTACACTTAATCTCGATCCTGAGCAGAACGATGAGACTATCGCAGAGCTCCGCACGGTTATGGAGGAGAAGGGTATTCATAACGCGTTTACGATTCTCGCTAAACTAAATAACGCGCACCTAGAGGACGATTTCCATCGTTTCCTCGTGCAATACCTGGTGTCGGGTATGCAGCCAAAGGGATTGGCTGAAAGTCAGCCTGAGTGGAAGGCTCTCCATATGACGCTGTATGAGATTGCGTTGCCCGAAGCGAACGCAAGTGAAGAATCCAGATCTCATTCTTTGAAAGAACTGATCTCCTCTATGGAGCAGTTCTATTCAGGCATGCTCGCGGTTGAGCACGCAGGACGAGGGGAGCCCGCATACTTCACGCTTGAACTTGCTGTTCCTGTTGATATGCCGCACCTCATGTTCTTTGCAGCGGTACCAAATACTCGAAGAGATCTTTTTGAGAAGCAGCTTCTCGCTATATTCCCGGACGCTCACATCAAGGCACAGCCAAACGATTACAACGTTTTCGTAGAAGGCGGGACTTCGCTTGCAGCAGTAGCGGAGCTTAAGGATAAGCCTATGCTTCCTTTGAAGGACTATGAAGACTTTGATTACGATCCTATCAATTCAATACTGAACGCGTTTGCTAAGATCGCACCGGAAGACGAAGGCGCTTCATTGCAGATTGTGTTTCGTCCTGAGGGCAATCACTACATTGATTACTACAAGCGCGTACTGCACGCATTAAAGGATGGTGAACATCGTTCACGTGCATTTACTCTTCCTGAGACGTTTGCAGGCGACCTTGCGCGAGAGGCAGCGGGCCTTTTCTTCACAAAGAAGAAGCAAACTGACGTACAGCCGGTTGATGAGAAAGCGGTTGATATGGTGGAGAAGAAGATTGCGTCGCCAATTGTAACGACAAATATTCGTATTGCCGCATCTTCCCAAACACCCGGGCGAGCACATCAGATCCTTACCGAAATTGAGTCGGCGTTTAATCAGTTCGACAACACTTCTGGAAATCGGATCGTGTTCCGTCAGCCTAATAAGGCAAGTCTCAAGCAGCTGCTGCGGGACTTCTCCTTCCGTTTGTATAGAAGCAGCACAAACCTCCCGCTTTCATTACGTGAACTTACCACTCTCTATCACTTCCCCCCGAAGGGCATTGAATCGTCTCCACACCTTAAGCAGTCCCGCTTTACGACAGGTGCAGCACCAAGCGATCTTCCTCGTGAGGGTATTGTGCTCGGTACCAATGAGTTCCGTGGACAGACTACCGAGATTAGGCTTTCTGATGAGGATCGTCTTCGACACCTCTATGTCATTGGGCAGACAGGAGCTGGAAAAACAGGATTCCTTCGTACGCTCATAGAGCAGGATATTAAGAATGGAAACGGTGTCTGTTTTATCGATCCACACGGAAACGATATCCTCGAAGTGCTCGCAACCATTCCTCCGGAACGGTATGAGGATGTTATCTATTTTGATCCCGCAAATGTTGATCGTCCGTTCGGACTTAACATGCTCGAGTACGATCAATCTCGTCCAGAACAAAAGTCATTCATTGTGAATGAGATGCTGGCTATCTTCAGGCAGCTCTATGGCGATGTGCCTGAATCTATGGGACCTGCATTCGAGCAGTACTTCAGGAACGCGACACAGCTCGTCATGGAGGACCCTGCGTCAGGCTCTACGCTCATGGACATAGGACGGGTGCTTTCAAATGCAGAGTTTAGGAATCTTAAACTTTCACGAAGCTCTAACCCGGTGGTGAATCAGTTCTGGCAGGAAATTGCGACGAAGGCTGAAGGAGAGGCATCGCTTCAGAACATTGTGCCGTATATCACGAACAAGTTTGATGAGTTTACGGGAAGTGACTTCATGCGTCCTATTATCGGACAGCAGGAAAGCTCCTTTAACTTCCGTGAGGTTATCGACAACAAGAAGATCCTTCTCGTGAACCTATCAAAGGGAAGGCTCGGAGAGCGTAATGCGAACCTTCTTGGTCTTATTATTGTAGGGAAGTTGTTTATGGCAGCACTTTCTCGTGCAGATAATCCTCGAGGCAACTTCCCTCCGTTCTATCTTTACATTGATGAGTTCCAGAATATAACCACAAACTCTATTCCAGGCATTCTTTCTGAAGCCCGTAAGTACAAACTCTCTCTCACTATTGCGCATCAGTACCTCGCGCAAGTTGATGAGAAGATTCGTGATGCGGTATTCGGGAACGTAGGCTCTATGAGTGTGTTCCGCGTAGGACAAGAAGACGGGGAGTTCTTCGGGAAGCTCTTCGAGCCGACGTTCGGAAGCAGTGACTTTATCAATATCGAGAACATGAATGCGTATGTGCGCATGCTTGCAGGAGGAGTGCCCCAGAAGCCGTTCAATATGAAGACCCTTCCGCTTGCTGAAGGGAACCTCGCACAGGTGGATGACCTTCGGGAACTTTCTTATCTAACCTATGGCAGGGACCGTGCTACAGTTGAAGCACATATCAAGGCTCGTTACCTATCCTAATTGATCTATGCCTAAAGGAATGCCCGGAGACTATCCTCCAAAAGTTGTTATAAAAGATTTCTCTGAGCTAGCTGATGCACTCTCGGTGAAGAAGGAGGATCAGGAAGAGACAGGGGGCGGGAGCAAAAGTGGAATCCGTAAGCGCGGAACGGGTAAAGGAGAGTCAAAGAAGAGCGCCGCTACTTCCGTGGAAGAAGTAGAGCAAGAGGCGGATCCAGCACTCGACTCTCTTGTCGAGGGAGTTTCTTCGTACATGGGTGAGGCTGCAAGTACTGCAAAGAGTGCTGCTGACCACGCCGCTAAGCTGGATGCTGCTAAGAGCAGGCTCAAGCAGCAGCGAGATGTCCGTAAAGAAGCACGGACCGCAGAGATCCATACTCGGCTCTCAGAACTCAACAAGCTCGCATCGACAAAGAACGTCGATGCTGAAGCTGAATCATTAGAGAACGAGCTTAGGAGTATTGAAGACAGTAGCTCAAAGCGCGAAGGCGTCCCGGTAGAGGCATCATCCGAACCATCCCCAGCTCATTCCCTGGCTGAGACCTACGGAGAGAGGAAAGAAGCGTTACGAGCGGTCGTTACTCCTTTGCTCGAAGATCATTCGGGAAGTGAGGCGCTCCGTATCACGGACCAGCGAGGAGAAAAAGCGATCCGTCTTTCGGATGAGAATCAGGCTAGTGTGATCGCTCTTCATGATCAGACAAATTGGGATACCTCCGCTCATAGGGACGCGGTACAGACTAATGAAGCACTATATCTAACCGCACTGAAGAAGTTCGAGCGTAAGAATACTCTCTGGAATAAAGTAACGAGCGGCGCTGCACTTAGAGAAGAAGAGCAGAAGCTGAAGGCGCTCAAGAATGCGTATGATGAATCCCGCGTAACCTATGCGAACGCGCTAACCACGTCAGCAGACTCAAGACTCAAATCGAAGGAGTACTCCCCGCAGAAGAGCGCCGCGGTACTAGAGCGCTATAACAAGATTGTCCGTTTTAATGAGGTTATCAAGCCGGCCATAGAGAAGAAGCGGCAAGCGCGTGTAGAGGCATTGGACGCGCGCGGCAAGAACACTTTTGAAAAAGGACTCGGCTGGATCGCGCGCCAGAATCAAAAGCTTGAGAAGTTGCCGGGAGGAAGAGCAACGGCTATTGCTATTCGTTCACTTGCGGGAGCAGTCGGCGTTAGCGGTTTCGCTGCCGCTGCCGGAGGGTTCGGAGCTGCTGCTGTCTTCGGTGCCGGAGTCTTCGGTGCGCATAAGTTTGCACGAGCATTTGTCGGAGCATATGCAGGAAAGCTCGCTGCTGACGCTGCGGGAGAATTCTATGAGACCCGATTTGGAAAAGTATCCCAGGCTCAGGCCAATGAAGCGCTTCGTACAGAGGGTCGAGATACAAAGAACGAGGTGAGCCTTGATGACTTGCGCCGTGTAGACACAGCGCGAGAGAAGCTTTCCCATACCGCAGATGAGACGCGGATCCAGAATAAGAAGGCACTTATAAAGGCACTCGCCGCCTTCGGTGTCGGCGCCGGGACAGCAACCCTCTTAACCGATGTATTCGCGGTGCAGCATGCGGCTGATACGTTGGCGAGCAACAGCACTCCGCTACCGTCTTCTGGTCTTGTCCCTGCTACCGATAGTGCTCCAATCCTTCCTGTGCCTGATGCTCCCGTACCCGCTCCTTCTATAGAAGCGGTGGCTCCGGAAGCCCCTCCCTCCATCGAAGCAGCCCCTCAGCCATTGCCGGTAGAAGCTCCTACTATCCATGCTGAGCCTGTAAACCAGGAAGTGTCTTCTGCACCCGTGAACTCACCTGATTCAATGGAAACACCATTACCCCCTGAACCCGCGCCAAGCGATAGCGTTGAAACCGAAGGTACTGCTGATATGGCAATCGAAGACCAGAGCGTTGAGACGGCAGAGCTCAACAGGGAGGCATTAGAGGGTCACGCCATGGAGCCTACAAGTCAAGAAGAATTGAGCTCTAGTGTGCCGTATGAGACTGTGCAGGTAGATAGTGAGGAATATGTACCTGAAAATCCTGTTACTTCTGAACCAGAAATAACGTCTCCGGAATCGTCACCTGAAATTGTAGCTGCAGAGGCGCCGCTTGCTTCACCTGATCTAGAGCTATCACAGGATAATCTTTCCGAAGCTGACTCGCCGATCAATCATGAATCGCCACAAGGCGGGACTGAACCAATGGCAAACGCTTCGCCAGAAGCGTCTGAAATACATGCTTCCGAGTCTTCGAATGCTATAGAGGCTACAGAGCACAGCGAAGCATACACTAACAATCTTGGAGTCCTCATTGATCCAAATGAAACTCACTTATACAGCCTCCCTGATCAAGGCACTCCCGACGGGAATCAATTGGTGGTGTTTGGAGGAGACAACCTTCCTAAGGACGTCTTTGAAGCTCAGATAAGGGAATTGGCTCTAATGCATCCAGGAAGGGAGATTATGTACCAATCACCCGAACCCATGCTGTATGAGGGTAATCTAGTGCCTTGGATTAATACCATAACGGCATACGCAGACGGATCCTTCAGGATTCCAGCAGCAGGTTTTGCGGTGGGCGAAGGCTTTATTAATAAGCTAATCAATGTCGACAGCTTAACGAATTTAATTCAATAATCATATGCTAAGCGAAAACATTCAGGTTTCAGAAATGATTAACGCATTAGACCTCGCATCGCTTTCGCCTGAAGAGCAGGAAGCAGTGCTGCTTGACCTTAACGAGCTTGTATATAAAGGCACCATGCTTCGGTTAGTCGAAGGTATGGATGACAAGACACGGCTTGAGTTTACGGCGCTCATGGAATCAGACGCCTCAGAAGAGGAAGTCGAGGCCTTTCTTACCGAACGCGTACCGGATGCGGACCTTGCCGTCACAGAGACTGTTGCGGAGCTTACAAATGATATACTTGCCGCTACTGGCACTTAATACCACTATAGCTATGAATGTCACAGGAACTGGAATCGCCGTAGCGCTCGCTGTTATCATTGCGCTCGGATTCCTTGCCCTCGGAACTCCGGTTCTGAATTCGCTGCCGGGAATGCAGCCTGCTGAAGAAATGGCAGTCAGCACCACCACTTTAAACGTTAGTACTTCAACCCCTATGGATCTTGCATTAAACCCTTCGGAACCGCTTCCGACCGATCTTATTGTTACTGACCTCGTTGTTGGAACGGGTGCTGAAGCAACCTCTGGATCAACCGTCACTGTTAATTACGTTGGTGCACTTCCAGACGGTACTGTCTTTGATGCCTCTGCAAATCACGATGGCGCATTCTCATTCCCGCTTGGTGCAGGAAGAGTTATCCGTGGATGGGATGCTGGAGTTGAGGGTATGAAAGTAGGAGGCAAGCGTCGTCTTGTTATCCCTCCTGGTCTTGCGTACGGTGCTCAGGCCGTAGGTACCATTCCTGCAAATTCAACACTCGTATTCGAGGTCGAACTCGTGAGCGTTCAGTAAATCAAATCCAAGAGAAAAGAAAAATCGCCGGGTCCTAGGACCCGGCGATTTGCTGTAACGCGATGCGCTTCAGCGGGGCGACTGTGCGCCGGCCATATCGTCGTCTTCGACGATCACGGTGGGCGGCGCCGACTGAGTCGTCAGGGGCTGGTTGCCTTCGACGACCCAGGACGGCGCTTCCGTGCGGTTGCGCGTCCGGATGAACGAACCTTGGACATAGAAGTCCCGGCCATTCACGCCTTGGGTGCGCGGGTTGACGAAGTGCCGACCTGCGCAGTTTCCGATCCACGATGCTCTGTTCTGAGCGTTCTGTTGGACACCGCCGATGACGCCTGCGCCGACGCCTGCGACACCACCGTAGATGGTGTAGCGTCCGATGCCAGCTTCGGGCATTCCAGCAGCGATGCCGCCGCCAGTGCCTGTGGCTGCTCCGATGCCGCTGAGTGCGCCCTGAGTGAGAGCGGATTCAACGACGCCAGACCCTTCGGTGTTGATGTCTTCCTGGCAGTGTTCTGCCATACGAGCGAGCTGCGCCCACTCGGTGGTCGTCATCGGTCCGGCGTCCGGGTGTTTCGACACCAGGACGGTGGCCATGGGATCGGGATCGAAACCATTCAGCGCGCCGCTGGAACAGGCCGCGAGCGGGGACGAAATCGCCACCGCGGCCAAAGTCACTTTGATCATGCGGTTCATGATGTATCTCCAATGTGCCCTGTAGGGCGTGGGTTGACTTTTCAAGGGAACAATTGCGCCCTCTGGTAAGCTTTATATCACCATACATGATATATGTCAATAGCAACCTGAACACCTAACGCTTGCCGAATCGGGCTAGGACTCGTACGGTACATACATGAGACCTATCTCGTATACGCTCCAAAAGAAGCATGGAAACGCTCGGGCAGGTGTTATCAATACGCCCCATGGAGATATTCAAACCCCAGCGTTTATTCCGGTTGGAACTAAGGCGGGGGTGAAGGGTATCTTGCCGGAACAGCTGAAGACTCTCGGGGCTCAGGCTGTTCTCGCTAATACGTATCATCTTTATCTTCAACCTGGAGAGCAGGTTGTTAAGAATGCGGGAGGTCTGGGTACCTTCATGGGATTCGATGGACCAACCATGACTGATTCAGGAGGCTTCCAGGTGTTCTCTCTCGGTGCCGCGTTCGGGCGCACGATCACCAAGATCGCTAAAGGCGATGAAAACGAGCGCGACCAAGGTGTGGCCGTGTTTGATGAGGATGTGCAGACGCAGCATGGGCAGCTCGCAGTCATCGATGAGGAGGGTGTCACGTTTACCTCGCACCATGACGGGTCGCTCCACCGCTTTACGCCGGAACGCTCCATTGAGATCCAGCATGCGCTCGGTGCAGATATGTTCTTTGCATTCGATGAGTGCACGTCTCCCACGGAGCCGTACGAGTATCAGCGCGAAGCGATGCTCCGTACGCATAAGTGGGCTGAACGGTCGCTCAAGGCGCATAGGCAGAATATTGAAGCGAACCGTACCCAAGGAATCTTCGGCATTATCCAAGGAGGACGATTCGAGGATCTGCGAGAAGAATCTGCAAAGGAGATCGCCTCGATGGATTTCGATGGGTTCGGTATCGGAGGATCCTTTAGCAAGGAAGATATGATGGGCGCGCTCCAGGCGGCGGTGAAGCATCTTCCTGAAGAGAAGCCGCGGCACTTCCTTGGTATCGGTGAACCAGGAGATCTGTTGCTCGGTATACAGGAGGGCATGGATACGTTTGATTGCGTAGCGGCCACAAGATTGGGGCGGCACGGCACGATCTATACCCGAAGAGGTCCGATTCACATGAAGAAGGAGCAGTACCTTTCAGAGTTCGGTCCGCTTGATCCAGAGACCGTTATTCCCGGAACTGAAACGTTCTCTCGTGCGTACCTGTCCCACCTCATCCGTGCGAACGAGATTCTCGGGCAGGTTATCGCCTCCATGCACAACCTCGGGTTTATTCTTCAGCTGGTTGACAGAGCACGTGAAGCGCTCCTTGAAGACAGGTTCGAAGAGTACAAGGATGATTTTCTTAAAGACTATTACGCATAAAAAGAAACGGCCGCTTTCAAGCGGCCGTTAGTTGAGAAGATTGAGCGTTTTAAGAGTACGCGCTTTATCTCTGTCGAGGGTGTTGGGTAGATGATCGAGTGTGTGAGCCATGCCCTCCATGAAGGACGTAAGCTGAGTGAGTTCACGTCGTGAATATCCTGACGCGGTTATACCGTACTCAATCCGGTGCAACTCATCCCATAGGTAATGGTAGGGAAGCACCAGACTTAAGTCATAGGGAAGAATGAACAGGCGTACTTCGTCGAGATTCACGTCTCCGTTCCTCTCAATAAATATTTCATTTTCGCAGGCGAGTACGCAGTGTTCCTTTTCGAACAGTTCCGCGCACTTCTGTCTTAGAAGCTGTAGAGATCGTGGAAGTCGCGTTGCGGGTATATGCATCACATCTCCTCCTTCTATTTCAAGAATACACCCCGCATCCCTACGGGCAAAAGCGCTCTTCTTCATTAATTCATCCGGCAACGGTACACTGAGTATCATGTCAGTGTTCAAGATCCATTCCCCATTCCCGCCCGCAGGCGACCAGCCAAAGGCTATAGAGAAGCTCACTGAGGGTATCAAGAAGGGTATGCGACACCAGACGCTGCTCGGGGTTACGGGCTCCGGGAAGACCTATACCATTGCAAACGTTATTCAGAACGTAGGGAAGCCGACGTTGGTAATGGCTCATAACAAGACGCTCGCTGCGCAGCTTGCGCAGGAGTACAAGGAATTCTTCCCCGAGAATGCCGTGCATTACTTCGTTTCCTATTACGACTACTACCAGCCAGAGGCGTATATCTCGCATTCAGATACGTACATCGAGAAGGAAGCTCAGATCAATGCAGAGATCGATCGTTTGCGGCACGCAGCAACGCAAGCACTCCTTACTCGTAAGGACGTGATTATTGTTGCGTCAGTATCTGCTATCTATGGTCTCGGTTCTCCGGCCGCGTATGAGAAGAAGCACGTAAAGCTTGTCGTTGGAAAAGAGGAGAACCGTGCAGCCCTTATTCGAAAGCTCATCGGTATCTACTTCGAGCGCACGCCTGCTGATCTCGAGCCCGGAAAGATCCGAGCCGTGGGGAATGTGGTTGAGCTTATGCCTACGAACGAACGCGTGGTATACCGCATTCTCTTTGACGGCGATACCGTCTCTCGTATCGAATGCCTTGATCCGGTCTCACGGGCATTAACAGGCACGCCTGATTCCCTGTTCGTCTTCCCGGCTAAGCACTTCGTATCTGACGAGGAAGATCGTGCAAGGGCTATTGAGAGCATTCAGCTTGAGCTCGAAGAGCAGCTTGCCGTGTTCAAACGTGAAGAGAAAGTACTTGAGTATGAGCGCTTAAAGCGCCGTACCCAGCACGACCTCGCGCTCATCCGCGAGATAGGCTATACCTCTGGCATTGAGAACTATTCGCGTCACTTTGATGGACGTCAGCCTGGAGAGGCAGCTCATACGCTTCTTTCGTACTTTCCCCATAAGAAGGATGGAAGTCCTGACTTCCTAACGGTTATCGACGAGTCGCACGTAACGGTGACTCAGGTGGGAGGTATGTATGCGGGAGACCGATCGCGAAAAGATAATCTCGTAGAGTACGGATTCCGTCTTCCATCCGCACGAGATAACCGTCCTCTTAAGTTTGATGAGTTCGAAGAGCGTATTGGACAGACTATCTACACCTCGGCAACCCCGGGCAAATATGAATTGGAACATAGTATTCCGCCAGACGGGCAGATAGCAGAGCAGATCATTCGTCCTACAGGGCTCATTGATCCCGAGCTTACGATTAAGCCTATTGTAGGGACCGATACCTATAAGGGTCAGGTTGCTGACTTTATTGAAGAATCAGCCATCGTTATTAAGCGTGGCGGGCGTGTGCTTGCAACGACGCTCACAAAGCAAATGGCAGAAGATCTTTCAGAGTTCCTCAAGGAAAAGGGCATGAAGGCTGAATATCTTCACTCTGATATCAAGACCATTGAGCGTATCGATATTCTTACAGCATTCCGCAGAGGAACCTTCGATGTGCTTGTGGGTGTGAACCTGCTTCGTGAAGGTCTTGATCTTCCTGAGGTTGAGCTCGTGGGTATTCTTGACGCTGACAAGGAAGGATTCCTTCGTTCAGAAACCTCCCTCATCCAGACTATTGGACGTGCGGCGCGTAACGTACTTGGTACGGTTATCCTGTATGCCGACACTATGACGGGTTCCATGGAGCGCGCTATTGGAGAGACCGAACGCCGCCGAAAGATTCAGATGGCGTATAACATTGAGCACGGTATAACCCCGCTTACTATCAAGAAGGAGATCAAGGATATTGCAGAGAGTATGCGCTCTGAGCACCAGAAGACGGTTGGAAGTCTTCTTGAGCTTGATAGCAAGCTGTATGCAGAAGATCCTGCAGCCTTTATGAAAGAGAAGCGAAGTCAAATGGCTGATGCTGTTGAGTCTCTCGATTTTGAGACGGCTGCTATCTTGCGTGACGAGATCTATGCTCTCGAAGGAAAAGAGATTCCTGAGAAAAAGGCACCAAAGAAGCCTGCAACGAAAAAGAGGGGTAGATAGCTGTGCTAGGATTTAGAACATGACGATCCGCGCATTCATGGCCACGCTTCTCTTCGTGGTGTTCGCGCTAACGGTTGGGCTCTCTGTTGTCTCAACCTTCTTCTTGAAGGTCCAGCTCATGCCGCTTCTTGCTGACATAGGAAGCAATCAGGCACTAACGCAGATCGTTATTCAAACATCCATTGCGTCGTTTCTCTTTGCGGTGGCATTGCTTGCTCTCGTATTTTTTGCGGTTGGCCGTTACATTGCAAAGCCAATCCAGGATGTGACGCTGACCATGAAGACATTTGCAGAGACAGGACAGAAGCCTGCTCAAGAATCTGTTGAATGGACTCCGAAAGAAGTGAAGGAACTAACGAGTGTATTTATGGGCTTTACCTCTAGCGTTGAGGAAGTGCATAAGCATGACGTAGAGATCTCACGTGTTAAGTCTGACTTTATTTCAACCGCAGCACATCAGCTGCGTACACCTCTAACAGGTATTAGGTGGGCGCTTGAAGCTCTTCAGTTGGAACAATTAACGGATAGTCAGAAGGCGCTGGTTGCGAGTGCGGTTGAAAAGAGTCATCAGCTTGTAGCAGTTGTGGGAACACTTCTTGATATTTCTAGTATTGAGTCAGGAAAGTATAAGTACGATTTTAAAGTACTTCCTATTAATACAATCGTAGAAGAGGTAGCGAGAGATTTTCAGGAGCTCGCTGGCAAGTCACAGGTTGCACTTCTTTTCGAGAAAACAGGGGAGGCAAGTGCGATGGTGCGTATGGATACCGAGCGTGTGCGGTGGGTACTCAATAATCTTATTGAAAACGCTATTCGCTACACCCCCGTAGGAGGATCGGTACGTATTACGACCGAAGTGACTTCTGAACGCGTGTATGTCCGTGTGCATGACACAGGAATCGGTATTGCTCCTGAGGATAAGGGCAACATCTTTGAACGCTTCTACAGGGCTCCAAACGCCATAACGAAGCAGAATGGTGGAAACGGCCTCGGTCTCTATATTGCCCGCACCGTCGCTACCGATCATGGAGGAGATTTGAACTTTGAATCGAACGGAAACGGCACCGGAACCACGTTCACCCTCTCTCTACCTGTAGCGGGCTAGGTGGTATACTTTTCTCATGGCTGACGGCACAAAATTTATCCTCGTTGTTGAGGACGATCCTATTCTTAAGAATCTCCTGGGGCACACGCTCGCAGGGAAGTATCAGACGCTCTATGCTTCAGACGGCAATGAGGCGCTCGCGCTCCTTGAAGCGAATAAGCCCGTGCTCGTGCTTCTCGATCTTATGCTTCCCACGGTTGATGGGTTCGCGGTACTCACAGCAATTCGTGCTCGTACTGATGAGCTTAAGAACGTGCCTGTTATTGTGGTTTCTAATCTTGGCGCACAGGCAGACATTGATCGTGTGAAGCAGCTTGGCGCGAACGATTACCTCATTAAGGCAGAAGTTGCCGTTGAAGAGATCGTCGCGAAGATAGAGGGACTGCTTCAGGTACAGGCTCCTGCAGCACCCGCTCCAGCGCCCGCAGTGTAGATCGGTCTATGTAAAAGGCTTCGCTTTTACAAGCGAAGCCTTTTTGCTTCCTCTCTACCGTGCTTTCGGGTGTCCGGTGTGCCATTTACGGCAATACGGACACTTGTATGCATGGACACCGCGGCCTAATCTTTTGGCTTCGGCAACGGCGCGACGCTCGTTCTTATGAGTGACTTTACGCCAACAGGTACGATGTCGCTTCCATAACGGATAGATGATCGGAAGCTTGTGTAAGTTGAACAACATAATTCTCCGTACAGACTTCCCTCACCATGCCACAGAAGTTTGTATATAGCTAGTCTCATCCAGTCTTCAGGAGGATAATGTGATACAGTTAAAGGGTATCTGCCCCGCCACGGGCAGGACATTTCAATACCATATGGCGACCGCAAAGAAGAAAGATACTAAACACGAGCAGCATATTGGCGAGGATTGGATCCGCGTGAAGGGTGCGCGTACCCATAACCTAAAGAACCTCTCTACGGAGTTTCCGCGAGGAGCTATGACCGTTGTTACCGGACTTTCAGGATCTGGAAAGTCTTCCTTTGCGTTCGATACTATTTTCGCTGAAGGACAGAGACGCTATGTTGAATCTCTTTCTGCATACGCTCGTCAGTTCCTTAATCAGATGCAGAAGCCTGACGTTGATGAAATTACGGGTCTCGCACCGGCTATTTCCATAGACCAGAAGTCGCGCTCCAATAACCCGCGCTCAACCGTAGCGACGGTTACGGAGATTTATGATTACCTTCGCGTGCTCTATGCACGTGCCGGACAGCCATACTGTATTAATCACGATGTTCCTATCGAGAAGCTCTCCAAGGAAGAGATGATCCGTCTCGTTCAGGAGAATATTAAGAAGCGAACGGCAGCACGCACGAAAGAAGAGGTTATGGGCGTTGCGGTCGACAAGACCGCGATAACCATCTACGCCCCTGTGGTGGTTGGACGTAAGGGTGAGTACTACCAGCTTCTCTATGACCTTCTCAGTAAGGGGTATGAGCGCGTACTCATCGACGGAAAGCCGCATGCACTTCGCGAGAAGGTAGTGCTCGATCGCAATAAGCGTCATGACATTGATGCCATTGTTGATTCGATCTATGTGTCAGAGTTCGATCGCAATCCCGATGCTGCTCGTGAGCGCCTCTCAGAGGCCCTTGAATTGGCGCTGAAGGAAAGTGATGGGCTCGTTAAGATAAAGCACGCAGACGGCTCTGATGAGACCTTGTCGGCCAAATTTATCTGTCCTGTGGACGGCATGTCATTCCCTGAGGTAGAACCACGTCTCTTCTCGTTCAATAGCCCATACGGAGCGTGTCCGCACTGTAACGGTCTTGGTACTAAGTCTCTGTTCTCAGACGAAGTGTGTCCTGTGTGTGAAGGAAAGCGTCTTCGTCCTGAAGCACTCCGTGTATACCTCTCTACAAAGAAGAAGATGCATGTAAGTACCGAAGAGAAAACTGATGTCGGTACCAACATCGTTGATTTCGTTGGTATGTCTATTCGTGAAGCTAAGGAGTTTATGGAAAAGCTTGAGCTTTCAGAGATGAAGTCTGAGATCGCATTCCCGATTCTTCGCGAGATCACGAGTCGTCTTGATTTCATGCTTAACGTGGGACTTGATTACCTCACGCTTAACCGTTCAGCGTCCACTCTCTCAGGAGGTGAAGCGCAGCGTATCCGTCTTGCGTCCCAGCTTGGTACGGGGCTCGTTGGAGCGCTCTATGTGTTAGACGAACCTACTATTGGTCTCCATCAGCGCGACAATGACCGTTTGATCAAAACGCTTCTTAAGCTTAAGGAACTCGGCAATACCATTCTCGTTGTTGAGCATGACGAGGATACGATCTACGCCTCTGATTACATTCTTGATATTGGGCCGGGAGCTGGGGTGCATGGCGGCACCATCGTCGCTGAAGGATGGCTCGACGATCTCCTCACTGCCCCAAAGAACGATAGCGGATCAACGACGCTTTCATATCTTCGTGAAGAGACACGTATCGAACTTCCTGAAACAAGACGTTCTGGAGAGAAGGGCTCTATAAAGATTAAGGGAGCAACGCTTCACAACATTAAGAATCAAAATGTTGAGGTTCCTCTCGGAAAGCTCGTCTGTGTTACGGGTGTCTCAGGATCAGGAAAGTCCACGTTCCTCTACGATATTCTCCATAAGAATGTGGCTGCACGATTCGCTCGCAAGAAGACCGAGCCAGAGCACTGTGCCTCTATTACGGGTACTGAATATCTCGGACGCGTTGTGCTTATTGATCAGTCTCCTATTGGCCGTACGCCGCGCTCAAACCCTGCAACCTACACAGGTGCCTTTACCCATATTCGTGACTTGTTCGCAGCTTCGAGTGAGGCGCGTGCACGCGGGTGGAAGCCAGGACGCTTCTCCTTTAACGTTGCGGGAGGACGCTGCGAAGCGTGTCAGGGAAATGGCGTTATCGCCGTTGAGATGCACTTCCTTCCAACCGTGTATGTAACGTGTGACGTGTGTAACGGTACGCGCTACATGAAGGAGACGCTTGAGGTCACGTATCGTGGAAAGAATATCTACGAGGTACTTCAGATGACGGTTGAAGAGGCAGAGGTCTTCTTTAAAGATATTCCAACGATCAATGATCGTCTTGAGACGCTCAACTCAACAGGACTCCAGTACCTTACCCTTGGACAGAGCGCGACTACACTTTCAGGAGGAGAAGCACAGCGTGTGAAGATTTCGTCGGAGCTGTATCGTCCAATTACGATGAAGACGCTCTATCTCCTTGATGAGCCAACCGTTGGACTTCATTACGAAGACGTACGAAAGCTTATTGAGATTATTCAGGAACTCGTGCGACGTGGAAATACGGTTGTTGTTATCGAGCACAACTTAGACGTTATTAAGTCTGCTGACCATATCATCGACTTTGGTCCTGAGGGCGGAACCGGAGGCGGAAAGATCATTGCAAAGGGAACTCCTGAGGAAGTGGCTCTGGTTGAGGGATCACACACGGGAGAATACCTTGCGAAGCTTCTTAAGAAACATCAGAAACCGGTTAAGAAATAGGACCAGTCTTTCGACTGGTCCCAGTGTACTGAGGTGCTCTGTTACGCACTGTATTCAATTTTCTTGCCTTCCGGACCGGATGCCCAACTCCGCGAGAAGTCCCATGCAAGCGGTGACGCTACCGCTTCTACAAGAGCATCATTACTGAATGGCGCAATGACGGCAAAGATTTCCTTAATAGCCGGGTCAGTGGTCTGTTGATCACGATCAAGCAGATTAATCTCCGGCCCGTCGTACGATCCCATGTGTGCCGTAAGGCGGCATGAGCCTTTATCGTCGTAGTGGAAAGCCAAGGCGATCTTGCCTATGGTTCTGGTGCCATCAGCTTTCGTTTTGAGAAGAGCACTGACCGCCTTCACAATCTTGCGTGTTCTCGGGGTACCTCCGAGGAGTATAGGCTTACTGTCTCCCATCGCTTTTCTCCCTGTGCTGCGATTCTATATTTTACTAAACACTCCCTCTTTGTACCTGTCAATGTAGCAAGTACATGCTACGCTTATGCTTTAGAACTGTTACTTGAAAGGGAGGGTTCAATGGTTCGTAGGATTTACCTCGACTGCACGTGCCTTACGAAAGACTCGAGATTAGGGAAGAAACTCTTTCCGCGTCTCAAGCGCTACTACGCATCGCGTTTCCGTGACTTCGACAAGTCTTCGGACAATAAGGCAATTCTTCTGTACAGCTACGTGAAGTACGCACAAGCTGATCCTAAGAATTCTCTAACAATCGAACGCGTAAATCGTGATTATGACGCGTGGCTCGCGGGCGAATGCGCACCAGACTATGCATGCTCACAATTTCGAAGCGCGCTTTCTGATCGGGGACATCAACTGATCGGTAAGCTCGCTGCGTAAGTTAAGGTCCGCTCCGGCGGACCTTTTCATTTACACTCAAGTCCCGGTAGGATAGCCGTATGGAACGCGCAGACCTCGCTAAGTTTGAACTCCCGGATTCTCCGGGGGTCTATGTCTTTACCCAGGGCAAAGGTCGTGCGAAGAAGATTCTCTATATAGGGAAAGCTACGTCTCTTCGAGATCGTGTGCGCTCATACTTCGATGTTGAACTCATTGCGACGCGTGGCCCTCGCATCGTTGATATGGTTACGAAGTCTGATGGAGTTTCGTATGAGGCAACGCCAACGGTGCTTGAGGCACTGGTACGAGAAGCCGCGCTCATTCGACAGCATCTTCCTCCTGCAAACTCGATGGGCAAGGATGACAAGACATTCTTGTATGCCGTTATAACCGATGAAGAGATTCCTCGAGTACTCGCAATCCGAGGCGCAGAGATTGATATGAAAGCCAAAAAAGTACCGCTCTCAGGTTTGAAACTTAAGGCTATCCATGGCCCGTTTCCCTCTGGGTACCAGCTCCGCGAAGGACTTAAGCTCATACGTCGTATCTTTCCTTTTTATGATACGCAAAAGCCGGTTGGCGAAGGGAACAAGCACCTTCAAGCAAAGGTAGAGTTCAATCGACAGATCGGACATTATCCAAAGGATATGTCGCGTTCAGACTACATGCGCTCCATACGTAACGTATCGCTCTTCCTTTCAGGACGAGTTAAGACGCTACGCACAACCCTTACGCGTGATATGAAGGAGTTCGCTAAGAAGGAACAGTTTGAAGAAGCGGCAAAGACGCGAAAGCAACTTTTTGCGCTTGATCACATTCAAGACGTTGCACTCATCAAAGAAGATCGTGGAGACGATCAAGGTCCTCGTATTGAAGCGTATGACACGGCTCATATCTCAGGAACGAATGCGGTAGGTGTTATGACGGTTCTTGAGAATGGTCTACCTGTTAAGAAAGACTATAGAACCTTTAAGATCCAAGGACGGGGAGGAAAGTCATTGAACGACGATATTGCCTCACTCAAGGAGATTCTCTCTCGAAGACTAGGACATCCTGAATGGCCACTTCCAAAGGCGTTCGTTGTTGATGGTGGAAAGACTCATAAGAAGGCAGCAGAGGATGTACTTAAAGAAGTGGGTATTGGTCTTCCTGTGGTTGCGGTGGTGAAGGATGAGAAGCATCGTCCTCGAGAAGTGCTTGGAGGACTTCGTGCGGGAGTCTCAGATGCTGATGCCGTGCTTGTTAACAGTGAGGCGCATAGGTTCTCTCTTTCAAATCATAGGAAGGCTCGTTCTAGGGATATGCGGAAAGGGGGTTGACAAGTATTTTATAAATGTAATACTCGCAAAGTCCCGGCCGGAGCTCGCCGTTCATTGGGTTAAGTCCCAGAGCCTTTCGAGCGTCCCGTCGGGCATTGTCGCGGGGAGAAACCCGCTATGTCCACCCTTTGACAGGGAGCAGGCACATGTACCGTATCGAGTTGCGTTGTTCGTAGGTAAGGAGTCGCAAGAGCGATAACGAACCTACAAAGCCATCTGAGGATGGTTCTGGGGCCGGAGCGCGTGGTTAATTCCATGTTCGCTTCGGCCCTTTCTCTTTTGTGCAGTGTATACTTTCTTCATGCGAGGCACTGTTGTTGGCGTACTACGAGGAGGACCTTCTAGAGAACACGAAGTATCTCTTAAGACCGGTCATGCCATCCTCACGAATCTTCCTGAAGAGAGATTCTCCACCCGTGACATTTACATAGACAAAGAAGGTGCATGGCATGAGCGTGGACGCCCCACAACACCTGATCGAGTACTTCCTTCCGTTGATGTTGTGGTTGTAGGACTCCATGGAGAATACGGAGAGGACGGAGACGTACAGAAGCTTCTCGAGCGATACGGAGTGCCGTACACAGGTTCAGATTCTTTTAGTTCATATATCGCAATGCATAAGGTGCTAACGAAGGAACGAGCAAAAGAGCTCGGGCTCCTTACGCCTAAGTACCGGTTTATAGAAGAGGGAATGAATACCCATGAAGCGGCAACGGATATTGTCCGTTCATTCCATCAGCCCGTTATCGTTAAGCCGCTACGCTGGGGATCCTCTGTTGGCATTACGATTGTAGGAGGCTTCCAGCCGGTCCATGAGGCTATCGAGACGCTTCTTGCCGGTGGAGCGGGAGGTGTTCTCGTTGAAGAGCTTATACGCGGTACAGAGGCAACGGCAGGGGTTGTGGAGGCTCTGCGTGGAGAAGCATTGTATGCACTTCCTCCTATAGAGATTGTCCCTCCTGAGAAAGACTTCTTTTCCTATTCTGCCAAGTATTCAGGAGCTTCAAGAGAGATTGTTCCGGGACGTTTTGCAAAGCCCGTACAACAAGAACTCATGCGTATGGCTCGTGTTATGCACGAGGGGCTAGGTCTGAGGCATTATTCGCGTTCTGATTTCATGGTCTCTCCGAAGGGTATCTACTTTATTGAGACCAATACACTCCCGGGAATGACCTCTGAGTCGCTTCTCCCTAAGTCATTGGCTGCCGTAGGGGTGTCATTCCCGGAATTCCTTTCCCACCTTGTAGACCTTGCCTTAGCGGGAAAGAAACGCTAAAGTTCATGAGTTCCCGAAAGGGCCGTTAGCTCAGTTGGTAGAGCATCTCATTTGCAATGAGAGGGTCGCAGGTTCGAATCCTGTACGGTCCACACCCGCTAAAATATCCCGAAAGGGATATTTTACTTTCATCCCCAATGTCTCTAAAAGACTGAAATGGTATTCTGCTAAAACATGACACCGGAACTGGAAAAAGCTCCCTTACTCCCGGCCCATGCAAAACAAGTCTTCAAAGGAGTGATATTTGAAGTGCATCAATGGGAGCAGGAACTCTTTGATGGGTCATTTAAGACCTTTGAGAAGCTACGACGTAACGACTCATCTGTCGTTATTCCTGTACTTTCAAATGGAAAGCTTCTTATCGCTGAAGACGAGCAGCCAGGACGTCCTCTCGTATATACCTTTCCTGGAGGAGAAGGTGAGACAGGAGAAGATCCTGAAACAACTGCGCGAAGGGAACTTCTTGAAGAAACAGGTTATACAGCGGATACCTTTACGCTTCTTAGGTCTTCTGTCCCGTCCTCAAAGATTGCCTGGACTATTCATACGTTCGTTGCAAAAGACTGCCGAAGGGTAGCTGATCCAGTACTTGATGGTGGAGAGCGCATAACAACAAGGGAAGTAACATTGGATGAGCTTGTTGCGCTTGCTGATGATCCTCGGTTCCAGAACCGTGATCTTCAGATTCCCCTCATCAAGGCGCGGTATGATACAGAAGTACGTGCTTCTCTAGAGAAGCTCTTATTTGGCTAATACTTTTGTATGCAGACCTTAATTCTTGCCGCTATCGCATTCCCTATAATGCTTGTACTCGATCTTCTCTGGATTGGGGTAGTTGGTGCAGGGTTCTATAAGATGCAGTTGGGCTCTATGCTTCGTCCAGACATTATTTGGCCTGCAGCGCTCGCCTTCTACGTCATTTACGCGCTTGCTATCGCATTCTTTGTGATCGGTCCTGCTATTGACGTTCATTCAGTATCGCGTGCCCTGCTATGGGGAGCATTCTTCGGTCTTGCGGCATATGCAGCCTACGATCTCTCTAACCTCGCAACGATTACGGGGTGGCCACTTCCTCTAACCTTGGTTGATCTTGCGTGGGGTACCTTGTTCACAGCGGTTAGCTCAGGAGCTACCTATCTTATTGCAACAAAGTTCCTTAACTACTAAGTATGAATCGAGGATCTATTCTTTCACTCGTATTCTTCGTTGGTGTCTCGTTCCTTGCGGGATTCCTTGGATCATTCGCAACGATGGGTAATGTAACGACGTGGTATCCAACCCTCGTGCACCCATTCTGGACACCCCCATCATGGGTATTTGCGCCCGTATGGACCACGCTCTACGTACTCATGGGTGTGGCGGCATTTCTCGTCTCTCGCTCTAAGAAAGTAGGGAAGATATTTGTGCTCTGGCTCTTTAGCGCACACCTTCTCGTAAATGCGTTCTGGTCTATTGCATTCTTCGGCATGCACGAGCTTCTTCTTTCAGTGCTCGTGATACTTATACTGCTTGGACTCATCTATACGCTCATGCGCCTCTTCTGGAGGCACTCACACCTAGCGTCATACCTTATGGTGCCCTATCTTCTCTGGGTTACGTACGCGACATCGCTCTCGATAGGATTCTTGCTTCTCAACTAGGAAATAACAAAAGCGCCTCAGATGAGGCGCTTTTGTTATTTCCCTTGTCCGTATGCTTTCTTGAGTGCTTTCACGTGTCCTTCGTAATCTGGAGAACAGTGCATGTCGCCGCGTCTGTCATGGAAATAGAAGATACAGTCGGTCTTCTTTGGGTTAAGGGCAGCGAGGATAGCTTCCGTTGAAGGGTTTGAAATAGGTCCGGGAGGAATTCCTTCGTTCTGATACGTGTTGTAGGGAGACTTGATGTACTTATCTGCGGGCTTTGGTACTGGCCACCATGACTTCGTTCCGCCATTCGAAGCCTTCGCATACTGAAGCGTGGCATCAATCTGAAGATTCATACCAGACCATAGACGGTTCCAAATAATACCGGAGATAAGGCGCATCTCGCTTGGGTCACGGGTTTCGCGCTGAAGAAGGGAGGCAATCGTAAGAACGTCTGCAAGAGGAAGAACTCGCTCTGCTTCTTCATTGTAGCGAGACGCGATGTCGCGCTCATAGCGGTCAGCAAGAAGTTCCTGAACATAGGAAGCGCTAGCCGCAGAACTAACCATATAGGTACCTGGTACAAACTCTCCTTCTGTAATTTCAGGATCAGTAGTATGTACCTGTTCCAAGAACGCAGTCTGCTCAGCGGCAGTCCATCCAAGAGCGAGACCGAACGCACGTGCCACTTCTTCCTCGCGATATCCAGACTTAATGTCGATGAAGACGATATCGCTTCCAGCGATCTGGGAGTATCCAGGAATCTTTGTAACGGTATTGGCGAGCCAAGTAATGGCAGTTGATGCGAGAGAAGCAGCTGCTTCAAGCTCCTGAGTGCTTTCTCCGAAAAGAGCATCGACCGCAGGATCTTCTGAGATGGTTTCTGTGAGGGGATTAACCGTAACAGGAAAAGGGGGCTTAGCGGGTTCTGTGGCTGCAACGCGTATCTCGCTCTCAAGCATGCCTGGAAGGGAAAGGAGACCGAACCCTATAAGAAGGAGGGCAACAATCCCTGAACCAGCAGCACGAAGGTCAATCGGCGCATTTTTACGCTTCTTAAAAGTCTGAATCGTGTGCGGCATGAGGGGTCTCCTCGGTGTTTGTGCCATTTGCTCTATTGTAGCCATGAATCTCTACAAGGAAAACCCATAGGTTAGGAACAACCTTCACCTCGACAGTGTGTGTGCAGGAGTGCTACGGTCACTATATGAAGGATGCTCCACCAAAGATTCCGGAACCTATCACCGGTGTAGAGCGCGTCGTGGGTACTATCGGCTCTACAAAGTCTCTCGCCGTACACACGATTGTCTTTGCAGTCTTCTTCACGGTTGCTCTTGTAGGCCTTATTGGCTGGGAGCTCATGCTTCTCGTCCTAACGACACTCGTCTCTCTCGAGGCGATTTATCTGTCTCTGCTCATTCAGATAACGGTTAACCGCCACACCCAGAGTCTTAAGGAAGTTGAGGAGGACATTGAGGAGATTCAGGAAGACGTTGAAGAGCTCGGAGAGGACATGGAGGATATCCAGGAGGATCTCGAAGAGATCTCTGAGGACATTGAGGAGATTAGCGAAGATATCGATGAGATTCAGGAAGACGTTGAGGAACTCAACGAAGAGGATGATGATACTCCTAAGGAAAAGTCAGAGAAGAAGGGAAGGAAGCCTACAAAGGCAGAGACCCTTGAGCAGCTTACAAAGGATGTACAGCGCGTGCTTGCAGACTTAGAAGCGATGAAGAACGCGAAGTAGAGTGGGAGGCAGGGCACGTCGCTCACATGTTTCGATCCCTACTCTGCCAGCAATGTGCCTAGGGTTGATATACTTCTCACATGAGTCAATTTAAACGTATCTGTCTGTGCGGATCTATGTCAGTCCTTCCTCGCATGAAGGAAATCCGAGAGAATCTTGAATCGAGAGGTATTGCTATTGAAATGCCGTCGCTCGATGAGCCAACAGACTATTCCTCAATGCCTGAGAACGAGAGGACTCCACACAAAACTGAAATGATACGGAGACACCTGGTACGTATCAAGAATTCAGATGCCATCCTCGTTGTTAACGAAAACGCCAAAGGTATTGAGGGATATATCGGAGCGAATTCTTTCTTGGAAATGGGGTTTGCATTTGTACTTGGGAAACGGATCTTGCTCTTAAATAGCATTCCGGATCAGCCTAATAGGGATGAGCTGCTAGGTCTGAATCCTAGAGAACTCAAAGGAAACCTGGATTCGATATAAGTTCCAACATCGTCCCAGACTGCCAGCAATATTTATATAAAAAGAAACCGCCCGACCAATGGAGCCAAGCGGTTCCTTTATGGTCGAGCGGGTATTCAGACAGGCATCGGTATGTCGTTGAGGGTCTGGAACAGTTCTGCAGGCGGGACCTTCTTCTGGCGCTCGCGGACCTCGATGTCCATCTGCTGAAGTTTGATCGATTCGGTCGTGTAGTACACGAAGCCGCCAGAGGAGGAGTGTTTCCTCATTACGACCTTGCCCGAATAGTGATAGTCAGCCAGGAACAGCTCACGATCGTTTGCCAGCGCATGCATGACTTCGATGTGGTAGATCGAGACGTGCACAACATCATCTTCGCTTTCGTGGAATCTGAAGTCCCCGCAGTTGAAGATGACTCGTGTACGAGGGGTGTCCGTTCCTTCAACAGCCATATCGAGTTGGCGCTGTAGGGCGTCCTCAATAGCACGGATGACCTGCGACGCGCGCGGCGTAATCCGAAACATATTTCTTGCCATTTAAACCTCCAAGGTTGGCAATGAGCTTGTACCATTAGGGTACAATCATATGATACATATATTATCTATATTGTCAATATTAAAGTTCCAACATCGTCCCAGACTGCCAGATAACTTTGGTATCCAAAGCAAAGGGCCGGCTCTTGGTAGAGTCGGCCCTGCAGCTTAGGCGCTTGCCATCACTCTCGGAACATATTCAGCGAGATCGTCGCCGGACATACCAAGTTCTTCAGCGAGCTTCAGGACGTTGACGAGCATTTTGGTTGTGGCGATCTTGAGATCGTTTTCGTTCATCAATCCGCCGTGATCGGCGGCTTCGGCTTCGGCAGCAATCTTGCCAGTGGACTTCATCATGTGAAGCGCACTGTGCCGGACTACATAGGCCAGTTGCTGCTCGGGAGAGAGCAGGATCTGGTTGAAGCCAGGGTAATGCTTCTTGTCGAAAGTGTAGCGTTCTCCGATGAAAGCCATCAGAGAAGAAAGGTCAGCTGTTGGTGCGTTCATAACGCCCTCCGTTGTATCTAGACAGAACGTACCATATGTTGCAGAAAGGTTCCAACATCGTCCCAGATTACTTTCTTATTATTCGTATATCCCGTGATCTCCAACATCCAATAGGTACGCAGTTTTCTTATCCTTGCTCCACTCAAATATAATGCGGTCGCAGAAATTGACTGAGAAGGCGCTTTTTCCTCTCATTCTTCCGCTCAGTTTGTGAACCCGGAGTGCTGAGTGATTGCTGAGGTCCTTGAACTCTTCTATGCGCTCTTTAATCTCCTGCTGTAGCGATGTATCAAGCTTCTTGAATCTACGTACGAAAGACGCCGCATATCCTATCGAAAGCATACTTAGTCGATCTGCTTTGCAAGCTCGTCAAGATCGCCGAATAGAACGCGCCCTGCGCGTACGTCTGCTTCAGCGCGTAGTACGCGCATCAATGCTTCTTCCTTAGCAAATTGATCAATAGCCATGCGAAGTGCATGTGCCTTGTTTGCAGCGCGGCCACTCTTTACAAGATCTTTAATGAAGGCTTCCTGCTTTCCTGAAACAGGGACAGTGATAACACCCATAGGTAAGTAGCTAATCTAATAAGTTTAAATAAGTATACATATTTCTTATTGAAAATACAAACAGTGCTATATACCTCTAGAACATTTGTAAAAAGCCATACACTTTGTCTATAAAGCCTCCTCTGCTACACTACTTACATGACAGGGGTACTGGCCCAACTCGGGTCCTTTTTCAATACAAACGTTGCACATGCTGCGACGGAAGCGGTTGAACACGCACCGGAGGCCGCAGAGCATGCGAGCGGTATTCACGTGGTGCTTAAGGCAGAGGAGGTGTTTAACCTTGCGGGATTCCCTATAACAAACTCGCTTCTCATGACGCTCGTAACGAGCGCACTCCTTATTGGGTTCGCGTTCTTCTTCCGCAAGAAGCTCGCTATGGTCCCAGGGAAACTCCAGGCAGGGGTCGAGATGCTTTTTGAAGGCGTCCTCAATTACATGGCTGAGACGCTTGAAAGCCGGGAACTAGCACGCAAGTTCTTCCCGCTCATCATGACGATCTTCCTGTTTGTTCTCGTCGCGAACCAGCTCGCATTCCTTCCAGGAGTGGGTTCATTGCTTGTAGAGCATGGGGGAGCGGCGGTGCCTCTATTCAGAGCACCTGCGGCTGACCTTAATATGACGCTTGCACTGGCTATCATCGCATTCCTTGTTATTGAAATAACGGGAGTCGTTGTGCTTGGTTTTTTCAAGTATGCCGGAAAATATGTTAATTTCAGTTCACCGGTTAACTTCGTGGTGGGCATCATTGAATTGCTCTCAAACATCGGTCGTCTCATCTCCTTCTCGTTCCGTCTCTTCGGAAATGTGTTCGCGGGTGAGGTGATGATTGCCGTAGCGCTGTTCTTCGTGGCGTATCTGCTGCCGGTGCCTTTGATGGCCTTCGAGGTCTTCGTGGCATTCATTCAGGCAGTGGTGTTCGCGATGCTCACGTTGTTCTTCATCAAGCTGTCAATCATGGATCCGCATGGGGACGAGGCACATTAGCCTTTTCTCAATGTGGCTCCGGGATGGAGCGATTATTTAGTTACGTAACTCATTCAGTATGGAATCAGAAGGAGCACAGTTGATCGCAATGGCGATTGCCGCAGGTCTCGGTGTATTGGGCCCGGGTATTGGTATTGGTCTTATCGGAGGAAAGGCGATGGAAGCTATCGGACGCAATCCAGAAGCATCAGGCAAGGTGGTATCAAACATGATTCTTGCAATCGTGTTCGCTGAGGCGCTTGGTATTCTTGCGCTCGTGGTCTCATTCATCATCCGCTTCGTAGGATAAGAGCGTTCGGTACGCGCCATTATGGAATCTCTTCTCGACGCATTCGGCATAGACTGGAAGCTGCTCACCGCACAGCTGGTTAATTTCGGCGTGCTTTTTGTAGCGTTAACCTGGCTTCTCTATAAGCCGGTTATGAAAACACTCGACGAGCGCAGTCAGAAGATTGCACAGGGTGTTGAGGATGCAGAGCTTGCGTCTCGCAAGGCAGCAACCGCTGACGAAGACGCGGCACTTGTCGTTAAGGGTGCTGAAACGGAGGCTGAAACTATTGTTTCTTCTGCTCGCGATCTTGCGGGAACCGAAAAGGCGCGCATCGTTAAGGAAGCTGATGCTCGTGCGGCGCAAATAGCCGCAGACGCAGACGCACGCGCAACGGAAGTTGCCGCTAAGGCACTTCGAGACAGCGAGAAAGAAGTGGCACGTCTTGCAGTACTTGCGGCCGAAAAGATCCTTCGAGACTCGAAATAGCTATGGATAAGGAATACGCACTCGCGCTTATGCGCTCATTACAGAACGGCACCGACGAAGAAAAACTCGTTGCCGGTCTTATGAAGCATCTCGAGCACGAAGGGCGTATGAAACTTCTCCCGGGTATTCTTCAAGAGCTCAAGGCGCTCTATGCAGCAAACGCAAAGACCTCATCGTCTCTAGAAATTGCGAGCGAAGAAGAGCGTGCATCGGCGCAAGCAGCAGCAACTGCTGCAGGCATTACCGCAGAGCAGATAACGATCAATCCTTCCCTTATCAAGGGCTGGCGTGCTCGTTCAGGAAGTGTGCTCATCGATCATTCAGCAAAACAAGCATTAGTAGACCTTTATCAGAAGATTACGAACTAGGTATGGAAAGCATCATTAAGCGCATTGAGTCCGAGATAGCATCGCTCCCTGGAGCGACTGTTGCGGGCGCAAAAACAGAGACCGGTATCGTACGGGCAACCGGTGACGGTATTGCAGAGATAGATGGCCTCGAGAACGCCATCATGTCTGAGATGGTGCTCTTCGATCCGACGTTCGATCGTACGCTCGAAGAAGCGCTTAAAGATGCGCAACCGGTCTACGGTCTCGTATTGAACCTCGAGGAAGGCGGTGTTCGTACCGTTATTCTTGGAGATGCTTCAAAGGTCTACGAAGGCATGCTTGTGCGCCGTTTGGGTCGCCTCCTCTCCATCCCTGTAGGTGACTCATTGGTTGGTCGTGTGGTTAACCCACTGGGCGAACCGGTTGACGGCAAGGGTCCAACAAAGGCTAGTACCTTCCGTCCTATCGAACGTGAAGCATATGGCGTTATGGACCGCTCTCCGGTTAATCAGCCGCTTCACACGGGTATCAAAGCAATTGATGCGATGACCCCAATTGGTCGCGGACAGCGCCAGCTCATCATTGGAGATCGCGGTACGGGAAAGACAACGATTGCTATCGATACGATCCTCAACCAGAAGTCAGAGGACAGTGCGACTCGTCCTATCTGTGTGTACGTGGCTATTGGTCAGAAGGAATCAAAGACTGCGCGTATCGTAGGACAGCTTACGGAAGCCGGCGCTATGGACTACACTATTGTCGTTACGGCTCCTGCCTCAAGTCCTGCAGCGTTCCAGTTCTTGGCCCCTTTTGCAGGAGCCGCTATCGCTGAGCACTTTATGGAGCAGGGCAAGGATGCACTTGTTGTGTACGACGATCTTTCAAAGCAGGCAGTGGCATACCGCCAGATGTCTCTCCTCCTTCGTCGTCCACCAGGGCGCGAAGCGTATCCTGGAGACGTGTTCTATTTGCACTCACGCCTTCTTGAACGTGCCGCAAAGCTCTCAAAGGAAAAGGGGGGAGGTTCTATAACCGCACTTCCGATCATTGAGACGCAGGATAACGATATCTCTGCATTCATCCCAACAAACGTTATCTCCATTACAGACGGACAGATCTTCCTCGAGGCTGATCTCTTCAACAAGGGACTTCGTCCTGCTATTAACGTGGGTGTGTCGGTGTCTCGTGTGGGATCCGCTGCCCAGACGAAGGCTATGAAGAAGGTGTCTGGAAAGATTAAGCTTGAACTTGCTCAGTTCCGTGAGCTCGAGGCATTCATGCAGTTCTCTTCAGACCTTGATGCAAACACCAAGAAGCAGATTGAGGGCGGACAGCGCATGACCGAAATGCTCAAGCAGCCGAACGGCAAGCCGATTGCGTTTGAGATGGAGTCTGCCGTTATCTTCGCAGCCGTGAACGGATACTTCGATACGTTCGCTCCGGAAGACACATCAAAGGCAGAGGAACGTCTTCAGGACTTCCTTAACCGCGAGGCAACGGGTGTGCTTGCAGCAATCCGTACTACGAAGGAGATCTCTGAATCAACAGAGAAGGATCTTCGTGCAGCACTCGCAACGTTCGTAGAGCGTTCTGCGTAATCCCTCTGTTCGACTCACCCATCCATGGCACTTAAAGACATCAAAACGAAGATCAAGGCTACGGAGCGCATGAATAAAGTCACGCGCGCTATGGAAGCGGTGTCTGCGGTTAAGATGAGAAAGACCCAGGCTGCAGCGCTTCAGGGTCGTGCGTATGCACGTGCCGCGCTTGCGGTGCTTACTCGTCTTGCGGGAACGCGTCACGTGAAAGAACATCCTCTTGGACAGGATCGTGAAGGAAACAAGCTTGCGCTTGTTGTTATGACGAGTGATAAGGGTCTTGCGGGCGCGCTTAACTCAGGCGTTCTTAAGCGCGCGGTAGAGGCGCTTGAAGGACGACGTGTTGAAGACGTCACTATCTTTGCCTACGGAAAGAAGGGAAATGAATACTTCAGTCGTCGCGGGTATACCATTGCTCGTTCTATTGAGAACAAGCTTGATGAAGTGCCTCTCGCAGTTATGGAGGACCTCTCAGAGGAAATCACGCAGGGATTCCTTGCGGGGTCCTATGACAAAGCCCTCGTGGTATACAGCAACTTCAAATCAACGTTTGAGCAGGTGCCAACCATGCGTCGACTTCTTCCGTTATCGCTTCCGGCCCTCGCGGATATTGTGGCAGGAATCATTCCTGCAAAGGGACGATGGTCAGAAGAGACACCGATAGAACCACCTGCAAGCTATGAGGTTGAGCCTGACGAGCGCGAAGTGCTCGGCATTCTTATCCCAAAGCTTGTCGCAGTCGCTATGTATCATATGCTGCTTGAGTCGAAGGCGTCTGAGCACTCAGCGCGTATGGTGGCGATGAAGAATGCGTCAGACAAGTCGAAGGAGGTGGTGCGTGATCTGACGAGGAAGTTTAACAAAGTGCGTCAGGCGGCGATTACCCGAGAGGTCTCGGAGATTGTGTCCGGACGTGAAGCATTATCAAGTTAGTTTGCGTACAGGGCGAAAGACATTTATAACCACATGAGTATGAACACAGGAATAATTAAAGAGATCATCGGGCCAGTTGTAGACGTGTACTTCGAGAAGGATCGTCCCGCTATCGAGGATGCACTCGTTATCGAGGCAAACGATACGCACGGACGTATCGTGCTTGAGGTAGCGAGCCATCTTGGTATGGATCGTGTACGTACCATCTCTATGAACGAGACGGCAGGTCTTTCTCGTGGCGAGACAGTGACAGCTACTGGTGCACCGATCTCCGTTCCTGTGGGTCAGGCAGCACTTGGACGCCTCTTCAATGTGCTCGGAGAAGCAATCGACGGAAAGGGAGCGATCCCAGCGAGCGTTACGCGTCTTCCGATTCATCGCCAGCCACCGGCATTTGATGAGCAGACCACGAAGGCAGAGATCTTTGAGACTGGTATCAAGGCTATCGACCTTATGATTCCGTTCATCAAGGGAGGAAAGGTCGGACTCTTCGGAGGAGCCGGCGTGGGAAAGACCGTGACGATCCAGGAGCTCATCCGAAACGTTGCCCAGGAGCATGGAGGATACTCAGTGTTCGCAGGTGTGGGAGAGCGCGTGCGTGAAGGTAACGACCTCTATCACGAAATGGCAGAGTCAGGCGTGCTCGACAAAACTGCGCTCGTATTCGGCCAGATGAACGAGGTGCCAGGAGCGCGTGCTCGCGTTGCTCTTACCGGTCTTACCCAGGCTGAGTACTTCCGTGACGAAGGTGGAAAGGACGTGCTCTTCTTCATGGACAACGTGTTCCGTTTCATTCAGGCTGGATCTGAGGTGTCTTCACTCCTTGGACGTGTGCCTTCCGCTGTGGGATATCAGCCAACACTCGCTGAAGAGATGGGTAAGCTCCAGGAGCGTATTACTTCTACAAAGAAGGGATCTATCACCTCCATTCAGGCGGTGTACGTGCCAGCGGACGACTTCACTGATCCAGCGCCAGCGACAACCTTCGCTCACCTTGACGGAACCGTGGTGCTTTCTCGCCAGCTCGCATCCCTTGGTATCTATCCAGCTATTGATCCTCTCGCTTCAAGCTCAAGCGCGCTCGCACCTGAGATTGTGGGTGAAGAGCACTACCAGGTTGCAAACCAAGTGAAGCAGGTACTTCAGCGCTACAAGGATCTTCAGGACATCATCGCGATTCTTGGTATTGAGGAACTCTCAGACGAGGACCGCCTTACGGTTGCGCGTGCTCGAAAGATCGAGCGCTTCCTCTCACAGCCATTCTTTGTGGGAGAAGCCTTCACGGGAACTCCGGGCCAATATGTATCTCGCGAGGAAACCGTTCGTGGCTTCAAGGAGATCGTAGAAGGAAAGCACGACGAGAAGCCTGAGAACGCCTTCTACATGAAGGGCGGTATCGACCAGGTTATCTAACCTATGGCAAAGACCTTCCATCTAACCATTGCGAACGTTGGAGAGAATCTCTTCGACGGGCAAGCGGTCTCAGTCTCCTTACCTGGAGCTGAGGGTATGTTTACCGTGATGGCAGGTCACGAGGCCTTCGTGACTCCTCTAAAGGCAGGCGTAGCGCTTGTTAAGACTCCGGAAGGAGATGAGACATCATATACGCTTCATGAGGGCGGGATTGCGGAAATATCAGGAGGACAGGCAACCGTACTTCTATAAAGGATCCATGCGTAAAGCACCATACGGGTTCTCCCCGTATGGTGCTTTACTTTTAGAAAGGTGAACGCATACTAACGTTCATATGAACGAAGACGGCGAATTCGAGCCAGTACCCCCAACGCGTGCGTCTCATTATCATGGCGATACGGTCCGTATCTTATTTCTCGTAGCCGCGGTGCTCGTATTTATTACCAAGTTTGCGAGCAGTGCGCCTATCTTCTCGTTCGGCGCGATGATGCTTCTTATTCTTACGCTTGTTATAGCAGCAGGTATCACTAATCCTGCACAGAAGTGGATTCACAATGTGAATATGTTCATCTCTATTGCAGGAGTTCTTACATTTGGATGGCTTTCATTCTCTCGTATTGAAACGGCTCAGGAACTCTTCTCTGGTACCGGACTGGTGGCGGGTATCGCACTTATCTTCCTTGCAGCGCTCTACTTCTCAACAAGAACCGTTCGCGGATTCTCAGTACCGCATATTGAGGAATAGAGTTTTTCTCATGTGTAAAAAAGCAGACTTTCACCTAGGTCTGTTTTTTACGTTTGTGATAAAATAGGGAGTATATGATCCAGAAATTCCTCGTACGTCAGGCTCTTAAAATGAAGATGAAGGATATGCCTGAGGCGCAGCGTGAGCAGATCCTTACGCTCGTTGAAAAGAATCCTGACCTCTTCAAGAAAATTGGAGAAGAGGTAGATCGCCGCGTTAAGGGAGGTGAGAACCAAATGAAAGCCTCTATGGAGGTTATGAAGAAGTATCGCGAAGAACTTTCGGTACTCCAGGGACCTCAGGCATAACCCCTATGGAAACACTTAAAGTTCTCACTCTTAATGCTTCGCTCAAGCCGGGGAACGAAGCATCAAGTACGGAAGAAGTAGCGAGTCTTGTTGTTGAGAAAATGGGTGCATACGCCACCATTGAATCTGAAATGATTCGACTTTCCGACAAAGATCTTCCTGTAGGGCTTAAGTACAAGATGAGTGAGACGGATGAGTGGCCCTCAATCGTTGCAAAGATGCAGGCTGCAGACATTATTCTGTTCGCAACGCCTATTTGGTGGGGAGGACGTTCAAGTCTTATGCAGCGTGTTATCGAACGCATGGATTCCCTCGATGAAGGGGAAGCGGGAGGACGTGATTCCTTTCTAAACAAAGTAGCGGGGATTGTTATAACCGGGAGTGAAGATGGTGCTCAGGCAACCATGGCGTCGATTATGGAAGTACTTAGCTTCCTCAACTTCACGCTTCCTCCGCAGTGCTGCACGTACTGGGTAGGAGAGGTTGGGCAGGATCCTAAGACAGATAATGAGCGACGCCGGAAGAATGAAGCTGTGGGACATATGGCAGAGAAGACCGCGAAGAGCCTTACGAGCTACGCATTACTCCTTAAGGCACATCCTCAATCTCTATGAGCAAGCGAATATTCATCCTCTTAGGACACCCCGACAGTGGTCCTGAGCCAATGTCTCGCCAGCTAGCAGACACCTATGAGGCAGCAGCTCGTGCGGCCGGACATGAGGTGCGCCGTATGAATATCTTTGATCTCTCCTTTGATCCTATTCTCCATAAGGGATATCGAGCGATTCAGGAACTCGAACCTGATCTCAAGCTCGTTCAGGAGAATCTTTCATGGTGTGAGCATTTCGTGCTCGCGTATCCAAATTGGTGGGGAGGTATGCCAGGAGAGCTTAAGGGTATGTGGGACCGTATGTTCTTGCCCCGATTCGCGTTTCGTATGTGGAAGAATCGTTTCGGCTGGGACGCGCTTCTTAAGGGAAGGACCGCACGCGTGCTTATAACCTGCGGCAATCCAGCGTATCTAGATCATTTCGCCTTTGGAGACTTCACTGCTTCAATAAAGCGATCTCTTCTTCAGTTCGCGGGATTTCGGACCTGGGTATCGGCATTCGGACATGCGGAGCTCGCAAAGTCTTCTGTTAAGGATTCGTGGAAAAGGAAGGTTGCTCGTCTTGCGAAAGCGGCTCGATAGAGCGGATATAGATATGATGAAGCCTCGTATCGTACGAGAGCGGGTATGCATTCGGTATATACGAGGCTTCGGGAACATTACTGTTCCGTAGTGGCCTCTTTGATTTCGAATTTGTTCCAAACGGAAACGAAAAGAAAGAGACCGATCTGGGCGGCAATAACGAGAATCACATAGACGAACACTGCCTCAAGAGGCGAGAAGCTCGTGCAGGTGAACAGGAACCACAGCGGCCAGAAAAAGCCGAGTGCGAGTCCTGCGCTAATGCGCGCGATAAAAAAGAACTTTTGAACTTCCTTGTTCTTGAACATTGAAACTCCTTTCATTCAAGACAGGCTATTCATACCAATATTACCGGACGGTGTCAAGGAACCTTCTTTGCGTTTTATCCAAGTACCAGCTAGGCTATCTATATGAAAATCGGCATCGTAGGACTTCCGAACGTTGGGAAGTCCACTCTCTTCAACGCACTTACCAAGGCCGCAGTCCCGGCCGAGAATTATCCGTTCTGCACAATCGACCCATCAGTGGGTGTTGTTGGTGTTCCAGACGAGCGACTTGACCGTCTTGCAGAACTCTCAGGTTCTGAGAAGACACTTCCTGCCGCTATTGAGTTCGTTGATATTGCGGGACTCGTGAAAGGTGCCTCTGAAGGAGAAGGACTCGGCAATCAGTTCCTTTCCCATATCCGCGAGGTGGATGCCATTCTCGAGATGGTTCGCTTCTTCGATGATCCAGACGTCATCCATGTGCACGGAGACGTTGACCCGGTACGTGATATCGAGATCATTAATCTCGAGCTCATTCTTGCGGATCAGCAGTCAGTCTCCGGACGTCGCGAGCGCCTTACACGCGATGTGAAGACAGGAAACAAGGATGCGGTTGCAGAAGATGCGGTGCTCACGGCAATTGAACAGGCGCTTCTCTCAGGAAAGCTTGCGCGTACCGTTGATCTGTCTGAAGAAGATGCGAAGCGCATCAAGTCATTGAACCTTCTTACGATGAAGCCGATCCTCTACTCCTTCAATGGAAAGGCAGGGGGACATAATCTTTCTGAGATGAACGATGGGCGTGCTCAGGCTGCATATGATCTCGTGGAATCTCTCGGTTCAAAGTATGTAGAAGTTGATGCCCGTACCGAGCATGAGCTCAACGACGTCGCAGGTGAGGATAAGGAGATGTTCCGCTCGGAACTCGGCGTGCAAGTGGACGGACTCGAGGCACTTATTCGTGGAGCATACGAAACCCTCGGTCTCATTACCTTCTTTACAACCGGTCCTAAGGAAACGCGCGCCTGGACTATTAAGGAAGGTGCATCAGCTCCTGAAGCGGGTGCCGCAATTCATAACGACTTTAAGGACAAGTTTATTCGTGCAGAAGTGGTTGCATGGAATGCGCTTCTTGCTGCAGGATCTTGGTCTGCAGCTCGAGATAAGGGAGATATAAAGACAGAAGGAAAAACCTATATCGTGAATGATGGGGATGTGATGGTGTTTCTGCATAGCTAGGAAACGTGCACGATATGGAAAACCCCGCGAAGACTTCTGTCTTCGCGGGGTTGCTTGCGTACTCGCCGACGTTAGTAGCCGACGATGCCTTCTGCGCGGATGCGGATCTGGCTCACTGAGCAGACGTTGATGCGCATGCCGGTGCGCACGCCGCCGCCGCCGAACTCGGCCCTGAAGTCGAAATAGCACTGCCCAGAGCCGTCGTCGACATTGTAGTTGTAGACGACCTCGTTCGGGGAAAGCACGTTCGAGCCGAGTAGGTCAGGTCCCCAGTTGGTCGTATTGCTGTTCGAGATCTTGAAGTAATAGACGTCCTGGTTCGTGTCGTTGTAGATGTTCACTCGCCGGTTCTGGACCGGAGGCGACGCTGAGGACGGTTCGGAGGCGATTGTCTCTGCGAGCGCAGGGGCGCCCGAAGCGGACAGGGCGGCCAGAGCAGTAGCAAGCATGAGCATACGGATACGCATGTAGATCTCCTGATACGAGAGGTTATGAAGGTACGCGGTTACTGAGCATGAAAATAGCACGCTTGTCCCGCTCCGGCCACTCTCCCGATGCTATACTTTTGAACTATGGATATATCTTCTCTGATCGGACCGCTCGAGATTCAGTTTCTTATTGGACTCGCTCTGTCACTTGTTATCGGATACATCATTGGTGCCGAACGTGAATCTCGTGGCAAAGATGCGGGCATCAGTACTCACATGCTTGTTATTGCAGGAGCCATGCTCTTTACGCTTATCTCAAGCACCGTTGATCCTATGTCAGAGTCTCGTATCGCAGCACAGATCGTATCCGGTATCGGATTCCTCGGCGCAGGACTCATCCTTAAGGAAGGAGCGAGTGTGAAGAATCTCACGACCGCTTCGAGCATGTGGTTTGCAGGTGCGCTCGGCATGTCTATTGGATTTGGATTCTATGCCATTGCTATTGTTGCAGGCATCGCCTCAGCGATCATTCCTCGTATACCGCACATTAACGACAAGAAAACGGATCGATAAGAAGAATGTAGAAAGAGTGGTATAATCCAGACCATATGGAAACCACCCCGACGACTCATGCAAAGACAACGCCTCGCGATTTCTTCCTCTGGTCGGGAGCTGTCATAGCCCTCTACGGTAGTGTGATCTCAATCACCGCGCTCCTCTTCGAGTACATCAATCGTGCGTTCCCTGATCCTCTCGCCTATGTTGGAGATCCGTACGGAGGCGCAGTGCGCGCTGCGATGGCAGGCGTCATTGTGCTGATTCCGACGACCTTGGTACTCATGCATCTTATTCGCCGCACAATTCTTAAGGAGTCAGGTAAGGCAGAAATCTGGGCACGTCGCTGGGCACTCGTGCTCACGATATTCATCTCTATCGTGGTGATCCTCATCGATCTCATCACGCTTATTACGACGTTCCTCGGAGGAGAACTTTCTGTTCGGTTCGGTCTTAAGGTAGCGGTAGTGCTCCTCATCGCACTCTTCGTGTTCCTTCACTTCCTCGCTGACATCAAAGGATATTGGCTTCAGAATGTGAAGAAGGCGGGACTCATTTCTTCTGCCGTACTCGCCATGTCACTTGTGTGTGTGACTGCAGGCTTCTACATAATCGGCACTCCTGGAGATATTCGCATGCTTCGCTATGACGAGCAGAAGGTGAGCGATCTCCAGAGCATTCAGTACCAGATTGTTAACTACTACCAGCAGAAAGGAGAGTTGCCTGAGAGTCTTAGTAATTTGAACGATCCGCTCTCAAGCTACATGACGCCGATCGATCCTCAGACAAGCGCTGACTATCGTTACTCGGTTAAGGATGATCTCTCGTTTACGCTATGCGGCACCTTCAACAAGCCGACTCCCGATACACAGGGACAGGGAGAATACGGATACCGTGACGCGAGCTACCCATCAATGGGTGTCGATGAGAATTGGAATCACGAAGCTGGAGAAATCTGTTTCGATCGCACCATTGATCCGGAACGCTATCCTTTGTTCGAAAAGCCTTCCTTCTAGGTATGGCTAAAGAGCGTTTTGATCACAAAGCGATAGAACGAGCTGCGCAAGCGGCGTGGGAAGAAGGACATATCTATGAGGTAGATCTAAATGATTCTGAGAAAGAACCGTACTATCTTCTCTTTGAGTTCCCGTATCCTTCTGGAGATCTGCATATTGGACACTGGTATGCGTTCGCACTTACTGATATCTATGCACGCTTCAAGCGCATGCAAGGGAAGAACGTCCTGTTCCCTATGGGATTCGATTCGTTCGGTCTTCCTGCAGAGAATGCAGCTATTAAGTATGGAAAGGATCCTGCAGCGTGGACACTCGCTAATATGGAGACGATGCGCGAGCAGGTGCGCACCATGGGTACGTCTGTTGATTGGAGCAAGGAGGTCGTTACGTCTGACCCGAGCTACTACAAGTGGACTCAGTGGCTATTCTCAAAGTTTTTTGAACATGATCTCGCGTATCGAAAGGAAGCAGCGGTTAAGTGGTGTCCCAAGGATCAGACCGTCCTCGCTAACGAACAGGTGAATGATGGGAAGTGTGAACGCTGCGGTAGTGAAGTAGAAGAAAAGCTTCTTACGCAGTGGTTCATGGGTATTACGAAGTACGCTGACCGTCTTATCTCTGATCTCGAGCCGCTTCCGTGGCGTGAGGAGATCAAAGAAGCGCAGCGTGCATGGATAGGGAAGTCAGACGGTGCAAAGCTTTCGTTCCCTATTTCTTTTGCAGACCCTGAAAAGAATGAACGGCGCGATGAGGATGGGAATCCTGCACAGGTTGCGGTCTTCACGACGCGTCCGGATACCGTCTTCGGTGCAACGTACGTCGTGCTTGCGCCTGAGCATCCTTGGATAGCGGGTGCGCTTAATTTGGGTACCGAGGTGTTTACGAATGAGAGCGAGGTCCGTACCTACATAGACACGACGGCAAAGAAAACAGAACGCGAGCGTCTTGAGAACAAAGAGAAAACAGGTGTTCGTCTTGAAGGTGTTATGGCCATTAATCCAGCTACCAAGGAAGAAATTCCTGTATTCATTGCAGATTACGTACTTGCGTCATATGGCACAGGGGCCGTTATGGCCGTACCAGCCCATGACGAGCGCGACTTTGAGTTTGCGAAGAAGTTCGATTTACCTATACGTCAGGTTGTAGTCCCTTGTGGTGTTGATGTAAACAATCCGCCACAAGAAGGATTTGAAGAAGTCCGAAGAGACACCGTTATTGTGCATCTTCGAGATAAGGCAACGGGAAAGTATGCTCTTCTTGATTGGCACCAGAGCCTCGAAGGGATCACCACGGCTATTATGGGTGGTATTGAAGGCGACCAGACTCCAGAGGAAGCTGCGTTAATGGAGATTCGTGAAGAGGCCGGACTAGAGAATGTACAGATTGTTACACAATCACCTTTCATAACTGCAGCAAAGTATTGTGCATCCCATAAGCAGCAAAATCGTACTGCTCATGCCTATGCACTGTTGGCAGAGGTTGAGAATCTGTCTCAACAAAAAGAGGTAGAAGCTTCAGAGCAAGCGTTGCATACTCTTGTGTGGGTTTCTGAAGAGGAAGTACTTTCTCGCCTTACTCCTGAGCATCAAAAGCAGGTGTGGATGTTACTTCAGAAAGAAGAAGCACTAACCGGGAACGGGTACCTTCTTAATTCAGGAGATTTTGACGGCCGTGAAAACCGTGAAGCCATGAGTGACATCATTGATGCGGTTGGTGGCGAACGAGTTACAAACTACCGTCTTCGTGACTGGCTGGTTTCTCGTCAGCGATACTGGGGTTGTCCGATTCCTGTCGTCTACAGTCCTGAAGGAGTTGCGACGCTCGTACCGACGGAACACCTTCCATGGCTTCTTCCGACGGACGTCGACTTCACGCCGTCAGAGAAGTCTCCACTTGCAACCTCTAAGGAACTTCAGGAGCGCGTTACGCGAATCTTCGGAGAAGGGTGGACACCTGAGTACGACACGCTCGATACCTTCGTTGATTCTTCGTGGTACTTCCTCCGCTATCTTGATCCTAAGGATGAACATGATTTCTCTGATCAGGCGCTTTTGAAGAAGTGGCTTCCGATTAATCGCTATTCAGGAGGAAGTGAACACACAACGATGCACCTTCTCTATTCGCGCTTCTTCCATAAGGCGCTCTACGATCTTGCCTTAGTGCCAACCCCGGAGCCGTTCAACGAGCGATTCAATCGCGGTCTCATTCTTGGTCCTGATGGCGCTAAGATGTCGAAGTCTAAGGGTAACGTTATAAACCCGGACAAGGTGGTGTCTGAGCTCGGTGCTGATGCGGTACGTATGTATCTTGCATTTATTGGTCCGTATAACGAACCAGGAAGTTATCCATGGAATCTTGACGGGGTGAGTGCTATGCGTAAGTTCCTTGATCGCGTCTTTACGCTCCGTACGCTCGTAACGGATACGGAACAGACTGAAGAAGAGGTGCGTATGCTTTCTAAAGCGATCGCAAAGGCAACGGAAGATACCGAGCGGTTCAAGTTCAATACCGCTATCTCCGCTCTCATGGTGCTCGTGCGTGATATTGAGTCAGCGAAGACGGTCTCAAAAGAAACCTTCAGGAGCCTCGTGTCTCTTTTGGCTCCGTATGCTCCGCACTTAGCAGAGCATTTGTGGAAGGAGTCGGGAGGTGAGGGCAGCGTGCATCAGACAGCATGGCCACAGGCATCAGAGATCGTCATCGATCAGATGGTGATGGGGGTTCAGATCAACGGCAAGACACGCGGAGAGATAACCATTTCTCCGACGGCTTCCGAGGAGGAGGCGGTTGCATTAGCACACGCGGTCGAAGGAATAGCCAAAATCCTTCATGAAGCTGAGATTAAGACGGTTATCTATAAACCAGGCCGTATTTTGAACCTGGTGATAACCCAGTAGTTGACTTTAAAAGCCCAATCTGGTATAAGAATACCACACATATCTATGGCAAAATCAGAAAAGAAGGCGGTGAAAGCACCCACAAAAGCCAAGGCCCTAAAGAAGCCAAACGCTGTTTCAATATCGTTTGATACGACCACGCTCGTGAAGCGTCTTCTTGCTGAAGTCCCTGAACGCGCTCGTGAAGTGCTTACCTTCCGTTTCGGTCTCGGTACGAAAGCGAGCCGCGATACGCTTGAGGCTATTGGAGAACGCTGGAGCATCACGCGTGAGCGTGTTCGTCAGATTGAGGCTGCTGGCATTGAGAGTATTCGTAACAGCAAGGCATTCAAGGAGTCTCAGGATTCATTTGATGAGCTCGCGCAGTACATCGAGTCTCTTGGTGGCATCGTTCCTGAGGATGAACTTCTCGAAGGACTTGCGACAGATGAGAAATCTCGCAACCGCTACCGATTCCTCCTCGTGGTAGGAAGCGCGTTCTTCCGTGAGCGCGAGACCGACGATTTCTACGCGCGATGGCACGTTGACCATAAGACTGCTGATGCGGTGCATGGTGCTCTCTCACGTCTCTACGAGACACTAGACGACGCTGAAGTGCTTGCTGAGGGCGATATCATCAATCGTTTCCTTGAAGAGCTTAAGGAGGTGAATAGTGCCTACCAGAACGAAGAGATCCTCAAGCGTTGGCTCACTATTTCAAAGACTATTGCGAAGAACCCTCTTTCAGAATGGGGTAAGGCACATGCGCCTGCTATTCGCACCAAGGGCATCCGGGATTACGCGTACCTCGTCATCAAGCAGAAGGGCGAGCCTATGCACTTCGCTGACGTCGCTACCTCTATCGTTGAGGTCTTCAACAAGAAGGCACATGTTGCGACTACGCATAATGAACTCATTAAGGATTCTCGTTTTGTACTCGTTGGTCGCGGTCTCTACGCGCTTGCAGAATGGGGCTACCATCCTGGTGTCGTGCGCGATGTGGTTAAGGAGGTTCTTGAAAAGAACGGTCCCCTTACACGCGACAAGATTATCGAGGAGGTAAAGAAGGTTCGCTACGTAAAGGACAACACTATTCTTGTGAACCTTGGCGACACTCGATACTTCAAGCGCCAGAAGGACGGCACATACATCGTTGCCTAAGCCCGCTCGTACACAGAGAACGCCCCGCATTCGCGGGGCGTTCTTCTTTTGTTGCTATACTTCATATATGTCATCAGGCGGCGGACACGGCGGCGGCGGACTTCCAGGACTTAGTGCTATTGAGCACTGGATGCACGGTGCTCATAGTGAGGGAGGAACAGCGGTTGAGTTCAGACCGCTTATCTTTGCGTTTGTCGCCGAACTTATAGCATTCTTTCTCATTGCTCCGGCGCAGACGATTACGAATCTCCAGTTCCTGCTCTTCGCATCTCCTCTATGGATGCCGATTATCCTCTTTCAGTTTGGACTAATGCGTTTTATAGATGCAAACAAGCTTGCGTTCATCGCAAAGCAAAAATATATACTCCTTGAAATTAGACTTCCTCGCGATACGCGACGCACCCCGCTCGCCATGGAGACGGTGTTTGCGAGTATGCATATCGGAGGAGGAGAGACGACCTGGTACAAGCGCATTATTGAAGGACGTGTACGTCCTGTGTATTCATATGAAATAGCGTCTATTGGCGGACAGGTGCATTACTTTGTCTGGATGCGAGAAGGATGGCGCCGCCCGTTCGAAAGTTATATCTATGCACAGTATCCGGGTGTAGAGGTTATCGAAGCAATGGATTACTCCACGCTCGTTGATCCGTCTCATGAACCGTATACCATGACGGCGTTTGAATTCATGAAAACAAAGCCGGACCCGTATCCCATTAAGACGTATCCCGAGTTTGGCCTTGACCAGGTGCAGAAGCCTGAAGAACAGGTTGATCCGCTCGCGCAGCTTCTTGAGGTTATGGGTTCCTTGGGACCAACGGAGCAGCTATGGCTTCAGTTTGTAGTACGTATTCATAAGGGCGAAAAATATGGAGCCGATCAGTCGAGGACGTGGAAGGATGAAGCGAAGGAGGTTATCTCTGCACTTCGTGAGGAAGATGCAGTGGTGAGCGAATTCGTAGACGCAGACGGGAACAAGCGAACCTCCACGAGCTACCCAAACCCTACGCGCGCGATGGCTAATCGTATTGAAGCTATTGAGCGCAATACGGGCAAGCAAGCGTATGACGTTGGTATTCGGGGCATCTATGCAGCACCAAAGGATTCTGCATACGGCACGATGGGTGGTGTGCTCGTTAATATCTTTAAGTCCTTCGAATCCTCTCAGCATAATGGGCTTATGCCAGCAGACGGCAGGTGGTCAAATCATTTCAATGATTATCCGTGGGAAGACAAGCACGGGCATCATGCTGCGCACGCAAACCATGGCGTGCTTGAGTTCTACCGCATGCGCGCATTCTTCCATCCTCCGTATGTAGGTGCGTATAACGTTATGAGCGTTGAGGAGCTCGCAACGATCTATCACATCCCTTCAAGTTCGGTTACGACACCAAGTCTTCCTCGTATCCAGTCAACAACAAGTGAAGGTCCTTCGAATCTCCCTACATAACCCTTCTTTGTGCTATATCTGGGGTATGAACGTCCGTGGAAAGCGTATATTTGTCGGTCTCTCCGGTGGGGTTGATTCCGGTGTAACGGCAGCACTTCTCAAAGAAGCGGGAGCCGACATTGTCGGTGTCTTTATAAAAGGGTGGTATCCACCTGGCATGCCATGCACCTGGGCTCAAGATCGGAAGGACGCGATGCGTGTTGCTGCACGGCTACAGATACCGTTTGTAACGCTTGATGCAGAGAAGGAATACAAACAAGGTGTCATTGACTACCTTCTTTCTGAATATAAGGCCGGGAGAACTCCAAATCCTGATGTGATGTGCAACAGGGAGGTTAAGTTCGGTGCATTCTATCGGTATGCAAAAGAGAAAGGTGCAGACTGTATTGCCACAGGTCATTACGCTCAAACAGTTGAAGGAAAACTGTTAAAAGGAATTGATCCAAACAAAGACCAAAGCTATTTCTTATGGGCAGTACCAAAGGACGCAATGGCGATGACGCTCTTTCCTCTTGGTGCTCGAAATAAAGATGAGACGCGAGTATTAGCTCGCACATATAATCTTCCCAATGCTTCCAAGCGCGATAGCCAAGGCATATGCTTCCTCGGAAGTATTTCAGTTGATGAGTTTCTGCAACATGAATTCGGGAGTGAGGTAGGAGATGCGGTTGATCCTGAAGGGAAGAAGGTTGGAATACATGCGGGAGCACTCCTTCATACATTAGGAGAGCGCGTGACGCTCACAGACGCCCTTCAGGGGCCGTGGTATGTAGTTCGCAAGGATATCGCACTCAACCAACTTACGGTTTCAAAAGAGCGCCTCTCAGAGACGCATACGGGTGCAATCGATCTTACGGAAACAAACTGGTTTCAAGAGTCAGTTGCAGGAGAAATGCTTACGGCACAGTTTCGCTACCATGGACCGTTTATTGAAGGTGTTCTTGCGAATGACAGGAACTCATTCCTTCCAAGCCATCCTTTGCATGAGCCGCTAGCGTCCGGGCAGTCCCTCGTACTCTACAGAGATACAGAAGTTATAGGAGGCGGGATTATCGTATAAACCGAGGGTGGTATGATACGAGGAAATGAAGCCGGAAATAATTAAAGCAGACGGGACCGTAGAGGTATTTGATGGATTAAAGTTAGAAAGCTCGCTTAGAAAGGCGGGGGCAACAGATATAACTGCTGAGCGTATCCGCCATACTATTGAAGCCTCCATGGGCTCAACGGCGGAGAGCTCTGAAATATATCGTCGGGCATTTCAGATGCTTCGCCAGGACGGACGACCGCTCGCGGCTCGGTACAGTCTTCGTCGCGCACTCTTTGATCTTGGTCCTTCAGGACACCCCTTTGAGGACTTTATCGCAGAACTCTTTAAGAAAGAGGGCTGGACCGTTGAAGGAAGACGCATGATCCCCGGGAAGTGTGTCTCCCACGAGGTGGACGTATACGCAAAGCGCGGCAACGAGCATCTTGCAGCTGAGCTTAAGTATCACAACAGTCCTGGATACAAGACCGATGTGAAGGTAGCACTGTATGTAAAGGCTCGTTTTGATGATATCTGGCAGTGCAAGGACGAAGATAAAGGTGTGTGTCCGGTTGATATTGGCTTTCTCATCACTAATACCAAGTTTACGACGCAGGCTATTGAATACGCGACATGTTCCGGTATGGGACTTCTTGGATGGAGCTACCCTCACGAAGGAAACCTGTATGACCGCATCATTGCGAACGCGCTCTTTCCTGTAACGGCACTCACGACTCTTCGGAAAGCGGAGAAGCGGCTTCTTATTGATAAGGGAATCGTTACCTGTGATCAGGTGCGCGAACATCGTGATGTCCTTCGTGCGGTGGGCCTTACACCTGAACGTATCGGAACCGTAGTTGCTGAAGTTAATACGCTCTGCGCAAAGAACTAATATATGGCTGATTTCAAACGATATAACCCTAACCGAAGTAGTGACTGGAACTATGGAGGAAAGAAGTGGCGCCTATCTCGTTCCAAGATCGAGCTTTTTAACGAGTGTGCTCGTTGTTTCTATCTAGATAACAAGCTTGGTACTGCACGTCCTCGTGGACCTTCGTTCAATATAAACATTGCGGTTGATACGTTGTTCAAGAAAGAGTTTGATATACACCGTAAGGCGGCAACCACCCATCCTCTTATGGAGAAGTACGGTATTAAGGCGGTACCGTTCAACCATAAGAATATCGATACGTGGCGTGAGAACTTCGAGGGTATTGAATACAAACACAAACCTACAGGCTTTACGATCTCCGGAGCGGTGGATGATATCTGGGTGAATGAGCAGGATGAACTTATTGTTGTTGATTACAAATCAACCTCTAAGCAAGGCACTATCGAAACCCTCGACGATTCCTCATGGAATGAGCAGTACAAACGACAGATGGGTGTATATCAATGGCTTCTCCGTAACAACGGTTTCAAGGTTTCTCCTATGGGGTACTTTGTCTACGCAAATGCCCATGACGATAAGGATGCATTTGATGGAACGCTGGAGTTTGAAGTAACCATCGTCGAGTGTGATGGCAATACCGAATGGATTGATGAGATTCTTCCCCGTATCAAGGAGACGCTCGATACTGAAGCCGTTCCTGTTCCAGGAGAGGCTTGTGAATACTGTCCCTATCGCGAAGCAGCAGGAAAGAAACTGCTTGCGCTACACAAAGCTAGTAAGAAGTAAGTATTCGTATGGAGGTGCAGATAGAATCATCCTGGAAAAAGAAACTCTCAGAAGAGTTTGGGAAACCGTACTTCAAAGAACTTACCTCTTTTGTTAAGGGTGAATACAAGACGGGGACTATCTATCCGAACCCTAAGAATATCTTTCGAGCCTTTGAACTTACACCGTTTGATAAGGTGCGTGTCGTTATCTTAGGGCAGGATCCGTACCATGGACCACATCAGGCAATAGGGCTCTCGTTCGCTGTTGAAGAGGGTATTACACTACCTCCTTCACTCAGAAATATCTATAAGGAACTTGAAAGTGATCTTGGAAATCCGGTTACATCCCATGGCGACCTTACTCGCTGGGCAGAACAAGGGGTACTTCTTTTGAATGCAACACTAACAGTTCGAGCCAGTACTCCGGGATCACATCAGGGCCGTGGCTGGGAGCAGTTTACGGATGCGGTTATACGAGTTCTCTCTGAAGAGAAGGAACATCTTGTATTTATCCTATGGGGAAACTATGCACGCACCAAAGGCGCTCATATAGATCGCTCGAAACACCTCGTTATCGAGTCAGCACACCCGTCTCCATTCTCTGCGTATAACGGATTCTTTGGATCGAAGCCCTTTAGCAAGGCAAATGAGTATTTAAAGGAGAATGGAGAGAAGAAGATTAATTGGGTGTAGGTTCGATCCCTATGCACTTAAAAATTTTACTGTCCCTATAAAGGTTCTAATCTTGTCGCAATATCGTATTTTGATTCAATAACCGTAAACTGGTATCGTTAGTACAATGGCATCAAACGCTTCTCCTGTTCCCGGGTTCACTTTTATACAGGAACTTGGTGGTATCAAAGAGTATCGACTGAATAGCAACCGAATACGTGTACTCCTTGTCGAAGATAATTCAGTCCCTGTTGCGGGCTGCATGGTTACGTATCACGTAGGCTCTAAGAATGAGGCAACAGGATATACAGGTGCTACGCACTTGCTCGAGCATATTATGTTCAAAGGGTCTGAGCGCTTTAATAAGGAACTGGGTACCTCTATGGATTCGCTCATGGAGTCTAAGGGAGCAATTATTAATGCAACTACGTGGTTTGATCGTACTAACTACTACGAAGTAGTACCGAGAGATGTACTCCCGCTTGCTATAGAGGTTGAGGCCGATCGTATGCGTACCGCGTACATAACCGAAGAGGGACGAGCTGCTGAAATGCCTATCGTACGTAATGAGTTTGAGCGCGGAGAGAACCTCCCTATGGAAGCACTTGAAAAGGAAGTGTGGGCAGCAGCCTTCACGGCCCATCCATATCACCACTCAACTATTGGCTGGAGAAGTGATATTGAAGGGGTTTCAATCGAGCGACTGCAGCAGTTCTATAACGATTTCTACTGGCCAGACAATGCAACGGTTACTATCGCCGGTAGTTTCGATGAGAAACAGACTCTTGCAAAGATTAAGAAGGAATTCGGTCGTCATCCGGCTAAAGCAACTCCTTATCCTGCTCTCTACACCACAGAACCTGTCCAGCAGGGAGAAAGGCGTGTTCGGGTGGAGCGTGCAGGCGTAAACATGGTATGTCTTGCGCATAAAATTCCTGAAGCTACTCACGTAGATGTTCCTGCGCTTATGCTTCTCGGAAGTATTCTCTTTGAAGACAAAACAAGCCGTTTATACAAGGCATTTATCGATACCGCTCTTGCCACGGATGTATCAACCTATTGTTGGCAATTCCAGGATCCGAGTATCTTTGAGACGTTTGTAACACTCACTCCTAAAACAACACACGAAAAGGCTGAAACAGTCCTTCGCAAGGAGTATCAAAAGATAATTGAGTCAGGTGTGACGGCTCCTGAGCTTGCTCGTGCAAAACAGGCAGCTCGTGCATCTCTTGCGGCACGACAAGACGGGCCGTATGCATTGCTTTCTTCACTCAATGAAGAGATTGCAACAGGGGACTGGACACGATTTGTAACACTCTCAGACACACTGGCAGCTGTAACACGTGCTGACATACAGCGTGTAGCAAAGCTCTATTTCACCTCGAAGACAAGTACGGTGGGGTGGTTCGTACATACGCTCTCCTAATATATGAATCCTATTACCCAACAGATAACAGAAGTAGAGCTTAAGGATGGCACTCGTATCTTTATTGCTCCAACGGGCGCCAAGAATATTGTCACCATTGAAGGAAGCGTGCGTGGAGGATGGAGCATGCTTGCTCGTTCAAAAGCAGAAGCTGCTCTTATCGCTGCTGAACTTCTTGATTCAGGAACAAGCACTAAGTCTAAGGATGGTATTCACGAGGCTCTCGGAAAGCGCGGTGCATCTCTCTCTTTTAAAGATGGAGCTGACAGGACATTCTTTTCAGGCTCCTGTTTTCCTGAGGATCTTCTATTTCTCCTTTCTCTCATTAGTGAATGCCTCGCTGATGCGATCATTCCTGCACCCGATGTTATCTCCGCAAAGACACGTGCTCTGGGTGATCTAGAGGAAAGTGCTACGGATACGCGTACACAAGCTGCAGGAGCGCTGTCACGACTCTTGTATGACAAGACGCACGTTAACTACATGGAGACGACAAAGAACCGTATCCAGAATCTAACAGCTATAGCACGTGCAGATGTGGTTTCCTTTAGGAAGTCACTTTCTAGAGAAGGGCTTGTCGTAGCCATTGTAGGGGATCTAGAAACGTCAAAAGCGAGAACGGCTGCAGAGAAAGCATTCAAGACGCTTCCTAAGGGTGTAGGTATTTCTTTAGAAGAACGTATCCATCAAGGAACATATATAGTTTCCGAAACTCTTGTACCTATTAATGACAAGGCAAATATCGATACCTACTTTGGTACTACGATTCCGTTTACATATGATAGTCCTGAGTATCTGCCGTTTGTAACGCTCTCGAGCATGCTTGGAGGTAGGGGTCTTTCAAGTGGGCACCTCATGCGCACTATTCGAGAACGTGATGGCTATACGTATGGTATCTATGCTCAGCAGGTTGGGTTCCTTGAGAAGACACAGGGTGCGTTTCGTATCTGGGCCACCTTCTCCCCGGCAACCTTTACAGAAGCAGTTGCTGCGACGAAAAAGGAAATAACCGTGTTTCTTAAGAAGGGCATGACCGAAGACGCACTCTCCCTTAAGAAGGACGAAATGATTGGAAACTATCTCATTGGTCTTTCAACAACACGTGGACTAGCGGGCATGCTCCATACTATTGGCGTTGAAGGGAAACCGCTTTCCTATATTGATGCGTATCCGAGCCTCATTCGAGCCATAACGCTTTCAGAGGTACAGAATCTCTCACCCCTCCTTGCGCCAGAGAACCTTTCTCTCGCGGCGAGCGGAACATTTCCTAAGCAATAGCTGCGTGGTATCGTCATATCATCATGACTGTATCTGATGTACGAAACCGATTTCTCGCATTCTATGAGAAGCGCGGGCACGCGATAGTGCCTTCTGCCCCTATCGTTCCTGGGAACGACCCCACCACCCTGTTTACCTCTTCCGGCATGCAGCCGTTGGTGCCCTACCTTCTTGGAAAGGATCATCCAGCCGGAAACAGGATTGTGAATTCTCAGATGTCGTTTCGTGCCGGAGACATTGAAGAAGTGGGTGACAATCGCCATACGACCTTCTTTGAGATGCTCGGAAACTGGTCTCTTGGAGACTATTTCAAACAAGAGCAGCTTCCATGGGTATTCGAGTTCCTCACCTCTAAAGAAGAGGGTCTCGGTCTTGATCCGGAGAAGCTCTATGTGACGGTGTTCGCAGGAGACGAGAGTACGGGCATGGGCGTTGATATGGAAGCTGTTGAGCTTTGGCAGCGTCTATATAAGGAGAAGGGCGTTGAAGCAGGATTCCTAAATGTAGGTTCTGAAGCGGACGGATACGTGAAGGGTATGCAAGGCGCACGTATCTTCGCATATGACGCGAAGAAGAACTGGTGGAGTAGGGCGGGCGTACCTTCAAACATGCCTGCAGGAGAGCCGGGTGGTCCTGATTCCGAAGTGTTCTATGACTTTGGCCTCCCGCACGATCCTTCATGGGGAGCAGAGTGTCATCCAAACTGTGATTGCGGGCGTTTTATGGAGATTGGAAACTCAGTCTTCATGCAGTTCATAAAGATGGAAGACGGTTCTTTTGAGAATCTTCCTAAGCAGAATGTTGATTTTGGTGGGGGACTTGAGCGTCTTGCGATTTCAACCATTGGAATTCCCGACGTATTCCTCCTTGATGTGTTCGAAACTCCTCGCGCAATCATCGAATCGCGCTCCGGCAAGACCTACGAAGAGAATCTTCGTGCATTCCGTATCATTCTTGACCATATGCGTGCAGCATCATTCATGCTCGCAGAAGGCGTTATTCCTTCAAACTCTGAAGCAGGGTATGTACTCCGCCGCTTGCTCCGTCGCGCGATTCGCGAGGCAGATCGTCTCGGTATTCAGGATGCCGTACTTGCTGACGTCGCCAAGGGCTATGGAGACGTCTACGCTGACCAGTATCCGCATATTCTTTCTGGTGCAGAGAAGATTAAGGAAGAGATCGCTAAAGAAGAAGAGAAGTTTCGAAAGACTCTCACGCAGGGAATGCGTGAGCTTGAAAAGCTAGCTTCAAAAGGAGAGATTCTTCCTGAAGATGTGTTCACTCTCTTTACGACCTACGGCTTCCCAATTGAACTCACCGAAGAGATTGTGAACGAGCGTGAGATCGAGATAGACCTTACGGCAGTCATGGAGCTCATGAAGAAGCACCAGGAGACATCTCGTGCGGGAGGCGCGCAGCGCTTCGCAGGCGGCCTTGCGGACCACGCAGAGCAGACTGTTCGGTACCACACAACGCACCATATTCTCCTTAAGGCGCTACAGATGGTACTTGGACCTGAGGTTAAGCAACGAGGTTCCAATATAACCAGCGAACGTCTCCGTATAGACTTTGCGTCCCCGGGCAAGATGACGGACGAGCAGAAAGCAGAAGTAGAGAAAATTGTGAACGAGGCGGTCTATCAGGATCTCCCTGTTACGCGTACGGTTATGGCACGAGAAGAAGCTGAGAAGCTCGGTGCAGAGATGGAGTTTGGAGTTAAGTACCCGGACATGGTGTCCGTGTACTCTGTAGGACCTATTCATGCTACTGAAGAGACTCCTGATATTCCTAACGCATTCTCCTTAGAGTTCTGCGGGGGACCTCATGTAACGAATACGTCAGAGATCCACGATGGAGACAAGAAGTTCCGCATTGCTAAAGAAGAGGCGGTTGCGTCAGGAGTGCGTCGTATCAAGGCAGTTCTGGATTAGGAGGTTTGTTTATATCTCTACCCAATAGGAAATATCCTTCCAAGGTTTCCCAAAGGTTCGATCCCCACTCTGCCAGCAATAAACATTGATATACTTTCCCTATGAATATATTCAAATCAACCAAGTTCACATGGTGGCAGCTCGGTATCTTGAAATGGGCAACTCTATTCTTTGGACTTGCGATTGGAGCAACGTGGCCTGAAGTCTTTGCGCCGTATACGACGATTCTTTTGCTCGTTGGGCTAGTTGCGGGTCTCTACCTCGGTATAATCTGGGCTAAAAAGAAGTAACTGGGTTCCAACATCGTCCCAGACTGCCTGCTATACTCATTTCAATGGGTCTTTTTTCATCTGAAAAAAAGCATGCACGCACCGTCGCGCTTATCGATATAGGATCAGCTTCTGTAGGAGGCGCGTACGCCTGTTATGAATCAGGTAAGGAGCCTGTCCTCTATTACACCGCACGCGTTGATATAGCTCCTCGAGAAAACGAGACAGTGATACAAGCCATGCAGCGTTCGCTTACCTTTCTTGAACAGCTACTCATTGAGGAAGGTGCACCTCAGCTAAAGCGTGAGACTGGGCACGGGTCAATTACTGAAGTTATTGTGTCTATTGCAGCTCCCTGGCAGCAAACACAGGTAAAATCAACGAAGATACAGGAAGAGAAACCATTCACCTTCACACAGGCTCATATAAAGGCCGTTATAGATACGGTTGATCAATCTGGAGACCGTCTTCCATCAGGTGAGACCATAATCGCAACTATCCTTAATGGGTATGAGATGACTCATCCATTTGGGAAGAAGGCGACACGTGCGGATATCATTATGCTCACCTCAAGCCTTGATAAGGAGGTGGCGGGAATTGTAGAAACCTCGATTCGAAAGGCTTTTCATACACACAAAATAACGTTTACGGCTTTTGCACCCATTGCATACTCCGTATTTAGGACTCTCTATCCACACCAACAGGACTTTGTGGTACTGGATGTATCAGGATCAGGTACGGATGTGCTGTTCGTTAAGCGAGGTCTACTCGCAAATGTCCAAACCCTTGAGCAGGGCACGCAAGATTTAGTATCTGCAGCAATTAAGGCAGGCAGGCGTGCTCATCTAGGAAACACCGATCTCATCGATACCGAGGTCAATGAGGCATTCTCAAAAGAAGCAGATGCTATTGAGTCCGTGTGGATCAAAGGATTACATGACATATTCTGCACCTTTTCTGATACCGAAGCGTTACCACATACGGTATTTCTTCTTGCTGACCAAGCAACTCGAGAATACTTGCAGCGAATTCTTGAAGAAAGTGAGTTACGAAAGCTCTGGCTCTCAGATAGTCCACTGTCTGTGATTCCAATTGAGCCTTCGCATGTTGCGCAAAAGATAGCCACGAGAGGTATTGGTGAGCCTGATCTATTTCTTGCCATGCTCGCCCTCACAGGTGCTGAAAGTCATAAGGAATAACGTGTTTGGGTTATACCCGCAAAGGCCCTTTACCTATATTTCCGGGTGTATACTTATCGGTACTATTCATATTGAGGCTTTTTCTACGTTTCTATGCAAAAAAACCTGAACGATATCATCCCGCCGTCACGCCGCCGTACTATGGAAGGGCACACGGATATGCCTTCGTACACTTCTTCTCGACCTGAAACCATATCAGAGACACCCGTAGAGCGTCCTACCTATGAACGCCCTCGTGCACAGAAGCCAAAGCGTACGTTTCCGATAGGAACCGCTATTGTTGCTCTTCTCGTTGTACTTATTTCAGTAGGTGCGCTCTTCGCATTCTCAGGAGCAGAAGTATCTGTAACGGCTACTGAGAATCCGACCTCAGTATCAGGAGAGTTCCTCGCAACCGCATCAGGGGGCGACTTGCCCTTCGAAGTTATTACCGTTGAGAAGATTGCTACCGTGAACGTACCGTCTGAGGGTACTGAAACAGTTAATCAGTCCGCACAGGGAACTATTGTTATTGAAAACAAGCAGGATGTACCTCAGCAGCTCATCAAGAACACTCGTTTTGAGTCTTCTGACGGTTTAATCTTCCGCATTCGTGACTCAGTAACGGTTCCTGCTACGAAGAATGGTGCTACGGGTACTCTTGAGACAACCGTCTACGCAGACGCGACGGGCGAGAACTACAACATCGCTCCTTCAACATTCACTCTCCCTGGTCTTAAGGGAGGAGCAACCTTTACGCTCGTAACGGCTCGTTCCGCAGAAGCTATGAAGGGCGGATTCTCAGGTCCTCGTCCGAGCGTGAGTACGGCTACTCGTGAGAATAAGGCTGAAAGTCTCCGAACCGAGCTCACGCCTGACATTGATGAAGCACTTCGCACTGCAGTGCCCGAAGGTTACGTACTTGTTCCTGGAGCAAGCCGTGTAACCTTCGAGGCGCAGCCTGATGCGGCTGGCAGTGGTGGCAACGTAACCATCTCTGAGAAGGCGAGCGCCACAGCAGTGGTCTTCCCCTCAACAGCTCTTGCAAAGGCTATCGCATACCAGGTGGTTGGTTCATACAATGGACAAACCGTTACGGTTGAGAAGGAAAGTGGCCTAACCCTTGCACCAATTGGCGACCTGCCTGTCCCTGGAACCACTGAATTTGCGTTCGGACTCTCTGGAAACGCAACGATTCTTTGGCAAGTAGACCCTTCTAAGATCTCTGCAGCAGTCGCTGGAAAGAGCCGTGATTCAGCAGAGACGGTCCTCTCAGGCTTCCCAGAAGTAGAGCGTGCGTCACTTGTTCTTCGTCCTTTCTGGAGCACTTCATTCCCGTCAGACCCGACTAAGATAAAGGTAACGGTCGAGAATGGCCAGGAACCGAAGTAAAATAGGGATAACGTGGTTGACGCTCTATTCTATCCTTGGTAGGATAACAAGGCTTCATGGAGGTAAGTAAAGAAGGCGCTGCGACCGGCTCCGTTGAGGAGGTGCTTCCTAATTCCCTATTTAGGGTTAGGATGCCGACGGGAGAGCTCCTTCTTGCATACCTTGCAGGAAAGATGCGATTGCACCGAATACGCGTATTGGTGGGTGACCAGGTAGAACTGGTTATCGACCCGTATGGCGGTCGGGCACGCATCGTGAGGCGACTAAGCTAAAAATTACACGATGAAGGTACGCGCATCCATTAAAGTTCAGCAGCCAGGCGACATTATTGTTCGTCGTCGCGGTCGTCTGTACCGTATCAATAAGCGTAACCCACGCCGCAAGGCACGTCAGGGCTAGTCGTTTCTCTTTATTCTTACATTCTTCTAACACTCAGTATTCATGCGTATCGCCGGTGTGACCCTCCCAGACGACAAGCAGCTCGCATACGCGCTGCCTCTTATCTTTGGTATTGGTCCAAAGCGTGCACTTGATATCCTTAAGGAAGCAAACGTTGCTCCTAACAAGAAGGGTAGCGAGATCTCTCCTGAGGAAGAGCAGACTATCCGCACACTCGCTGAGGCATACACTATCGAAGGTGAGCTTCGTCGCGAGGAGAGCCAGAACATAAAGCGCCTTAAGGATATCCGTTCAGCACGTGGTATCCGTCATGAGCGCCGTCTTCCTGTTCGTGCACAGCGCACAAAGACAAACTCCCGCACTGTACGCGGAAACACTCGTAAGACGATGGGTAGCGGTCGCCGCACTCTCGAGAAGACATAATTCGAGGCGTCATACACTTTTAATTCACTATGGGAAAGAAACGAATCATCAAGAAGTCAGGCAAGGGTATGGACCAGGGCCGCAAGGACCGTGCAATGTCCAAAGCCGTCAAAAAGCGTCTCGAGCGTGGTGTCCTTCACGTTGAGGCAACCTTCAACAACACGAAGGCTGTTCTTACGGACGAGAAGGGCAATGCAATCATCTCTAGCTCAGCAGGCGCACTCGGCTTCTCTGGTGCTCGTAAGTCAACGCCGTACGCGGCTGCTAAGGTTGGTGAGCTTCTTGGCGACAAGGCACTTCTTATCGGCCTTAAGGAAGCATCGGTTGTTATCCGCGGCATTGGCGCAGGACGCGAGTCTGCACTTCGCGCCTTCGCTGGAAAGGGTATCGCTATCCGCGCTATCAAGGATGCGACTCCTGTTCCTCATAACGGCCCCCGTGCCAAGAAGGCTCGTCGCGTATAGTCTTTCCTATCCTCTTTATCTATGAAAATCGGACCTAAGTACAAGATCGCAAAGCGCCTCGGAGCATCTGTCTTCGAGAAGACGCAGACCCAGAAGTTTGCTATCGCTGAAGAGCGTGCCGCTCGTAACAAGAAGGGTCGTCGTAACAACCAGACTGAGTTCGGCAAGCAGCTTCTTGAGAAGCAGAAGGTACGTATGACCTACGGACTCTCAGAGCGCCAGTTCTCAAACTACGTTGCAACCTCAACCTCAACCCACGGAGCTCCTCCTGCACAAACTCTCCACCGCCTCCTCGAGATGCGTCTCGACAACATTGTCTATCGCCTCGGACTAACCCCGACGCGACGTGCTGCTCGCCAGATGGTATCTCATGGTCATATCACCATTAATGGTGTGAAGACGACGATCCCATCACGCGCTATGCGCATTGGTGAGACAATTGCGGTACGTGAGGGCTCAAAGAGTGCAGTGCTCTTTGAGAACTTCGCGGAAAAGTTTAACGAGCGCCCGACTCTTTCTTCATGGCTTACCTGGGATGCAAAAAGCATGTCAGGTGGTATGCAGGAGATTCCGACCGAGGAAGCTGCGGCACCCGCAGGAGACTTGGTCGCTGTGCTCTCGTTCTACAGCCGTTAGTTCGCTTTATACGTTCAGCATTACTGTTGGTTTAAACTGATTGAGTTATGGAATACCACATCACGCTCCCCTCTAAGCCTCGTGTCGTCTCTGAAGAAGGCGTTCAAGGTGTTTACGAGATAGATTCACTCTATCCAGGCTACGGCCATACCCTCGGCAACTCACTACGCCGTATTATTCACGCATCACTTCCTGGTGCTGCGGTTACCTCCGTTAAGATCGAAGGCGTCTCACACGAGTTCGCTACGATGGAAGGAGTTCGCGAATCAGTTATGGAGGTTCTCCTTAACCTAAAGCGCGTACACTTCTCACTACACGGAGATGAGGCTCAGACCATCTCACTCTCTGTAAAGGGTCCTAAGCAGGTCACAGCGGCTGATTTCAAGCTTCCTAGCCAGGTTGAGATTGCGAACCTTGATATGCACATTGCTGACATCTCAGGAAAGGTTTCTTTTGAACTAGAGGCTACCATCGAGCGCGGTCTTGGATACGTTGCTCGCGAAGTCCTTACGAAGGAGAAGGTTGATATCGGCACTATTGCGCTTGATGCAACATTCACTCCAATTCGCCGCGTTAACTACGAAGTAGAGAACATGCGCGTGGGAGATCGTACAGACTTCAACCGCCTCCGCATCCTTATCGAGACCAACGGTACTATCACGCCTCGTGAGGCACTCGAGCGCTCTATCGAGACCATGATCTCACAGCTCTCAGCGGTTATTGGTTTCCAGGATGAGTCAGGTTCTGAGAATGCAGACATGTCATCAAAGGATTCATCTGAGAAGTCTTCTGGAAAGGATGCTTCTAAGATGAAGATCGAAGAGCTGGAGCTCGGCGGTCGCATCGAAGCCGCTCTTTCTGAGGCTGGCATCAAGTCTGTAGGAGGACTTACTAAGAAGACAGCAAGCGCACTCAAGGATCTTGATGGTGTTGGCGACAAGGCTGTTACTGAGATTGTCGAGGCTCTCGACAAGCTTGGTCTCGAGCTTAAGGGCGAATAATAGTAGAGATTTGGACTCCGGTCGGAAATCGTGTTAAAACAAGCATATGCGCCATCACCACAAAGGAAGGACCTTCGGACGTCCACATGATCAGCGAACCGCACTGATGCGTTCGTTGATGCGATCACTCATCATCCATGAGCGTATTTCGACGACCGAAGCTAAGGCTAAGGAGCTCCGTCCGATCATTGAGAAGCTCGTCTCGCACGCTCGCGTTGATTCCGTTGCGAATCGCCGTCTTGTTGCTGCGCGTCTTGGAAACGATGACGAGTCTACTGCGAAGCTTTTTAGCTCGATCGCTCCTCGCTACACCGAGCGTCCTGGTGGCTACACTCGTATTGTAAAGCGTGCTGCAACCGCGACAGACGGTCGCAAGCAGGCGTATATCGCATTCGTATAACATGACTACTACTAAGACTCAGAAAGGAGAGCGCACGCTCTACACCATCGACGCCGCGGGAGGATCCCTCGGACGTGTTTCAAGCGAAGCTGCTTCTATCCTTCTTGGAAAGAAGTCTGCTCAGTACATGCAGAACGAAGTTATGCCTATCGAGGTTGAGATCGTGAATGCAAAGCAGCTCGTGATGACTGAGAAGCGCATCAAGGGCAAGGAGTACACTCGCTACACTGGATACCCAGGTGGTCTCCGCATTACATCAATGGCGAACCTTCTTATGAAGAAGGGAGTCGGCGAAGCTCTTCGCAAGGCTGTTGATGGCATGATTCCTCGCAACAAGCTCCGCAAGGAACGCATGAAGCGCCTTACTATCACTGATTAATACTCGTATGCCCGAAAACCCCCAAGCCTATGTCACTGCCGTTGGACGTCGCAAGACGGCCTCAGCGCGCGTGAAGCTCACTCCTGCGAAGGAGGGATCGGTTACCGTGAACGGCCAGACCGCACGCGAGTACTTCAAGACCGCGGAACGCGAGTCCATCACTGGTGATGTATTCCGTGCAGGCGAGTGGAAGCAGGAGTATGAGGTTAAGGCTATGGTTAAGGGCGGAGGTGTCTCTGCTCAGGCTGTTGCTGTCCGTCATGCAATTGCTCGCGCCCTTACGATCATGGAGGAAGGAAGCCGTCCTGCTCTTAAGGCCGCTGGATTCCTTAAGCGTGATCCTCGTGCAGTTGAGCGCAAGAAGCCAGGTCTTCGCAAGGCCCGCAAGAGCCCACAGTGGTCGAAGCGTTAATCGTTTTGTACCGACAAATCCCCGCTCAAAGCGGGGATTTGTTTTTGTGTTGATAACGTCTTGTGCTTCATGAAGAGGGGTATACTCTGCATTGATCGAGGGCACTGTGCTCTCGATGCAACCGGTCACTAAGGAGATTCCTATGACCAGACTGAACCTTCCGCCCGGAACCGTCGGCCACATCGCGCTTGCTTCGGCCGTCATGCAGCGCACCCTGGCCCAGACCGTCGCCGTCGGCATCGAGCCGGCCTGACATCATCGCAACGGGCACGTGAATGTGCTCACTGACCCCAAGCCCCGACCTCCTTCACTGGACGTCGGGGCTGACTTCTTTTCTTCATGAACACACCACGCTATGCGTGATACCTTAAAGAAAACTAATGCAAACCCTATGAAAGGATTCATATCCGATATCGAGAAGGAGACAGTAGACAACAGCAATTTCCGTAAGGTGCTCTACACCGCGTCTTATATGCAGCTCGTGGTGATGAGTATTCCCGCAGGCGAGGATATTGGAGAAGAAGTGCATGGCCAGGATCAGTTTATCCGCATTGAGGCAGGAGAAGGGACGTCAGTGCTCGATGGTATCGAGCACGAGCTTAAAGACGATATTGCTCTCGTAATTCCTGCTGGCACGAAGCACAACATCATCAATACGGGTACAGAGCCCCTTAAGCTCTATAGCATCTACGCTGCCCCGCATCATAAGGATGATGTGGTGCATGCAACCAAGGCAGATGCTGAGAAGGACGAAGAGGAATTCCTTGGAGATACGACCGAATAAGGTAGATGTGGGTACCCTAAGGCGTCGCGGACTACAGGGTCTATACTTATACCTATGAAATACGTCCTTACCGCTCTCTCCTTGTTTGTTCTTATAACTCCTGCCATAACAAACGCACAGGACACTGTATGTACTGCTCAGTACCAGCCCGTCTGCGGTACTGAGAATGGTACCTATAAGACGTACAGTAACGGATGCGTACTTGCCTCAGAAGGAGCGGTATACGAACACGAAGGAGAATGTACTGCTGCTGAGCTCGCAGGGAGACAGGAAGGAACGTATACCCCGCCTGCGCACTGTATCGCGTGGAGTGATGGCTGCAACAGCTGCTCGAGAGGTTCTAATGGGAATGCCATGTGTACGCTCATGGCGTGTATGGGAGAGCCGCGTGCAGGATATTGCAAAGCCTATGCGGATACAGAGGTTGAGGCTCCTTCGGTCTCAGTTGGAACGTCGGTGAGCGGTTCCGTACAACAGACCGCTCCTTCGAGCGCGACAGAAGCGACCACAACCGCCTCTACCACTGTTGACGTTACGCAAGGATTCTTTGCGCGCCTTTGGGTTTCTATCTCGACATGGTTCGGGAATCTCTTCTAGCATTCCCTTTTGACGGGCCTGTCTCTTTCAGGCATAGTCTTTGTATATGGATGAGAACGATGATGTAGTACTTGAGCGCGATGGCGCAGAGGAAGACGGTATGAGCGAGGTTGAGCTCGAGGAGCGCGAATCGCGTACCGATACCAAGATTGCGAAGATGCGCAAAGATCTTGATGCCGCTAAACAAGAAAGCAAAGAACATCTTGATGGGTGGCAGCGTGCGAAGGCAGATTATGTAAACGCCCTCAAGCGCTTCGAAGAGGAGCGCACGGATGCTGTTAAGCTCGGCACGGTTAAAGCATCTCGCGCGTTCATCACCGCCATGGACTCTCTCGCCCGTGCAGAGACTGCAGGAGAGATCCCTGCATCCTTTCAAGCAATCGCGAAGCAGCTCCATGACGCCGCGAACAGTCTCGGGCTCGTGCAGTTCGGCATCGTCGGAGACGTATTCGACCCCATGCTCCATGAGGCGCTCGGACAGGATACGGTTTCAGAGAAGGAGAAGGACGATACCGTAACGGCAGTACTTGAAGCCGGGTGGAAGGCAGGAGATATGGTAGTGCGTCCTGCCAAAGTACGCGTCGGCAGCTTCGAGGGGTAGGGCTTGAACCTCGGCGCAGGAAGCGTAAAATGAAGGTACTTGTGCGAAGGGGAATTTCATAGCGTGCGACTTGAAAGCGTTACTAACTAGCCAATTTTCACTATGGGAAAGATTCTCGGCATCGACCTCGGTACTACTAACTCCGCCATGGCTATCATGGAGGGAGGAGAGCCACGTGTTCTTGAAAACGCGGAGGGTACTCGTACCACTCCTTCAGTTGTCGCCATCGCAAAGAACGGAGAGCGCCTCGTAGGCACGCTCGCTAAGCGTCAGGCAGTTACGAACCCAAAGAACACGATCTACGGCATCAAGCGGTTCATGGGCCATGCGTTCACCGATGACGTCGTATCGAAGGACAAGGACGTCGTTCCCTACGAGATCAAATCAGGACCTAACGGTGGCGTTGAGGTATTCCTGGGCGACAAGAACTACCGTCCGGAGGAGGTGTCCGCAATGATCCTTTCAAAGATGAAAGCGGACGCAGAGAAAAAGCTTGGTGAGACGATCACCCAGGCGGTTATCACCGTGCCTGCATACTTCGATGACGCGCAGCGCGCAGCGACCAAGGCAGCTGGACAGGTTGCAGGTCTCGAGGTGCTTCGTATCATCAATGAGCCAACCGCTGCAGCACTCGCATACGGTTTTAACAAGAAGAAAGAAGAGAAGATTGTTGTATACGACTTCGGAGGAGGTACGTTCGACGTATCCGTTCTTGAAGTAGGCGACGATGTTATCGAAGTGAAGTCAACGGATGGTGACAGCCACATGGGTGGTCGTGATATCGACCAGAAGATCGTGCGTTATCTCGCGGACGAGTTCAAGAAGGAAAGTGGTATTGATGTAACGAAGGATCCTCTCGCACTTCAGCGACTTGACGAGGGAGCTGAGAAAGCGAAACACGAGCTCTCAACTTCTAGTGAGACAGAGGTAAACATTCCATTCATTACGGTTGGTTCTGACGGAAACCCGCAGCACCTTCTCGTGAAGCTTACGCGCGCTAATCTCGAGTCTCTTTCAGATGAGTACATAACTCGCTCGATTGATATCACGAAGCGAGCTCTTGAAGCATCAGGTATCAAGGCCGGTGACGTGAACGAGGTTATTCTCGTGGGCGGTCAGACCCGCATGCCAAAGATCCAGGAAGAAGTCGAGAAGCTCTTCGGAAAGAAGCCGCATCGCGATGTGAATCCAGACGAGGTGGTCGCGATCGGTGCTGCTATCCAGGCCGGTATTCTTCAGGGAGATGTGAAGGACATCCTTCTCGTCGATGTCATCCCGCTCTCACTCTCTATTGAGACTATGGGAGGTGTTGCGACGAAGCTCATCGAGCGCAACACAGCGGTTCCGACCTCCCGTAGCCAGACGTTCTCAACGGCTGCAGATAATCAGACCGGTGTAGAGATCCATGTCACTCAAGGAGAGCGTGCCATGGCCGCAGACAACAAGTCTCTGGGTCGCTTCATGCTTGAAGGCATCCCACCAGCTCCTCGCGGCCTTCCGCAGGTTGAAGTGTCCTTTGATCTTGATACGAACGGTATCCTTACCGTTAAGGCAGTTGAGAAGACAACTGGAAAGGAGCAGTCTATCCGCATCGAAGGCTCTACAGGGCTTTCCGAAGCTGACATCGAGAAGATGAAAGCTGATGCCGAGGCGCATGCCGGAGAGGATGCGAAAAGAAAGGAGCTTGTTGAGGCGAAGAACCTTGCTGAGCAGATGATCTACACTGCAGAGAAGGCAGTGAAGGACGCGGGAGAGAAGGCACCGGCTGATGTCATTACCGAGGTTAACGAGAAGGTAGCGGCTCTTCGCACGGCTCGTGACGGAGACGACATGGAGACGATCAAGACTGCTTCAGAAGCGCTCTCAACCTCACTCTCAAAGATCGGCGAGGCTATGATGAAAGAGCAGCCGCAAGAAGAAGCAGCTGCAGGTACTGACACTCCTCCCGAAGCGGCTACGGAAGCCGAGTTCACCGAGGAAGAGAAGCCAAAGGAGTAAGCAGATAAGTCGCTATAGTTTATGGCCGCACTCGTTGCGGCCATTGACTTTTATGTAGTTATGGTATATTATTAGCCTCACGTCAATTGAGCCTTCGGGCATAGCAATTCGGAGATCTTTTCATGCGTTGGTACATCGCTTTTATCGTCATCGTTCTGATGGGGATGGCGTCTGCTGCTCACGCACAGGCTCCGACAAACCCCTATCGTCCCAGTCCGATACCTCGGTATCCGGTCTGCAATACCACGTTCTCGAACGTACTCACCTGCACCGCTAATCCCAATGGTCCCCAAGACCGTTCGGTTTGCGGCAACAGCTGTCCTGAAGACAGGCCGAACGTCTATCGCGATCAGTTCCGAGGCGCACTTAACCGCGTCTGTGGAGATCCCGAAGGGCAGGGCTGCATCGGCGCGTTCTTCGAGCGCACCAATGAACCGATGGGCATGCGGTGCATCTACCGCATCGTCGACGAAGACGAAGACTACGCGCCTTCCGAGCGGGACTATGTCGTCCGGGTTTCCCAGCTTCAGTACCAGACCGGTATTGATATGGTGAAGCGCGACAACGGCTCGCACGCTCGGTACGGCAGGCGGTACGGTCGCCAGGTCAGGGACTACGAGCGCTTCAATGCGCCACCCCCTCCTGGATACTATTCCGGCGCCTATCGCTCTCCCTGCAGACATTAGGGAGGGTGTGCATTCTAGGGCGACTGCAACATCACGTTGCGGTCGCCCTTTCTCTTTTTGCCTCTCTAAACGAGGAAGCGTATAGTATCTCTATGGCGAAGAACTATTACGACATACTAGGCGTTGAGAAGAAGGCGACCCAAGACGAGGTGAAGAAGGCCTTCCGAAAGCTCGCACAGAAGCACCACCCTGACAAAGGCGGGGACGAGGCTAAGTTCAAAGAGATAACAGAGGCGTACAGCACGCTCTCTGATGAGAAGAAGCGTCGTGAGTATGACTCATACGGACAAACCTTTAATGGAGGAGGTCCTGGTGCTGGAGGGTTCGGTGGTTTTGACCCGTCTCAGTTCTCAGGATTTGGGAATGGCGGTGTTGAGTTCGATCTTAACGATCTCTTCGAAGGATTTGGGGATATCTTTGGCGGAAACCGTGGACGCTCTCAAGTTAAGCGCGGCCGTGATATATCGATTGATATTGAGGTTACCTTTAAGGAATCTATTCTTGGCGGGAACCGTTCTGTACTTATAACCAAGGTAGGCAAGTGTGAGACCTGTGAGGGTTCTGGTGCAAAGCCCGGGACTGAGATGGATACCTGTAAGACATGTAATGGAGCAGGGAAACTTCACGAGACACGCAACTCGCCCCTTGGAGCGTTTACGAGCGTGCGCACCTGCGCAACGTGCGAGGGCTCTGGAAAAATTCCTAAGGAGAAGTGCACGACCTGTTCTGGCCACGGGGTTATGCGCAAAGAAGAAGAAATCAAGATCCAGATTCCGAAGGGCATCGATGGCGGGGAGATGATGCGTATGCCAGGAAAGGGTGAGGCCGTTAAGAATGGTACCTCTGGAGACCTCTACGTGAAGGTGCACGTGAAGCCGCATCCCGTATTCAAGAAGGAAGGTATGAATCTAGTGATGAGTATGCCTATGAAGCTTACCGATGCACTCCTCGGCACTACCGCCACCATCACAACGATTGATGGCAAAAAGCTTGAGGTTAAGATCCCTGCTATGGACTCAGCAGAGCAGACTCTTCGTCTTAAAAATAAAGGAGTTTCGATTGATGGAAATGAAGGAGATCTTCTCATTCGTCTTACCGCAACACTTCCAAAGAAGATCTCGAGCAAAGCAAAGAAAGCTATTGAGGAGTTGAGGAGCGAAGGACTCTAGAGATACAGAGATGCACAAACACACCGCAAGCGCGGTGTGTTTGTCTGATATGCTAGTTCTATGGATTTCCTTAACTCATTTGCAACAGGAGGGCTCTCAGACATCACCGGATTCATCGGGAATTTCCTTGTGCTCCTTGTTATAGCGGCACTCCTATTCTTCTTTGCGCTTCGAGCTGGGAGAGCACTTCTTATTTCCCTGATACTTTCGCTCTATGTGGGTTTCGCGCTCTTTACGGTCTTTCCGTACAAGGAAATGCTTATCGTTGGAGACACCCCTTTAATTCGTGCTGTGTGTGGGATTGCACTCTTTGCAGTGTTTACGTTCTTTCCCTATATCCTTCTTCGTCGAGTCTCTTCGTCAGGATCAATGGGTATTCATCCTATAACTCTATCTATCCTCGCTCTTGTAACCGGAGGGTTCGTTCTTGCACTTGGGTATCATGTACTTAATATTGCAGCGGTTATTCCCCTTACCCCATCGCTTGATGCGCTCTTCGCCCCCGACAAGTATTTCTTCTGGTGGTTCCTGGCTCCTCTAGTGGGAACGTATCTTACTGCTCGATAATTACGCCACAAGCCAAAGTGAAGGCTTCATGGTATAATATTGAGCTCTATGGCTGCACCAATAGAAAAGAAGAAGCCGGTGCGCTCAATGCCGGTTATACGTGACTATTTTAAAGCAGGGACCAAATATCCGTGGATCTTTGCGTTAGTCTTTGTTGGTAGTCTTATCATTGAAATAGCAGGTGTTATATCACCTCTGTTCATCAAGCAGTTTATTGATCGCATTTCAACAGGCGATTCGTCTGATGCAGCACTCTCAGGGCTTTTTCTCGTACTCGCATCGTATGCAGGCGTTGTGTTCTGTGGATGGATCGGGAGACGCATTCAGATGCTTTCCGTCATGAATCTTGAGGCTCGTGTGATGGTTGATCTCTATAACAAAGCCTTTGCTCATCTCATTGGACACTCGCATGACTTCTTTACGAAGAACTTTGCAGGATCACTTCAACGACGGGTTAGTCGTTATGCGCAGTCATTTGAATCAGTACTCGATATATTTACTTTTGGGTTCTTCTCCACGGGTGTGTTCGCTATTGGCGTCATTATCGTCCTTATTCAACGCAACCTCTATCTAGGATTAGGGCTTCTCATATGGACGCTCGTATTTATCTGGATTCAGACCATCATGACGAAGTGGCGCCAGCCGCTGCGTGTAGCACGCTCTGCTGAAGAAAGCGCGGTGACTGGAGTCCTTTCGGATTCGGTAAGCAATCAATCTACAGTGAGCCTTTTTGCAGCCGATGTGCACGAGCGAGGCATCCTAAGTGATTCTTTAGGGAAATGGTATCGCGCAACCATGCGTTCATGGAATGCAGATGCATGGATCATGGCTATACAGGGTCTTCTTGCGATTGCTATTGAGATAGCGATTCTTGCAGGTGCCGTTATTCTTTGGCGCCAAGGCCTCCTGACGGTTGGAGACTTTGTGCTTATACAGGTCTATATATTGGCTCTTATTGATCGTGTGTGGGGTATTGGTAACAGTATGCGTCGTCTCTTCAGTGCCTTTGCCGATGCGAACGAGATGATCGAGATATTTGATACTCCCCACGCAGTGCAAGATGCAGCGGAAGCGAAGCCACTTGTTGTACAGAAAGGGGAGATACGTATCGAGAACGTTTCCTTTGGTTTTAGCGAAGAGCGCGTCATTCTTAGCGACTTCAATCTTACGATTACAGCCGGAGAGAAAGTGGCGCTCGTAGGTCCTTCAGGTGCCGGGAAATCTACCGTTACGAAGCTTCTACTCCGAATGTATGACGTGACGAGTGGCTTCGTTCGTGTAGACGGGCAAAATATCGCTGACGTTACGCAAGAAAGCTTACGATCTCATATCTCATTTGTTCCTCAGGAGCCAATACTTTTCCACCGATCCCTTAGAGACAATATTCGATATGGTCGCCCGGACGCCACTGACGAAGAGGTTATTGATGCAGCAAAGAAGGCACACTGTCATGAGTTTATCTCAGGTCTTACGGAAGGATACGAGACGCATGTGGGTGAGCGCGGCGTAAAGCTATCAGGAGGCGAGCGTCAGCGTGTTGCCATTGCTCGCGCGATTCTTAAGAACGCACCCATTCTTATTCTTGACGAGGCTACATCAGCACTTGATTCAGAATCTGAAGCTCTCATTCAAGATGCCCTTCGTATCCTTATGGAAGGCAAGACAGTTATTGTTATCGCACACCGTCTTTCAACGATTATGACCATGGATCGCATTATTGTTATTGAAGCCGGTAAGATTGCTGCAGAAGGTACTCACGACGAGCTCGTTACGCATAAGGGCGGTCTGTATCAGAAGCTCTGGAGTATTCAGGCGGGGGGATTCCTTGATGACAGTAAAGAGAAGCTTTCCTAGAGAAAGGCGTGATACGATACTTCTAACATGTCGGCACTTGATGAGATTCGCGCAGAACGGTTACGAAAACTGAAACTTCTTGAAGAGAAGGGTATTACACCGTATCCAAACCGTGTTCGTAGGACTCATGAGATCGGACAGGTGCTTGGGGGATTCAATGTATTAGAAACAGAGGCCGGAAGTTTAGTTATTGCCGGACGTATCCGTGCAGTGCGAACTCATGGAGGATCTTCATTCATTGATATAGAAGACGGCACTGGTCGAATGCAGCTTTTCATTAAGAAAGATGAGGTAGGTGCAGAAGCATTCGAACTTCTTGTAGATACTATTGATACTGGCGACTTTATTGAAGCAGCAGGGACCCCCATGCGTACCAAGAGTGGTCAGGAAAGTCTTCTTGTGTCTGAATGGCGCATGCTTGCAAAAACACTTCGTCCTATTCCTGACGAGTGGTACGGGCTTTCTGATGAAGATGAACGATTCCGCAGACGATACCTGGATATGCTTCTTAACAAGGAAGTACTTGAGAATGCGCGCAAGCGCTCTATCTTCTGGAACTCGTTTCGAAGCTACTTGCTTGCGAGAGAGTTTGTTGAGGTTGAAACACCTGTACTTGAGAACACTACAGGAGGCGCTGATGCGCGTCCCTTTATAACGCATCACAACGCACTCGATATTGATGTGTTCCTTCGTATTAGCGCAGGAGAGTTGTGGCAGAAGCAGCTTCTCGTAGGAGGTCTTCCGAAGACCTTTGAAATAGGACGCATCTTTAGGAACGAAGGTATGTCGCGCGAGCACCTCCAAGACTATACGCAGCTTGAGTTCTATCAGGCATATTCAGATTACGAAGAGGGCATGCGCATGGTTACGGATATGTATCGCACCGTGGCACAAGAAACGTTTGGAACTCTTGAGTTTACAATTGGAGAGCATCAGGTGAACTTAGGTGATGAGTGGGTTACGTATGATTTCTGCGAGGTACTCAAGAAGGAATACGGTCTTGATCCATTAACCGCAACTCTTGAAGAAGTTCAGAAGGCACTTAAGGATGCGGGAATTGAGAAGGACACGGATGCTATGAACATCGAGCGAGGTGTTGATCTTCTTTGGAAGCGCATCAGGAAGACGATCTCAGGCCCTGGATTCCTTATCGGCGTACCGGTATATCTTGAGCCTCTCGCAAAGAAGAGCGAGAAGAACGACAAGGTCGTTGAGCGATTCCAAATTATTCTTGCAGGTAGCGAGATGGGTAAGGGCTTCTCAGAGCTTAACAATCCAATTGATCAGAAGGAGCGCTTTATGAAGCAACAGGCACTCCGCGATTCAGGAGATGACGAGGCACAGATGGCTGACATGGATTTCGTTGAAGCACTTGAATATGGAATGCCGCCAGCATTCGGGTTTGGACTTTCTGAACGACTTTTCAGCTTCCTTATGAACAAGGATGTGCGTGAAGCACAGCTGTTCCCGTTGATGAGGCCGAAGGAATAGAGAGATGTACTTGACAAAAGGTCATAAATAATATATAACATATAAGAAATGATCATTGGAGAAATTACAGTGCCGAACATTAACATTCTGGTAATTCCACACGCTTCGCAGCGATACAACACCGTTGGCGACTATTGGATCGATGGAGGAGTGACGCAAATCAGGATCTCTGATCTCGGCAATCCTGACTACGAAAGTCTGATCCTGATGCATGAGCTCACAGAGCTCATGCTCTGCAGGAAAGCAGGGATCACCATCGAGATGATCGATGAATTCGACTTCGCGTTCGCGAAGAGGCGTGCCACTGAGGATGCGTCCGAACCGGGCAATGACCCCAACGCTCCTTACTACCAGGAGCACCAATTCGCAACGAAGGTGGAAAAGGAGATGGCTGAAAAGCTCGGCGTCGACTGGGAAACCTACGAAGCGCGTATTGCGGAAGTCATGGCTACCTACGCGTAAAACCAAGAATTTTCACCCGCCCCTTCACTGAAGATTGGGGCGGTTTTGTATAATAGTTACTACGACTTCAAAAGTATCGCTCTATGTTCACAAGCGAACCTGGAGGGCAGTTTTATTGCTGTTGATCGTTTCTAGGGTTTATACTAAAGAACATGGAAAAAGTAATAACACTCACAAAGGGTGTTGGGGTTGGAGACACAAAGATTGCTGCGTTTGATGCAGCTCTCTTTGAGGCGGGGATAGCTAATTACAATCTTATTCGTCTATCTTCAATCATTCCCCCAGGGTCTCGCATTGAGATAGGCAAGTACGTAACGCCACCCGACGAATTTGGACATAAGCTCTATATCGTCTACGCATCTGAAATACAAAACGAAGCCGGGAAAGAAGCATGGGCAGGTGTGGGGTGGACGATTGCACAAGACGGATCTAAAAAAGGGCTTTTTACTGAACACGAAGGACATAGCGAACAAGAGGTGACCAATCTCATAACCGAAACGTTAGAAGGTATGGTTACCTATCGCCCAGAGGAGTATGGGGAGGTACAAAACGAAGTTATAGGTATTACTTGTACCGGAAGACCCGTTTGCGCACTGGTTGCCGCGGTGTATCGTGCAGAGGGATGGGATTAAACTCTTCTCAAACACATCATGCTTCCTTCTTTTCCTACGTTTAAGAAACTAGAACTTAGTGATAAGGAAGAAATTGATACCCACACCGGGCAATTTCCTCCTTACTCAGATTTTGAGTTTGCAAGTCTGTGGTCGTGGGATGTTAAGGAGGAGATGGGAGTATCCGTGCTCTATGACAACTTAGTCGTAAAATTCACTGACTATACTACCGGCGAACCCTTTCTAACCTTCTTAGGAACGAAGAGTGTCAACGAGACAGCGACGGAACTATTGGCGTATTCGTTGGTAACCTATGGCCAGGATACTCTTAATTTAATACCAGAAGTCTCGTCTGTAGCACTTGATCCTAATGTATTCCATGTAGAAGAATCAAGAGACCACTTCGACTACATATGCGATGTGGAGCGCCATCTTGAATATCAGGGCAATGAACTTAAGTCGCATCGAAAGCTACTGCGCCAATTTTCAGAGGCGTACCCCGACTTTGAGTCAGTCTCACTTGATCTGACGTCACAGGTCGTGCAGGGCGCCGTGGCTGATTTGTTCCGATCGTGGAATGAAAGCAAAGGATTTATTATGACCAGCGAAGCATTCGCTTATGAGCGCATGCTTAGTGGGGCAAGCTCGCTTTCTCTCTCTGCAGTTGGAATACGCTTTGACGGAAAGATTATTGCATTCCACGTCGTTAGCTTGCCGCCAGGAACGTGCGCAAATGCACTTTTCAGCAAAGCAGACGCAGCTTATCGAGGCATTTATCCAACGCTCGACCATGTTGTTGCACGAGACTTACTTAAGCATGACTATACCCACATGAACATCCAGCAAGATTTGGGTATCGAAAACCTTAGGAAAGCTAAACAGGCTCTTCATCCAGTGTATTTACTTAAGAAGTTCGACGTGCGGTTGCGCACGAAGACATAGCAGGTTGCTATATACTTACATAATATGACTTGGTTTTTTATCTCACTCATCGGTCCCTTTCTTTACGCGATTACGAATTATATCGATAAGGTGCTCCTTGAGAAGTATTTCAAAGAAGGGGGAGTAGGTACGCTGCTTATATTTTCCGCTCTACTCTCTGCACTGGCTCTTCCTATTTTATTCTGGTTCGATCCAACCCCATTTGATGTAGGTCTAATAAACATATTGGTCCTAGCCTGTGTAGGTATTTTGAACGTCCTCGTCCTGTTCTTCTACCTGAAGGCGCTCGAGGATGAGGAGGTATCCATTACCGTTGTCTTTTATCAGCTCGTTCCGGTATTTGCGTACGGTTTGGGCTATCTCATACTCGGAGAGACACTAACGACCCTGCAGCTTATCGCTATGGGTGTCATCATCTTCGGTACATCCATCGTATCCTTCGAGATTGATACCGAGAATCGCTTTCGCCTCAGAAGGAAGACAATCTTCTACATGCTTGCCGCTTCATTTTGCTGGGCGCTGGGCTCTGTTGTATTTAAGGCAGTTGCGCTTGAAGAACAGGTAGTGAGATCGCTTTTCTGGGAACACCTCATGCTGACCTTTATAGGAATTGGCCTCTTTGTGTTCGTTCGCTCCTACCGAACCCATTTTATGATTGCTATACGAGGGAACTCACGGGCAATTCTCTCACTTAACGTTCTTAATGAGAGCCTCTTTATGTTAGGTAACGTAGTGTTCTCATTTGCGTACCTACTTGCTCCTATAGCACTTGTGCTTCTTGCGGAGTCATATCAACCGCTTTTTGCCTTAGCCATTGGTATATTCCTTACTATTTTCTTCCCGCTTGTTATTGCAGAGAAGATACACGTTAAGCACCTATGGCAGAAAGGTCTCGCTATCGCGATAACAGGCCTTGGCACGTACCTCTTGCTCGTATCGTAGGACTTATCTACATCCTCAAATAGAAGTGCACGATCGTTTGCTATAGTGTGAGGGACACGGGCTGTATTTGGGATTAGGAATCCCGTTAGCACACCATGCAATTTAAAAAGCATCTACTCCTTTTTATTATAGTTCCGCTCTGTGCAATTGCGGTCACTCTTTCCTTTTACCGATTTATCGTCGCTGGTGACTACATTGTCGAGTATGAGGGGGAGTGCGATCCGATAACGGAATCATGCTTCATGATGTGTGCGGATGAGGACTGTCTGGAAACGTATTACTACACCCAGATACAGAAGAGAGCCGCAGACGTATATGCAGAGTGTGGGCCAGACGTTACCGATTGTGCTGATGCACAGCTTTGTCTACCATCTGATACTGATTGCTCTGTAACGTATTGTTCGCCCGATTCAGCACTGCCCGATCAAGCATGCGAAACCTTGGATGCACAGGATGCTGGAGAGTTTGGTATCGGTATAGAAGAAGAGATTGTAGACATTGAACAAGAGGCTTCTGTAGAGACCGAGCTTGAAGAAACCACCCTATGATTTGCCACCTTTTCGAAACCCCGTTGTATTTCTTTTATGTTCCCGACTTGCCGGTTCTTTTGTACTACAGCCATGTACCTGCGATTGTTATCGCCATCATTATGGGCTTTTTCGTGCTCTCAAGCGACAAGAGGGCGCTCCTAAACCAGCTTCTCTTCGGTCTCTGTATTTCTTTCTCCATTTGGTCGCTCAGCACTCTTGTTCTTTGGACTAACACCCATAGCGACATCCTGCTCTTTACCTGGTCCTTCCTCGGGCCTGCTGCAGCATTCATATCGATATTAGCTATTTACTTCACATATGTATTCCTGCAGAAACGGGATGTTGGCGTAAAGTTAAAATTAATCTTTGCAGCCTTACTTGCTCCCATACTCATACTCGCTCCGACGGTACACACACTGGGCGGACTTAACCTTGTGAACTGCGATGCATTTGGTTTCGAAGGCATTATGAATACCTTCTACTACCCAGCCCTCGGGGCCTTGGCGATAGTGTGGGTGCTCGCGCTTCTCATTCATCATTACCGCAAGGCTCCCCAGGGTTCGAGAAGTCAGATCATTCTTATGGGCACCGGTATTGAGATATTCCTTTTCTCCTTCTTTACGGCAAGCTTCCTGGGTACCTATTTAACGACTGCCGGATTCCTTCCTGACTCCGAAATTGAGAGTTATGGATATTTTGGAATGATTGTATTTGTTGTGTATATGGGCATTCTTATTGTGCGATTTAAGACATTCCACGCAAACCTTATCGCTGCCCAAGCGCTTATTGTTGCTCTTATTGTTCTTATTGCTTCACAGTTTACCTTTGTTAGGACCACGACAAATATCGTGCTTATTTCAATTACTTTACTCCTCACCACAACGGCAGGTTTTGTGCTTATTCGCAGCGTTAAGCGCGAGATTAAACAAAGAGAGGAGATTGAGAAGCTTGCTAAAGATCTTGAGAAAGCTAACAAGCAGCAAATTATCCTCATCCATTTCATTACGCACCAGATTAAAGGCTTTGTTACCAAGTCACGCAATATCTTCTCAATGATTCGCGAGGGGGAGTTCGGTATTGTACCGGACACAATGAAGCCTATGGTTGAAGAAGGCTTTAAGTCAGACACGAAAGGTGTTAACACCATTCAAGAGATTCTTAACGCGGCGAATATAAAGAGCGGCAAGGTTACATATAACAAAGAGTCATTCGATCTTAAGGCACTCATCGACGAAACCGCACAAGAACTCAAAGCGAACGCCGATGCAAAAGGCTTGATACTGAAGATTGATACCGGTAGTGCTCCGCTCATGTATCCAGGAGATAAGGGCCAGCTCGTGAACGCGCTTAAGAATCTCATCGATAACTCGATTAAATACACTCCAAAGGGAGAGATCCGAATTGCTCTTTCACAAGAAGGCTCGCTTATCCGATTCTCTGTTGAAGATGATGGTGTAGGCATCACTAAAGAGGATATGACCCATCTCTTTACGGAGGGAGGCCACGGCGCAAACTCCACCAAAATTAATGTTGAATCAACTGGCTTTGGACTCTATATCGTGAAGAATATTGTCGAGGCGCACAACGGAAAGGTGTGGGCAGAATCTGAAGGAGAAGGGAAAGGTTCTCGTTTCGTTGTCGAGCTTCCTGTTTAGATAATGAAAGAGATCTACCTCGTGCGCCATGGTGAGAGCGAGGGCAATGCCGGTACTCATTATCAGAATGAGTCGACACCCTTGACTGAGCGTGGTCGTGAGCAAGCTGCGTTCATGGCAAAGCGCGCTAGCAAGCTCAATCTTGATGCGATCCTTGCTAGCACCATGCTTCGTGCGCAGCAGACCGCAACGATTATTGCGGAAGAGGTTAATTTTCCTTTTGATTCTTCAGATCTATTTGTTGAACGCAGGAGACCCTCTGAACAGATAAATCAACCAAAAGACGATCCGATGGTTATGCATGCTGAGCTGGAAATCATGAAGAGCTCTGGTGTCTCTGGTATGCGCTTCTCAGATGAGGAGAATTTTGATGATCTTAATAATAGAAGCGCTGCAGCGCTTACGTTTCTCGAGAACTATCCAGGTAAAAAGATTCTTGTTGTGACTCATGGTGTCTTCCTGCGCAACATAGCGGCACAAATAATCTTTGGTGAGAAACTTACAGGAGAGGATTGTGGCCATATTCTTGATTCCTTTATTGCGAGCAATACAGGCCTTACCGTTCTTCAGTTCGATCCTCAGGCAACAAAGCGCTGGAGGCTTCTTACGTGGAATGACCATGCTCATTTGGGGTAATATAAAAAGCCTAGCAGGTGACGGCACGCTAGTACGTGCTATATTTTTTTCATGAACCTCGCAGAAGACCTGAAAGCACGCGGCCTCCTAGAACACCTCTCGGCCCCTATTGAGACAATTCTTGAAAAGAAACGTACCGTATACCTCGGTGTTGATCCTTCTGCAGACTCGATGCATGCAGGAAACTTGCTCGTAGTACTTCTATTGAAGCGTCTATCAGATGCAGGACATAAGATCATCCTTCTCGTGGGGGGAGGTACCGGCATGATTGGGGACCCTCGTGACAGTGGAGAGCGCGTACTAGCAGATACTAAAGTTGTTGAGAAGAACAAGAAAGCGCTTAAGGCGCAAATGCAACGCATTGTGGGCGCTAACGTTACGGTCGTTGATAACGCAGACTGGCTCCTTAAGGTTAAGCTTATCGATTTCCTTCGTGATATTGGCAAGCACTTTACAGTTAATGAGCTCATTAAGCGCGATATCATCCGCCGCAGACTTGAGAACCCAGACGATAGTATTTCTTACACGGAATTCGCATACTCGCTGCTTCAAGGATATGACTACATGGTTCTTAACAAGGAGAAGGGTGTCGATCTTCAGATCGGTGCCTCTGACCAATGGACCAATATCCTTAGTGGAGTTGAGCTCGTGCGCAGAAAGCTCGGGAAGGAAGCCTTTGCCCTTACGTGCCCGCTCGTAACAGATGCAACGGGAAAGAAGTTCGGAAAGTCAGAAGGGAATGCGATATGGCTTGAAGCAAGCAAGACCTCTCCTTTTGCGTTCTATCAGTTCTGGCTCAATCAGCCTGATGAGATGGTAGAGAAGTACCTAAAGATGTATACATTCATTCCTCTTGAGGAGATTGATACGCTCCTTACGTGGCACAAAGAGAATCCAGGAGCCCGCAAGGCTCAGAGAACGCTTGCAGAAGCCGTTACAGAGCTTGTGCATGGCAAAGCATCAAGTATGGCTGCTGGAGCAGCTGCAGGGGCTTTATTCGGCGATACACCCTTCTCTGAGCTTGAGAAGGATGCACGTGCCATCGTACTCAACGAAGCACCCACTCTCCCAATCCTTAAGAAAGACCTTCATGCTGGTCTTACGGTTCTTGATGCGCTTGCAACAAGCACACTCGCTTCTTCTAAGGGAGATGCTCGACGTCTAATTGAAGGAAAGGGTGTAAGCGTAAATGGCAAGATTGTGGAATCAGCTGATCAAAAGCTTGTGGAGACTGATTTTAATGGTGGATTGGCACTTTTAAAGAAAGGGAGGCGAGATATCCACATACTCGTACTAAAATAGATACACAACTTTAACTTTTCTTTATCTTTTGAGTGCCATTGTATCTCGATGGTCAAAAACTTTGCATTCATTGATGGCGAGAATCTGAATCTTTCTATTCGTAATCTTGGATGGAAGCTTGATTTCAAACGTTTTCGTATATATCTAAAAGAAAAGTATGGTGTATCAGAAGCCTACTTATTCATTGGATATATAGACGGTAACACTGAGCTATATGCCTCGCTTCAACGAAGCGGGCTATATTTGCATATTCAAACCAACACTAACTTACACCGATGGGACCACGAAAGGGAATTGCGATGCTGAACTCGTCCTGCATGCCATGATCCATTATCCAGAATATGATGGCGCAATACTTGTGTCAGGCGATGGCGATTTTTACTGTCTTGCTGAATATCTTCTTCAGAAAGGAAAGTTGGCTGCGCTACTCATTCCAAACAAGAATCGCTTTTCCGCATTACTTAAATTTCAAATATTTAAGCCCTATCTACGATTTATGAACGATTTAGAAGAGAAGCTCGGATATAAAAAGAAAAGACCCCACAAGGACGAAACCTTGTAGGGCACCTTTTCCGTTGGTGATAGTCACAGTATACCAAGCACTTATAATAAGACAAGCGTATTCCTAACTACTGCCCGAACGATTTGCTTTACAGGCCATGCTACTGAGGTTAGGATATCGAGTATCGGAGGTACGTGCAGACTGTATTTATATACCAAAGCGGGATGACGTAGAGAGATTCTTTACAGAGATCCAGTCCATGAATATATAGCATCGACTCCGATACAAATACTTGACGCGTCGGTGGTAGAGTGGTCAATTACAACAGGCTGTAAACCTGTCGGCTTCGGCCTTCGTTGGTTCGAATCCAACCCGGCGCACCAATAGAATGTCCCGATACGTAAGGTATCGGGACATTCTTATTTCAGGTATAGTTTCCGCATGAAAAGAACACTAACCGCACTCCTCATGGCAATCCTCCTCACAGGAGGATACATGCCTGTTCTGGCTCAAGAAGTACCGCTCGAAGAGGGTAATACTGAAGAAACACTACCTGCAATAGAAGAGGTTGTTTCCACCAGTACTCCACTAGAAGAAGTCACACCTGCAAGCACTCCCGTAGAGCAGAATGTTCTTGTAATTGAAACGCCAGAAGAGCCTTCTGTAGAGCTCATCGTTAAGTTCAACAAGAAGGAAGCAAATCTTAATCTTTCTCCCGGAAGACAAGAGGCGAATGCTGTTATCGAACAAGTTGATGCGGTACTTGAGGAGCGACTTCCTGGAGCTAATAGCGCTGTGATCAGTATTGGTGCTGATCAAAATATTTCAGCCGTTATCAACGAACTTGAGAATGACTCAAGCGTTGAATACGCGGAACCAAACTATCCTCGTACCTTTAGTGCTATTAATACCGACGATACACTGCGGGACACGTTGTGGGCGCTCGAGAACACAGGCCAGATAGTGAGCGGCAGCTCCGGGATGGCGGGAGCTGATATTGATGGTGTTGAAGCCTGGAGCCTTTCGCTCGGGACCTCGACCGTTGTTGCGGTTATTGATAACGGGGTGCTTTACACTCATCCTGATCTTGTAAACAACATGTGGAATGGAAGTAGCTGCGTGTCCGAGACAGGCGCGGCTCTCGGAAGCTGTATGCATGGATATGATTTTGATGACTCAGATCTTATCCCTCTTCCAGAAGCAACGAGCACGTCCGCAACGTATCACGGGACTCACGTGGCGGGCATTATTGCCGCAGAGATGAACAACGCGACAGGAACTATAGGTGTCGCACCGAAGGCAAAGATTATGGCGCTTCGTTTCGGCCTCGATGTTGCGAGCGAGATAAAGGCAATCGATTTCGCTATTCAAAACGGCGCGAAGATAATCAATGCGAGTTTTGGAGGTACACAGCTCTCTCAGAGCGAATATGATGCTATCGCGAGATTCCGTGATGCGGGCGGCATCTTTATCGCCGCAGCTGGTAACGGGGACGGGACGACAGGTGCCGATAACGAGATAACGCCTACCTACCCGGCAAGCTATGACCTCGCGAATATCGTGAGCGTGGCCGCGACAGGTCAGATTGATGAGATTGCGCCCTTCTCTAACTACGGCACAACAACCGTAGATATTGGTGCGCCCGGGCGTCGCATCATGAGTACCATTGCTCTCAATGGTACTGACCCCTCGTACACCGTACAAAGCGGTACTTCTATGGCAGCGCCTCACGTTGCCGGAGTTGCAGCGCTTATAAAATCCCTCTACCCATCCGCATCAACGACCGCAATTAAAAGCGCTCTTCTTAATAGCGGTGACTCTTTAGCCTCTCTTCTCGGAAAGACGGTAACCGGCAAGCGCTTAAACGCACTGAGTGCTCTTGAGTATTTTGCCGCTGATGTAACGGCCCCTGTTATTACCCTTATCGGAGATGCATCGATCACCATTACCGCCGGTGATTCATATAACGATCAGGGTGCAACGGCGGTAGATGACATTGACGGCACCTATGCGGTTGTTGGTGTGGGCACGGTAGACACTACGACACCCGGCGTCTATACCATTACGTACAACACCACAGACGTGGCCGGAAATGCGGCAGCGCAGGTCGAACGCGTTGTATCGGTGCTTGCAGCACCTACGCCCTCACGTAGAGGTGGTGGAGGCGGGGGTGGGGGAGGAGGTTCACGCACGAAGACTGAATCTGTTGCAAACCCTGCTCGACCTCTTCTCAATACACTCCCTGCATCGTCTCCGTACAGCATGATGACCGTAGAACAGCGTACCGCGCTCCTAAACGTCCTCGTGCAACTCCTCACAAAACTTCAGGCGCAGCTTGCTGCACTTCAGGCGCGAGGTCTGTAACGTTTCGATACAAAGGACTGTTCTAGTACCTAGACCAGCTCTTACCAGGTCCGAGCATCTTTCAAGGAGAGAGATATGTGTACTGCAATCGCTCCCAAAGAGCGCCTTATCACCGATGGGAAAACGGTTACTCTGCGGTTTCCCCATAACGGGATTGGCACCCGCCAGGTGGCCTACGAGATAACTAAGGGAAAGCATGACTTTTCAGAAGGGAAACTGAACGCAACCTCTGCATGGGGTCGAATTCTTCTGAACGCTACCCATATCGGCCAAAAGGTTACCCTTCCGGAGGCAGAAAACAACGAGGTAATTGCCACCATTATCTGCGTTGAATAGCGAGAGGCCGCGGACCATTGGTCCGCGGTTTTCCTTTAGGGCAGCCATGGTATCGTTGTATCCAATGGATCAAGACAAACCTATTCTTCTCTCGGGCATTAAGCCGACAGGTATCGCGCATATCGGAAACTACTTCGGCGCTATTAAGCAGTGGAAGGACTTTCAGACCGTAGGAAGTCATCAGTGCTATTTCATGATTGCGGATTACCATGCACTAAATACCGTCCAGAACGCTGGCGATATGCGCGACCTTACACGCGAACTTGTATTAACCTACCTCGCTGCAGGTATCAATCCTGAGAAGGTAGTACTCTTCAAGCAGTCTGATGTGCCTGCACATACCGAGCTTGCATGGATCTTCGATACCATCACCACGATGCCGTACCTCATGCGTGCACATGCATTCAAGGATGGGGAAGCAAAGAACAAAGAAGTAAGTGTGGGTACCTTCAACTATCCAATGCTTATGGCAGCCGATATTCTTCTGTATGACGCTGCAAAAGTACCCGTAGGACATGATCAGAAGCAGCATATTGAATTTGCTCGCGACACAGCTGAGAAGTTCAATCGCATATATGGCGATACGTTCGTTGTTCCTGAGGAGTTCATCGTTCCAGACGTAGCAATAGTTCCAGGTACTGACGGACAGAAAATGAGCAAGAGTTATGGAAACACCATTCCACTCTTCTCAAGCCGAGCAGAACTCCAGGAACTTGTTATGGGTATTGTTACAGACTCTTCAAGCGAGCGTCCTGAGAATGTGTATGCCATTCACAAGCTCGTTAAGAATGAACGTGAACTAGACGACCTATACGAAGAACACAAAGGAAAGTACAAGGCGCTTAAGGAAGCACTTGTTGAAGACCTTGATGCTTTTATCTCTCCTATGCGTGAGCGATATCATGAGCTTGCATCAGATCCTCGCACCATTATCGATGCACTCGAGAAGGGAGGACAGCTCGCTCGCGAACGGGCGAACGTAAAGATTGAAGAGGTACGTCGCGCTGTTGGCGTTAGCTAACGCGACTTGACTTCCCTCTATAGGTATTGCACTATCCTTGAGGACACATTTTACAGGAGGTTTCAGTGCTTATACGTGCTGGGTGTACAAGACGCGTCATCCTGGTTGGTGACAAAGCCATAAAAATCTCACGCCTTGGGCTTACTCGTATGGTGAGGATCCTGGTGCGCGGTTTGCGAAAGCCTGCTCGTGCACGAAAGATTGCCTTGAAACGCCACGCACATGCACTGGGCTCAGTTTGGCACTGTGTATTGGACGTGCTTTTTGGAGGAGTGCTCGCGAACCGCAGGGAGTATCTCCTGTATCGTGAGCATCCTGAGCTCCCCCTCGCACCAGTGCGCGCCATGTACCTTTGGGGAGCTGTGGTCGTCATGGATCGTGGCACTCCCGTGGACAGGACCGAGAGTGTTGCGTTCAGGAATCGTTTCAGGAAATTCGGTGACTTGAGGCGAGCGATACACACCTGTCGCGTAAACGGAAAGCTGGCCTTGATCGATTATGGTCATCCCGCTGCCCGGCAAGCGCTAGGTGTCCCGTAAGTATGATCGATTAACGCCCGCGCACTTTGTGCGTGGGCGTGCTATTTTAGGCCTATATGCAGGACCGCACGATGATAGGAGACCTTTCAGTACAGGCTGGAAATTCAGTAACCATTAAAGGCTGGGTAGACGTAAGACGCGATCAGGGAAAGCTCGTGTTCTTCGATTTTCGCGATATGTCTGGCACGGTTCAAGGAGTAGTTCTCCCAGGAGATGAGGTCCTCATGGAAGTAGCGAAGTCAGTTCGTAGCGAGTTTGTTGTTTCTGTTGAAGGAATTGTTAACAAGCGTCCTGAAAAGAATGTACAGCTGGATAAAGTGAATGGCGATATCGAACTTGAGATTAAGAACATAGAGATTCTTGCGGCTCCTGAAGAGCTTCCTTTCGAAGTTGATGCAGAGCTTAATCTTGATACCTATCTTGATTACCTCCCGTATACACTCCGCAGCAAGCGCGCTCGCGCTATCTTCAAGGTTCAATCTGAAATTGTCCGTGCATATCGCGCATACCTAAACAGCGTTGGGTTCACTGAGTTCCAGGCACCGAAACTCATCGGAGATGATGCTGAAGGAAGCGGGGAAGTATTTGAAGTCCCTTACTTCTATGGAAAGACTGCCCACCTTGCAACATCTCCTCAGCTCTACAAACAGATTATGGTTGGAGCGTTAGAGCGTGTGTTCTCTATTGGTATTGTGTTCCGTGCAGAAAAGCACAGCACCACTCGTCACTTGAACGAGTACACTTCTATGGATGTTGAGATGGGCTTTATAAAAGACCATACCGATGTAATGGCAGTGGAAACGAAGCTCATGGCGTATATTGCCCAGCATCTGAAGGAGAATTGTGCTGCAGAATTCGAGCTTCTCGGCGCTGAGGTACCTGAAGTACCTGCAGAGATTCCTCGTATGAAGCTCCGCGAAGCACAGGAGCTTATCTTCACTGAAACAGGAAAGGACAAGCGAGGAGAGCCAGATCTTGAGCCAGAAGATGAACGATGGCTGTGCGAATGGTCAAGGAAGGAACACGGATCAGATTTTGTATTCGTAACGCACTATCCAGTTTCGAAGCGACCTATGTACACCTTTGAGGATCCGAACGATCTTGGATTCACCAATGGCTTTGACCTTCTTTTCCGTGGCGTTGAAATTACTACCGGTGGACAGCGCAGACACGACTACCAGAATCTTATCGATGGCATAAAGATGAAAGGTCTTGATCCAGAGAAGTTCTCGTATTACCTCCAGGCCTTCAAGTACGGCATTCCACCGCACGGTGGATGGGGTATGGGACTTGAACGTCTTACGGCAAAGTTCTTGAACCTACCCAACGTTAAAGAGGCAACTCTTTTCCCACGCGATATTAATCGTATCGATACACGTCTATCAGAAACCCCTTCTGAAGAATCTTAGGTATGAAAATAACCTTTGCCAAAGGAGCAGTTATTCCGAAAGGCTACCTGCATATTCGTTTTACCGAAGATTCCAAAGGAACAAAGCGTCTTGTGCGTGAGAACGGTGTTGAGTCCCTTGAGCTTGGTATAGGGAAAGCGAAGGATATGAACAATAGAAAGTTCACCATCCTTATCCGAAGTATCGTCCAGACAGCTAAACAGCAAAAAGCAAAGCGTATAGCTGTTGGATTTGATAGCACACCAGAACTTTGGAAGAACATTTCTTTTAGTTCTATCGAGCGAGGAGCTCAGCACTTTGCAGAGAATGTGGAGATGGCGAACTTTGAATTCCGAACCTTCAAGACCAAACCAACAGAGGGATGGAAAGAGGTTGAAGAGATTCTTCTCCTTGATGAGGCAAGCAAAGAAATGCGTGCCGGCATTGCTCGAGGCCAGATTGTAGGACAAGCCGTTAATGACACGCGCGAGCTCGCTAACCTTCCAGGAGGATCCATGACCCCTAAGGGTCTCGCTAAAGCCGCAAAATCGGCCGTTGCAGGCCTTCCCGTTACCGTTGAGACCCTGAATCGTGCAGCACTCATAAAGCTTGGTATGGGGCTTCTAGCAGGGGTTGGAGCAGGCTCAACGGAAGAACCCACTTTCACCGTTATGACCTACAAGGGAGGTCCTGCTACAGAGAAGCCAATCATTCTCGCTGGCAAAGGTATTACCTTTGATTCAGGAGGTCTGAATATCAAACCTTCTTCAAGCATCTATGAGATGCATTTGGATATGTCAGGAGGTGCAGCGGTTATTCATTCGGTAGCACTGGCTGCGAGATTGAAGTTAAAGCGAAATGTTATTGGCCTCATTCCGGCCGCTGAGAACATGCTTGGGAACGGCGCGACACGCCCGGGAGATATCCTCAAGTCTCTTTCTGGAAAGTCGGTTGAGGTAACAGATACCGATGCAGAAGGACGACTCGTGCTTGCTGACGCTCTTACCTACGCGAAGAGATTCAAGCCAGGCGTTGTTGTTGATATCGCTACTCTTACAGGAGCGGCAGTGGTTGCGCTCGGACACCACGCGAACGGACTCATGACACGAAACGATGCGCTTGCAGAGCAGCTTCTACGCTTAAGCGAGGAGACGGGAGATTATCTCTGGCGCCTTCCACTCTGGGACGAATATGAAAGCGTTGTTAAGAGCGAATTCGCTGATCTTCAGAATCATTCTCTTTCTGGAGGACGATATGGAGGAGCAACAAATGGTGCCATTTTTCTCTGGCAGTTTGCAAAGGATCTCGGATGCCCCTGGGCACATATTGATATCGCACCGCGCATGACAACAGTTGCAGGAGAAGAACTTGCTAAGGGTGCTTCCGGAACCTCGGTTCGTTTGCTGCTATCATTCATGGAGTCATGGGACCCTCGGACGACATAACAAGCTACACAGGATTTACGATTCGCACTGACTCTTTCGAGGGTCCGTACGATCTTATTCTTGATCTCATTGATAAGCGAAAGCTATCAGTGAACGAACTCTCACTTTCACAAGTAACTGATGAGTATATCGCCTTCGTACGCGGGCATGAGGCATTTCCTATGGAGGAGGCTGCACAGTTCATTGGTGTCGCGGCGACACTTCTTCTTATAAAGTCGAAGTCTCTTATTCCAGAGCTCGAGCTCTCTATGGAAGAGGAAGAAGATGTGGAGGACCTTACACGAAGACTCAAGCAGTACGAAACCGTTCGTGACGCCAGACAAGAACTCGCACGCATCTTTGGAAGAAGCATGATGGTTCCAGCGGGAGAACGTGTTCCGGAGCCCATGTTTGCACCTTCTCGAGACCTCACTCTTGAGAATCTATCGAGTGCTCTTGCAAACGCACTTGCGTCTATTGAGAAAGCTGAAGAAAAACTTCCTGAAGCTCGTGTACGTCCTCTCGTTACTATCGAAGAAATGATGGATACGCTCCTGGTGCGCGTGCAGCACGCTATGACCCTTTCGTTCAAGGAGTTCTCATCCGGCTCAACGGAACGCGTTGAGGTTATCGTCTCGTTCCTCGCACTCCTCGAGCTCGTTAAGCAGGGAGCGGTTGATGCAAACCAACACGATCCTTTTGCGGACATTCGCATAACCAATACGTCAGCCGGAGTACCGAGGTATTAGACTTTTAAATAAAATGAGCTATAGTTTTCGGTGAACCGAGATTGGTTCGGCATCGAGGAGAATCGGCAATGGCCGAGACAAGAAAAGGGAAAGCGAATAGCATGAAGGGTCCTGGAAGGTCCTTCAAGCAGCACAAGGCGAAGATCAAGCCGAGCGGCAGGGCGCCGTCGGCCAAGTCGAGCTGACCCACACGTCTCCTCAAGAGACACCGGACCCCGTCGCGCTTGCGACGGGGTCTTTCTTACATGAGAACGATAACGAAGAAGAGTATCGCGAGGACGATCCTATAGATACCGAACGGGATGAATGAGTATTTGCGTACAACGCTGAGGAGGAATCGCATGGAAAGGAGAGCGACTATAAAGGCCGTACAGAACCCGAGCGCGAGGAGACCCAGATCGTCGAAGGCGAAGGTATCTGCGGATTTGAGAAGGTCATATCCTGTAGCGGCAACCATGGTGGGAACGGCGAGAAGGAATGAAAATTCGACGATCGTCACGCGCCGCATACCAACAATGAGACCTCCAATGATCGTTGCTGCGGATCGAGAGACGCCCGGAATGATTGCTATTGATTGGAAACAACCAACCAGGAACGCTTGCGTATACGTAATCTGCTTCACTCCTTCGAGAGATTCCGGTTTCTCCTTATGAAGGAGTTCAAAGACAATGAGGACGACGCCTCCGATAAAGAGTGAAGCGACCACAACCGCAGAATTCCCTAAGAGAAATCCCTTTATATACGGATACACGAGGAATCCAACAAGGCCTGTAGGGAGGAACGCCACAAAGAGTTTCGTAAGGAACTTCAGATCAAGAAAAGATTTCCAGTACAACACAACAACGGCCGCAATAGCACCTAACTGAATCGCAATCTGGAACGAGGAGAGGAAGGTACTTGGTTCAAGACCAAGAAGCTCGCTTGCGAGAATAAGGTGGCCTGTTGAAGAGATAGGAAGAAACTCGGTAATTCCTTCAAGAACTCCGAGAATGATGCTGTCGAGCCAGGTCATAGGTGAAGAAAGTATACCGTAATGAAGCCGGGTACAAACGTGATACGTACAGGTTCCTAACAGGCAAGGGTTGCTGTACTGGGTTTTGACGGTATTCTTTAGGGACTATGGCGCTTACCCTTTCGCAAAGCCTGGAAGCGGTCCTCTTTGCCGCTGGTGAACCCCTTACAAAGAAGCGACTCATGTCGCTCTTTGATGCGACCCCAGTAGAAATGGGCGAGGCGCTCGCAGCGCTTGCGCAAACCCTCGAAGGTCGAGGACTGTCTCTTATCCGTACCGAAGACGCGGTTGAACTTCGAACCAATCCTGAAGCAGCTGACCATGTACAGAAACTTCGCGAAAGCGAACTATCTCGTGACTTAGGAAAGGCGAGTCTCGAAACCCTTGCCCTCATTCTCTACAAGGGAAGTGCGACGCGTGGAGAGATTGATTGGGTACGTGGCGTTAACTCAGGTACCGCAGTTCGAGCTCTCCTTCTTCGTGGACTCATCGAACGCGTAGAAGACGCGAGTGATAAGCGTCGTGCAAAGTATCGTCCGACCGTTGATGCGCTTGCTCACCTTGGCGCAGCAACACTTACCGAACTTCCGCGCTATGCAGAGTTTAGTCAGGCACTTACAGAACAGGACGCCAAGCAAGAAGCACTAACGACGTCCGAGGTATGACCGACCAGACTCCAGACCTAAAGACGCTAATTCGCCGCCTTGAAAAGCGTCATCAGAAAAAGCAGGCAGCAACCGCTCTTGTAGCGGGCACAGCCGTACTGGCGCTTACGGTCCTCATCGCTCCGCTCTTTGCACAGAAGGATGCTCCTCAAGCAATTGTTCAAGCACCGACTATTCAGCCTCTCGCTGCTTCAACGGCATTTGAGAATGTCACCGTTGATGGGAAGGCCGCTATCGTATATGACCTTGTCACGGGAGAAGTGCTCTTTGAAAAGAACAGTCGTTCGCAGCTTCCTCTGGCATCACTCACCAAACTCCTCACCGTATATGCAGCGGCAGATGCTCTTGGTACCCAATCAACCGTAACGATAAGCGACTCGGCACTTCTTTCAGATGGAGAGAGTGGTTTTAGTGCAGGAGAAAGTTTTGCCTTCTCAGATCTTGCTCGTCTTGCACTCGTCTCTTCTTCAAACGATGCAACAGCCGCTATTGCAGAAACGGCTAGTATTGCGCGCGCGACGACAGGAAAGAATATGCTTGCAAGTGCTGCGTCAGCGGTTGGTCTTGCTCAGACCTACGCACTAAACGGTACCGGTCTTGATGAGAGTACGTCCGTATCAGGCGGGTATGGTTCCGCACAAGACATAGCAAAACTTGCAGGAGCACTTCTTCAGAAGGCACCGGAGATAGCGCACGCAACCATTGAGCCTTCTATTTCTATCCGTTCACGAGAAGGAATCGTACACACGCTTCCAAATACAAACCCTGGCATAAGCGCCGTACCGAATGCTCTTCTTTCTAAGACAGGCTTTACCGATCTTGCAGGCGGAAACCTGGCGGTTGTGTATGACGCGGGTATGGGACACCCCGTAGCGATCGTGGTCCTTGGTTCAACTATTGAAGGACGGTTCTCTGACGTAAACAGACTCCTTCGTGGAGCGAATACGTATTTTGCTGAGACAGGTGCCCGCTAATGTATATGGTTATCGACGCAGCACGTGTCCTCATTCCGTCGGTTATCTCTTTCGTTATTGGTATAGCGTTGTCACCTCTCCTTACGTACTACCTCTTTAAGTATCGTGCATGGAAGAAGAAGGCAGGAAAGGGAAATAGCATGGGAGACAGCAACGGTACCCCTCTCTTTGACGAGCTTCATAAAGAACGGGAGGTCTCTACGCCTCGCATGGGCGGGATTATTGTATGGGCATCAACATTGATTACGGCGCTTGGTATTTGGCTTCTCGCTGCATTATTTGGAGAGCCCTTCGCCTCGTTTGATTTCATTAGTCGCAGTCAGACATGGTTACCATTGTTTGCACTCGCTGCAGGAGCAGCTGTTGGTCTTATAGACGATATCTTTGAGATCACGCGCTCATCCGGAGGACTCAGACTTCGCTGGAGACTTCTCGTCGTTGCTCTTATTGGATTGTTTGCGGGCTGGTGGTTCTACGACAAGCTCGATGTGTCTGCGATAGGGATTCCATTCTTTGGACCCTTCGAGCTCGGAGCATTCTTTATTGTGTTCTTTATGCTCGTTACACTCGCGCTCTACGCAGGTGGCGTTATAGACGGCATTGATGGCTTAGCGGGTGGCGTCTTTGCAATTATCTTTATGACGTATGCAGGCATTGCCTTTGCACAGGGACAAACATCTCTCGCTGCATTTGCTGCAACCGTTTCAGGTGCACTCTTTGCGTTCCTTTGGTTTAACATTCCACCCGCCAGATTCTACTTATCAGAGACAGGCACCATGGCATTAACGGTTGCCTTAGCTATAACGGCATTCTCAACGGATGTGCTCGGGGACGGTGTAGGCGTTGCAGTGCTTCCGATCATCGCTCTTCCTCTTACTGTTACTGTAGCGACGAGTACGCTTCAGGTGTTTTATAAAAAGGTATTGAAGAAGAAACTGTTTCGTATTGCTCCAATTCATCATCACTTTGAAGCTATTGGATGGCCTGCATACAAAGTGACGATGCGGTACTGGGTTATTACGATTATCGCGGGTATTTTCGGTATTGCGCTTGCGTTGCTTAAGTAGGGTTCGATCCCTACTCTGCCAGCATAATTGCTAAAGAGGCATATCCTCTACATGTTATCGTTTGCATATGCTTACAGTAATTCGAAGACTCTTCAAAATAACGATATTCCTTTCTGTAGTCGCTGCAGGAATTGCGCTATGTAGCATTCTAATAAGTACGGGAACTAACTACGGCATGGCCGGCTTCTTTCCGTTCGTATTCCTTGCCGCCCCACTAGCTGTACTCGCAACACTCTCTGCAATTGCTGGAGGAATTTTATATACTGTTCATCGCCTAAAGGGAGGAGAACCGCTCAGTCCCACGGTGGCTATTTCAGTGTATGTATTTTTTGCTATCGGTGTTGTCCTGGCCGCAATGACCCTATTTTCGCTATTTCAAGAGGGGACGTTACGACGTGAGGTGGATAATAGGTTTATAGAACAGAATCCACCTGGCGTGAGAGATGTCTCAACAAAGGCAGCAGCAGGTATGTTCAGAGTAGTAATCATCAACGAGATATATGACATTGATGCTCTCGGGCCAGAATTTGACACCCTTGAATCGGCTCAAAGATATATAGACGAGTCTACGCAGCCATCCCCCGGGTTTGAACCGCTAAAGGGAAGAACATACAGTGTATATGACGATGCTGGCAATCTTCTCTATAGCGCAAAGGCAAACTAGAGCCGAACACAGTCGGCCTCTTATGGAGTCGGTGCTTGAAGTTTAGTGCGAAAAGTTCCAACATCGTCCCAGACTGCCCGCAATATTTTCGTGTGATATCGTCAGTACATGGATAACTATTTCCAGGGCAGCAAGGAAAACCCCTATCACATATCTATCGGCGCAGTGCTAAGAAATGAAGAGGGAAAATTGCCACACATTATTTTAAGCACTTCATTCATCCTAGGGTTGGCGAAGCGTATGATTTCCATATCCTAATGCGAGAGACTATTGAACCCGGAGAATCTCTTGAAACCGTACTTGCCCGTGGCCTAATGGAGGAATTTGGAGCTACCGCCACGTTGCACTCATACCTTGGTTCAATCGTATCTCATTTTCCGAAGGATAGTGTATCCATAGAAAAAACTACCCTGTATTTTCTCTGTGACCTTATATCTATAAATCCAGCCCTCAGAAGTACTGAAGATGAGGAAGATGGTAGCGAGATACAGTGGAATGAACCGTCTTATTTAATAAGCAAAATGAAGGAGCAACGGGCTCGTATTGAAAGAGAAGATATTGATGAATCTAAAATTTTAGAGGTTCTTTTGTAAGAAAGGTTCCAACATCGCCCCAGTCCGCCTGCTAGTGCTAAGCTTATTTCAATGAAAAAGATTCTTCTTATCATAATAGGAGCCATCCTGATCTTAGTAATCGCTTTCTTCGCATTGAACAGCTACATCTACCATGAGAAACAAGCAGAATCTCCAGAGATAGAGCAGCCAGACACGCTGATTCTAGATAACCCGTCATTCGAATGGGTCTACGTCGAGTCTTTCGATACAGAGATTCCATACACAAACATTAGCCTCACAGCCCGCAATCCTGACGGTTCAACATTCACAAAAGAAATAGACACCATTGCAGGAGGTTGTAATGAATACGAGGAGGCAGATGCGGATGCATATCCGAAATCAACCATAATCATCTGCTACTACGCAGGACTAGGGCATTACTTCAAAGTAGTTGAGTCAGGAGAGCAGTACATGGTACTGAGAAAAGTCTTTGAAGAAGCGTCACCTGAGTACGATCCTCCCGTTGAAGAGTTCGAAGTCGTCGCACAGTTCTAGAGAGAGTCTGCACGCATAGGTTAGAATGGAGAACATGCGTCTTTCAGGAGATAGAGTGTTTGCCCTTATCGTCGCCATCTTAGTTGTTGGCGGCGCTGCTATTTTCCTTTCGGCTGCTCTTGGTCTCCTTGCGCGCGAAGGGGCAAGCATCGGACGACTTGCACTTACGCAGCTTGCACTCGGTCTTATCCCCGGTGTTATAGCACTTATTGCTATTCGCTTTGCAAAGCCAGCGCTTCTGATGAGGGCAGTGATCCCATTCTATATATTTGCTCTCGTCCTTACCGCGATGGTATTCATTCCAGGTCTTGGGGTACATGCAGGAGGTGCGACGCGTTGGATCGATGTAGGACCGGTAACGGTGCAGCCTGCGGAGTTTCTTAAGCCAGCCGTTATTCTCATGCTTGCTCTATTCCTTTCTCGCACGAAAGAGAAGATAAAAGATTTTAAGACAGGGCTTATACCATTTGGTCTTATTCTAGGAGCTCCAGTGCTTTTGCTCGCACTCCAACCTAACAACAGTACGATTCTTGTTATTGGCGCTACCGCTATGGCGCTCTACTTCATTGCAGGAGCACGGTGGCGTGATATCGGTCTTATAGTTCTCGCAGGCATAGCGTTCGTTGGTATTGCACTTGTATTTAGGCCCTATGCACTGCAACGCGTTGCCACATTCATAAACCCGGCCGCTGACGGCCTCGGGAGCGGATACCAGATTCAACAATCTCTTATCGCCATAGGTTCAGGAGGGATGCTCGGACGTGGATTTGGACAGAGTGCACAGAAATATAACTATCTCCCAGAACCCGTAGGGGATTCCGTGTTTGCGGTATATGGAGAGGAGTTTGGATTTATTGGTGCCGTACTGCTTGTACTGTTATTTACCGCATTTGCCACCCGCGGCTTTACCATTGCCGCTGAAGCTGCTAGTGCATTTGGTTCCTATGCGGCGACAGGTCTCACTCTCCTTATTACGATTTCTGCGTTTATGAATATTGGTGCCATGCTGGGCATTGTGCCGCTTACGGGTCTTCCGCTGCCATTTGTCTCACATGGAGGTACCGCGCTCTTAGCCGCCCTGGCTTCTGTGGGGGTGATTCTTAACGTAGCGGCAAATCGCAGCAAGCGAAAGACGCTTGCGTAGACATGGTATAAAAAGACTATTCTGGTATGAAAATAGTATTTACGGGCGGGGGCACAGGAGGTCATTTCTATCCTCTTATTGCGATTGCAGAGGCAATGCGTGATCTTTCGGCAGAACAAAGGATTATTCCTCCGCAGCTTTTCTATATAGGTGACAAAGAGTACGACGAGGAGGCACTCTACGCGAACAATATGGTGTTTCTTAAAGCTCCTGCAGGGAAGGTGCGTAGATACTTTAGTCTTGAGAACGTAACTGATCTGTTTAAGACCGGATGGGGCATTGTTACCTGTTTCTTCATTCTTCTTAAGCTCTATCCTGACGTTGTTATCTCTAAGGGAGGGTATGTAAGCGTACCAACGGTTATGGCCGCTTCGCTTCTTCGTATTCCCATCATTATTCACGAATCAGATGCAAAGCCTGGAAGAGCAAATCTTCTTGCTGCAAAGAAAGCTCTTCGCATTGGCGTAGCCTTTGAAAGCGCGGTTGCTGGATTTCCTCTAAAGGTTCGTGATCGAATTGCACACATTGGTATTCCAGTCCGCAAGGAACTCATTAATCTTCCCGAGAAGAATCAAGCTAAAACAGCACTGGGACTTGATCTCACACTACCTACCATATTCATTATGGGAGGATCCTCCGGTTCTCTTCGCATTAACGAAACCGTACTTGATGCACTTCCTAACCTCGTCTCGTTTGCCAACGTCGTACATCAGACAGGAAAGACACATTTTGATTCTGTTCAAAAGACCGGGGGCGTTATCGCCGGAGCACTAAAGAATCGGTATCACGCATATCCCTACCTCAACATCCAAAGTATCCGCAATGCCGCAAGTTCCGCTGACGTTATCATTGCGCGCGCAGGAACCGGGTCTATTACAGAGATTTCGTTATGGGGAGTTCCCTCTATTCTTATCCCCATTCCTGAAAGCGTGAGCCATGATCAACGCACGAATGCCTATGCCTATGCGCATACGGGTGCTGCTGTTGTACTTGAGGAAGCTAACCTCACTCCGCACGTATTAGCCTCAGAAGCCCATCGTATTTCTACCGATGCAGGGGTTTCGAGCCAGATGCGTGAAGCAGCAAAGGGCTTTGCCAATCCCCAGGCAGCTCGCCTCATCGCAGAAGAGGCAATTCGCATAGCCCTTTCGCATGAAGCCAAGAACGGGTAGTGTTTAAGGATATGACGGTCCGAACCCGATTTGCCCCAAGCCCTACAGGCTTTATGCACGTAGGGGGTATTCGCACCGCGCTCTATGCGTGGATGTTTGCTCGCAAACATGGAGGACAGTTCGTGCTTCGCATCGAAGACACGGATAAAGGGAGAGAGGTCGAAGGATCAATCGGACACATAATGGAGTCGCTTAAATGGCTCGGGATAGAGTGGGACGAGAGCATTGATATCGGTGGTCCGTATGAGCCATACCTTCAGTCTTCTCGCCTAGCTACATATAAAGATTATGCACGCCGGCTTATCGACGCAGGATTCGCGTACCCTGATCCCTACACTGAAGAGGAGCTCGATACACTTCGGAAGAACGCAGAAGCCGAGAAGCGTCCCTTCCTGTTCCGCGACCATCGTCCTGAAACTTTTGAGGAATGGGACGGATCAAAGCCGCTTCGCTTTAAAGTTCCAACGATTAAGCGTTTTGAGTGGGAAGATGTTGTTATGGGATCGCTTTCTGCCGGAGAGGAGGCGCTCGACGATTTCATTCTCATAAAGGGAGATGGGTATCCTACCTACAATTTTGCGCATGTCATTGACGACATTGAGATGAAAATAACGCATGTTATGCGCGGACAGGAGTTCATATCTTCAACGCCGAAGTTCCTCTCACTCTATGAGGCTCTCGGAGAAGTGCCGCCTCTCTTCGTAACACTCCCGCCGATTCTTGGAGAGACAGGCACAAAGAAACTTGGAAAGCGAGACGGCGCGAAAGATATTCTTGAATATCGTACTGAAGGATATCTTCCCAGCGCGATGCTTAATTTCCTTGCGCTCCTAGGATGGAGTCCAGGAGGAGACAGGGAACTTTATTTAAGTACGTTTGAAATCATTCAAGATTTTGACCTTCCTCGCATTCAGCGATCAGGTGCTCAGTTTGATGAGGAGAAGCTCAAGCATTTGAATCGCGAGCATATGCGCGTACTTCCGGATGAAGCCTTCATCCGCCTTGGAGGACTCGAAGCATCTAACATGGACCGACTTCGAAAGGCGGTACCCGTACTTAAAGAACGTTCTTACACCTTTGGAGAAGCTGAAGAAATGCTTACAGGAGAACTCTCATGCCTCTTTACAGCCCCAGAGGTTTCTAAGGAACTCCTAACAGCAAAGGAGCCGGCAGGCTGTACAGACCTAACAAAACAAGCACTTGAGGGCACATTAGAGCTTTTGAAGGATCTTCCCGTAGAGCTTCCCGCTGAAGCGGTGAAGATGGTGCTTATGCCGTTTGCCGATAGCAAGGAAGCTGAGGGAAAGGGAGGACGAGGCGGTGTGCTTTGGCCGATCCGTTACGCACTCTCAGGAGCCGAGCGTTCTCCCGATCCTTTCACCCTTATATCCATATTAGGTATCGAGGAAGCCTCTTCACGCATCCGTACGGCTCTTGCTATACTCTAGGGGATGCAGACCCTCCGTTCATTCGTTCTCGCTCTCACGCTCCTCGCCGCGTTCTCGCTCATAGGTTCGCTCGTACCGAGCGATGTGTTCGCACAGACTGAGGATCAGATAAAGACTCAGATAGAAGAGCACGCGAATATGATCAAGCAGATCGAGCGCGACATTGCTGAAGCTGAGCGCCAGAAAAGTATTTTGAGCGGACAAGCACAGACTCTCCAGACGACTATCAAGTCTCTTGATATCACGCGCAAGCAGACGAGTTCAGAGATTAACCTTACAGAGACAAGGATCTCTTCCACGAACCTCAAGCTTGAGGAGCTTTCCTATAACATCAGCGACACCGAAGAGCTCATCGCGCTTGATCAGCGCACGCTTGAGAAGTCTATTCGAACCATGGCTGAGGCGGGGGATGTCACAATCATCGAGCAGGTATTCTCCTCAGCAGATCTCACCGAAGCCTGGACTGCGGTTGATGATGCGGCTGCACTTAACAGTGCACTGCGTGCAAATGTTGCCAGCCTTTCCCAAGCAAGGAATGAGCTAACTGGACAGTTAGAGGATGTGGATGCAAAGAAGAATGAGCTCACAGGGCTTAAGTCTTCACTAACTGGACAGAGGCAATCCCTTGATGTGCAGAAGAGCGAGAAGGATAAACTTCTATCTCAGACGAAGAATCAGGAGAGCGTGTACCAGGATCTCATCACGCGAAAGAAAGCTGAGCGCGCACTCTTCGAGCAGGCGCTCTCGAGCCTCGAGAACAGTCTTGCCTCGGTTGGGCAAGGAGCCGCACCGGTCTCACAGACAGGCGTGCTTGCGTGGCCATACTCCTCGACCTTTGCGGACAGTTGCGTAGGGAAATCAGGAGCACTCGGAAACACCCGTTGCATCACGCAGTACTTCGGAAACACCGCCTTCGCCACCGCAAACTCTCAGATCTATAACGGTTCAGGACATAACGCTATCGATATCGGCATGCCCTCAGGCACGCCGATCCTCGCGGCGCTTTCGGGAACCGTTATGGGTACCGGAAACACTGACGCGATCGCTGGATGCTATTCCTTCGGGAAATGGCTTGTTATTAAGCACCCGAACGGCCTGGCCACTCTCTACTCACACCTTTCAACCATTGGAGTCTCTGCAGGCCAGGCAGTGTCAACCGGACAGCAAATCGGTCTTTCCGGTATGACTGGCTACGCGACAGGTCCTCACCTCCACTTCGGAGTGTATGCGTCTGCAGGTATCCAGCTCATGACGCTCGGACAATACCGAGGCGCAACGACTCCATGCGCGAACGCGACGATGCCCGTTGCTCCGAAGGATGCGTACTTGAATCCGATGTCGTATTTGTAGAGTTCGGTCTCTGCTTTACGTATAAAAGAAAGGCCGCCTCCTAAGAGACGGCCTATAAGAGTGCAACGTCAGGTTTACTTGAAGTTGTAAACCATGTCCGTTGCCGTTTTAACGAACTCCTCGAACTGGTCGGCGGTGAACACCGGTCCGTTCTTGTACTTCCAGCAACAGGAGAGCTTGTCCGCTTTCAGGTTGATGTCGAATTGCATCATGCAGTCCTGGAAACTGCCGTCCTTGAACATGATCATCACCGAGTACGAGCCGGCGTTCTGTTCGAGATATGCGGCGTGGATCGTGCCGCCGCAGACATGCTCGTTCTGCTCGGCGATAGGTTTCAAGGTGTCAAACAGACTCTTGCCGAGGCGGATCTGTTCGGCTCCTTGTGCTGCCGTATGCTCTTGATCAAGAGCAGCAGCTTCCTGTTGCCTTTGACGTCGATTGGACAAAAACATTGCGATAACTCCCTATGAAGGTTCTATTCGCTATGTACTATAACACCTTTATTATATATTTGTCAAGTGTAGGATGCGTCCCTGATCCTCCAAAGGGCTCTCGAAGCGAACGTGCGATAGGGAGACCACTTCAGAGCAATAGCCTCAAGATCCTTAAGGGGGACATCTTTAGGAAGACCATATAAAGATTCAATAGACCGTCGTAAGCCAAGATCTCCAGGAGAGAACACGTCCTCTCGTTCGAGCGCGAACATGAGAAACATCTCAGCCGTCCATCGTCCAATACCCCAGACTGACGAGAGTTTCGTAATAGCGTCTTCTTCAGGTACGCGACGAAGCGAGGTGAGAGTAAGGGCATTCGTTCGTACTACTAAAGATAGTTCTTTAAGCGTCTTAACTTTTGCCGCAGATAATCCGGCTTTGCGCATGGTTGGTACCCTGAGCTTATGGATACTATCAGGCGTTACCTCTCCCTGACACGCAGCTTCAAGCCGTGCCCAGATAGTGTCTGCCGCTTTCGTTGAGAGCTGTTGTCCCGTTATAGAGGCTGCAAGGGCTGCAAACAGCTGATTGCCTGAATATCTTCTTTTCTTTGCGTAGCGGCCGTGCAGATCGTCTATGTGCACGAGTGCTGCCTTATACAGGATAGGATCTGCTTTCTTTAGGTGAAGCAAGGCAGCCGCTATGCCCTTATTCTCTACCGACTTCTTTGTAGGCATTGGGGCTAGTATACTGGAACCAATGGTCCGACTCATCATTCTCGTTATCATCCTGATACTAGCTCTCTCGTACTTCGGCATATCCATACGAGATATCGCGACGTCTCCTGCGGGAGAAGACAATTTCTCCTTCGTGTGGGCATACGTGAAGGAAGGGTGGGAGATCGTAACCGCTTTTATTGCTGGATTTATACAAAGCACTCGAGACGTAGTCTCATAACCTTTTTACCTATGGAAAAGAAAGAAATAGCTATCACCGCACCGACAAATACACTTGCGACCTTCGTGAATGCTACGCAGGTAACGGTATCTGATGACTCCGTGATCATTCAATTCGCCTATGTACGCCCGAACACTACCAATGGCCAGCTCGTTTCAGAGATCGTTCTGTCACCGAAGCACGCCATCGAGTTCAGCAAGGCCCTCGATAAAACGATAAAGCAGCATTTTACTCGTCATTTGGAGACGCCCGCTTCATGATTCCTATCATGAAGCCTTCATTCTGGCTTCATGGTGCAAAGGGTACTGTTCGTGGATGGTTAGTAGCAACTACTAACACGTAATAACCAAATTAGATTTGCTATGAACAAGCTATTCATCGGCGCATTTGCTCTCGCAGCAATTGTCGCCATTCCAAGTGTGTCTCTCGCAGCGACCTACGCATACGTAAATACTGCAGGAGAGGTCATGACAACTGAGGCTGCCAATCCAAATGCAGCAATCATGACAGCCCCAGGTATCGCAGCACGTAGCGGCGTTATGCTCATCGAGGTAACCTCAGATGACGCAGAACTCGTTGGAGACTCTGTAGGCGGCGTGTAATACACCCGACTCACGCACAAAACCCGCGGACAAATTGTCCGCGGGTTTTGTACTGCATGAAGGTCTCATCTTCATGAAGACTACACAATGTTTATTTGTATTAGTCTAGAGTAGCTGGTATACTCCTTACATGACTACGATCTTTCACCGCACAACGAGCGCACTCACCCTCGGACTTATCCTTATCATTGCTACGGTAGTAGTGCTTCCATGGAATGCGCATGCCGCCTCCACGACCGCATCCTTTGATACCGATACTCTTTCTTCGGTTAAGACTAAGCCGACCATCGAAGGAGAGGCAGGGGGACTGAAGACCGTGCGGGTCGTTATAGAGAGCTCTACGGGAAAGAGCGTCCTTAAGAAGACCGTCCGCGTGAACAAGGATGCATGGAAACTCCGCGTGACGAAGACACTGAAGAAGGGCATATATACTATTACCATTCTCGAGAGCAGCAAGAAGAACGCGACGGTCCTTGCTACGAGCACGCTTATTATCGGTTCGAAGACATCCTCTTCGAGCTCCGCAAAGAGTAACGGCATAATCTCCGTGAGCTCGCTTCCGCTCCTCGCGGGAGGTACTGCAAGCCAAGGAACGTCAGTGCCCGTCGCGTACCTGAAGGTCCAGAACACTTCTTCTGCAGCAGTAAACCTTGAGGGATTCACACTCAAGCAGAACGGCTCTGCCTCAGCGGCGAACGTCATAGGATTCTCTACGAGCGATGACAAGGGAGGTTCCCGCACAACTATCGGCGGGATCGAATCGACCAAGCAGTTCAAGAACGGGTCAGCCTTCGTGCCGCTCGTAGCAAGCATTGCGCCGAACCAGGTCCGTATCTTCACGATCAAGGCGATCATGAGCAGCGACGCAGGAACCGATCTCGGGAAGCAACTCTTCCTCGATGTGTCTGGTATCCAGGCGAACGGGGGAGTACGAGCATCGCTTCCCATACGAGGAGCTGCATGGACCTTGATTCGCTAGGGCCGTACGAAGATATCAAACACTCGTGGACATCTCCACGAGTGTTTGGTTTTAGGGTACTATCACTCCTATGCAGGTAGCCACCCCTCAAATACTCTTATTCTATAAGTACGTACGCGTCGAAGATACGACGGCATTTTCAGCCTGGATAAAGGAGTCAGCCCTAAAGCACGGCCTTGTAGGGCGTATTCTCATAGCAGAGGAAGGCCTTAATGGAACCGTCGAGGGCACGACCGAAGATACCGAAGCTTTTGCAGAGGAGCTTCTCGAAGACTCTCGGTTTAGCGACATGAGCATAAAGAAGAGTAAGGGAACGGGAGACGCTTTCCCGAAGCTCTCCGTTAAGGTGCGCGAGGAGATCGTAGGGACCCGGTTCCCAAAATCAGTGGATCCGACGAAGCGCACCGGAAAGCACCTTCCTTCTGAGGAGCTTAAGAAGTGGTACAAGGAAGGTAAAGACTTCGTCATCGTTGATATGCGCAACGATTACGAATATCAGTCAGGCCACTTTAAGGGGTCGGTTAATCCAGGACTTGAGAACTCCCGTGACCTACCCGACGCCCTACCTAAGCTTGAAGCCTTGAAAGACAAGACAGTGCTCACTGTATGTACCGGAGGCGTACGGTGCGAAAAGATGTCAGCATTCCTTCTTGAGAACGGGTTTGACGACGTATATCAGCTTGAGGACGGCATGCACGGATACATGGAGAAGTATCCCGGGGAAGACTTTCTAGGGTCTCTCTATACGTTCGATCAGCGAAAGGTCATGGACTTTGGAGGGGACCGGGAGGTTATCGGACGCTGCTATTTCTGTAATATGGCCGCTGAAAAGTATGTGAATTGTGCGAACAATTTCTGCCATCTCCATTTCATCGTGTGTGAAGGATGCTCAGGAAATAGAAGCGTATTCTGCTCCAAGGACTGCTAGCGCCATACAATCTTCATGAACTAATCCTGTATACTGAGCAGTATGATACTTTCACTCATTCTAGGATTCCTTCTCGGAGCCGCCGCTCTCTTATTCGCTCTACAAAATACAGCTATCGTTGCAGTATCGTTCCTCGGATGGCAGTTCGAGAGCTCTCTCGCTCTTCTTATCCTCATGACCTTCGCGACGGGTGTCGTAGTGAGCCTTCTGGTCTCTATTCCTTCAGCCGTCAAGGATAGCTTCCGTATCATGAGCCTTAAGAAGGAGAACAAGAAGCTTTCAGATCAGCTTGCGGTTGCTGCGTCTACTCCTCAGACCGTGCTCATCGCTGAAGACACGATCGATCCAGTACTCGATATCCGCAATTCATAAATGGAAAGGAAAGCGTATCTAGCAGGAGGATGTTTCTGGGGATTGGAGGAGCTCGTGAGAGAACTACCAGGAGTTCTTGATACTGAAGCTGGATACACTGGAGGGGAGAACGAATATCCCACCTACGAGAATCATCCAGGGCACGCAGAAGCACTTGAGGTTACGTATGACACAGATGTAACTTCACACAAGCAGATTCTTGATTTCTTCTTTCAGATTCATAATCCAACCACCCTTAACCGACAGGGAAATGATGTAGGAACTTCATATCGCTCTGCGATCTTCTTTCAGGATGATGGAGAGAAAGAAATAGCAGAGGAAATGATTCGTATCGTTAACGAGTCTAAGCGCTGGAAAGATCCTGTGGTTACCACTCTGGAGCCATTCTCTGTATTTTATCCCGCAGAAGCGTATCATCAGGATTATTTGCAAAAGAGCCCGAACGGGTATACCTGTCACGCGATATACTTTGATTCATATCTGAAATAACACTATGCACACTCGAACCATTCTTCTCGTCCTCGTCGGTATTCTCGGTATAGCGGGGATCGTTGCCGCGTCAGGCATCTTTACCAAGTCAGAGGCTCCTGTAGCAAATGCTCCAGAGGTACTCTCGTTCGAAGACTGTGCTGCTGCAGGATATCCGCTTATGGAAAGCTATCCTCGCCAGTGCGCGACTCCGGACGGCCGCACCTTTGCAGAAGAGCTTCCGGCACCTGATCCTACCTATCTGAACGCGTCAGCGGACAATATCGTCGTTACCAACCCTACTCCTGGCTCCGTTACCGGAAAGACCTTCACGGTTATGGGAGAAGCGAGAGGAGGATGGTACTTCGAGGCATCCTTTCCTATAGAAGTGCAGGACATGTCCGGCACCGTTATTGCCCGAGGGATCGGTCAGGCACAAGGAGAATGGATGACTCCTGACTTCGTTCCTTTTACCGCAGAGATAACGGTTCCTGAATCGTTCATCGGGGAAGCGGTGCTTGTCCTTAGGAACGACAACCCGTCTGGCGACGCCGTGAATGCTCGGTCCGTATCGTTCCCCTTCACCATTGAATACTAATATTCACCCTGGGTTCATGCGCCCGGAGCATACTGAGCCCTATGCATAAGAAATATATCGCCCTCATCGTGCTCGTTTGCGTAGGGATTGCCGGATACTTCACGTTTCAGTATCTGAAAGAGAAGCCCCCTGCGTTCCTCACGAAACTCGTAACCACGACAAAGCCGCCTCCTGCGCTTCCGGAAGGAGACCTTGCTCCGTTCACTGCTCCTGAAGGATTCACGGCGACGATCTATTCGCGCGATACCCCTGGTGCGCGCGTCATGACCCGGGACCAGAAGGGGAATATGCTCGTATCACTCACCAAGGAAGGGAAAGTGGTGGCGCTGCCTGATTTGGATGGAGACCAGAAATCAGATCGCTCAGTTACCGTTCTTGAGGGACTGAAGCAGCCGCACGGCATTCTCGTATCCTGCTCGTCTGAAGAATCCTGCCTTCTGTACGTTGCAGAGACAGGGGAGTTGAAGTCCTACACCTATAACGCGGACACCTATACCGTCTCAAACCCGCAAACACTCGCACCACTCCCTACAGGAGACGGGCATTTCACTCGTACGCTCCTCATGCATCCCGATGGGAAGCGTCTTCTAATTAGTGTAGGCTCCTCATGCAATGTGTGTGACGAAAGTGACCCACGTCGCGCATCGATTCAGCAGCTTGATCTCGCGACGAATATAATGACCCCCTATGCGACGGGTTTGCGTAACAGCGTGTTCATGGCTATTAACCCGGTGTCAGGACAGGTGTGGGCGTCTGAGAACGGTCGCGACCTCATCGGAGACGACATACCACCGGATGAGATCAATGCGATCACGGAAAGAAAAGACTACGGATGGCCCGTGTGTTACGGGAAGAATATCCCTGATACGGACTTCGAGTCATCGAGGGGAAGCGAGTGCTCTGCGTCTGTTCCATCGCGCATAGACCTCGAGGCTCATGCAGCCGCTCTGGGCCTTGCATTCGTTCCTGAGGAAGGTTGGCCCGAAGAATGGCGCCATGACCTTCTCGTAGGCTTGCACGGCTCCTGGAACCGCTCTGCGCCCGTAGGATACAAGGTTATACGTATTGATATGGATCAGAACGGAGAACAAGTAGCGAGTGCGAACCCTTTCAGTGATTTCCTAACCGGGTTCCTTCCTGAAGGAGGCAAAGAAGGGGATGCGTTAGGCCGTCCCGTTGGCGTCATGACACAACCGGGAGGCGTGGTGTACGTATCAGATGATCGTGCCGGCGCGATCTATCGCGTCTCTCTGAACGAGATGCCGTACTAGATCCCGTATTCGCTCACAGCATCGAGTGAAGGACGTTCGGTGTACGGAACGAGCTTCGAGCGCACGTCGCTTCGAAGCAGATGCCTGCTGAGGATCTTGTAGGAATCGTAATCAAATTCGCTTTCTACTTCTTCTTCGTCATACCCGTCAGCGGTATACGAGAGCGTCTTCTGTATGCGCCATTGATCGATTACGTAGACGGTCCCTTCTTCAGCGGCAGGGTCTTCAGGAAGCATGACAGCTCCCTTGAACGGCCACGACCTAACGCGGCGCTTTTCAAACGCACTATCGAAGCGCGCGTTATAGGTGAGAGGGGATTCCTTGCAGACGCATGCTCCGAGGCACTTTCCGAGCTGGTATTGGAAGCACGGACCTGAGCCTGATTCAACACCGAGCAGCTTCGGGCAGAGCTGGTATTCCTTCACTGCTTCACGAAGAGACGCCTTGCCTTGAGAAGCGGTGCGGAATACGGCTTCAACCGAGCCGAAGTCTGCTTCGGTTAATTCGTCCCGGTAGGCAACGGTTGCCGTCTTGTATCCCGATTCGTTTAGGGTGCTCGTCACTACCGCGAGCTTCTTAGCCTTGCGAAGCTTTCGGTTGTAGATAGGGATGAGTTCCTTGATACGTATTGATTCTAGAAGGAGTGCTGAGAGTTCTCCGCTCGTCTCTTCGTATTCTATGGAGGAGTTTGCTTCGCAGAGCGCACGCTCTTTTCCGGTCCTTCGGTCCGCAGAGAAGTGAGAAAGTACGCGCGTCTTTATATCGATACTCTTCCCGACGTAGAGCACCTCGTCTTCGCTCCCATAGAAGATGTAGATGCCTGGCACATGCGGCAGATCCTTCACGATAGAAGGGTTCAAGTTCTGAGGCAGGCTTGCAGTCCCGAGCACGCGCTTAATAGCATCCCTGACAGGAACATCAGTGAGTTCCGCCGTAGCAGACTGGTGAATCCCACGAGAGCAAACGCATCGTCATAGGCGCGATGACGGTTCTCCATGGGCAGGCTATGGCGCTCGATGAGGGAATCGAGGTTGTGGGACTTCTCCTGCGCGTAGAGCGCACGAGAGAGCTTTACCGTACACAGAGACTTCGCATTCCATCGGATACCGAGGCGCTGGAATTCGCTCTTAACGAAGGCGTAATCGAACGCTGCATTGTGAGCAACGAAGATCGCATCGGCCAGAAGCTCTTGAATACGGCCCGACACCGCCTCAAAGGTAGGGGCTCCTTCCAGATCTCTGTCCGTTATGCCGGTTATAGAGGTGATGATCGGCTGAAGAGTTTGATTGGGTTGTATGAGTGTCTGATACGTATCCGTTATGACGCCGTCCTCAACCCGTATGATGCCTATTTCGATGATATGACCGTATGCCGCACTCATGCCTGTTGTCTCGACGTCGACAAATGCGTAGGTGCTGCCCGAGAGTGCATCGATATTCTGTAAGGAGTGTTTCTTCATACAACGTACTCGCTACAGTTTACTAAAAGATTCGTAACTTGTGTATGTTGTGTGGAAAACAATGCATGTTGTGTATTGATTGAGTATGTAACGGTGCTACGATACAGGTATGACAAAGCTTGTTGCACTCACTCCCGCGCAGAAGGAAACGCTCACGCTTATACAGACGCACACCGAGAAGTTTGGAAAAGCACCTACCATTACAGAACTCGCAACGAAACTTAAGCTTCGCTCGCTTCGTAGCGTTACGCAGCGTCTCGAGAGCCTCGAGAAGAAGGGTCTTATCTCGCGGAACCGTTTCCAGCATCGAAGCATCAGTATCCTTGATGGCGTGTCATCTCAGATGTCTTCGGACCTGATCCAGGTTCCGGTCATTGCCTCTGCAGGATGCGATGCTATGGACGTGTACGCAGAGCAGCGGTTCGGAGAATACATCGTAGTTGATAAGAGTCTTATCGGAGGAAGACGGAACAGCACCAACATTGCTGCGATACGTGCTGTTGGAGACTCCATGCAGGACGCCGGCATCCATAGCGGCGATTACGTCATTGTTGAGGTTACGGACCAGGTGGAGAATGGGGATCGCGTCGTAGCCATCCTTGGGAACATGGCCGTTATCAAGCGATTCTCCCGTGTAGACGAAGTGGTCTATCTGAATCCTGAGAACAAGTACGGCACCTATCACCCTATTGTCGTGCGCGAAGAGGACTCCCGCGTATTTGGGAAGGTACTCTCTATCATTCCAGGCACTGAGTGGGTAGACGATATCAAGATCGAGTATTACACCGAACTCGAGGCAGAGCGTTAGATTCGATCCCTATTCTGCCAGCATTTCTTGAAAAGTAGGGTTTAGAGGTGCTAGAGCGAATACGCTGTACGGACTTTGATAACGTACTTCAACAATATTCCTATCAAGCAGGGTGGAGTTCGATAGTACTTCTGAGAGCATGGTGCGCTTTGCGCTTGGTTCAGCGTCTATGTACCGTTCCGCCAAGGTATTGCCTTGTTTAAGCTTGGAATAGATGAGTTCGATAGTTGCGAGAGGGTCGGTAGCTTTTAGCTCTAGCTCCTTAATGCGCTTCGAGAGCCGCACACTTTCATTGTCGATCTCCTTCAATTTTGCCCTGTAGAGCTCGGTATCTATGTCTCCCTCGGTGTAGGTGTCTACGAGACGAGACTTGCGAGCAGAGAGCGTTTTGAGGGCTTTGCGAGCATCTTCTAGAGCATGGTCCTGAGAACCCCTGGAGTGTTCCAATTCCTCAAGCTTTGCCTTATAGACGATATCAATCATGCGAGAGCTAATCTTGAGTTTCTCTAGGTCGAGGGCTATCTGCTCATGGAGCTTTTCTTCAGACGTATTGAACGAACGCTGGTTGCAGGAGCCTTTCCCGTTGGTGCAGTGGTAGTAGGTGTACTTGGCTTTCTTGATTTCAGCAGTGATAGCGCAACCGCATTTAGCACAGGTTATGAAGCCGGAGAGTGTGAAGTTGAGAGTCTTACCGCGAGGTCGGGCTTTCTTGTTGGAGATTTCCTGACACTTCTCAGATAGTTCCTGAGAGATGAGAGGCTCATGATTGCCGAGGTACTGAGTACCATTAGATTCCATGATGCCGGAGTAGAAGGAGCTTTTGAGTATCTTCTCTACACCTGACTTGTATATCTTCTTGCCGGAGCTGGTACGCAGACCCTGCTCGTATAGCGTGCTGGTTATCTGGTTGATGCTGTAGAGGCCGGTTGAGTAGAGCTCGAAGATTTGTTTAACATATGGGGCACGAACAGTGTCTATAACGATAGTCTTAGTTGCTTTGTCGTTCTTGTATCCAAATGGAGCACGGTTGATCCAGTCTCCACGCTTGAGCTTTTCTAGATTGCCGCGCTTTACGTTAACCGAGAGATCGTCCACATACTTTTTAGCCATGCCGAAATAGAGCGACATCATGAACTTGTCGTCTGGGGTATTTCGATATGTACGCTCATACGTGCGAATCTCAGCAATCTTGCCTTTGTCTATGAGTTCCAAGATCATCCCGCCGTCTACCATGTTGCGAGCTAGGCGATCTACGTTCCAAACAAGGAGGGAATATCCTTTGCCTTTTCCAATGAGCTGAAGCATCTCATTGAACACCGGACGACCAGAAGCCTTAGCTGACATGCTCTCCTCAAATATTTGATCTATCTCGTATCCTTCGCGTTCAGCGATAGCCTCAAGCTCGTTTAGCTGGGCAGGAATGGAGAGTACCTGACGTTCTTCGCTTTCTGAGGACTTACGGGCGTAGACAAGGTATTTCATACGTTGGGCGCATTATGCCTCAGGCTCATAATTCCTCAAATCGAGCGCGTCTACATCTAGCTCCATATCCAGATCAATCTCAACCATGCGACGTTTCAATTGCTTGAGATTCTCCTGCCCGCTACTCCAAGAGAATGTGGTCTCAATATCTTTAGGTGAGGTGAAGATTATGTAGGGCGAGTCCAGCTCAACATGGCCGCCCTTAACAGGAAGGGTGTACGGATAGCGGTCAGTAATCTTAAGGATCTGCTCAAAAGGAAGGTTCCCGTCTCGAAAGTCGTCAAAGAGAATACATTCGTTTTGAGCGTATCCCGTACCAATCCATTTGTAATCGGATACAGAGCATACATCTGGGAAGCATCGGTATACGAGACGTGTTTTGCCTACGCCAGTCTGACCATATATCCAAAATACATTTGGAGGAGTATTAGGATTGCGGTGGGCGAAATAGTATTTAGTAAGGCTTTCCGCAAAGCGCAGCTGTTGCTGGTTGTTCGCCATTTCATCAATAATGGTCGGTAAGTTTTTAGGGCTAGCTTTAACTGCTTCCTTAATGAGCTTCAGATCGTTGCGTGCTCCTTGCGTCTGAGGTTCTCCGAACTCATAGAAGTCTCCTTCCTTGCCGTCATACTTCTTATTCTGTTCAGCCGTACCTTTAGCCGGCTGAATATGGAACTTTAATACTTCATCTTTTCTCTTAAAATCGAAATAGTTATGCAGGAACGTAAAGCGTTGCGCTTCGTTAAGCTCAATGTATCCCTGTATGTGAGGTGTGCCCGTTCCAGCAACTTCGAGGCCATAGCAGATATACCGATGCTTCTCGAGCGATTCAGCGAGAACGTGGAAACGCTTTAGATCTTTCTTTGTGTAGTTGTTTACCGTGAAGATATATCGACGGCTTTTAGTCTCTATATCCGTCATATGTCTTGAAGTTTTGTCCCGAAGTCGGGGGTAATACTATCCCCGACTTCGAGCGTGGCGCGGTGCCGGACTAAAGTCCCGGCACCCGCCCCGCCGCCCACACCTCCGAACAGACAGCGAACGAGCGAATGGAGCTGGGTTTGAGAATCTCCAGGACTAACAAGAACGCCGTGGGTAGCAATCATTTCCTGCTGGTACTCCTGAATAATGCCCGGGCTGAAATGCATCTGCCTAGGCTACTAAATAGCCTAGTGAGTATGGGTGAGGGGTTTAGTGAGAGTGACCCAAGAATTCTCCTTGAATGGAAAGGTGGTCAGTGTGTACATTGAACAGTTCACTGAGGCGCGGGTGCTTCTTGAGGAGGCGGTTGAGGGTGTCTCGGTATGATTTCTTCTCAGTCTCCTTGTGGTCGAGATCAAACTCAGGAATATCGAAGTAATCAATTTGAGATTCCCCAAACTGAGCGAAGAGAGCCTGGAGTGCGAAGTGCGCCTTGGTAGGTTTACTCTGATATGCCGTTGAGATAGTCGTGTCATCTATGTGAAGCTCGAATGCTAGAGGGTCGTACCAGATGCCAGCGTCTTTTACGGCATCAAAAGAAGTGCCCTCATTCATCTTCTCAAGTAGTCTTTCGATACTTCGAAATGGCGAAAGAATAACTGTTGATACCATATTGGGCGTATAGCCCTTGTGAATCTCTCTTGCTGATTCGAGCAGATCAGAAAGGGTTAGATCCTCTTTCATCACTTCAGTGCGATCAATGCGGATATTAGCTGGAGCGTTCTTTATAAGCGCATCTGCAAGACCGCTCTTCACTTTCTCCATTAGATCTGTGGAATCAAACTTCTCAAGTTCGTTTGAAATCTTCGAAAACTCAGTATCGTCTAGCAAACGCATAACTTCGGCGTGGTACTTGTCCTCAAACACGGAGAGGGCATACAGGTATCCACTCTTGTTGAGATCATGAAGCGTATTTATGAATATGGCCGTATTTAGGTTTCCGGAGACTAGATGGTCCTTGGTTATCTTAAGTGTATGGTGTTGCTCCTCGCTCAATTTTGGAAATGTACTCTTTTGAGAACGGTATACCAGCACCAGAAGGTTAAGGGTATCTAGGATATTCTGCTCTCGGGGTGTCATTGTGAGCACATAGTGCCTTGGAATCTCACTTAGTCAACTAGGGAGATTGGTCATATAAAGTACGTGCGTAATAGTTATTCAAGATAAGTGATACTATTTTTCCAATGAGCGAACCTAATATTCAGAAAGAGGATGAAGAGTTTGGAGCGTCTACAGACATAGACGCCTTTCTGCAGGCAATTAAGGAGAAGAAGACTGTTGAAGAAAAGGAGGAAATACGTCAAATCGTAAACGCACTGGAAGAAAAAAATGACACTGCCCAAAATTAGCAGCATTAAAGGCGAGCGCATACTTGTAGATAGTTGCGTATTAATTTACTCAGGCGACGACCTTAAAAAAGTCCAGATCGGAGAAATTATTAAGTCGTTGACAGCTAACGATAATAAGTTGGCGATTTCAGAACTTTCTATATTTGAGGTTCAAAAAAACGTTCTTAACGAGGGAAATCGAACTAACTACAATAAGGTTCTATTAAGCTTCGACACAGTGCCGGTTCACAAGAGAGCGCTAATGAACGCAGCCAGGCTGTCCCAGAAGTACGGAACACCGAAAGATCACGGCGATCATTTGATAGGAGGAACTGCTATATGCCACGAAGCACTAATACTAAGCGCAGACCAGCAACACGGATTTTCTAGGAATCACTGGGTAACCGTTGCCACTGAACCTCTGATATATATTGATCAAGGACATACAAGAGTGATCAATATTGATCTTTTAAAGTACAAAGAAGACCCTGATCATCAGGGGCAATTCTTTACACGCAAAGACTGGGTAAGCAAAGATCCCACCAACACGGACAACCTTACAATTCTTATGGATGCCGGTGTAGATCAGGTTGCATCAGTCATGAATGCACCTGCGGGACCAACCGGGCCGGACGGGCCGACTATACTCTAGCGTTAAGCCAATTGACCACGTCTTGATTAAGCCACCCAACGTAAGCTCCTCTGGTCATCTGAGTAATCAGTATGCGGTCATTTTTATCTAGAACGGCCCCTAGTTGAGTATAGAGTTGTTGTGCAGGTTGTTCCGTCTGAATGAATACAACGCTGTCGAGATTACTATCATATGCATATGGATATTGCTTAATGAGTGCAAAAAAAGCATCCCTAGCTTGATTATAGGTAGTTTTTTCCTTGTTCAGGTTCCAGCTCACTAGATAGACAGCCATGCCTGCATTCTAACACCTGCGTATTTAAAGATGGAAAGTTCTAAAATCGTCCCAAACGGCTGGGACGGTTAATTGGCTGCTGTATTTGGATAAGAGATCGAAGCAGAATAGTAAGTTTTAGCATTAGCTGCATAATGTAATTAATGATTAATAGATTTGAAAACTGGGACTTGTACCTTGATCCAAGGATCGAGCAATTGAAGAAAAATTCATTTCATTTGGAAGCTTTTTATCTCTATTCGGCAACAATAGAACATTGCCTGCAGGATGCGGTGATTCTTCAGGAAGAATTGCTCGATAGGCTGGCCAAGAGAAGTGGACTGAAATACAAGCAGAGCGGCGAAAAGACTATTCGCGAGAAGACGCTTGGTGAAGTGATCAAATATTTTTCTAAGTACGATGACGACCCGGCGCTGGTATCGCGACTAAATGCCTTTAACTCTCTAAGAAAGAAAGTCGTTCATAAGTTGCTCGATAATTCACTTGAGCAGTTAGATAAAGAGGTAAAATCCAAGTACAGGGAGTATAGCGATCTCGTAAGAGATCTTTGTAAGTACAACGTGCGTTTGTTAGATAAGACTTTGCGTATGCATAATAGGGATATTTCAAAGTTAAAGAAACAAGTCCTTCCAAAGAACCGTACCTCAATTGAAGAAAAATCCTCTTAATTGCTTGGCATCCAACGAATTTAACGCAATATCCTTACTCTCCACTTAAAGTTCTAACGTCGTCCCAGACTGCCAGTATTTCCAACAGAGTTTGGACGTTATTGACTGTGATAGGATTTCTAAATGTTCAGCTTTAGGCGTACGAAGGAGGCTGCGGTCGGTTCGCCGATACCTGTAACAATTGATAACAGCGACATTATTCGCATATATCACCAGATGCGAGATGAATGGAAATTAATCTCAGCTGACGAACCTAACTACGATTTGGCCGAGAAGGTGTTCTTAGAATTTAATGATTTCAACTTAAGGAACCACGAGACAATCGGTGGTTACTTACGCTTCATTCCAAAGTCGTTACTGCCGTATCCAAAAAACTATATTAAGTGTGCATATTATATTTTTTTTGATTCGCTCATCAATAAAGGTAATAGGAAAATGGCGGATAATGTAAAAGAGATAGCTGTGGACCTATTTCTTGAATATCCTGATTGGGATAGATACCAGGAAAACCTCAAGCGTAAAAGTTGGTTTGATGATTTGGTATTTAAGGACAAGAACCCTAGTCCCAGGGAACTTTTTAAAGAGTATTTTGGCGATTATCAAATTACTAAGAAACAGTACGACAGCTCACCCAGTTCAGTGGATGTGACTGATGAGAAGCTAATCTGGGATTTCGGCAAGCTACCTGAGATAGAGGACGATGTTGATATAAGTAAAATGGTCACTGCAAAGCAAGAAAATTAATCCATTCCGTTGAGAATTGGCTTACAGGTGAGAAATATTCTCATTCTTTCAAGTTCTAACATCGACCCAGACCCCATCAGTTATATCTAACTAGCCCTATTTGCGGGGCAGTGTTAAGTCCAGAAGCGAGAATATGGGAGCCAGTAAAATCACTTTTATAGGATGTTGGTAAAAGGAACTATTCTTATTAAAAATGGGTGGCCTGTTAATAAAAGGCATTCTGCTGCGACGGAAATAGATACCTATCCCTATAAGGATATAAAGCAATACCGCGCCAAGTATAAGTGCTAATGGGGTCATCTATTAAGCCTATCATGTGCTAGGTCTATAAAAGTTCTAACGTCGTCCCAGACTGCCAGCACAATAAAGAATTCAAGACTAATTATTGATTTTTTATAATCATATGATATAATCATTCCAATCACCAAATAGCACTCATACATGAACGATTTCAAGAAAAACTATAAGTCATCAGGCCCTCGCCAGGGCGGCTTCAGCCGTCCAAGCTTCGGAGGAAGTTCTGGTCCACGCAAGTCCTTTGGAGGAGGCTTTAACGGCCCATCAGAGACCTTTAAGACCACCTGCAGCAAGTGTCGCGATGCTTGCGAGGTTCCTTTCCGTCCAAACGGCAAGAAGCCAGTATTCTGCAAGAATTGCTTCGTTCGTGACGATGCGCCTCGCGATTCTCGTGACTCTCGCGATACTCGCCCTTCAGGGAATTCATACGGTAACTCATACGAAAAGAGGAGCTACGCCCCAGAGCGTTCTGAGCGATCGTTCGCTCCTGCACCTCAGACTCCTGTAGAGGATCCTCGCATCGGTGCCATGCAACGCGAGCTAACCGTGGTACACGAGAAGCTTGATACGCTCATCCAGAGTCTTGAGAGTGCCGCGTACTCTTCAATCCTCACCACTTCTAACGAGCGTGAGGAGAAGCCAGTAAAGAAGGTTGCGAAAGCTAAGGCTAAAGCTCCTGCTCCAGCACCCGCAAAAAAGAAGGTAGCAAAGAAGAAATAACCTAAGAATGGTTAAAGAAAGCCGCGTCAATCGACGCGGCTTTCTTTATATAGATACGATATACTCCACGGACGATGCAGTATTTCTTTGACTTCGATCGGACCGTATTCAATACCGACCTCTTCAAGAAGGACTTTGCCGGTCGTCCTCCGCTTCGCGAACTATTCCATCAAGCAAAAGAGCTACTTAAGGAAACATTTGACAGGTCTCGAACGGTTTCATTCCGTCATATCGTCACGAGAACCCTCGGAACCTATGCGAGCCATCGCCGCTTCGGCTTCGTTCCTCAGGAACTCAAAGAATATCTCTACCCTGACGCGGTTGAGTTCTTTAACAAGCACGGAGAGGAATGTGTGATTGTTACGTATGGCGTTCAAGCATTCATAACCGCGAAGGTCGCGAATGCCCTGACTGATTTTCCTCTGGGAGACATTGTCTACACCTCGCGAAAGAAAGGGAGGACTATCAAGCGCCTGATCGAGAACAAAGCAGGACCCTTTGTGTTCGTTGACGATGCGCACTTTCAGCTCAAGTCCGTAAAGAAGATATGTCCCGACGTTGACGTCATTGAGATACGGAGGGACGGGAACGAAGGGGACGGACAATGGCCCATTATCAAGTCTATGAATGAGCTGGAGTCCCAGTGTGCTCACAAAGACGAGTTGGCAATCGATCTCAAGACTGCCTCTGTTGCCGTACTCCTTAACACCGCGAGCGGGAGCTATACCAAGGACGCAGAGCCCAACATCAAAGAACTACTAGCTGCAGCAGGGGTTCTTGCTCCCATTATCTCACCCGCATCTCCTAAAGATGTAGAGCCCGCTCTCAAAAGGATTATGGATTCTAAGCCCGATATTCTCATCGTGCTCGGAGGAGACGGTACTATCCGCACCGCTGCAGAAGCATGCACCATTGAGGGACCACTTCTCATACCGTTGCCCGGCGGCACCATGAACATGCTTCCGAAAGCGCTCTATGGAGACCGATCCTGGCAGGATGTGCTGCGCGATACTCTCGCATCTCCAAAGACTAAGTCTATTTCCGGAGGGATAGTACAGGGGAGGGAATTCTTCATCGCAGCGATTGTCGGTACGCCAAGCCTATGGGCGAATGCGCGAGAAGCACTTCGTGAAGGCGATGTGGGTGCAGCCTTCGAGAAGGGCGTACACGCATTCCAGAACATGCTGGCAACCCGCATTGAATACGCGTTCTCAGCGGAACAGCGAGGAACCGCTGACGCAGTTACCGTTATCTGTCCTCTTATATCAACCGATATGGCGGACTCGGAACAGGCACTGGAAGCGGCGGTCATTGATGTGCAGAATGCGGGCGGCATTTTGAACCTGGCCTCCGCAGCAGCATTCGGTCAGTGGCGGGAAAGCGCGCATGTAACGACCACAAAGACCAAGACCGTTACGATTTCTGCTGAGCAGGACATTCCTCTCATCCTTGATGGAGAGACCATGGAGCTTGGGAACTATATTGAAATTACCTTTCTCCCAGGAGCGTTTAAGGTGCTTCTGCCCGCGTCATAATATAGTGTGAAGGCTTCATTTCTGTAAGATACAAGCCCACGGAGCGTCATTACTGGTATACAACCCTTTATTTATCTCTCAACTATGAAGAAAACCTTTTTGTTACTTGCCCTCTTTACCTTATTAGTAGGGGCACCGAGCGCCTACGCTTGTAGCCCAGCACCCGGATGGCCACCTTCTGCGACACAGAACCTTGAGAGCAAAGACGTTGCATTCGTAGGTACCGTTACAGGTATCGCTCAGGATAAGAGCGTCAATGGGGACTACCACATAACCTTCGCAGTTAATGAGACATACAAGGGATCTCTCGAGAACACGGTCACCGTTCAGACCCGCTCGAGTTCTGCGGCATGCGGATACGATAACGGATACACCGCCTTCAAGACAGGTACGGTGTGGGCAATCTACGCGGACGAGGATAACGGTGCGTTTGCTACCAACAGCCTTTCACTCAATACCTCGTACCCGAGCGTCGCTGATGCAAAGACCTCCCTCACAGATCTTGGCCTTACCCCTGTAGAAGAGGAGCCGACCATGTGTACGATGCAGTACGCACCGGTATGTGGGAAGGATGCAAATGGCACGATTAAGACCTATGGAAACTCATGCACGCTCGGTGCTGAGAAGGCTACATTCCTTTACGAAGGGGAGTGCAAGGTTGAAGTAGAGACGATTCCAACCACAAACCTTTGGATAGGTATTCGAGGCGCAGACGTAACCTGGCTCCAGAATTACCTTATCGCTAAGGCAACAGGGTCCGCAGCACTCTCGCTCGCAACAGTAGGGTCAACTGGATACTTCGGTTCTCTCACAAAGGCCGCACTCGCTGAGTTCCAGAGTACTCATAACATTGCACCAGCGTTCGGATACTTCGGAGGAAAGACGCGCGCAGCTATCACTGCGCTGATGACTCCTGCCGCAACGGCAACCTTTACCGGTGAGATTTCTGCGGTAAACACAGGATGTTTTGCAGACGGGATCTGCAGCGTCACCGTTGATGGCAAGGAGGTAATTGTCATGGCGGGCATGCGAATCGATGTCCCTCCGCTCGGTTCTCTTAAGGGAGTAGATTCCTTCGGAGATCTCGAGAATGAGGTTGGCTCAAAAGCTGAAGTATATGCTGCACCTACCAAGGAGGGAGATGCAGACTACACCCTCTACGGAAGTACCTCGTACTACGTAAAGGTGCTCGACTAGGGAAAGAATAGGTAAAAGAAAAGACCGTGTCCTAGGACGCGGTCTTTTCTGTTACCCGGAATCGCCAGGGAAGATCCTTGTCCTTCGTAATGCCCACGCGAGGACCACACACCACACGCGTGTCTGGTACATCTGGTGCGTCATAGATGGTGAAAGGATCTTTAATAGGAAAGCCGTTCTGGGCTTTTGTTATACCGAATGCTTTACAGAGGTTTGCGGGCCCGTTACAAAGTTTATGTATGTCTTCTACATCTCTTCGTCCCTTCATGAGTTCAACGCCTTCTACAGGCTCTACCGCACGAATAAGAACAGCACCCACACTTCCTTTGTTGGTAGTTACGTTTACGCAGTAGTGCATGCCATAGGTGAAGTAGACGTACCAATGTCCGTAGGTCTCGTGCATCAAACGGCTTCGTTCCGTAAGAGTTCTCCCGTGCGACGCCGCATCAGTCGTATAGGCTTCCGTCTCAACGATAATGCCGCTGCATTCGCCATAGCGAATCACTTTTCCGAGAAGGTTCCTTGCAACGATAACAGCATCACGTGCAAACCACTCTTTAGATAACTCCTTCATAGCATTAGGAGGGGAGCGGGCTGAAAGAGAAATCTTGTATCGTAAGGGACTGGGGATGTCGAGCGCTCTTTCCCTGGAATAGCCAGAGATTCCATATGAATCGAGCTACGTCAGGCGATGTAATACCTGCAGAAGGGTAGATCCATTCTGATAGGAGCACTGATGAGGACTCATCTTTGGATGCTTTAAAATGCACCTGCTCTTGAGTCCAGATAATATTGAAAGATAAAGGCGTATCACATGGAATCGTATACTTCTGTATATTTCCTCGTGTAGATCCGGGCTGAATCACGAATTGTGCCCGGTCTCTGCCAACCATCCTTCGAGATACTTCTATATCTATCTCCTGTGTATCGTTCTCATAGAGGAAGGCTCCGAATACTACTCGCTTTTCCATGGGAGATAGTGGCGTTGAGACGGTGAACGCATACGTGCCGTATCCGAGCGGTTTAGATAGGACCGCTTCTGAGCAGTGCCAAGTATCATTCTCATACCAGACCGATAAGTGCATGCCTTCTGCATCTACATATACGCCCTTATCAGAGAATACGTTCGGACCCGGGCCTACGGGACTCTCGCTCTGCTTTATCTCCCATTCATATCCCGCAAACGTGACTATCTTCATGATTACGCGCCAAACGTATTGCACGCTTCTACGGACCCTGTTTCGTAGCCTCTCGTGAACCAGCGTACACGCTCAGCTGAAGAGCCGTGGGTCCATGTCTCAGGCGATATGCGTCCGGTAGTCTTTGACTGAATGCGGTCATCTCCAACTGCTGCTGCAGCATCGATAGCTTCCGCTATTTCACCTTCTTCGAAGACTCCCAGATCTTTGATGGAATATGCCCAGATTCCGGCATAACAGTCTGCCTGAAGCTCAAGACTGATGGAGGCATCGTTCGATCCGTCTCTGGCTACCTGGTCAGATATACCGAGCGCATGCTGCACATGATGGCCTACCTCGTGCGCGATTACGTATGCCTGGGCAACGTCGCCACCTTGGGCACCGAACCTTGTCGTAAGCTCTTCGAAGAATGTCTCATCGAGATAGATAGTCTCATCAGGAGGACAGTAATGGGGACCTGTATCTGAATCCGCTCCTCCGCAGGCGGATTGAGTTCTTCCACGGAATAGCACGAGCAGGGGAGGGTTGTAGGTGCGATTAGCTGAAGCGAAAATTGCGCTCCACGTTTCGTTGGTCGATCCTAATACGGTTGAGGCGAATACTTCGTACGAATCTGCGCCTTCGAAGTCAGCAGAGTTATAGGATTGTGAGGATTGGGTATTCTGAAGCTCATTTATTATCGTAGGCAATACCGAAGAGAAATCGCCACCACCAAAGTAGTTAAGGGCGATTATAAGAGCAATGCCGCCTATGCCTAAGCCGCCCGCAGCCGGACCGAGTCCTCTACGATCGTCTACGTTCCCCCTGCTTGAGAGTCGGTCCCAGAAAGCCATATGTAGTAATAATAGGGAATATACATGAATGATTCATGATGGAGATTGATTCTCGCTCTTCTGAAGGTGTATACTTTTTTCCATGAATACGAATTCCGCAAAAATTATTATCGCAACCTCTATTATCAGCGTCGCTATCGGAGCGGCAGGTGCTATGGCCTTCACTAACAAGGAGGAGGACATGAGCGGTATGCAGGGCATGGGACACATGATGCCGGACGGAACTATGATGGGAGGCTCTATGCAGATGGAAATGGACGGAATGATGAAAAACCTCGAGGGAAAGACAGGTGACGCTTTTGATAAGGCTTTCCTCGCGGACATGATCATGCATCACCAGGGTGCGGTAGACATGGCTGAAGCTGCCCTTAAGGATGCAAATCATCAGGGGATCAAGGATCTATCTCAGAGAATAATTACGGCACAACAAGAAGAGATACAGCAGATGCAGGCGTGGGAGAAAGAGTGGTACGGCAACTAGCAACAATTCTGGTTCAATGATTACATCGCCATGCTCGTCATGGCGATGATCATTGCAAGCATCCAGATGCACATCCCGACCATGAAGGTGGCTTCGAGAATGGTTACGGTTGAAAGAGGAAGCTTGAAATACGTACCGAGACATACGCAGTGAAGTTCTTCTTTCCTCACGACTGATTGAATAGCACCCCATAAGCTGATGCTGTATATGACGATCGTTATGAGGGTTGCTGGAAGGATAAGGAGCTGACCGATAAACAGTATTCCTAGGAGTAATTCTATGAAAGGGTACACGCTAGCGTACGTCGTACTCTTACGAGCGAGAGGATCATACTCAGAGAATCCCTTTGCAAAGCCAGGTATGTCTCCTAGCTTGATAGCCCCGAATAGGATGAGAACGAATCCCATGAAATGGGACATGTAGTCAGGTGCTTGCTGGAAGCGGATGGTAATGAGAGCGAGTAATGCCGAAACGATGTATATCCCGGCAATGGGCCAGTAGCGTAAAAGAGTAGCCATACTTTGGCTTTATTTTATCAGAAAAGTTAAAACACTGTCCCAGATTGGTATGCATCACACAACTAATACGCCTCACGAACCAGACCACACCTTCATGAAGGTGTACATTGGTTCTTAGCGTGAAGTATGTAAAAGTATAGGTATGACTAAAAACAGGAAATTGTTCATTGGTATCGCCGGAGTCTTACTCGTAGCAGCGGTTATCTTTATCGGCACCCTTATCTATGATGAACTGAAGCCGCCTTCTACCGACACGGCCGTATTCCAAAGCTCAATATTCTCTTTCGCCTATCCTCGCACGTACGCACTAAAAGAATCTTCAACAGGAGCCGCAAACATAGGATCACAGCCCGAAGAAGGTGAATTCATGCCTATGGTTCAAGTAGTTCGCTACACGAACGATCCTGACTCACCGCGCCCACCAAGCTACGATGTGTATCTCCAGAGACAGGTAGTTGCGCTCTGCGGTTCAGATAGTGCAGAGACGATTGTCTGCAAAGCAGGGACGTGGGAACCCTACACGAGCCCTACAGGCCTCGAAGGACAGCGCAGTACGCTCACGATGACTCGCACGAATCTCACGTCGGGTACGACAACCGAATCGACCTATGGTCCTATCACGGCATTCGATGTAACCCAGGAACCGACGATTGAAGATCCGCTCCGATACCAAGCAGTATTTGTGTATCCGGCACTGGAGTCGGTTATAACAGGCACTACAAGCACGGAACTTCTTGATGAGATATTAGGTACCCTTACCCTTGGACGTCCTATAGTAACCACGACTCCCGCACTCTAGATCCAGCACCGAGCTTACACAGATTGTTCTTGAACGGTTCACTAATAAATAAGCGGCTCCAAATAGTAGGGAAGTGAGACTCCTCTTCTGGGGTCTTTTCCTTTTTGTCGAATGATGACTCCCCCGCCTGTTTTGCTTGGAACCGGGGAAGTGGTTGCACCCGAGCTTCTGATGATTCAGTAGGTAGCAGTACAGATCCGTAGGAAGTATCCACTCCAGATACCCGAAGACCGTACAGAGGCTTATAGGAGGTCAAAAGTAGAGAAGTTCTGACAATAGAAATCCATGCAGTCAGAATACGGCCCAGCTTCTGTGCTAAATGACTAACGCAAAAGATATACCTCACGTTTTCTAATTGTCAAAAGGGCCCAATTATTGGGTTTTAGCTACCTCGAGAGGGGTTCGGAAAATTAGTAGCAGATAGGCTGTATTTTTGCGAAGCGGTTAATAGATAACCGCTTGTGCATGAGACATCAGGGGCTGAGTAACGGTTCACATGACGGACAAATGAGTGGTATGCTTTCTGGAACTCCCATGGCCCAGACACTTTCATACCTACTTGTAGCGAATCGATCCATACAGGATTCTTCTACATCGAAATTCACTTTCGTAGATATATTCGATAACCTTACAATCCTCGAAGGGTTGAATGAAGTAATACACAGCTTCTCAATCGGAGGCAGATTTCTTGATTGTCCGGGAGGGCCAGTATCAATTGCTGTACAGCTAATAGGTCCCGATGGAAAGGAATACGGAACTCCAACGATTGTTAGCGGTGCAGTCGAACCCGGAGATGTACATTTCGCCGCAAATTTTCCGTATTTCACCTTCTCACGTCCAGGAAGATACACATGTAAAGTCACTTACAACGTGACTGAATTTTACGAGCCGGATCGATTTTGCATTAACGTGACGAAGGCGTAATCACTATGGCAATTTCTGCGCCAGGCACTCCAGGATCTCAATCTCAAAAAGGGAATCATCTGAGTGGGGAAGCAATTCCAGAAATAGATCTAACCACTCTAGTGGCTGAGCTCGTACAGCTTAAGGACGAAACAAAATCCCTCAAGGAATCAACAGCGCAGATAAACACCGTAATGATGACGGGATTTATTGTACTTATACTATCTGCGCTAAGCATGTGGGCAGCTGCCATGTACAACAAGGAACAATCCTATATACGCCTCATGGAAAAGATGTATGAGATTGAATATCGAAATGGAATGATCTCTACATCAACCGACACTTTGTACGAAGGAAAGATAAGGTAAGGCCTCCAAACGAAGCCTTTTACTTTTACGAAATAGCAGGGAAGTAGTAACTCCCTTTTAATGAGAAAAGCCCCATACCGGGGCTTTTCTTAGAATCCGTTGTTCTTCAGATTGTTTGGGAGTCCTTGAATGGACTGTCGTATCTGTACTGTTTCTTGCGTCGATAACTCCATATTGCTCTTAATTGAATCGAGAGTCCCATAGATCATGAATAATAGAACAATCACTCCTAGCCCAAGGGCTGAGTTAACCTTTTCCATATGTGCCAAGTTCTACTTATTTAACAAAGCGCTCCCGCCGATAACTGGCCCCCATTGTAAGTAGCCAGCGATCCAGCAGGAGCGCCTTGTTTACAATGGGTTATTCAGTTGTTGGGAACCAAAACGCCACCCCGAAAGGATGGCAAGAACTTGGCAGAACGAACCACCTCATGTCGAGGCGGCGTATTGGTGCCAAGTTCTCCGAACCTCTTAATAGTACCCTTATCTAGGGAATCTGTTTAGCAGAGCAGGGGACAGAGCACTCTCCTTCTATTCAATAAAAGGCTCCTCGTACTCAATCTCTTCCTGCCGCGGAGGTCCTATAAGCTCCATATCCATGGTTACGTGAAGCGGGTCTTTGTTGTACTCGTCTTCGGTCGCAGGAAGGCCTGTAACGGTGTTTGTGTAGATGCGGCGAAATGGCATATACCCATTCTATGCAACACAACTATCGCTATACACACAACATACACAAGTATGAAGTGTTCACCTGATACCATTTCAAGCATATGAATCTAGACATACTTCTCTATATAGTCGCAGCAATGACGTTCTATGATTTTACTATCCATGTGATTGAGTACTTAAAATGGCAACATTATTTTCTTGGTAGCAGATCACCATTTTCTTATTACTATCCTCATTTCGCCTTTAAGAAGGTCTCGGGAGGATTCACAAATCGAGAAAATTTCTATACGGTGTATCAAACCTTTTGGACTGTCTACTGGGGCCTCGCATTCCTGCTCGTGGTTGCTTATTTAATACTTAAATAGAGAAAGAGTAAGAGCAGTGCGGTCCACGATCCAACAAGGAGAAAAATGACATGCAAAGGTAGGGGAGTGTTCCCTGTTACTTTCCTGGGAATTGCAGTTCCTCCACCCGAACCACTACCCCATAGGAAATCCTTAGAGACCGGGGAAGTGGTTCGTGCGTTAGCTCCTGGAGCCTTGTAGAGGCTTGAAGGGAACCTATTGCGCGTACAAGAATCGAAAGCAGCTAGAATACGGCTTAGACTTTGCGTAGATTTACTAACGCAAAAGATATATTGTGCGAAGTACTTCTATGTAAGCGCGGATAGGCTTATTTAGCCCATTCCTTGAAGAAGCTACTACGAGTACTTTTCACTCCTCTCCTTCCCTCTAGTACCGCACGATCTGCCGGTCACGGATCTGTAGAAATCTCTCGGAATTGTAGAAAGCGCAAAATAAGCGGAAAAGGACCACTTCCCCCAAATTCAAAATTTGTACCTAGGGAAGTGCTTTGAGCTGAAAAAGAGAGTTATCTTCCCTGCTTGACTTTTTGTTTCAAAGTTATATTATATAAGGACCGTGCAAGTGTACGGCTCTATCTGCGGGAGTCCGCAGCTGCTCTTTAAGAAAGGGTTACAAAATGACTAGAGTCGCCGAAAAGGTTACGTCCTCGATCGCAATCGACATACGTGTGAGGTCGTGGCTACGCGAAAATGGCTACAAGATCGATGATAACAACTGGATCAGCGGCAAGAAAAAGGTTACTTTCCTCTTCCTGCAGTGGCACCGTCAGGTTCACGTTGGGCACCTCGTTTTCGATCGAGATGGAACCGATATAACCTTCTCGAAGAAATGGCTTCTCGAGGGTCACGGTAGCGACTTTCTCACGATGATGGAAGAATGTGGAAGACGGCTGAGTGAGGAATTCAACGTCAAGATTCACATCGTTATGGAAACCGAATACCCTGTTGACGCCTACGGCCACTATCTATAGTCAAACCCCTGAAGAAAGCGAAGCCGGGACTCACCTCCCGGCTTTTTTCTATTCCCCTATAAACAACAAACTGCCCGTGAAGGCAGTTGTGTGGATGATAGCCATCACCCAGGTCCGGTGGCCAGTTGTACCTGGGTCGGAATCCGCATGCTACCACTTCCCCTTCAATCAAGGAACCCTAGCGAGCCTTCTTTCCGTAATAGGTAGCACGAATAGGTTTCTGTACTCCCTTATCTGAAAAACTATTCATGCCTTTCTTTTGAGTAAGAAAAGCAGACTCGGGTTTTTGGACTCGTTTCTTTTTAGGTGTACTCACGATCTATTGTTTCGTTGCAACAATAAGCACATGGAGAAGACTGATCATTGTGCTCGCGAACCCTGTCCAGAAGGCATACACCTCGAGACCTGGTTTCTCTGCTGACTTAGTTTTCTTTCGTGACATAGGTACGCGTAGACGCTTATATAGGTACTAGGATATCACGACTATTTGAGCGCCGTGACGATGAGGTGCACGAGCGAGATGCAGGTGCTCATTAATCCTGTGAGGAATGCGTATTTCTTAAGACGCTTGCTACGCACAGTGTTTCCCCTCGTATGGAGGGCACTTGAAATTAAGCGCTTCTGGCTGTAATCGAGTCCCATAAGGAAATATTAACAGGCGGTTACCGTCTTCTTAATGTATGCCATGGCTTCGTCAATGGAATCGACGACCTGGAATAGCTCAAGATCTTCTTCACTGATAGTCGCAAACGTACCCAAGAGATGGCTCTTGAAGAGATCGACAATCGGATCCCAGAAATCTTTTCCATAGAGCACAATTGGCACTGGCTTTATTTTCTTTGTTTGTACGAGCGTAAGGATCTCGGTGAACTCATCGAGCGTGCCGAACCCGCCGGGGAAATATACATAGACCTCAGACGCGAACGCGAGCATCACCTTGCGCACAAAGAAGTGATCGAACGTAAATGAGTCGGTCAAGTACGCATTGTTTGCCTGATTGTCTTCGAGGCGGATATTGAGTCCTACGGACGATCCTCCTGCATCGTGCGCTCCCCTATTCCCTGCCTCCATGATGCCGGCTGATCCTCCCGTAACAATGGCATACCCTGCTTTCGCTAGCTGTCCCGCTAACGCAACAGCTTCTTGATAGTAGCGATCATCAGGCTGCGTTCGTACGCTTCCGAAGAAAGTGGCCGTAAGGCCGTACTTCTTGAGAAGATCGAATCCGTCCACGAACTCAGCCATGATCTTAAATACTCTCCAACTCTCAAGCTGCTGCGGCTTGCAGACAAGCGGTGCAGGATTAGCAGGCACATCACTCTTCCCTTCCTCGATCGCTCGTGTAAGCACATTACCCATTTCTCGATTACGCACGTCTTTAGATTCCCCTTCGTCAGGAGCATACAGACTCATCGTTGGCGTGGTGATTATCGGTTCGTCTCCCATGGAATATCAAATGAACTAAAGTCGGGCAATAATTTCTTAGTATACGCTATGCGCGAGATGACTTCGGCATGGCAAAACGCTCCCATGAGTGCATTATGCGGTTTTGGTTCTTCAGGAATACCGCAATACTTGAGTGCGGCGTCTAGATTAATAGCAGAGTGCCCATTCTTTTCTGGGGGAACAACTCCGTGTTCCGTCATATGAAGCCATACGACAGTATGTACATCTATCGTGCGCTTAGCGAACGGACATTCTATCCCTGCACGTTTACATGCTGCTTGTACGAACTCCAAATCAAACGAAGGGTTCTGAGCGGCGAGCGTTCGCTCTTGAGGACGATCCATGGCCCACGCAACGAATGCTCGTATAAGACCTTCTTCTGTTTGTTTGTTGCTCCCCTGCCCTGAGATATCTTCTTTCTTGAAGCCATTTATTTCAAGTGCTCCTTCGTCCATTTCAGCTCCCTCCCATACCTGACACTCCTCATAAAATTGATTCGTTGAATCATTCAGGTCGAGTGCTCCAAGAGAAACGATGGAATGTTTTTCAGGAATTAGGCCTGTTGTTTCAACATCAAGAACGATCATGGACATATTCTAAACGTGTTTGACAAAATAAACTATATATGTATAATCTATTTAGATGTGTAGATAGCGAAATGTAGCTAATGGATTGGCTTTATTTCGCTATCTACATGGTAGCTCCCATTCTGGGATTTCCGACATGGAAAGGAACCTTGATATGAATAACGAAGCTGAACTGCGCAGCGCCACCATGCTCGCCATCTACATGAGCGACCTGGCCCTTCAAGACTGCCTTGGCGGCCATGCTATCTGGTCAAAGATGACGGTCCAAATCGACCGCTTCAACGACACGCGCTGGACGGTCAATCTTCATGGCGACCTGATTCACGTTCCAGGCACGCGCCATCTCTACAAGGGGATGGTATCAATCACTCTGATCAAAAACGACACCGGCCACTGGCAATTCGATCAGGCGATGGTGATGCTGCATCACCCGAAGACGGGGGCCTGGGACGACGCGAAGAATGAAACCTTCGTCGGCGATCTGGAACCAGGCCTCGACAATGTGATGATGTATTCGCCCGACCAGGCGATGGTGGACAATCCGCGATACGCCTTCAGGGGCGTTCTCCCGGCACAGACTTCGTTCTTCTCTATCCCGGAATAAGCGCGCCGGATAATTTGCGCTAAGGGGCGGTCTTCGGATCGCCTCTTTTCTTTTTCCTACAGTCCCGGACAGTTCGCAGCGGGACCATACCCCGCAGACTCAGCCTCTTCTTTCGTAGCAAACCAAACCCTATTCTCCTCTTTAATACGCTTCGCAGTACCACAGGTTGGCAAGTAGAACTTGGTACCATTCTTGGAGGCCATATAGGTCTTAACCTCTACAACGGCCGGTTGAACTGGAACTATCGCTTCTACAGCCTTAAGAGCTGATGCAGGTCCTCCTGAGACCTCTACCGGCTCTTTGGGAAGCTGCTCTATCCAGAACCCATCCTTCCCGTCTGTTTTAACCATATCCTTCCCTGCAAGGATGCCCAGACCGAACGCCAGAGTGCTCGAGAGGAGGAGGACTAGAAGGATAAGGATATCCGTAGGAATACGGCCTTTCGCTTCCTTGCCCTGCCCTTCTGGGTCTGCTATAGTCATAAGTACTTAAAGAAAGTATAGCAGTATGGCACATACAAAAGCAGGAGGATCCTCCAAAAACGGACGCGACTCGGGACCTAAATTCCTTGGGGTTAAGCTCTATGACGGTCAGGCAGCACGTCCTGGTATGGTTATCGTGCGTCAGCGCGGAACTAAGATCGAGGCAGGAAAGAACGTAAAGGTTGGCCACGACCACACGCTCTACTCTATGGTTACAGGAAAGGTTCTCTTCCGTGCCCGCCGCAAGACTAACTTTGACGGACGTGTCATCCGCAAGAAGGTCGTAGACATCGTTCCTGCGTAACACTCTCCTCGCCGAAACCGCCTCAGGGCGGTTTTTGCTTTTTCCTATAAAAATGTTATTATAGTTTTAGAGGTTTTGTGCGCATTCATCGCAGCACTTGATCTTTGATCATTCACAAAAGCGAAAGGGACAGACATGTCCATCATCAGCAAAATACTTCTGGCGTTCGTCGCAGGGTTCCTTCTTTTCATGGCCCCTCAAGCCAGAGCTGAAGGAGTGTCGGCTACCGAGATCTATTCGTGCACGAATGCCTGGGCTACCACCTGGGCACAAGGGCATGGGAAGACGGTCGCTGACGCGATGCGCTATGCGCGTCGTATTCAAACAACTCCGACAACGACGCTTTCGATCGACGGCAAAGACTGGGTCTTCGGACCGAACTCCGAAGGAGCGACTGTCTGGAGCACCTGCGAAGCGAGCCTCACAACGGCCCGTGAGCAGCGTACCGCGTCAACTGCGCCGACACCGTCGGTCGTAGCGCGTACCCACGGAGGTCTCACGTTCGACCAAATGGCCGAGCAGAGCGATAGGTTGATTCGTCAAAACACGGATCTCAACCGAAGGCTTGCCGCAAAGGATTCCCCTTTGCCCGAGCTTTTGGCGGGATTCCTTCTTTGCCTCGTACTTCTGACAATCGTCGGAGGTGTCGTGTATCAGACCCGCATCGAGAAGATCGTGTGGGTCAAAAGAAGGCCTTACACCATAGTAGGAACACATGGTGAAGTGACACCAAGACAAGCTCCGGGTCCGGATCTGGGTTTTGATGATCCGACCAGAAGAAACTAGCTAAGAATTCGTAGTGTCCGCACTACCCTCTGATCGGAGGTACCGATCATGATGAAGTATCGTGCCTTTTGCTTTACAAGAGCTTCGCCGGCTCCTTCGGGAGTGCTGTCGCTGAGACTATAGCTCGAACGAGCATAGTGCTACTTGTACCCGCAATTCTTGAAGGCCACCTCACCAGGTGGCCTTTTTACTGTTTTTAACGCATACTGCGGGCTGGTCAGATTCGGGACATGTGTCCCAATCGTTCTTTTACTCTAGAGGGGGTTTTATGATCCGGAGCGTACTCCAAGCATTGGCCATGGCCATGCTTATGACTATCTGCCTTTCGGTTCACGCCGAAGCTGCAGTGCCCTTTACCAAAGAGGCCTGTATCGATCAGCTGACGATTGATCCGTCAGGTCCTAGACTCGATCCGAGCAATGTTCGGATCGGAACGTTCGTATCTATCGAAGGATGGGATTATCAGATCTATTCAGGCATGTGGCTTGAAGATGTCTGTTCTCTCGCTGTGCGCAGAAGTGCAGAGCTCGCATCGAAAGACCGCAAAATCGATGAATTCGCCGCGAAAGCTGCCGCAGCAGAACGCGCCGGGGCTGACAACGCAACCTTTAGGAGAAACCTAGAGATGGATATCGTGCGGAAGAACCCGTACGAGATGATGTTTTTGGTGTCTATTGCAACAGCAATCGTCACGATTCTTATTGGGTTGTTCTTCAAACTCGTCTGGCGAGGAATTACGTTCGCCTGTAGCTACATCTTCAGCTCCCGCGAGCGACAATCTAAGCACGGCCCACGAATACTCAGCGAAGGAAGCAGGGTCCGTGAGGCCCCGAGCAGCTCTCACCTCCCTCGCTAAAAATATAGAAAAACGGCGCGCCCAAAGGACGCGCCGTTATCTTTTTCCCTTTTCTTACTCAGCCTCAATCGTAATTGAGATCTTTCCAAAGTTTTCTCCAAGAGAAACGGGAACATCGAATGATCCAAGTTCCTTGAATGGCTTCTCAAGCTTGATAGCGTCCTCAGGAAGATCCGTTGCCTTTGCGATGTCTGCGGCATCAACCGCATCGTAGAGGTGACCCTTCTCGTTCGCCTTCTTTACGATAACAATCTTTCCTTCTGAAAGAGCGCTAAGGCGATCCTGGATAAGCTTCACGTCGAGCTCCTTGCGGTCAATATCCTGCTTCACACGAAGTGCTGCCTGCTTAAGGTTTGTAGGGGTTGCAAGTGCTGCCATTCCGCGAGGAATAAGGAAGTTCTGTGCGTGTCCGTCTGAGCAATCTACAACTGCACCAGCGCGGCCTGTGTTCTTAACGTCTTTGAGTAGTACGACTTTCATATATATGCATCCTACCGGCTCAGCAGCTATAGGGCAACTATACAAAAATACCCGGGGAGAAGCCGGGTATTTTGTATGAGTACCTACTTCCCTGAGTTGAGGAACTGTATCGCACGATCCTTCTGAGGATCAGCCTTTGCTTCCCTATCGGCAGGCGTATAGAGCACCTCAATATCAGGCGTAAGACCTCCATCAGAGATTGAGCGTCCTGCAGGGGTGAGCCAGCGAGCGATCGTAACCTTAAGCGCTCCGCCATTGATATCCACGAGTTCTTGTACTGAGCCCTTTCCAAATGAGCGCGTACCAATGAGAGTTGCCGCTCCTTCATCCTGAAGTGCACCAGCAAGAATCTCAGAAGCTGAAGCAGAACCTTGATCGATAAGGATAGCTACCTTTGTTCCCTCAGGAAGACCTCCAATACCCTTACTACGATGCACGGTGTTCTCCTGCTTGCCCTTATAGTCCTCTGTTACCACAACCGCCCCCTTAGGAAGGAAATGACTCGCGATATTAACTGCAGCCTCAAGATATCCTCCTGGATTGCTACGAAGATCAATGAGGAGCTTGTTTGATCCTGAGTTACGGAATTCTGTGATTGCTCGAGCGAAGAGTTGGCTTGAGTTGGCCGTGAAGCTGTAGAAGGAGATAACGAACACTCCGTCCGTAACTTCTGTTTCGATTGTAGGGACCGTAATGGTGTCGCGCACAACAGGAATCTCAGATGATGCACCGTCACGAATGATCGTGAATGTAACGGTCGTTCCCTTTTCTCCACGAATCAGCTTTACCGCTTCATCTGTCGACATCCCATCGGTTGAGGCCTTATCAATTGAGATAATCATATCTCCGGAGCGAAGACCTGCGCGCTCGGCCGGTGTTCCCTTAAGAGGAGCAATAACGGTTAGCACCCCGTCCTTAATTCCAACCTCCATACCTACACCCTGGAAGTCACCGCGGATATCATCCTGGAACTGCTCGGCCTCAGCAGGAGGCATAAAGACGGTGTACGGGTCGCCGTATGCAGCTGCAAGCCCCTGAATAGCTCCCCAAAGCTTGCTCTCAGCACTTGGAGGTGTTGAGGTTGCATGTGTCTGTACGAAACGAGCATCAAGCGCATTCCACGCTTTCCAGAAGTCGGTAAAGTCTGCCGTTGGATCAGGCTTCGCGCTCAACCCGTCACCAAGCAACGGAACGTTTGCGAGAAGATCGGTTTTGTCAGCCGCACCAACAGACATACCACCAGCAAATCCAATAGCGAGTACGACGGCAAATCCAACACCAAGCTTTGCTACTTTTGCGAACGGCATTGGGGCGCGAGCCGTCTCGCGTGTTTCAGTTTCTTCGGAAGGGTTCATATAAGAATATTATCACGGCTCTGCATATCCACGGATATCACATGTCCTACCGCTTCAGACGTATCAGTACAGCGTATACTTACGAGTAATGATTACCAGACACAAACGTGGCAAGACCGTCTGGGTCGACCTTGAATGCCCTACTGAAGAAGAGATCTCAGTAGTAATGGATGAGTTTGATATTGATGAACGTATCCACGAAGAGATCTCAACCCCTACTCCCTATCCTCTCTCAATATCCTTCCCGGGATACACCTATCTCATCCTGCACTTCCCAGTCGCCGGCAGCGAGGATGGGACCCGCTCCCAAGAAATCGATTTCATCGTAGGAAAGACGTTTGTTTTAACCGCCCGCTATGAAACCATCGAATCACTCCATAACCTGCACCGTATCCTTGAAGCAGAAGAACTCCTTAATCTGCCTGAAAAGCTCCTAAAGACAGGAGAGCTTCTTGAGCGAGTGATGAGCCGCTTATACGCATCTATCAGCGAAGACATCGAGCAGGCAGGACGCCGGCTTGAAAGGATTGAGCGTGATATCTTCTCCGGAAAAGAACAGAACACCGTACGCAAGATCTCAGAAGCGGGACGCATCCTTCTTCGCTTTGAAACGGCACTTAAGCGACACCGAGAACCCTTGGCTGATTTCCTTTCGGCATTAGGCACACCCGCATTCTTCGGTTCAAACTTTGAAGAGCACGCAGCACACATTGAAGCTCGCCGTATTCATGCCGCTGATCTCGTGGCGTCATATCGTGCCGTTGCCCAGGAGCTACGTATCACCAATGACTCACTCCTCTCTGCGAGTCAGAACCAGGTAACAAAGACCCTGACGGTACTTGCGTTCACGGGTGTTCCTCTCACCCTTATTGCGTCGGTGTTCGGCATGAATGTCGAAGCCATGCCAATCGTGCATGGCCCGAATGGGTTCTGGATAATCGTGGGGCTCATGATTGCCATGGCATTCCTCTTCTTTGTCTTCTTTAGGTTTAAGAAGTGGCTATAACCGTACCGAAGTGGGTGCGGTAGAATACATATATGAAATGGTTCACGTCTTTGTTTAGCGGTCGCCCGAGCGAACCATTGCGTAGCGATGCTCCTTTGTTCTTTACGAACACGCTTTCCGGAAAGCGTGACCTCTTTACGCCTATCAAAGCAGGAGTTGTGACACTCTACTCATGCGGACCAACGGTATACAGCCGTGCCCATATTGGAAACCTTAGAGCGTATGTATTTGCTGACATACTGGCACGTACTCTTTCACATGTCGGATATCACGTACAGCGTGTCATCAACATCACCGACGTCGGCCACCTTCAAGGTGACGGGGACGCAGGCGAAGACAAGATGGAAACGGGCGCTAAGAAGGAAGGCATAAGCGCGCAGGACATTGCATCACGATATACCAAGCTCTTTATGGACGATATTCGTCTTCTCGGTATCAATACGTCTGACATCCGTTTTCCAAAAGCAACGGAATATATTGAAGAACAGATTGATATTATTAAGAAGCTAGAAGAGAAAGGGTTCACCTATCGAACGAGTGACGGCATCTACTTTGATACGAAACAGTTCCCTGCCTATGGAGCTCTTGATCACTCTGGATCAAAGATGCGTGAGGAAGCCTTCGCCGAGATTGGGAGAAGAATTGCAGGTAACCATGAGAAGAAGCATCCTGCAGATTTTGCGCTCTGGAAGTTCTCTCCAAAAGGCACGCGACGTCAACAAGAATGGAGTTCTCCGTGGGGCGCAGGGTTCCCGGGCTGGCATATCGAATGTTCTGCAATGGCACGAGCGCTGCTCGGGCAGCCACTTGATATTCACACTGGCGGTATTGATCACATTCCCGTACATCATACGAATGAGATAGCGCAGTCTGAAGCAGCGTTTGGAAAACCTCTTGCACGCTTCTGGATGCACAGTGCATTCCTTACGATTGATAACCGAAAGATCTCTAAGTCTGAGGGCGATGATATTTATCTCTCCGATATTACAGAGAAGGGATTCAGTCCCCTCGCACTCCGCTATCTATTCCTTCAGGCGAATTATCACTCCCCTCTTTCGTTTAGCTGGGAGAGTCTTGAAGCAGCAAACTCTGCGCTTGAACGATTGACGCGTATCGCACAGACCATTGCAACAGAAGCCAAGGGACGTACCCATCAGTCTGATCTTAGTCGTCGTGTCGTCGCACTTCTCCGCGACGATCTCGCGACTCCAAGCGCGCTTGCGCTCCTTTGGGAGACCGTCAAAGACGAAGACATGGAGCGTGGCGAACAGCTTGCTGTTATTGAAGCTGCAGACGCCATTCTTGGACTCGGACTCCTTGCAGAAGAAGCCGCTATACCTGCTCATATTCATGCACTCCTCAGAGAGCGTGATATTGCGCGCATATCGAAGGATTTCTCTAAGTCTGATGCATTACGTATCCACATAGAGAACAGTGGATATCATGTTGAAGACGGCCCTTCTGGCACCATAGTCACCAAGCGACCCGGTTGATAGAATAGAGGGAATGGCCGCCGATCCTACTGTCCGAGTTCCTCCTCAAAGTCTTGAGTCTGAACGAGCATTGCTCGGGTCTCTTCTTCTTAAGCCTGATGCCATTCATGACGTCTCGGATCTTATCCGTCCTGAATCGTTCTATGCCGACAAGCATCGTCACATCTTTGACTGTATGCGTGAGCTTGTTGAGCGCGGTGAACCAATCGACATGCTTTCTCTTGGAGAGCGCCTTAACGGAAAGGGTCTTCTAGAACGTGCCGGTGGACGTGCATATCTCGCAGAGCTCGCCGGAAGCTCTCCTACACCGGGAAACTTCAATCACTACGCAGAACTTGTGGTTCGCAAACACATCATGCGTTCCCTGATCGATACAGCTAACGACATCACAGAGTCCGCGTATGACGACAACGTAGATACGGCCGTTGCACTTGATGCTGCAGAGAAGTCTATCTACGCTATTGGAAACTCTTCTGCCGTGCACAAGTTCGTTGCCATCAAGGACAAGATGGATGATGCTTGGGACCGTATCGAACAGCTCTCAAAGAATAAGGGCGCTATTCGTGGTGTCTCTACCGGATTCCCCGATCTCGACAATCTTCTCTCAGGCCTTCATAAGTCAGACCTCATCATCCTCGCTGCTCGTCCTTCCATGGGTAAGACGTCCTTAGCGCTTGATATTGCACGTAACGCCGCCGTTCGCGGGAATGTGCCGGTCGGTATCTTCTCACTCGAAATGAGTTCGGAGCAACTCGTCGATCGTATGCTTTCTGCAGAGTCATTCGTTAACTCCTGGAAGATGCGCACCGGCTCCATTACGGATGAAAGCGATTTCAGTAAGATCCGCGATGCCCTTGAATCTCTCTCAAAGGCGCCGATCTACATTGATGACAAGCCTGCACAGAACATTCTTTCTATGCGTGCCGTCGCACGACGTCTTAAGCGAGAGCGTGGCATTGGTCTTATTATCGTGGACTACCTTCAGCTCATGGCGCCCACAAACGTTAAGGCATCCGATTCTATGGTGCAGCAGGTTACGGAGATCTCTCGTTCCCTTAAGCAGCTTGCTCGCGAGATCGAGGTACCGGTTATTGCCCTCTCACAGCTTTCTCGTGCCGTTGAACAGCGCGGAGGCACTCCTCGCCTTTCCGACCTTCGCGACTCGGGTTCCATCGAGCAGGACGCGGACGTTGTTATGTTCATCCACCGCGAGGACAAGATAAACAAGGATAGTGATCGCCCGAACATCGCGGAGATTCTCGTTGAGAAGCATCGTAACGGTCCTACCGGAAAGATTGAGCTGTACTTCGATGAGAAGCGTACAAGCTTCATGCCTATGGATAAGACGGGATACGGAGAGTTTGCTGACGAGTTTTAATCATGCGCGATCGAATTGAAGACCTGTCCGCAGCCTTTAATCGCTTCCCGGGAATTGGTCCCCGCCAAGCGAAGCGTTTTGTATATCATCTTCTTGCGACTCCTCAAGGAGACCGTACCCGCCTTGCAGACCTTATCGCAAATCTCGGCAACGACGTGCAGCAGTGCCGCATGTGTATGCGCTTTGCTCCGGTTAACACAGACGTACTCTGCAATTACTGCTCGGACACAAGCCGGGACGATTCCATTCTTATGGTTATCGAGAAAGATCAGGATCTTGTAGCGGTTGAGCGTGCAGGAACCTATCGCGGCCGCTACTTCGTTCTCGGCGGCGTCCTTACCCTTTCAGGTAAAGGTGCTATCAAAGAACGAGATCTTATACGCATCGTTGAAGAAAGGTCGCGCATGGGACTTTCTGAGATTGTGCTCGCACTCTCAGCTACAAGTGAAGGCGAGCACACCGCCGATCGCGTACGAGAGGTCCTCGCACCCCTTCGTGGCCCTATCCTTATCTCAGAGCTTGGACGAGGTCTAGCGACGGGTTCTGAGCTTGAATACGCGGATTCAGCGACACTCTCCGCTGCGCTTCAGAATCGTAAAGAGACGTAAAGAGAAAAGGCCCGCCCGAACGTTATGTTCGGCGGACCTTTGGAATAGCCGCGTTATGCAGCCTGCGCTTCTTCCCTCTGAAACTTATAATCATCACGCCATCCGTGATGATCGATCAGTTGCCTGATCTCTTCCTTGGTGAGGGAAACGTACACTTCGTTCGGATAGGAGCGCAGAACCGAAACCGGCACACCGAGATCCGTAAGAGTGAACGATCCCTCTACCGGAATCCGATCATTACTCCTCTCGAAGCGTGATGCAGATGAGTTCTGGCTCGTGTCGCCCCATACCGCCACAAGACGTCTGGTCATTGCAATTCTCCTTTTCAACAATACCGTTGACTATATTGCCACAGATTGTTCAAATATCAAATAGGTACTATTACTCTTCCTTGAATAGCGCGTCGAGGAACTGACGGACCGATTCTTTCGCTACTCTTTTCTCTCCCTCCTTCCAATCCTCGTTCGTAATAAAATCTCTCTCACGGACCGACGTCATGAGCTTTGATTGACCGAAATCAATCACATAGAAAGTACCTTCTTTGGAGACCATCATATTCGCAGGCTTTACATCTCCGTGGTGACAGATGGTATGCATCGTCGTGAAGAATAGATCGATCTCTTTCATAAGAGTATCGCGATCAGTATTCCTAAGAGCTTCCCGCAGCTGTGCCTTGAGCTCTGGAGAATAGTCTCCGCTCGCACCACGTTCAAGATTGATACCATCAATGAGCTCCATGCCGTAGCACTGGATCTTGCCCTTCTGATAGTAGAAATACGGATGCGGCACACGGATATGAGAGTTAGGACCAACGCTCAGATTCTCTGCATGCTCTATCCGGCGCATCTGCTCCACTTCGACGATGATGTCATGCTCGCCGCTTACGCTGAGCGTATTAGGATTTGGCGTAACGAGATACTTGATAGCAATCTCATCCGTAGGGATAGGTATATCGCTAGAGATATCTTCAAGATTGAATCGGGTTATGAACGCCGTAGATCCACGTCCTATAACATTTTCCTTGTCCTCGAAGACGGTCGTCTCGAGCGCGTGCCATATCTCCTTAGAATGTTTCTCAAAGTAAGGCTCAAAGGTCTCGTCGCTTACGACTGACTCGCGGATAGCCGCATCGCGTCGCTCATGGACTGCGAACAGATATCCTTCCGCTTCCTCGTCAGCCAAGTGACTGATCCTATGCATATGCTCCTTTCGAAGGGATTCAGGTAGACGTGCAAGGAGCGTATATAGCTTCAGATTGTCTTTAAAATCCTCTAGTTCGAAATCTTCCCCGATAACATGTTCAGGCTTTGGCGGCTTCGAGAATGATTCCATTTGTTCCATGTGCAGCATGGTACCACGCTCTATATTCAAAGCCCCAGAACCAACGTGTTCTGGGGCATTCATCAGCAGCCAATACAGGTGGTTACATACTTCCACTCGGGATTGGCTTCTTTCAAGGACTCTTTAATCTGCGCGCTTGCGAGACACCATATTTCCGCACCGTGGGTTTTCGAATTCATCTTGAGGAAAACAATAAGTCGGTCATCGATTTCCGGAAAATATACTTCTTGTGTTTCCTCGGGGATCTTCTCAAACTGCATTACTCTCCGAATGGGCGTGGTGTCGCCTGAAGCTACTCGTACCAAAAGATCGTACATGGTTATACTCCAGCATGTATGGGTTTCTGGATGTACCTTACTGATTCATACCCATAACGCAAGAACCGCCCTTTCGGGCGGTTCTTGTTTGGTTTAAACCGTATCGATCTTAACCTTGATCTCTGGCTGGCGGTGTCCGCGGCGCTTCAAGTAATTACTCTTAGCCTTGTACTTAACCACGTCGATCTTCTTAGCACGTCCAACTGAGTAGACGGTTCCTGTAACGGTCTTTCCCGCGAGCATTGGAGTGCCGAGAGTAAGGGTTCCGTTATCGGTCATAAGAACCTCGTCGAACGTGACAATGTCACCCTTCTTAAGGTCCTGTGTAGCAGAGCCGCGTCCAAGCTTCTCAATAGTTACGAGAGCGCCTGGAGAAACAACATACTGCTTGCCTCCTGTCTTGATTACTGCGAGTTCCATAGTCCCAGTATAGTACAGAAATAGGCCGTAAAAGGCAATAGCGAGGCTATTCCTCGTCTGAAGACGGCTTATCAAGGATCTGAACCTCTAAACCGGCCTTTTCTCCCGTTATACGCAATACATCCTTATCCACCTTCCCGAGCTCCTTAGAGGCCGCATTGTAGTGCCCCACGGCCGTTCCGAGCACGTTCCCGAGCTTCTGGTGATAGACGTCGTAGGCAGCCATATGCTTCCCGAGCTCTCCCACACGCTTCAAGATCTCTTCTGCCTGCTTCTCGATCTGCAGTGCCTTTAAGCCCTGCATAACGGTCTGGAGGTACGCCAGGAACGAGGTCGGAGACACGATGATAACCTTATTCTTCCCTGCTGCTCGCTGAATGAGGTTCTCCTCCTCTCCAGCACCCACCTGATTCGTAAGGAGGTCGTAGTAGATACCTTCTGACGGGATGAACATGAACGCGAAATCCATGGTGCCTTCCTCGGGACGGATGTACTTCGCCGTCTCGTTGATACGAAGCTTCAAGTCATTCACGAACGTTTTTTCAAGCGCAATGCGTTCTGCGCCTTCTGCATGAATATAGCGATTGTAGTTGTCGAGCGAGAACTTTGAATCAATTGGGACGATCTTGTCATTGATATAGACCGCGGCATCAACAATCTCTCCATTTGAGAACATGTGCTGCATCTTGAACATGCCCGGCGGAAGCACGTTCTTGAGGACCGTCTCGAGATAGTACTCGCCCAAAATACCGCGTTGCTTCGGGTTCTTCAGGATGTCCTGGAGATTCTTGAGCTGTTCTGCGAACTTCCCCGTCTCTCGACCTATCTCCTTGACCGAGGTTATCTCAGCCGTAATCTCCTTGATGAGCTGCGTGGTCTCCGTGTTCGCGCTGCGCATGTTCTCATTCTGAGAACGCATCGTGTCATGTACCGCTCGCTGGCTTTCTGCCATGCGCGTATCGAGCGCGCGCTCGAGCTTCTCCATCTGGTTCTGGATAAGCATGAGTCCGCCTCCATCTTCTTTGGGTACATCATTCTCCCGACGCTTGAGCACGAGCCAAAGGCCAACGCCCTGAAGCACCATAACTACCGCGACGATAATGACCACTGTAATGACTTCCATATTTCAATTATACCGGATTCTTTTGAGGACGTATGAACACGATCCATTTCGCAAGTTCAATGGTGAGAAGGTTAACGAATCCAAACCCTACGAGCATGCCGATCTGTGCCAAGGTTGGTGGAGATACGTGCACGAGCATCTGAAGGAAAGGAACATAGAGCGCTGCAAGGAGAAGCGCGGCACTCGCCACGAGAGATACGAGCAGGAAGATGTTTGAGAACAAGGGCAACTTCCAGAGCGGTGTACCGAAGCTCTTCATTGAGAACGCCATGAAGATACAGTTCACCGACACTGCGACGAACATAAGGGTCTGGATCTCAGGGAGCGCGAGATCGGTGAGGAACACGAGATACGAATAGACGCTGATGAGCGTGACGGAGGTGATAGTACCTACGACACCAATAAGCTGTATGAGCTTCGGTGAAAGCACACGTGAGGTCTCAGGATCCTTCGGGCTTCGTTTCATAGCATCTGGGTAGAGCGGCTCGAATGCGAATGCAAAATTCATGAGTCCACCTTCCACCAGATTAGACCAGAGAATCTGCGTAGGAAGGATTGGGAGCGGGAGCCCAATGATAAGTGAGAACGCAATCAAAGAGACTTCACTGAAGTTCGTTGAAAGCATGTACGCAAAGATCTTCTTAAAGTTGTCGCGTAGCCGTCTCCCCTCTCTAATCGCTGCTGTTATAACCGAGAAGCCGTTATCAAGTAGCACCAAGTCTGATGCTTCCTTTGCCACATCCGTTCCCGATCCAAGCGCGATACCAATAGCAGCCGCACGAAGAGCTGGTGCATCATTCACGCCGTCTCCTGTCATGGCTACGATTTCTCCCGCGTCTTTTAGTACGTTAGCAATACGAAGCTTTTCGGCAGGGGCAACACGCGCGAACACCGTATGCTCTCGAAGCACGACAAGAAGCTCATCATCAGTGAGTCCTGAAAGCTCTGCACCCGTATAGGCACGCTCCTCTGAATCGAGTGCAATGCCAACGGTTCGTGCAATAGAAAGTGCTGTCTCAGGATTGTCTCCCGTAAGCATCATGACGCGCGCTCCCGCATCATGCATGTCGCTGATGGCCTGCTTCGCCTCTGGACGAATAACATCGGAGAAGACGAGGAGTCCGAGAAGTGAACCGGTACCCAAGAACTCAAGGAGTTCATTCTCTGGAGGAAAGACTCCATTCTCTGCAGGAACACGCGCTACCGCTATAACGCGCTTTCCTTCTTGGGCAGCCTGAGACAGCGCGTCTTCGAAGTGTGCGAGTGCCGCCTCTGACATAGGTTTGTGTCCTGCGGTGTGCGACACATGTGAAAGTGCTGAAAGAAACAGCTCAGGAGCACCCGTTACATATGCAACAGACGCTCCTTCTTCCGCAACAATCATGCCGCCGAAGCGACGTGAAGAATCGAAGTGAAGCTCATCTGACCGAGGATGCTGCTGTAGCAACGTGTGCTGCGCAATGCCGTTCTTTAAGCCGGACATAACAATGGCAGCCTCGATAGGCCGTCCATGTACGACAAGCTTCTCTTCTGCTGCAGCGTCAGGACGTTCTTCTACATACGCATTAGAGGCCATGACAGCACCCGTAAGGAGAAGACGGGATTCGTGCTCAAGCGTTTCTTTGAAATACCCCGAACGACTTACAAAAAGCTCAAGGGTCATTCTTCCTTCTGTTAGCGTGCCGGTCTTATCGGTAAGAATGATACTGGTAGTACCCAGAGTCTCAGCAGCCAGGAGATTACGTACCAACCCTCCACTCTTAAGAATGCGCTCCATACCAAGCGCGAGCACAACCGTAACGGCCGCTGGGAGACCTTCAGGCACAGAGGCGACCGCGAGAGCAATAGCAGTAAACAGTGACTCATCGAGTGGGAGTCCGCGGAATAGACCAAGTCCCACAATACCCACAATGACGAAGGAAACGACAATAAGAATGAACCTTGCTACCTGGCGAATATCACGCATGAGTGGCGTGACGGATTCGTCTTTCTTTCCGAGCTCCGTAGCAATGTGTCCGAGCTCCGTATCACCTCCCACCGCAACAACGATACCCTTACCTGCTCCTGCGGCGATAAGGGTGCCGGCGAACGCCATGCCCGATCGCTCAACCAAAGGCGATTCTTCAGAGGCAGTCTTTGTATCTTTTTCAACCGCCATCCATTCGCCTGAGAGCGCCGATTCATTCACAGAGAGTCCATGTGTTTCGACAAGGCGTACGTCGGCCGGGACTGCATTGCCTGTCGCAAGCACCACCAAGTCCCCCACCACCAACTCCTCAGAAGGAATACGCAACGGCTCTCCGTCTCGAAGTACAACCGCAAATTTAGCCTCCCCTTTCTTAAGTGCTTCAAACGCCTTAGAGGCTCTTCCTTCCTGAACAAGTCCCATGACCACGTTTACAAGAAGCGCCGCAAGAATAACGAACGAGTCTGTAAGATGATCGAGCGCAAGCGTTGCAATAGCAGCGGCAACAAGTACGAGCGTAATAGGACTCGTGAATTGCTTAAGGAGTTTTACAAAAAAACCGTCGCGCTCAGGCTCAGGCATGCTATTCCGTTCTTTTGAAAGACGCTCAGCTGCTTCTGCTCGCATTAGTCCTCGTTCAAGATTAGTCCCTAATGCTTCACCCACTGCTGCAATCTCCTGTGCATGCCACACCTGTGTATTCTTCATTGCCTATAAGTATACCCGACGGCAAAACTGGCAAAGTATTCACTACTTCTGTACCTAAATGGTAGGATTTCTGTATGACCCTACACGAAACTATAAAGGCTGGTATTCCTGACGCGATGCGTGCCAAGGACGTTGTTCGCCTTCGCACTATCCGCTCTCTCGCAACGATGATGACGAACGAGGTCGTCTCAAAGAAGAGGAGACCTGACGAGTTTCTTACCGATGAAGAGGCTCTTGTTGTTATTAAGCGCGCTAGCAATCAGCGTAAGGATTCTATTGAACAATTTGAAGCTGCAGGTCGTCACGAACTCGCTATTCCTGAGAAAGAAGAGCTTCTCGTTATTGAGTCGTTTCTCCCTGAACAGATGTCTACGGAAGAGATTGAGGTTGTGGTGAAGGCAAAGATGGCTGAGATGAGCATAACGGAGAAGAAAGATGCAGGACGCTTCACAGGAGCAGTTATGCAGGAACTTAAGGGCAAGGCGGATGGTGCAGCCGTTAAGGCAGTTATAGATACTCTCCTCACTTGATTTAGTTGATACCAACTCGTAGAGTATCTCCAGACTGACACATCGTTTGGAGAAACAAAGTGAAGAAAAGGACGAAACCAAGACGACTTTCCAAAAAACAGATCGATGCACGTAAAAAGAAACGTGATGACGGGGACCAGGCTTTATATACTGAAGGCCTAAGGAACAGGTACGCATGGGAGGCACGCCTTCATGCGATACGTGTTGACCCTGACAGACAACTCGATCAGGAATTATGATAGCTAAGGCGGCCACTCTGGCCGCCTTTCTTCATGAAGCCTTCTCTTCCTATTTCTCATATGCGTGGTATGCTCTCGACGGAGTTCGGTGATGGTGGACCTCAAAGGAACCAACCTTGAAAGGATCTACACAAATGAGTACCTCTACAGACGATGCAAAAACAACCGCGTATGTTGATCGAAGATCAACATGTACGTCTCGGAAGCTCCGGGCCTTCGTTCGAAGATCTGCTATCTCGAAAACAGAACTGGATCAATTCATGCAGAAGCATGGATACGCCCCAGACGGCAGGACCGAACGGTTTGACGGCAGAAGAGACGACGGATGGATCGAGTTTGAGCGAACGTTGGAAGACGCTCGCACCGATAACTCGGTTCTACACGCAGCATGCATCTTTGCATGTGACATGGAGAATCAGTTCCCACGAATTGAAGTTCAGGTTCTCTAAACCAATACGCCGCCCTTATCGCAGAACGCGAGGGGCGGTTTTCAATTTCCTACGGTGCGCGTACCATTACACCCATGGTCTCCCCCACCCGCAGATATGTCGTACTTAGTAAGAAGCTTGGAGAAACTCCACTCCAAACCCTAGAAGCTTTTAAGGATAGCAATCCGGAATATAAGAATGTACCCGCAACGTATGCCGGCAGACTTGACCCAATGGCCGAAGGAAATCTATTAGTCCTGCTTGGAGACGAATGTAAGAACCAAGAGAAATACAGAGGTCTCGATAAAGAGTACGAGATAGAAGTACTGTTAGACGTTTCTACCGATACAGGAGATGTGCTTGGTCTTCCTTCGTATGCAAAGAAGAACACGGCCTTAAACACCACGAAGCTCAGCGAAGCACTACGCTCACTCATAGGATCAAAAGAAATTCCCTATCCCGCCTTCTCATCTAAAACAGTTAACGGAAAACCATTATTCCTTTACTCCCTTGAAGGAACACTTGGGTCTATAGAGATACCAACTCATATTGAGACCATCTATAGCATTCAAGTACTAGATAGTACGTTGGTCACGAAAGACATAGTTGAGAAACGTATATACGAGATACTTTCTCATGCCCCCAGATCGGACCACCCCACAAAAACTCTTGGAGCAGATTTTAGGCAAGATGAGATACGCGACGCTTGGAAGAACGTGTTTGCGAACATTGAAGAACGGACCTTTCAGACACTAACGCTTCGCATAACCTGTGCATCAGGAAGTTACATGCGGACGCTTGCTGAACGTATTGGAAGAACACACAACACAAACGGCATGGCTGTTTCAATTAAGCGAAACAAGATCGGGAAATACCAAAAACTTGGACCTATAAGCTTTTGGACCAAAGAATACCGATAGACTTTACGTATTCTCTTCAGAAAGTTATGGTTCTTCCAGAGCCAGAGGAGGACACCATGACTGAAGCAACCGACGACTCATCGTCTCTGAATGTTCTTACACAGAGTACCCTTACGGCTAAGGCCGCACTTAGAGCAAGTACGTGCCTTACTGCCGTTTCCAAGAGCTTCAGTGGTCAGCCCTGCGACGAACCAATTCCTGAATATTGTGAGGTGATTGGGTTCACGCAAGAATCTGACGGGGACATTACGTTCACTACTCGGATTGACCTCAGTGACTTAGTTGATTCGAGCAGGATTGTCACCGACTTTGAGCCGCCATCCTAGGCGGCTCTTTTCTTTACTTTCTTATACGCAAAAACCGCCCAATGAGCGGTTTTTGCTCGTGTGACCTCACGGGGAATCGAACCCCGATTTGATCCGTGAGAGGGATCTGTCCTAACCGTTAGACGATGAGGCCGTCTCCGAAGTTATACCAAAAACTCGCAACTTTTGCTATCCCTGCCTTACCGCTGCTTCCATTCACGCTCCTGACGTACAAGCTTTGAGCGGTCCTCAGAGTCCCTCAGCAGACGCTCAGCGATACGTTCGGTGCGAATACCTTGAGACCCCTTCACAAGCACCACGTCCCCTTCTGCAACAAATTCTTCGAGCATATCTGCTGCTTCAAGTGCCGTATCAAATGCGAAGACATTTCCTTCTATCATCCCCGCTGAACGTGCAGCCTCAGCTGTGGCGCGTGAGCGCGTACCTACTGCAACAAGTACATCTGCTTTTTCTGCAACTAAGGTTCCTACCCTCTCATGTTCCTCCTTTGAATAACGACCGAGTTCGAGCATGTCTCCAAGGACCGCAATACGGCGAGTACGAGTCGTTAAGAGGTGCAGTGCAGAGAGCGCTTCTTCAACGGCAGCTGGAGATGCGTTATACGAATCATCAATAATGAGAGATCCTTTACAGCCACGAATGATTCTTCCGCGTCCAGCAGGAGGCACATAGGCCTCTGCGCCTTTAAGCGCTTCCTCAAGCGTCATATCAAGCGAAAGAGCGAGTGCTATAGCAGCAGCCGGCGCGTAGAGCTGCGAGCGCCCAAGAGCGCCGGGAACACGAAGCGTTCGGGCTTCACCTCGTACATTTAGCATAGCTTCCATACCAGAGACCTCTCCCTCTTCGAAAAAGGAATATCCTTCGAGACGTACATCTGCTCCGTCAGCAAATCCGAATGTTGCTATAGAAAGCGGGAGAAGGCTCGCCATCGTCACCGCATTAGGATCATCCGCTGAGATAACGAGCTGTGCACCATGTGTAAGGGCGTACGCCGGAGCAAACTCTTCTTCGCGCACCGCCTGCGGACTTGCATAGGCTTCAACGTGCACCGGTACATCAGGCAACCTCGTTACGACTACCGCGTCAGGCTTGCAGATGCGCAGGATGCGCGCGAGGTCTCCGGGTCTGTCAGCTCCCACTTCAAGAACGAGAAGCTTCGGGTAGAGATTCGGGAACAGAAGAAGTGCAAAGGCTTCTTGAAATACCCGGAGCCATGCTGCGGGTTTCTCCCAGGGATTCTTGCTGCCGAGGATCGTGAGAGGTACACCGAACTCGCTGTTATAACTTTTCTCGCTCGCCCGAAGGTTATACCGGACCGCCAGCACTGATGCGAGCGCATCCTTCGTTGAGGTTTTCCCCACGCTTCCGGTAACCATAACGATTAACGGGCGATACTTCTGTATCACCGCCATAGCCAGAATGGCGAGCATATTCGCGACGAGCGATTTGAGGAAGGATTTCATAGGCTATGCAGGATAATCAGCGCGGTCGGGCGGAATCTCGTAATAATTAATTAAAAAGTGTGTGAGATCCATGAAGGGATGCGTGAGTGTCTCAGACGCGTACTGTACGCCTCCTGGCTCGCGTGTATAGAGGACGATAATAAACTTAGGATCGTAGGCTGGGAAGTAGCCAAAGAAAGAGTGGAAATACTTCCCTTCGGAGTACTTCCCGCCCGGTCCTGCGATCTGTGCGGTACCCGTCTTCGCCGCGACGCTCATCTCAGGAATCTTCACCGCACCTCCCGCAAGCTTCTTGTCGACCACCTCGACGAGCATGCGGGTCGTGTCTTCTGTCGCCTTCGCACTGAACACGCGTTCCGGCATACCCCATGACAGCTGCTTCTCGATACCTGATTCGAGCCTGATCTTCGAGACGATGTGGGGCGTCACGATCTGTCCTCCATTTGCTAAGGCCCCGAGCGCACGCACCATCTGGATCGGCGTCTGCGCGATACCTTGTCCATACGACGCGGTCGCGTACTCGATGTCGCGAGGACTGGTCTCGATGTTCCCGAGGTCGCCACGAATCTCACTCGGGAGATCGATACCAGTCTCCGTTGCCATCCCGAGGTCCTTGAAATAGGTACGGAACTTCTCATGTCCTGTCTGCAACGCGATGTATGCCGCTCCCATGTTGAGAGACTGCGAGAGTACCTGCTGCATGGGCGTTACGCCGCGCGCTTTCAGGTCATAGTTACAGAAGGTCTTATTGTTGAGAGTGGTACATCCCGTATCGTTATAGGTAGAGGTAGGCTGGATCGCTCCTGAATCAAGGCCCGCTGCCATGGTTAAGGCTTTCACGATCGAACCGAACTCATACCGGTGCTCTACGAGCGGATTACCAAAATGTGCTGGGTCGCCATTGCTGAAATCGTTCGCATCAAAGGAAGGAGCAGTATCCAGAGCAATAATCTCACCGGTCTTCGGATTCATGATGATGCCTCCCGTCTCAACACTTCCGTACTGCGCGTTTACTTCTGCGAGTATCTGATCAAGCTTCTCTTGTACAACAGGCTCTATAGAGGTTATGAGATCCCCTTCACGCGTCTCACGCGCATCTACCGTTACATTATCGACGTTTGCAAAAAGCTCTGCAAAGAAGTTGCCGAAGACACCAACGGAATCACGACTTAGTGCATCGTTGTAATAGCGCTCGAGGCCGAAGCGCCCTGCGAGCGTATCATCATCGTCAAACGCAACGAATCCAATCGATTGGGCTGCGCGCGTTTCTCCGGGGTACGCCCTCCATCGCTCACGCTCCACTTGGATGCCTGGAATATCGAGCGCCTCGATAGCACGGCCCGTCTCGTCATCTATCCGTCTCGCAACCACTTCATAGGGATCTTCCTTCCTGGCAACGGATGCCATGAACGTATCGTAGGTGAGTGGCACGAGAGCGCTTATATCCGCATACGCCCTTTCTGGATCCTCAATAAGCTTGGGACTCATAGCTATGGTGAATCCATTGCGCAGCGTTGCTGCAGAAAGCACGGTCCCGTCCTTACGAGTGAAGTAAATTGTCCCGCGGTCGTAAAGTTCCTGACTGGCTGAAACGTACTGACGTTCCGCACGAAGCTGGAACTCGCTGCCATGCACTACCTGCACGAAATAAAGACGGGTCACGAGCAAGAGCGCGACGAGGGACAGCCCGATGGTGAGTACCCGCAATCGTCCTCGTATCGCCCGGCGCATAGATTATCGAAGCGTAACCGCAGGTGCCTGCTGCATTGAAGCGTACGTGACCGCGAGGGGCTTTGTAAGCCCGAGTGTTCCTGGATCAGTCTGGTCGATCTGCGCCACCATGTCGTAGTAGCGAGACTCGAGACGAGCGATATCCGCTTCAGTCTCGTGCATTTCCATAGCGAGGTTGGTTTGCCATGCCGCCATGGACACCGTTACCACCACAAGCACGAGGTAGCTCGCAACGAGAGCTCCTATGGAATAGCCCAGCATGGAAAGAGTTCGATCAGGCATACGCAGGAAATGAGGTTAGATTAATGTGGCTTTTAGAACTTGGACTACCCGACACGAACACACGAAGCTTCGCACTACGCGCACGCGGGTTCTTCGTTGATTCGGTCACTGAAGGAACTACAGGCTTCCGGTATGGAAGACTGCCTTTCCCTTCACTAACCGCATCACGGAGCATTGTTTTGACGATGCGGTCCTCGATGCTATGGAAACTGATAATCGCAACGCGACCACCAGCAGGAACAGCCTCCATAGCAGCCATAAGACCGTCTCTAAGGGCACCCAGCTCGTCGTTCACCGCGATGCGAAGCGCCTGGAAGGTCTTCGTTGCAGGGTGAATACGGCGATGCTGGTACCACGATGGTGCTCCCTCTTCGATAGCCGCAACAAGATCAAAGGTTGTTTCAATAGGCTTCTCTTCGCGAACAGCAACGACACTCTTTGAAATAGACTTCGCAAAGCGTTCTTCTCCGAGAGACCACAGAAGATCAGCAAGTGATGACTCGGAAAGATGATTCACGAGATCAGCGGCGGTTGTCACGCCCTCAGGATCTCCATAGGTCATGAGAAGTGGTTCATCAACACGGAATGAGAACCCGCGGCCGCTTGAAAGATGGAATGCACTCCACCCAAGATCAAAGAGTACTTTCGTTGGAGTGAGTCCAAGTGTTTCGAGGATCGCACCGAGGTCACGGAAGTTTCCATTAACGAGGTGGACGGTTGGACGATTCTCTTCAGGAATCTCATCAACAACCGTCTGAGCACGAACGAGTGCATCCGCGTCCGCATCGATACCAATGAGTGTTCCTTCCTTTCCAAGCTTTGTGAGCATTGATCGGAAATGCCCTGCTCCTCCAAGTGTTGCATCGACAACCACATCAGACGCATTGATCTCGAGCGCATCTACCGCTTCCTCTAGGAGGACCGTATCGTGGCGAGGCTCGAAAGTAGTATCCATACCTGTTATGCGAGTGCCTTGGCGCCGAGTGTTTCTGCGAATGAGTCCGCATCACGCTCGATATCCTTCGTGTATGCCTCCCATGCCGCTTCGTCCCAGATCTCAACGCGATCAGATACTCCTGCAACCACACACTTCCCTGTTAGAGCGCTATAGCTCTTTAGATAGTCAGGGACGAGTACGCGTCCTGCGGTATCAACATCTGCTTCGTTTGCTCCCGCAAGCATCAAACGTGCGAAGGCGCGTCCTGCCTGACCACCTGAGGAATGTTCTGCGAACTTCTGCGCCTCCTTCTTCCATGCCGCCTTTGGATAGACGAAGAGACAGTGATCAAGACCACGCGTCACAATTACCGAAGAACCGAGCTCCTTACGGAACTTTGCAGGAAGCGAGAGACGATTCTTTGCATCAAGCGTGTGACGGTATTCTCCGATGAACATAGTAAGTAGGGTTTTGGCGGCAGAATGATGAAGAATTGGTGTTCCCACTTCATCCCACTTATATGCCATTATATGCCACTTCGCCCCACATCGTTCATGGTTCCTACAGAAAGTTGTGTATAACCTCGTTTGCAGAACTTTGTTGAGAGGCGTATGCTCCTTAAGTTATGACTCAAGCAATTAAGTCGATTATCTTTGTCGTCTTTGTCTATCTCGGCCTGATTACGCCGGTCGAGGTTTCGCTTGAGGTTTCTCCAAAGAAGTAAGGAAAGAAACTTGAATCGAGCCCTTGACCCAGAGATGGATTAAGGGTTTGTCGCTAGAATGGCGAAAAAACGTGCGTAGATCTTTAACCGCATGAATTGGGAGAAGTATCATGCAAGACGGTTCTAACGAAAACGCGGACCTCGAAACGCTTGCTCCGTATGGTAGTGGCGGGAACTACCAACTCCAGGTCGCTGAAAGCGAGCAACGGAGAGCGGCACGGCTCGAAGAGTACCGAGAACGGATCGATGAACTGGCAGACACTCCTTGTACCAGTAGGTAAAGGAAACAAAAGGCGGCCCTTCGGGACCGCCTTTTCTACTTTCTATTGAATCCCTACGCGACCTTCTCAACGGTATACGTCTGCTTTCCGTTTGGTGTCTCGAATGTAAACACATCCCCCTTCTTCTTTCCCATAAGTGCCGCACCGAGTGGTGAGACATGTGAGAGCTTGTGGATGCGCATATCCGCCTCCTCGCTTCCAACGATGGTGTATTCGTGTCCTTCGTTGCTTCCCTCTTTCTTAATCGTAACGGTAGAACTGAAACCAACAACATCCTTCTTCTTGCCGTCCGTTACAATCTTTGCGCGCTTAACGAGCTCCTCGAGCTTGCGAATACGCTCTTCTGTAGCAGCCTGGAGTTCGCGTGCTTCCTGGTATTCAGCGTTCTCTGAAAGATCGCCTAGGGAACGAGCATACTCTAGGTTCTCCGCAATTTCAGTGCGGCGAACGGTCTTAAGATTCTCGAGCTCCTTTATCATCTCGTCGAATTTCTCTTGGCTTACGACGGTATCCTGTTCGGTCATGTCTTGTGTGAATGAATAGAGAACGCTACTTGGTATAGGTATTGTACGGGGTCTCTCTCAGGCGTCAAATTACTGGAAATACTCCGGTGCAGTGCGATTAAGTTCCGTAAGCGCTTGGTAGGTCGCAAAGATACCACCAATACCATTTGTGGATGGTCCTCGCTCCATAACAACCACGTACACGTACTTAGGATTGTCGTAGGGGAAGTATCCAACGGCCCATGAGTTATAGAACTCATTGTTAACCCCGAGCTGTGCAGTTCCCGTCTTTCCGGCAACCTTAACGAACGAAAGATCATTAAGACCAATCGAGGTTCCTTCGAGTGTTCCCATGCGCATACCCTCACGCGCAATGCGCAATGCTTCAGCACTTATAGGAATAGTCTGTCCTTCAAGAGGAGCATCCTTGAGTAAGGTTGGTCGTACTAACTTTCCACCGTTTGCAACCGCCGCAACAGCGCGTGCTGCTTCAAGCGGGGTGATCTGCATCGCATACTGCCCGATAGAGGTGTTGTAGGTGTCTCCTAGGCGCCACGGGTCTCCGTACTTCTCCTGCTTCCACGCGGGAGTTGGTACAAACCCACTTGCCTCTCCCGAAAGCTCAATGCCCGTAGGACTCGTAAGACCAAAGGCGTCATACCAATACTTAAGACGCTCAATACCAAGACCTTTCACATCTCCATATCCTCCTCCTACGGCATAGAAATAGACGTCAGAGGACACCGCAATAGCTCTGCGCGCATCAACCCACCCATGCGCTTTCCAGTCTTTGAAGATAGATGGTTTGTCAGGATTATAGGGATTTGGAATAGAAATAGACCCTGTTGAGACAATGCCCCACTCAGGCGTCACCACACCGTCTGAAATGGCTCCAGCAGCCTCCATAGGCTTGATAATGGAGCCAGGCGTATAGATACCTGAAACCGCACGATCAAGGTACACACGGCGAGGATTTGTTTGATATCCCGCAATCACCTCTGAAGGACCTCCGGAAGAAAGTACGTTTGGATCGTATTCAGGATAGGACACCAGCGCATGTACTTCTCCCGTATTTACGTCCATAAGAATGGCTGAGCCTCCGACGAACGGAATACGGTCGGCAAGTTCTTGAATGGAGCGAGAGAACGCACGCTGTGCACGCGCATCAATAGAAAGTGTTACGGTCTGACCTTTCTGTGCCGGCTTCACGGTACCTGAAGACTGAATGTCGCCATGCGCATTCTCTTCAACAAGCAGCGTCCCGTTCTCTCCAGAGAGTGCCGTGTTCATAGCTTCCTCAACACCATTTAATCCTTCAATCTTTGTTTCGTAGAAATTGCCCGACGAGTCTTTCTTTGGATACGACACATATCCAAGGAGATGGGAGAAGCCCGGATACTCGTACACACGACGAACGAATCCGTCTTGTCCTTCTTCGTTATAGACGAGCGCTTCCCCGTTGCGATCAACGATAGCGCCGCGTTCTGAGAACAACACTTCAGGACGCAAACGATTGCGTTCGCTTCGTTCAGCATAGGTTTCTCCCTGACGCACCTGGAGGTTGGCAGCTTGTACCGCAAGCGCCGTGAACATGAGAAGAATAACGATCCCAATCCCTGCAAATGTATTGCGGCTTATCGGCTTCTCAAGACGTCCTTCAAGACGTCCTTGATCAAAGCCTGAGGGATTCGACGAATCGAGAAAAATCTCGTCCGGATTGAGTTCGTAATTGCGTCTGCGTTTTCTGCCTCTGAAGATCATTCACTAATCATACGCGTCTTCACGAAACGGTGCACGAGGAGCGAAAGCGCGAAGGATGCAATGCCAAATAGGCTGAAATAAGGCGCAAAGGCTGCACCAGGGGTGTAGTACACCAGATCTCCGATAAGCCCGAGGGCAATGCCTGCGGGTGGTACAAAAAAACTTGCTACTACGATAGCAAGAACGGATACCTGCCACGGAAAGATGAACAACGATATGAGCGCAAGAATGGGAATCATGATCTTCATCATCGCGTTATGGTCACCCAGGTTAACGAGAACGGATTCTGAAGAGGACGAATATCAACGCGAGATCGAGGAGAAGAGGGATCATTCCCCACCGCAATAACGGATCCAACCGCACGAGCACCAGGACCTGACGCATATACCAGATCACCTACCACAATTCCTGCTTCACGCGCAACAACGGCACTCATAGCGCCGCTTCCTTCACCCACAAGCGTTACAGGAATACGTGCCTCTCCAATCCAGCTCTCTGTTTCTTGAGCCGGTGTTGAGTACAGAAGTACACGTGCAGAATTTCCGGTCACGCTTTCAATCATCCCAAGCGGCATACCGCCCGGTCCCTGCACAGAACTTCCAGCAGCAACCCCTTGTTCGCTCCCTGCGTCCACAATAAGAACGTCATAGGGCGAAACAGGAGGACGAGCGAGCACGCCTGCAAGAATACCTGCTACAGGTTCTGTGCGGTCTCCTAACAGACGCTCAAGGTCTTTGACACGCGCAACGCTTGAAGCATTCGATGCCTGTAGTGCTGCATTCTCAGCAAGAAGACGATCTCGATCGTTTGTAAGGGCTGCCTTATCTGTAAAGAATGATCCAACATTTCCAACGCCTGCCGTTAGAGAGTTGCCCGCAGACCATAGCGGTGTGCTTACAGAAACGAGTACACCAGGTACCAAAAATCGAAGGCCTGCAACAATAACCACAAGTACAAATAATCCTAGTGCCGTGGGTCCTAGCCACGGATATGCACCAACGAACGAGTTATGCCTTCGGGAGAATCGCTTCTTCATGCATAAATGCGTCATTCCACGGACGTGGATCTTCCGTAACAACTCCCGTACCACGAACCACAGCGGTTAATGGATCGCTTGCTACATGGACGGGGACCCCGAGCATTTTAGCGAGAAGTTCAGGAAGACCACGGAGAAGTGCTCCGCCTCCGAACACGGTTACACCACGCTCAAGCACGTCTGAAAGAAGCTCAGGTGGGGTCTTCTCAATAACTTCCTTCATAGCTTCCATGAGCGCATCAAGAGATGGCGAAAGTGCTTCGCGCATATGTGAGTCGTTCAGCATAATCTCGCGCGGAAGACCTGTAGCAAGATCACGACCACGAACGGCCTTTTCAAGAGAGGTCTGTAACGGAAGTACGGCGCCAATCGCAATCTTTGTATCTTCTGCCGTCTTCTCTCCGATTGCCAGCTGGAACTCGCTACGCACGTAATCAATGATGTTCTCGTTGAATCTGTCTCCCGCTACCTGAGAACTTTTTCCTGTAACGGAGCCCCCAAGGGCAATGACGGCAATGTCTGTTGTTCCGGCTCCAATATCGAGCACCATAGTACCTATCGCCTCCATAACCGGAAGTTTTGCTCCAATAGCACCCGCCATTGGTTCTTCAAGAATAAATACCTCACGAGCACCTGCTGTCATAGCAGCGTCTCGTACTGCGCGTGACTCAACGTTTGTAACGCCCGTAGGTACCCCAACGACAACGCGAGGACCGAAGAGACGTGATCGTCCTCCCTGTGCCTTATTGATAAAATACGCGAGTAGTTCTTCGGTTACCTCGAAGTCGGAGATAACACCGTGGGAGAGTGGACGGATCGCACGGATATGCGGCGGAGTCTTTCCAAGCATTGCCTTTGCTTCCTTTCCTACCGCCACCATCTGTCCGGTCTTCTCGTTAACCGTAACAACGGATGGCTCAGAAATAACGATGCCGCGCCCACGAACGTAGACGAGCGTGTTACCTGTACCGAGATCGATACCGATATCAGTAGAAAACAGTGAGTTCTTAGAGAAACGATTTATTTTAGCCATAGGATTATCGTGCGAGCAGCTCCTCACGAAGAAGCTTCGTTACTTCTCCTGTCTTTCGATTCACAAGTTCAAATCGTCCTGACGAGGCCGCATCTTTTCCAACGACAATGCGGTATGGGATACCAATGAGATCAGAATCAGCGAACTTCTCTCCCGCACGCGCATCACGGTCGTCGTAGAGCACCACGTCTCCCTTCTTCTGAAGGTCCGCATAGAGCTCGTCTGCGATCTTCTCGATCTCTCCATCGTTTCCAAGAGATACGAGATGGTACGTAAATGGTGCAACAGCTTCTGGCCACACAAGACCCTTATCGTCTGAAAGAGTTTCTACAATAATACCCATGAGACGTGTTGGACCGATGCCATAACTACCCATAACGACGGGCTTTTTGGTACCGTCTTCTGCCATATAGGTAAGGCCGAGAGGCTCCGAGAAGCGCGTCCCAAGATTAAATATGTTCCCAGCTTCAATAGCCTTTTTCTCAACTAGTGAGTCTTTGTTGAGGCGAAGTTTCTCAAGGGTCGCATCATTCATCACCTCTTTGTTCACAGCGATGCCCTTCTCCTCATCAACATAGATCGTATCTTCGCCCGCATCAGATACGGTCTGGAACTCTTCAGAGAATTCACTGAAAATACCGCCTGATGCAAAGGTAACGTAGGTTTGCGCACCGATACCTACTCGCGTAAATACCTTGCGATACGCCTCGCGAGCCTTTGCAAAGAAATCTGCATGCTCTTCATCATTCTTCGAGAAGGAATAGAGATCCTTCATAAGAAATTCCTTTCCGCGCATGATACCAGACTTCGCTCGAAGCTCGTTCCTGAACTTATTTTGGAACTGGTACGCATACACCGGAAGATCACGATACGACGCAATGTGCTCTGACATGATGCGTGTAATGGGCTCTTCATGGGTTATACCAAGACCCGACTCACCTCCCGATTTGAATTCTGTCTTAAACCAGTTGTCGACTTTTTTATCGTCCCACCGGTCGGTCTTCTCCCAGAGCGCTTTGTCTTGAAGTGCCGTTAATACCATCTCCTGTCCGCCTATCGTATTCATTTCCTCACGAATAACGCGGACAATGTTATTGAGCACACGAAGACCTAGCGGGAGATATGTATAGACTCCTGCAAGTTCCTTATGTACAAATCCTGCACGAATAAGGAGCTGAGCATTCTTAGCTTCTTCGTCTTTCGGCGCATCGCGCCTCGTCCTCGTAAATAGATGGCTCTGGCGCATAGTTCTCTTAGTATACGTTCCTGTTACCCACACCGCAAAAGCGGCTTTTTATGTCACAATTTTGAAGATATCGCTAGCCGTAACGACGAGCATGAGCCCAATGAGGAGAAGGAAGCCGATACCATTAACGGCATTCGCAACGGAAGGTTTAATTGGCTTTCTCGTAATCGCTTCAATAATAACGAAGAGCAACCGTCCACCATCGAGTGCCGGAATCGGAAGCAAGTTAATAAGCGCAAGGTTTATGGAGATGAGCGCCGTGATGGTCATAAGGGACGCAATTCCATTGTTCGATGCATCCCCCACTGCTCCCGCAATACCAACCGGTCCTGCTACTTGTGAAAGATCAGCGGAGAACGTAAAGATGCCTGCGAAGAACTTCACGAGTGCAATAGCAGTTTCTTTCGTGAGTTCCCACGTAAGGATAGCGCCATCAATAGGTGCTTGGTACCACTGCGTTGATACGGTCCCTACAGCCGTAAGTCCTACACCAAGAGCAGGACGCGAAGGATCGGCAGCAATCACATTCGTTGCTGGTGTTACCTCCACAACACGTTCAACACCGTTTGTGCCTCGAACTGTAAGGGAGAGACTTTCTCCAGGTACTGCATCTTCAGCTACGAAGGTCGTGAAGGTCTTCGCATCGACTCCTGTATAGGTGCGCTCATTCGATTCGGCTGAGAGAATAAAATCGCCCGGAATCAAGCCTGCAGCTGAGGCTGGAGAATCAGGAAGAACACTTGCAACAGCAAGGACCGCGTCAGGTGCACGCTGCGCTTCTTCATCAGTAAGAGCACGGGTCGTACCAAGACCAAGCGTGAGTGTGATAAGGAGATACGCGAAGAGAAGGTTCATCGCGATACCCGCAACGAGTACAAGTGCTTGGAGAATACGGGGCTTTGAACCGAACGAACGAGGTGCAGGAACGCTTCCCTTGGTCTCATCCGCGTCCTCTCCAAAGATCTTCACGAACCCACCGAATGGAAGCCAATTAAGGGTGTATTCCGTTTCTCCAATCTTCTTCCCCCATGCCTTTGGTGGGTACCCAAGACCAAACTCATCCACACGCATGCCGGACCACTTGGCCACTAAGAAGTGCCCAAACTCATGCACGACAATGAGCGCTACCAATACGAGGATGAAGATGAGAATAGTCATGAGGTTTATGCAGATACTTCTACTTCCTTCTTCTTGCCCAGAGCATCGAGTGCACCATTTGCTACATCAATCTTCTTTTGTACGTCATCCTTAAAGCGTGCAAGCTCGTCCTTGCCCATTCCCCCTTCCTTCTCAGCCGCATCAAGCGCCTTAAGAGTATCGGTGCGATGTCCGCGAAGGGTGACGCGTGCCGTCTCAACCTTCTCGTTTGCAACCTTAAGAAGCATCGTGCGGCGCTCTGCAGTTAACTCAGGGAACGTAACCCGCAGGCCTTGATCATCTGAGCCGACGCCGATTCCGAGATTCGCCTGCGTGATCGCGCTTTCAATTACTTTTGTAAGTGACTTGTCCCAAGGAACAATACGAAGAGTGCGCGCGTCTTCAATAGACACCGCTGCCACCTGGTTGATAGGGGTACGGGTTCCATACACCTCTGGCTTTATTGTGTCGAGAATGGCAGGTGTTGCACGTCCCGTACGGACACTGCCAAGCTCGCGAACGAGCCACTCTTCGGTCTCTTTAATACTGTTGTCGAGGGGTTTGAAATCAAATGACGCCATATACGGCCCAGTGTATCACTTCCCCAGTCCTTCGGGCATCACAATGAGAATATGCTCGAAGATGAGTTTGAGTGGTGCGGAACTGGTATGAAGAATGGGCATGAAGCGGGAAAGATCGCTAAGGAAAGCTCGTATCTCTGGTGTTTGCGTTTCAGCTGTATAGGCAGCATGTATAAGTCCTTCGCAAATATGCACCGCCTCAACTCGGACCGTTTGCCTCTCTTCATCTTTGTCTGACTTTCCTCTCGTTACTATTTTTGCAACGAGCTTCTGCCGTTCCGCGGGACTTGCCTCGATAAATGCTTTTGCTTCAGAAGTAACGTTTGTAACTTCTCGAGGAAGTTCGATAAGTCGTGAGAGAACCGTAGGAAGAAGAATGCCGCGCGCGGGAACAATGAGAATAATGGTTGTTCCTTCTGTTGGTTCTTCAAATAGTTTTAGAAATGCATTCTGTGCAGGAATGAATAGTCTTCCAGCAGCGAGAATAATTAGTTTCTGACTCCCCTGTTTTGGAGCCTGTTGGGCAAAGGTCTGTACTCTACGAACCGCATCAATGGGAAAGAGTCCCTCATACGCAAAAACGGCGATATCCGGATTATTCTCGTCCGCAAGACCTAGATGCGTGCTCGCATAGAGCCTCGCAGCTCTAATGCCTTGTTCCTGCCCTCCTACATAGAGATATGCGTGATGCGCCATGGGTGAAGTGTACCGTGGTGATAGACTTGTCTCTAGTAGCTAACTTCTAAGGCCATGAATAAGAATGTCACAATCGGAATCGTTGTTGTGCTCGCTCTCCTTATTGTTGGATGGTGGTACTGGGCAATGATGATGCCGAAACAGGAATCAGAAACTCTTTCCCCTAATCCTTCAGAGAGTATTAACGGCGTGGCAGTACCCTCTGAACAGGCATCGATTGAACTTTCTGGAACGTGGCGCAGCACGGATGATGCGCGGTTTATTCGTGAATTCAAAAGTGACGGTACCGTTATTGATAGTTATGAAGGAGACGAAGGAGCGACCACGCAAGGAAGTTGGAACTTCGTAGAGGATCCTTCTAAGGAAAAGGCTGAGCTGCCTGTTGTAAAGGATGCACACATTCTTAAACTTCAGTTCCCGGAGGAAGTGCTCTACTTCGCACTTATCGATCTCTCTGACACTAACCTTACACTCAGCTATTTGAGTCGCGGCAACACCCTCAACTTTACACGGGTTAAGTAAGTATTAAGAAATAGAAAAGACCCGACTTGATACGTCGGGTCTTTTTATTATGCGCACCATTACTTCTTGACGGAAAAGCCGTACAGGAGTCTGATGATAGAGGTAGCGTACAAACCCCTTACAAGGAAGGACATACTATGCGCTTGGCTCTTTCTACTTTTATCGGAGTTGCTGCCGCTGTGCTTTCGTTTAACGCACACGCCCAGATTCCGATGAGCAATCCGTTCTCGAACGACACTGATGAGGTCTTGCTTGAAACCACTAGCCTCTCAGCGTTCGAATTCGCTGCAGACACCCGCTACCGTACCAACCAGACGTTTCTGGAACGCAACGGTACGCACTATTCGCTCGCCCTGGGTTCGCTGCGGCTCGTCGGCCACGGCTCCTCCTACTATCCGTCGGACAATCTCAAGGTCCGCAACGATAGCCTGCACGTTGCCTGGTCTTTGACTCCCTCTACCGACTTCATCGTCGGCGCATGGAGATACAAGGAACGTCAGGAGGGCTTACCAGGCATGCGCGACGTGTCATACGGCATCGGCATCGCCCGTAGGTTCTAAGACAAAGGCCCCGAGTTAAACTCGGGGCCTCGTTCTATTTCCCTATCGCTTAGAGATGATGCTCTTCTTATACATATCCAAATGTTTGAGCGCGATACCGGTTCCGCGCACTACGCAATAGTAGGCATCATCTGCGAGCTTTGCCTGTACGCCCGTACGCCTGTAGACGAGCTCAGGCAGATGACGGAGCTGGCTCGTTCCTCCGGTAAGGATAATGCCGTTATCAATAATGTCTGAAGCTAGTTCTGGTGGTGTGTCCTGCAGCACCTTTCGGACCGCATTCATCATGTCGCGGAGTTCACGATTAAGCGCCTGTACCACTTCATTCGTCTTAAGTTCAATGGTGCGTGGAAGTCCGGAAAGAAGATCGCGACCCTTAACAGACATGGAGAGTTCTTCTGTCACGGGGACCGCTGAACCAATCTGGATCTTTATCTCCTCAGCAGTTTTGTCTCCTATAGAAAGGTTGTACTGCTTCTTAACATAATCGATGATCGAACGATCAAGCTTGTTCCCTGCTACCTTCACAGACGTTGAGGCAACAATACCGCCAAGCGAAATCACGGCCACGTCGATCGTTCCTCCTCCAATGTCAGCAACCATGCGACCCATAGGTTCATGAATGGGAATACCCGCACCAATAGCCGCAAGGATGGGCTCCTTCACTACATAGGCGTCAGCAGCACCTGCTTTAACCGCCGCTTCAATAACCGCCCGCTTCTCAGTTGAAGTAACGCCGGCAGGAACTGAGATGAGGACTGTGGGCTTAAAGAGGTTGCGGCCAAGTGCCTTACGGATGAAATAGCGAAGCATCGCTTCGGTTACGCGATAATCAGCGATAACCCCGTCCTTCATAGGACGATATGCCTGGATGGAATCCGGGGTACGACCCACCATCGCTTTTGCCTCAACGCCGATAGCGAGAACCTTGTTTGTTTCGGTAGAGACCGCGACAACTGATGGCTCATTAAGAACCACGCCCTTGCCCGGCACGAACACGAGAACGTTGGTCGTACCAAGATCGATACCTATACGCGGAGAGAAGAGAGGCATGTCGCCCGTATCATACCTTGTTCTGGTACTTGGGCGCAAAATCCCTCCATAGGTACCTGGAAAACTGGCTGATACAATACTACCCATGTCTACTGCTGAAGAAAATAACTTCGTCGTTGAGGGCGGTCACCAGCTCTCAGGGTCTATTACCACCAATTGTTCAAAGAATGGTGCGGTTGCGATGCTTGCCGCGTCTCTCCTTAATAAAGGAGTAACAACGCTACGTCGTGTGCCAAAGATTGAAGAAGTACATCGTTTGATTGAAGTACTTATCTCTATTGGCGTGTCCGTTGAGTGGGTGGGCAAGGATGTCGTCATTACTCCACCCGACACTATTACGCTCGACACCATTGATACGGCTGCAGCCATTCGTACCCGTAGCATTCTCATGTTCATCGGATCGCTCGTGCACCATTTCCCTTCCTTCGAACTTCCTCAATCGGGAGGCTGCACGCTGGGTCTTCGCAGCGTACGTTCACACCTCTGGGCGCTCGAGATGTTTGGCATTTCTATTGAGACACTGACTGATTGCTATCAAATCACCCATGACGGCCTCTCGCCTGCTGAGGTAGTGCTCTACGAGTCGAGCGATACCGCAACGATTAACGCACTCCTTGCGGCTGCAGGTATTGAAGGGACCAGTGTTATTAAGTACGCATCTGCAAACTACCAAGTACAGGAAGTGTGTGGCTTCCTTCAAGCGCTTGGCGTAACCATTGAAGGCCTTGGCACTACCACCCTTACCATTACGGGCGTTGCAAACATTAATACAGATGTGTCCTACGCTATTGGCGAAGATCCGATTGATGCAATGTTCTTTATTGCAGCGGCGGCAACAACGAACTCAGCACTCACCATTCGCAATGCACCAATAGAGTTCCTTGAGGTTGAGCTCGAGGTACTTAAAAAGATGGGTCTTCAGTTTACGGTTACTGATCCTTCTTTGTCCGAGAACGGTATTACAAAGCTCGCTGATATTCATATCGAACCGTCAGAGCTTATTGCCTTCCCAGAGAAGATTCATGCACGTCCCTACCCCGGCCTTAATATCGACAACCTTCCGTTCTTTGCGGTTATTGCAACGAGAGCAACGGGCGAGACCCTGATCCATGACTGGGTCTATGAGAAGCGTGCCATCTACTACACCGAACTTGATCGCTTAGGCGCTTCGACTCTTCTTATGGATCCGCACCGTATTCAAATTCATGGACCAGTTCATCTTCGTGGTGCACAGATCGTAGCCCCTCCCGCACTCAGGCCGGCTACTATCCTTCTTATAGGTATGCTTGCGGCAGAAGGTCGTTCAACCCTTCGCAACGTCTACAGTATTAATCGAGGATACGAGGACCTCGTAAATCGCCTTACCTCCATAGGTGCAAAGATCGAGCACGCGTAGCATCATAAAGATATGAGAAGCATCGCAGATTTTCTTCCTAAAGATTTCGGCGAGAAGAAGCCAACAACAAAGACTGAGCGTGGAGAGCTCATGCGATTTTTTGTGCGTCATCTGAATCACGCACGAGCAAGTGATGGCATCCCAAAGCTAACTATGGGACGCATGGGAAAGATACTTGAAGGTATACCCACACATGATCTGTATTACCTTAAAACTGTCTGCAGTCGTGCGAAGAATTTCAGCAAGAAGTTCTGGTGGGAGATTGATCCAGAGAAGCACAAGCAGCCTGACAAGCCGTTCTAAAAAACTTGACAGTACTGTCTATTTTGGTATAAAGCATGTGTCCGGACCTGCTGCCCCTTCCAAGAGACGCGGGTCTGGATCTAGCCTTGAATGTCCGGCTAGGGGTGGTCGGGGGCTTGTGTGGTTTCAGACGCACGGGCTTCCGACTGCCTGCCGCTCTTTAATATCGAGATAGGTTCTTCTTGTTCTTGTTCTGTCCGCCCCGAGCAACAAGGAGATCCTGGGTCCTCTGACATCAGGGACGCGACTGAGGTAGTGCACTTTTCAAATGCAAGCTCCATTTCAGGTATATGTGCGTGAATGGAAGTAGCAAATTAAATATGTAATACCGATGGCGCTCCGTCAGGGGACCCGAACATCGAACGCCGCTCCTTCGGGACCGGCGTTCTTCTTTTTGGTATAGTCAATTTATGTCTCTTATTGTCCAAGACGGCGAACCCGTACTTAGAAAGACCTCCGCATCCGTACCCACGGAGCTTTTTGGTACTCCCGAACTCAACAGTATTCTCAAAGATATGAAGGAAACGCTCGACGGACAGCCCGACGGCGTTGCGCTTGCTGCTCCCCAGATTGGTATTTCATATCGTATCTTTATCGTTCGGTATGACCGCATCGTTCCCCCTCCTCCTGAAGGAGAGCCGTTTCCTCCGGCTGAGGTTGGGATATTTATAAACCCACGCTTTGTGAAGAGTGCGAAGCGTCGTGTTGAAATGGACGAAGGATGTCTTTCAGTTCGTGGCATCTATGGAAAGACTCAGAGACATAACCGTGCGACAGTTGAAGCGTTTGATGCAGACGGCGTTCGCTTTGAACGTGGGGGCGGAGGTATTCTCGCGCAGATTTTCCAGCACGAGACAGACCACTTAAACGGCATTCTCTTTGTTGATCATGCAACCGACATGATTGAGGTTAACCGTGAAAAACATGCATAAACCTTTTGCATTCTTCGGGACCCCTTATGTGGCGCGTGACACTCTCGCCTACCTCGTCGAACACGACTACGTTCCCTCATTCGTCGTAACGTCACCCGATGCGCCGCGAGGACGAGGACAGGTATTAACTCCTTGCGAGACGAAAGAGTGGGCGGAGGAGCATGATTTCAACATACTTGCTCCTGAGCGAATTGATGAAGACATTATTGCTACGATCAAAGAGCAAGGATGTGAATATGCAATCGTTGTAGCGTATGGAAAGATTCTTCCCCAAGCACTTATCGATGCCTTTCCTCTCGGCATCCTCAATATCCACTATTCCCTGCTTCCTAAGTATCGCGGAGCTTCTCCGGTTGAAGGTGCTCTCCTGGCGGGAGAGACAGAGACCGGGGTCGCTATCCAGCAAATGGTATTTGAGCTTGATGCAGGAGACGTTATTGCAAGCGAAACAGTGGCCATTGAACCCGCGGAAACAACACGCGAATTGCGTCCTCGGTTAGTACAGATTGGCGCTGAACTTCTCACAAAGACTCTTCCCGCTTTTGAAGCAGGCACCGTAACTCCTGTACCCCAGAATGCATCAGACGCCACTTTCACCAAGAAGATTAAGAAAGAGATGGGTGAACTGGTACTAACGCAGAATGCACAGGAAAACTGGAATCGCTATAGAGCGTATGCTGAGTCCCCTGGCACGTACCTCTTTATGGAAAAAGAAGGAAAGACTATTCGCGTAAAGATTGTGTCTGCTCGCTTTGAAGAAGGAGTGTTCGCTCCTGTCCGTGTTATTCCAGAAGGAAAAAACGAGACCGATTTTACCGGTCTCGTTTCCTCAGGCTGGACTCCTGTTAGTGCTACACAGAAAGACCGCGACGCATTAAGTCTTTAATAACCCCACCTCCCTTCTTCACAAGACTCTGCTGACGCTTTCGCGCTGTCTGGAGTTCGCTGGCAAGCTCGCTTACCGACTTATCAATTGCCTTTTCAATACTGTCTTCAATCGCCTTTGCATAGAAGCGATCACCTTCAACATCAAAGTTGATATCGGCGCGCCAAATCTTTCCGTTCTGGTGCGCGTCAGTTTCCTTGCCGAGATCGACATACGCGCGAGCATTCTCCTTTCCCTTTCCTAAATACTTAGTTAGTCCTTCCACCTTCCTACGTGCAAGATCACTTATCTCAACGGGAAGCTCATAATTGGTACCTTTAAAATTGATCTGCATGGACACTTGAATATTACGGACTCGTAATAGCACACGTACTCCCTATACTACTCTCCTGTCTTAAAGGACTCGTGAAGATACGCAATAATGTCCTCTGACTCGTACATTTCCTTGTCATTCGCCTCGTCGACGAGATACGGAACCTGTTGCTTTCCTCCTCGAGCAACTAATTCTGCCGCTATCTCAGGCTCACTGATATTTTTTAAGATAAACGTAACCCCCATCTCTTCCGCCTCACGGAGTACTTTTCCGCAATACGGACAACCAGTTCTGACATAGAGCGTTAACATGAGGTATGGGATTAGGGCTATATATATCCAGTATACCAAGCCTACCCGTTGCCGAATGTGGGATTTCAGTTAGTATAGAAAAGCCCTCCTTGGAGGACAGAAGCATTCCGCGGTAGCTCAGCGGTAGAGCGGTCGACTGTCAAAAGGCAGCTTGCAGAAGGAATTCTGCTCGAAGAACGAGGTGAATTCGGGGAAACCCTATTGCAATTGCAAGGGCAATCCCGAGCCAAGCCCAGAGAGGAATCTCTAGGAAGGTGTAGAGACTATCCCGCAAGGGAGTACATCTGCGAAAGCAGCTGGAAGCGCCTCGCATCGAGAACCGATGATGATATAGTCCACGCTTCTCAGTAATGGGAAGGAACGTGTAATCGATTGGTCGCAGGTTCGATCCCTGCCCGCGGAGCATAGAAGAAAAACGCCCTTAAGGGCGTTTTCTCTATAGGCATATTTTTGACAAAAGTACGTAAAGATGTTTATTTAAAGTCAGACGCCAGGCGTTCCTGGTTTTCTTTAGAGAAAGGGGCTATCCATGCGATCGCATGAACGTATACAAAGTCGCCCTCCGGGGTATGAACTATTCCTCGCACCTCTTCAGGTGACAATGGATCCTGGAGACTTCGAACGGGTGAATTTTGCCTACATCGTGTCCAAGTTTGGCCACGCCAAACAAATCCGTGATGACGGCACCCGATATTTCGATCATCCGAAGTCGGCTGCGTGGATCTATATTGACGAACTGGGCGGCAGGGATCCTCGAGCGATCATCGATCTACTGCTTCACGACTTGGCGGAAGACACTTACCTGCTTTCCTCCTACCGGCTCGCCATCAACTTCGGCGAAGACATCGCGCTGGATATTCGAGCGTTGACCAAGCTTCCCAAAGGAAAAGAAACTACCACGCAGTACCTCGGAAGAGTCGTCGACCGGGGTGCGTGGGCCATCATCGGGAAGCTCTGCGACCGTCTCCATAACCTGCGGACCCTCGGTGCCGCAAAGAAGGACAAGATCGCAGCGCAAATCGAGGAGACGGAGAAGTATCACCTCCCCATCCTGATTCCTGCACTGAAGGAGTGCGGCAAACCATGGAAGGCATATGCCATCGAACTCGAAAAAGAGCTCCTCACGGAACTCGCAATTCTCAAAAAGAACCTCTAACTGGTCCAGGGTGGGAACATATGTTCCCACCCTTTTCTATGCCCACATGAAGCTTTTTATTCGAATACGTAGTATCCTAGTACTACACCTAATTCATATCTATGGCAGCAAACAGTCACGGGGTAAGCCCGAAGAAACCGAGGAAGAGTCCTCCGAAAACAAAGAAGCGCCTTGCTATCAAGCAGGCGAAATTTGACGCTCGGAAGCCAGCTCGATAACAAAAGCGCCCCTCGGGGCGCTTTTGTTATTTAGCCATCTTCCCTCCCCTCGCTTTGTTTGATGTCGGAGCTCCTCCCTTCTGATTAACACGTCCTGCTTTTCCGGGCTTCGCATCGGGTCCTTGGCGTTTTGCTTCTTCTCTCAATTGCGTGCCGGTACGTGGATAGTCGGGTGTGTTTTTCATACCCCTCTATTTAACGAGACTCGTGATTAACGTTCTATGAAGTGCGGTATACTCGCGCCATACCGTATAACGTATTTATCTATGAACCGCTTTATTTCTATCGCTATAAGCATTGCCTTTGTTATTGGCGTTGCAGGATTCGTTATCTTCTTCAAACCAAACACCCCTCCCGCAACAAGTCAGAGCACAGAAAGTGCCGAGACAACGTCGTATACCAATACCGATCATGGCTATAGCCTTTCGTATCCAAGCACTCTAAGCATTCTTGAGTACACGGATGACATGGCCGCTATCGGCACCCCAATTGAGGGTGGTATTGATAGCACTGCAGAAATACGCACGCTTGTCGTTGAAGGTGAACCTGGAGAAGCATTTGCAGATGCGGCCGCTAACGATCTCTCCATACTTTGTGACGCAGATGGTCCAAATACCTCATTCTCATGCACAGGTATTGATCGTATTCAGGCATTCCTCTCTACAGCGAATGTCGTAGGATTTGAAATTTACCTCAAAGGTGAATTCCGCGATCTTGCGACAAATACTGTTACGAATGTAGAAAAGGGTCCGTACTACGTCTTTGCAATCGCAACAAACGCTACTGCAACAAAGGTGCTTGTTATTCATACTCCACTTAACAAGACAGCTACGGAAGCAAACACGGCGGTGATTAAGGCAATTGCCGCAAGTGTTCGTACACCGTAACTATCTAAGGATAGGTATACGAAAGCGGCTCCCTTAGGAGCCGCTTTCGTATGAGGTTCTATTGCGAATCAAGCTTTACTGCTGCCTCAGGAGTCGTGACCGCACGACTCATCGTGAGGATCTTGATGATGCCGAACGCAACAAGCCAGTACACCACCATAGCAAGAAGTGTCGTCCACTCAAAGGTGCTTCCGGCCACATTTGACGTTCCAAAGACTGTCGAGAATGGCAGGGTGAACGGGTAGGATGCTGAGTAGATAAGACTAGAGAATCCAGCAGACGGGTTGGCGCCAAGGAGCTTTAGGACAAAACGGAATGCGAGAAGCACTTCAAGCACACCAAGGATGTACCAGACAATCTGTGTGCCGCGATAGAGAGGTTTAGTTGAAGGGGCGACGTACGGGTCCATATGAATAGGGTTAGATATTTAATACAAGAACTATGACAAGAGATGTGTGAAGACCTCATGAATGAGGTGTATGATTATGTCTATGGAAAAGCTTTCCCTCTTCTACCCTGTCACACCTCACGTTGTTAATCGCGGTTGGGGCGTAAGTGATGAGCTGTATGCGCAGTTCGGCTTTACACATCACAACGGTATTGATCTTAATCTCGTTGATGGACAGGACATCCGTGCACCCTTTGACGGGAAAGTAACACTCGTAGGAAATCAGCCGAACGGCTCAGGTAACTTCATTTGTCTTCTCTCCACCCCGTCATATACATTTAATGACGGTCGTACGTGCAAAGTGGAACTCACCTTTATGCATCTTAAAGAAGCATTGGTTGAGGAAGGTGCGCGAGTATATACCGGGGACCGGATTGCTCTTGGAGGACGCACAGGAAAAACAACCGGCAGTCATTTACACCTCGCTCCTAAACGAGTACGACGAGGACTTATTGGATATCGAGATATTGACCGAAACGATGCGGACAATACCTTTGACCCTTCTCCCTATTGGAACGGAAAATACGCGAAGAGAGATATTTAAAGTGCACACGAACTAGCAGCAAGGACCATGCTGACGGGATTCTGGATCCACTGCAGCAAAAGACGACTTCTTCGCATAAACCCCTCTATTACTCTTGGAGTCTTTGAGACTGGTATACCGCCCGCGTGTGCGGGTATGCCCGGTATTCGAAGGGGTGTGAGATTGTCCGGATCTCCATTGTAGTTAACGGTGATTTCTTCACCGGGCTCAATGTCGCGAAGCGCCGTAAAGTCCATACGTAGATCATCCATCACCTTTTCATACACCGCGTTTGGGGTGAATGAGTGGTTATATACCGCTCCCCATCCAAGACAAATCGCAGCATGATCTCGTTTGTCTCCCCAGAGGAAGTAGTAATTAATGAGACCCGTCTTTCTAAGACGGTCACGATCCTTAGCATCGTGAAGAGGAACTACCGGACACTGTTCTATACATGTGCCCTTAAGGATTCGTTCTCCAGCAAATACACCGCGACCAGCATCAGGCGTTAGTGACACGTCTACATAAATCTTCGACGAAGGTTCTAGACGTGAGAGATTCATGAATCTATGACACTTTTGCCGCACATGGTACACATCGGCATCCATGAGGCTTTATGAACTCATCGACATATTCCTTCCCATAGTCATACGTGAGTTCGTCTCCTGGTTTAATATTCTTTATAGCCATGACGAATACTCGTCTTTTCGATATCTTCGTCTCGCAGTTTGGTTTGCACGAGTGATTAATATATCCCGCCTTATTTATTCTGGGCTTTCCATCAAGGGTCTTCTTTTTGGAGACCTCAAAGAGATACCGACTCTTACTCGTCTCTGTCTCCTCTTCAGATATCACCCGACCCACGTATTCAATAACACACGCACCTTTGGAAATAGCTTCTCCGGCAAAGAGCCCAAGACCGGCACTCGAGCGTTTTACGTCGAGTTTCCACTCGCCGGGTATATAAGTGCCTTTTGATGCCATACAATTCTCCCTATACTAAGGGGTGACCTAGAACGTAGCAAGGTATAAAGAATTCATGTAGGCTTCATGAGGTTCTAGTACTCTATGAGTAACATTCCTTCCATGCCCCCTTTTTCCTTTTCCGGACGCCAGATCCTTCATATGGTGCTCCTGTTCCTTGCCTATCTTGTAACGGCACAGGTATTTTCGTACGTCTATACCTTTGCTCCCACCTCTCCTGCCCTCATCTGGCCTGCGTCAGGCATCGCCCTTGCCGGACTTATTCTTGGAGGCATTTCCCTCTGGCCAGCTATAGTAGCAGCTGCACTCATTCACCAGCTTTTAAATGGAGCGACACTATTTATAGCGATTGGGCTTGCTGTAGCAAACGCTCTCCAACCTGTCGTTGGTGCATGGCTTCTCAAGAAACTTGGGTTCAGGAATTCTTTCTCCCGAGTTCCAGACACTCTCGTGTTTATCCTTATCGCGCTCTTTGTAACCGTTATTGTTCCTGCACTTGGCACTCTTACGTTTGTTATTGCAGAGCGCGCAATGCCTCGCGGTATTTCTGGCACGTTTATGCCATGGTGGATCGGACAGATTTTGTCGGTACTTATCCTCACGCCACTCCTCGTTCGATGGATTCCTCAGTTTTCATTCCGACGATCAAAGCTCGAGCTTATTGAAGCGTGGCTCTCCATAACATCCGTGGTTGGTATTGGATTCCTTCTCTATTTCACTCCGTACCGAGAACTTGCACAGATACCACTCGTATATCTCATACTTATTCCGTTTCTTTGGATTGCGCTTCGTATAGGTCCACGATTTATGACGCTAGCGCTTTTCCTTAATGCGTTCCTTGCACTGAGCGGCTCAGCGTTTCTTCTTATAAGTACTGGAAATACGTCGATCTTAGGATACGAGCTTCTTCAAACAGAGATATTCATTATTGTTATCTCTCTTATCTTCCTGTTACTCGTAACAGTGGCTGAAGAGCGCAAAGATACCGCAAATGATCTCCGAGAGAATGTACGGAGACTTGAAGATGCTATTGAGCGCATTCGTAAAGAAGATGAAGCGAAGAGTCGTTTCATTGCAACTCTGGCACATGAACTGCGAAATCCTCTCGCACCAATTATGTCTTCGCTTGAGATTATGAAACTCGATCGATCTGATTCAAAAAAGACGGGAGAACTTGCAGAGGGCATGACCGATCATCTTCGCACCATGCGTCACTTGCTGGACGATCTCCTCGATATCTCGCGCATCTCCCGAGAAAAGCTTTCCCTTCAGAAAGAACATATTGATCTCCAGACAGTACTCAATCGCAGTATACGTACGGTGCAAGGATTTATTAATGATCGCAAGCATACGCTTGTTGCAAACCTCCCTTCTGAGGCCATCATTCTTGAAGCTGATGCCGTTCGTCTTGAGCAGGTGTTTGTGAACCTTCTTAACAACGCCGCTAAGTACACAGAACCTGGAGGCAGCATCACTCTTACCGCCACCAGAGAGAGGAATGCTGTTGTTGTGACGGTATCAGATACCGGCATTGGTATGGACACCACCCTTCTGGATCACGTATTTGAACCATTCTTCCAAATCGAGCAACCAGGCAAATTACGTGCAGGTCTTGGTATTGGTCTTTCTCTTACCAAGAATCTTGTAGAGCTGCATGGCGGCACTATTGAGGCTGAGAGCACGGGATCCGGGAACGGCAGTACGTTTACGGTTCGCATACCTCTCGCAGAATCAGAGGCACGCAAACAGACTCCTGTTCTATCGAACCCTTCAGAGACACTTGAGGGGTTCAGGATTCTCATTGTGGATGATAATCGCGCAGCCGCTGATGCGCTTTCAAAACTACTCACACTTCGCGGGAATCATACGGAAGCCGTATATACAGGAGAAGATGCCATTACGCGCGCACCTTCATTTATGCCTGACGTTATCCTTCTCGATATCGGACTACCTGACATGGAGGGATACGATGTAGCGCGCGCGCTGAAGAGCGATAACTCTGTATCTGCCGTCCTTATTGCTCTCACGGGATACGGGCAGGAATCCGATATGCGAAAGGCATCCAAAGCCGGCTTTGACCACCACCTCACAAAGCCTGCAGGCTTAAGCGAAATAGAAGACATTCTGAAGACCATTGGGCGCAGCTAGAAAGACTATGAGACAATGCACCTATGCCTAAATTAGCGCTTATAGGGGGCATTGCAGTACTTGTTCTCGTCCTTGCCGGCGTTGGTGCGTATAGCTATAGCGGACTCTCAAAAAACCTTGAAGCAACTAAGGGTGCCCTTGAAGAGGAACGAGTTAAATCACTTGAAACCGAGGCGACCCTCACCGCGGAACTCGCTCAAAAGACTGAAGAGAATATCCAGATTGCCGGAGAGCTTCGACTCGAGCAACAGAAGAATGGTACCTTCACGACCCAAATAAAAGCACTGAGCGGCACAGTGGGAGCACTTGAGAAGCTCGCTAAGACAGACCCAGAACTCTTAACGAAGTATTCAAAGATATACTTCCTTAACGAGAACTATTCACCTGCATCTCTTAAAGATATTGATAGCACGTTCGCGTTTCAGGAAGGACGCACGTACCAAATCCATGCAGAGATAGATCGTTATCTTGAGGAACTCCTTAAGGATGCTAACGAGGATGATCTTTCCCTGAGGATTGCTTCTTCCTACCGATCGTTCTCGAACCAAGCAGCACTTAAATCAAGCTATACCGTTCGCTATGGCACGGGAGCGAATGCATTCTCCGCAGATCAGGGATACTCGGAGCATCAGCTTGGGACTGCCGTTGATTTCACTACACCCTCAGTTGGTGGTACGTTTGCCGGATTCGATAAGACTGATGAATACGAATGGCTTAACGAAAATGCGTGGAAGTATGGATTCATACTTTCCTATCCCAAAGGAAATACGTACTACCAATACGAGCCATGGCACTGGCGCTTTGTTGGTCGCGCACTCGCAGAACGACTACATGACGACAAAGATGCTTTCTATGATCTCGATCAACGTGTGATTGATGGGTATCTTGGGGAGTTGTTCGATTAAGAGTAGAATTAAATTATATGGAAGGACCAAAGATCGTAGCGTTCCCCTCGAATGGCGAGCATGAAAAGCGACACGCTTCGATACGTGAACGTCAGGAAGCAGTTGAAGGAGGCAAGGTTGCAGAAATGTCACCCATGCTCGACGCCGTAAAAGTTATTGGTATACGACGCATAATCGCCGAAGAAAGTTCATCACCTATTGGTCAATTGCGTTTCAAGGGAGAAAGTTTGACGCAAGCACGACTAGACGTGCGCAAGCTTTCTGTACCTGAGGCAATCAAAGAAACAAATACCACGACTGATAAAATGGTTCGTCTTGATCCAGTACATCATTACGCACTCCTGGAATTTATTGAAGAACGAATACCGACTAGTCAGGACGATTAATAAAGAAAAACCCCGCATTTGCGGGGTTTTTCTTTATTTCTATTTACTTAAGCACGTCCCACATCTTCGGGTCTGATCCCCCATCGATCTTGAAGACCGCAACTCCTGCAAGCTTCATTTTCTTCGCGAGTTCAACCTTCTGTTTGATAGCGCCTGAATCGCTCCAGGTTATGTACTCGAACGGTGCCTGCTGCTTCTTAGACTTAGCGAGCGCGAGTGCACCTGCTGCAGCTAAGCTCGCTGAAGCCGTACCCTTTGGAGCGAGCTTCGAAAGCGCGCTTTGTGTAGGAAGTGCTGACGGCTGATCCTTTGGTACATAACTGAAGGACATTTCACCTGCACGATTACGTTCAGGTGTTATACCAAGCTCTTTTGCAAGCTGTGTTGCGTAGCCTGGGTTAAATGCCTCAAGCTTGGTGTATCCATACCCACTTCCATCCGTGTTCGGCATAATCTGATAGATATAACCGTATGTGGCGACGCCAAGGACCATCTTCTTCTTATCGATATCCTGTGCCATGTAATCGACTACCTTCTCTACCCACTTAACGTCTGCTACCGGAGCATAGATTTCCTTTACAGAACGAGCTGACGCGTTTAACTGAAGATCAGCGGTCTGCTGGTCATACGTCATGATGCGGACACGATCACAGCTCTTATTCACCTCCTTAAGATCATTCGCGTATTCAATATTTGCAGGAGGGGTTCCTGAGAATCGAGCAGCGAGTGGCATTCGTGCTTCGATCGTACAGTCGAGCTGCTTCTTCCCAAGAGCGTCGTTCAGTTCACTAAGGAACGAAGAGAAGTAGACGCGGGTTTCTGCCTTCTTGCCCTCATAGTCGATATCAATACCATCGAACCCATTATCATTTACCGCCTTTACGATACTCTTAATGTGAGCTGCCCGCGTTGTAGGGTTCGAAAGTACCGTATGAATCGAAGCCGTATCGCTCCACATAACGGTTGGAATAACCTTCACGCCCTTTTTCTTTGCATCCTTGATAAGACTCTGCCAATTAGATCCATTAATCTTCATAGCATCGTTCAGTACGCCACCGCTTGTTACGGTGTAGCCGAATGGATTAACCTCGGCCATCTGAGAAAGATGACTTGAGGCATCCTTAGTTCCCGCTTCTGTTCTCCAATACGGTATCCATCCTGATACCTCTATTTTAGAAGAAGATTTCTTGCTACTTGAAGAAGCAGCTAGGGCAGGTAGTGGAGCTAGGTTCGCGAATGCGAATGTCGCCATGAGCGCTCCGGCGATAACAGATTTTGGTGTGATGTTCATACTAGTGTTCATTGTATCAAACGTATGAAGAGCCGCTCTCTTACGAGAGCGGCTCTTCATGAAGGAGAATCATTTATGTTACCGAGCCGCGTAGGTTGGTGTTGCGAACATTGCTGCGAGCTCTGCCTGCGTTGTCGGAGGGTTCGCCATGTCGACAGATCCCACGACTGTTACCGTTATGCCGCTACAGACTCCGAGAGCGAGTGCTGGGTTTACCACCCGTCCATCCACGACAACGGTATCGTTCTGATCGAGCTGCACGTCGATCTTATGGACCCATCGCTGGTGCATGGTATCCGCAATGATACGGTACCCGATCTGGTGCTCGACTTCAGCGAAACGACACGAAGGAGTATCCTTCGTCGAGCGTTCGATGCGTATGACGGTGCCGAACGGGAGTTCAGCCGCCATATCGCGCGATCGCGCAGCCACAACCTCGACATTCGAGGCCATGCCGCTCGCGGTGACAAATGGGTTGGCATCTGTCTGTCCGGGAACAGCATTGTAAGCGGTCATACTTACCTGGTAGGTCCGGGCCACCTCTTTAGAGGTAGCCAGGCGTTTGGAAGGCTCTTCAGCCACCCCCGCTACAGCAATCGGCGCGGAAATCGTCTCCGCCTGTGCCGGTGCTCCAGCGCTACCCGGTAAAAACAGGAAGCTCAGAAGAGCTACTACTGCAATAACTGGCATAAATGAAAACCGCCCTTGCGGACGGCTGACTAGCCCATAGTAGCAGGTTTGACATGCTGTGTCAAGTGTCGTAAAGCAATTTCTTCATGTTCAGGTACCCCTCATTTTATAGAGTCAAGACTGGAAAAAACGGCCTATATACTGTATTATAACGACATGAGCGAGCACAAAAGGAAGGTCCGAAAGCTCTGGTTTAGAGCGAAGGAATTTGGCTGGGGTTGGTTCCCTATTTCATGGCAAGGGTGGCTTGTTACCGTTATCTATGCCCTTCTTTTCACGATATCCTTCCTTATCTTCTTTGGATGGGTTGGTGCCGCAACTGAGAGCCAAATTGGCCTTAGAGACCTTATGTTTGGAATTCTAGAGTTCCTTGTTGTTATAGGACTCCTATCGTATTCCCTCTTTAGAATCTGTACTAAGTTTGGAGAAGAGCCAAAATGGCGTTGGGGAAATAAATGACTTAGTGGAATCGACAGAGTTTTATCTTAAGAAGAAAACCAAAGCAAACTTACCTTCCAAGACAAAAGAGGCTCTTATTCTTTTTAGTCCTTATCGACTGAGTTATTAATATTCTTACGTATAAAGTCCCTTATCCTTTGCATAACCCTATCCCTATCTAATGGATCGCTCTTCGCAACTTCCCGGGCAAATTCGTACAGTTCTTCGTTGCTTACGTTCATCCATCTAGAGTTTTTATAGAAAAAATAAAATAATGTCATTACCGCAACTCGCTTATTTCCATTTTGAAACGGATGGTTTTTAACCATCAAATAAAAAAGTATCGCACCCTTCCCTTGGATACCACGATACAGACTTTTCCCATCGAATTTCTGAAATGGTGTTTTCAAACAACTTTCAAGTTTGTCTGGAAACCTAGTTACAAAAGGAGGAATGGGCTCATCCCATTTAAACATTTCTTGAGCAAGACTATGAGCTACTGTCTCAATTTGAAGTAATGTAAGTTCCTTGATGGCCTTCCTCTTAGGCATACTATTCTTTTGCAAGTCGTTCAAACGTATCTCGGTACTGACTCATTGCTTTTTTAACAGCAGAATCTATTTCAGTTTTCTGGGCCTGAGTAAGCCTAGATCCCATTACTGCTTCCAAGGACTCACGTGAAATAGCGTAATTTCTACCGATCTTTTCAGCTTGAATTTTCCCTGATTGTATCCAATTAAAAACTGAAATACGGCTTACTTTTAATAGTTCTGCGGCTTCAAGTGTTGAAAAATAAACCTGATCTTTATTCTCTTTCATATTTATAGCTTAACATATGTTAAGCTATAAATCTATTGTCAAATAAGGACTGTTATTAAGACTCCAAATTAACATAGGTTAACCTATAGAAATTCCCTACAAAAGATAGATATCATATTTCCATTATCTTTTCTTGAGGAAAAATTGATCTTAAGGACAGTAGTGTGGATGGCGTATGGAAGCCAGATTGGTACGTGAAAGTAGTATTTCTCAGCCCCTAACCGCCATAGCGGTTATTGATTCTCTTATCTCTGATGCCTCCTCTAGGGACGTGTCAGATATTCACATCACTCCACAAAGAGATGGAATAAAAGTACGCATGCGTATTGATGGTCTTCTTGAAGATGCACGGATACTTCCAAGAAGTATCCACGCAGCGATACTTGCGCGTATTAAGATACTTTCCAGCCTCAGAACAGATGAACATTTTGCAGCACAGGATGGTAGGTTCCGCTTTACGGACACCAACGGAGAAGAGATAGATGTGCGTGTATCGCTCATACCAACCTATTTCGGAGAGAATGCGGTACTTCGTTTATTAGCTTCTCACAAGGAGCACAGGACCCTGCGTTCCTTAGGGTGTAGAAACTCTCATCAGCAACTTCTTCAAAAGGCACTCAAGCGACCCTACGGAATGATTCTTGCTACTGGTCCAACAGGAAGCGGGAAGACCTCCCTTCTTTACACACTATTGCAGATGCTTGATAGCAAGACTCGGTCGATTGTGACCTTAGAAAATCCTATCGAGTACTCGATGGATGGAATTAACCAGATTCCTGTGTCATCAGACCAAGGACTTACCTTCGCGAACGGTCTTCGAAGTGTTTTACGTCAAGATCCGGACATTATTATGGTGGGTGAAATACGGGATACAGAAACTGCCAGACTAAGCATTAATGCCTCACTTACAGGTCATCTAGTACTCTCGACTCTTCATACTAATGATGCGGTTTCCACGCTTCCCCGTTTGATTGATATAGGTATTGAGCCCTATTTAATAGCCAGTACAGTCCATATAATTGTCGCTCAACGGCTCGTGCGTAAAATCTGTGATCATTGCAAAATAGAATGTGAGCCAAAGGAACAATACCTAGATCTACTTCGCAAATCTGTTCCAGAGCGTATACGAGGTACGGACATATTTTTCACAGGAAAGGGCTGTAGTGAGTGCAGAGATACAGGATACAAAGGCAGAATTGGTCTTTTTGAAGTACTCGTCCTAGATGCAGCAATCCGAGAAGCGATTCTTGCACGAGAAAATAGCGATGTATTGCGAACTCTCGCACTTTCTCGAGGAATGCTCCCCTTATCGGGTGAAGGTCTTGAAAAAGCCCGTAAGGGCATTACTTCGTTGGAAGAAATTGCCCGCCTATCCCATGACTAAAAATACGGAGTTGGGTTCGGGGATTTTACGTAAGCCTCGTTTTCTACAATTTACTACTAAAGATCAGATCCTTTTTACTCGAAGACTCTCAGTCTATCTTTCGTCTGGTGTTCCTCTACTTGAAGGATTAGCACTTCTTAACGATGATGCGCAAACTCGAAGCACATCATATATATTCACAATCCTTACTCGCACTGTTTCAGAAGGCAGGACCTTATCTTCTGGATTAACACTCTTTCCCCGACTAGTTACTGTTTTTACCGTCTCAATGATCGAAGTCGGTGAACAAAGCGGAACTCTACGAGAGTCGTTGTCCTATCTAGCCATTGCACTTAAAAAGCAGCAAGCTCTTAAGGGAAAGCTAATCGGAGCACTAATCTATCCTGCAATTATTGTTGTAACGACATGTGGCATTTGCATATTTCTCATACTGTATGCATTTCCAAAAATCATACCTATCTTTAGAGGTTTCGGCTCCGCTCTTCCTTTTGCCACCAGAGCACTTATAGCGGTATCCGACCTACTTTCAAAGTATGGGCTAATTTTTATACTACTTCTTCTACTGATTGGGGTAATTGCATTCTTCTTACTAAGAATTCCTACACTACGTTCTCAATACGATTTCTTGGTACTTAGAATTCCTATTCTTGGATCCCTCATACAAACATATTATCTCTCCAGCATTTCTCGAACGTTATCTACGTTATTGCGAACCGGTATAGGAATTGTACCGGCCCTTGAACTGGCTAGTGCCACTTCTAGAAGCAAGGCGTATGCAGAAAGTCTCATTTCCGTAAGAGATAGAGTTTTGGCGGGGGAACGCATTGCTGATTCTCTTTCGCCCTATTCAGTTCCCTTTCCACGCATGTATATACAGATGGTTGGTACGGGCGAAAGAACCGGGTCTCTTCCAAATGCATTTCACCAACTATCTGATCATTACGAGGAGGAATTTGATACGGCAAGCAGTACTCTAGCTACTCTCATTGAACCAGTACTAATGATTGTTATGGGTCTATTAGTCGGATTTATTGCGTTAGCAATAATCACGCCGGTATATCAAATAACACAGGATATGCATGGATAGCAGAGGCGTCACATTAATTGAGCTGTTGGTAGTACTTGGTGTAGTTACTCTCGTTCTTACCACAACAAGCATGGCCAGCTTGAGCTCGTTTAAGGATATTGGGATTCAAAGCGACAAAAACCTTTTAACTGACATACTACTTTTAGCGCGTGCAAATGCTCAATCAGGAAAATGTATTTCTTCTACGTGTTCTAAAGGAATGTCCTTCGGCGTACATATCAATGAAAAATCCTTTATTCTTTTTCAAGGAGAATCGTTTGAAACTCGGGATGAGGACGGAGACAGTATCTACCCTCGTTCAAGCTCATTGAACACTGAAGGAGCTAAAGAATTTGTATTTAATTCACCCGACGGTTCCGTGAAGGTAGCGGGTACAACCACTATCCAGGAACGTGCAGTGTATGTAGATACGTATGGCCGCATTGGAAGCATCATCTTATGGCCATGAATCGAGGTTTCTCGATTCTCGAAGTGCTTATAGCCTTAAGTATTCTCTCGACCACAATCATTGCGGTTACGCTTCTAACACTAGGAATGCCAAGCATGCTCGCAAATGCTCGAACCCACGCTCAAGGTACGCTTCTTGCCAGCCAAGGATTCTCGCAAGAAATAGCGCGTGGAGCGGAAGGGTTTTCAATAAAGAACCTACCCGGACCCGTCATTGTTGATCAATTCCATACATCCATCTCTAAAGATCTATTTGGAGATGGAGAAGCTGCAAAGATTACTAGTTCCGCGTTCTGGGAGACCGAGTGGGGACAGGGGCGCGCTTCAGAGGTAAAGGGAATTATTACTGATTACATGCATGCGAAAGACTATGCATGTAGTCCTTTCCTTTTCGGAAAATGGGAATCTCCAATTACTCAGGAAGTTCCCTACTCTTTTCCTCAACTAACATCGATAGCAGCTTCGAGAACAAGGATTATAGCCATAGCTTCTTCTACTCCCGGCTTTAACGATGCTTCGCTTTTTGTATTCAATATAGAAGCCGAAAAGACTCTTCCTGCCTTTTCCAGTTCTTTTGACATTGCAACGAGTTCTAAGGTTGGGTATATAGCTGCAGTACTTTCCCAAGACACGCTCTATACACTCTCGGCACATACTTGTACTAGTGCCGAGTGTGCATCATTAGACATATTCAGCCTTTCCACTGAATCGGTGATGAAGGGTAAAAGCGTATCATTACCTCCTGCACGAAGTATTACGTACCAAGATGGATACCTGTATATAGGTCTTCGTGGTTCTGCGCTATCGCCCGAATTTCTTATATATGATGTTTCGTCTCCGCTTTTACCTATACGTGTGGGGAGTGCAGAAATTGGAGACACGATTAACGACATCCTAGTACGCGATGCAAAAGCCTATATTGCAACAACCGATAATAGTGTTGCGGGCAATAAGGCTCTTATGGTGTTTGATGTCTCAAATCCTTATGAAGAGATGACGCCTCTAGCACGCTCGAGACAAGCGGGTGCGGGGATATCCCAGAAACTTACTATCTCTGGAGAGATTCTTTATCTCGGACGCTCGTCTCCTTTAAATTCAAAAGAGCTCTATTCGTTTTCAACGAATAACATTCAAACCTCCATTTCCGTACATGATACCGATAGCAGTATCGCTGGAATCATTGTAAGAGGATTTGAATTATTTGTACTCACGCGTACCAGAATAGACCGAATGAATATTGAAGATGAGCATAACCCTTTTGCTGATTCCACTCCCCTTGCTACAGGTACCTCAGGCGTTGCTCTCGCATGTGCTGGTGCTCGAATGTTTGTAGCCACTAACGATACCCGCGGTCATCTTTTACTACTTTCCGGACTATGAAGACATGTACATTAGGATTCACTCTTATAGAGATGGTGGTCTATCTGGGACTTGTGTCTCTTCTTCTGTCAGGAGCATTAGTAAGTGCATATGCCGTTACTGAATCTGCAGAGCGCAATCGATTGACGGCGCAGATACATATGGAGGGAACGTTTATATTAGATACCATTAGCGTCGCTGTAGATAATGCGGATATTATCGAGCATCCATCACAAACCTCAGAACTAAGAATGGTTTTGCTAGATACAAATACTCAAGAAAAGAGATTCTATCTGAGCGGAAGCACACTGATACTCGAAGACGCGTATGGCATACATCCGCTTAGCGACTATATAGTTAAAGAGCTTGCTGTAGAAAGATTTGGAATAAGCGGTAGCAGCACTACTCCCGAGTACGTCGCGGTGTCTTTTACTCTTCACGTTAAGAATCAGGGTATTCATATTCACGAATCATTCAATCGCGTGTTGTATCTGGCTGCCCCATAATATGGAAACATATTCCGCCCCTACATCATTACTGACCCAGCGCGGATACGCCGCCCTTTTAGCAACGTTAATTATTAGCGCCGTAACGTTAGCCCTAGCCTTTCAGGCAGGTGTGAGTGGTTATTTTGCGCGACTAGCAGTTCTTGAAGCAGAATATAAGGCAATTAGTCGTGGACATGCATACTCATGCAGTCAGATTGCCCTCTTCGAACTTTCCGCGAATACCTCTTACCGACCCAAGGAAGATGGAGACATCGTAACTTTAGGTAAAGATACATTTTGTACTATCAAATCTATTGAGTCTGCGAATGACTTAATTACGGTTGTGGTCTATGGAAGTCACAAGAATGCATATACGGCTTTTGAATTTATCCTCAAGAAAAAACCCCTATCTGAGCCGCCTTTTATTATCCTCGACTTTAGAGAAATTTGATCTTTTCTTTATCTTTTCATTACCTTCTAAATCATAGTCTTTGGATATATTCATCACATATCATCATGACCGCACTAAAGAGTAATGACTCTTCAGAAGAAAATCGTGGCTTTACTCTAATCGAGATACTTATTGTTATAGGCATGCTCGCTATTTTGGCTACGGTTGTATTAGTAGCCGTGAACCCTCTTAGGCAGTTTGCTCAGGCAAGAAATTCTCAGAGACAAGCTAACGTTAGTGCAATATTAAATGCCTTGAGCAATCGTATTGCAGACAATCAAGGATTATTTGAGACCGCGAGCACAAACTGCAGCACCCCCATTCCTACAACTTCTACCGTTATGGGAAACGGTACTAGTGAATACAATATTCGCCCTTGTTTAGTACCTCAGTATCTATCGGAACTACCCTTTGATCCTATGGGAGGAGCAAATACATGTACTGATACTAATTGCACAGGTAAATCGTACATAACCGAATATACTATCGTTCAAGAAACTACCTCGAACCGTATTACAGTATGTGCGCCAAAAGCTGCCGAAAGTACGTTGGCAAGCAGCACAGCTTTCTGTCTTACTCGCTAAATGATACATGTCACGCCTAAAACTGACACTACATTTTCAACAGCGCATGTTGGAACGCGGAATCCAAATTAATCATATAAAAATAGCTGTCTCGAACCCTGACTTCTCAAAAATTACCTTTCAAGGTAGGGTAAAGGTGAGGAAAAATATCAACGAACACACCTCAATTGAAGTCATCTACTTTAAAGATGGTTTTAGAGGATCGAACGATATCATTATTATTACTGCGTATTATATTGAATTATGAATATCCAGTACGATAAAGTTGCTGATGCTGTGTATGTTCAAGTATCCGAAAGTGATGTGGCAAGTACAGTAAGTCTTGGAGACACGCTTCTTGTCGATAAGGATTCTCATGGCAGTATTGTGGGATTTGAGATTCTTGACGCCTCTTCTCAGGAGAATGTAATAAGAAGCCTTGAAAGTAATATTGGTGCAGGAGTTCCAATTACTATAGTTGAAAATACTTTAAAAAGCCTCTAGACATTAAGAAAAGCCCCCTGCATAGCAGGGGGCTTTTCTTAATAGTTGCTTTTACCAACTCAACTGCCCTCCTGTCTTGTACTCGGTCACGCGAGTCTCAAAGAAATTCTTCTCCTTGTTGAGATCGATAGCTTCTCCCATCCATGGGAATGGATTCTCAACGTTGTACTGAGCAGGAAGTCCTACAGATGCGAGACGACGGTCAGCAATATGCTCAATGTACTGCTTGAAGCCGGCTGCGTTCATACCAAAGATACCCTTCGGGAAAACGGTTGTCGCAAACTCATACTCAAGAACAACCGCACGCTTCACCATATCAACAATGCGCTGCTGGAACTCTTCGCTCCACACCTCAGGCTGCTCCTCCTTAATAGTGTTAATGAGGTTCACGCCAAAGTTAAGGTGCTGCGACTCGTCACGCATAATGTACTGGATCTGCTCCGCAGCTCCGGTGAGCTTGTTCTGGCGCTGGAAGCCGAACATAACTGCGAATGAGCTGTAGAAGAAGATACCTTCCATGATGAGTGAGAACACGCAGAGATTCTCAACAAAGAGCTGATCAGCCTCAAGCGTTCCTGTCTTGAAGTCATCCGCAAAGATACCTTCATTCAAGCGAAGGATCATGTTGTCCTTGTTGTAGATACTCTCTACCTCGCGGTACATATTGAAGATCCTAGACTCATCCATACCGAGGGACTCCACGATGTACTGATACGCATGGGTGTGGATCGCTTCTTCGTATCCTTGGCGAAGAAGGTACATGCGGCACTCAGGACTCGTGATGTGCTTGTAGATTGCGAGCACCACGTTGTTTGCGGCAATAGAGTCAGCCGTCGTAAAGAATCCAAGAACAGTCTCAAATGCCTTACGCTCGTCGTCAGTCAGTACAGTTGTACTCTTCCACTGCTCGATATCGCGCTGCATGGAGATCTCCGTCGGAAGCCAGTGGTTACTGTTCCCTGCCATGTACGCATCCCACGCGAACGTGTGCTTCATCGGGTAGAGCTGCATCACGTCAGCATCGCCTCCGTTGATGATCTTACGGTTATTAATGTTCACGGGAGCTGCACCTTTGTTGATGGGCATAGTTCGTAGTTCTTTACGTTTATAAGTCAGCCGCAGCTATGCATTAGCTTTCACATGACTCGCACACTCCTGCCTCTTCTCCAGCGGCAACACGTGCCATCTTTGCCTGCCATTCAGCAGCCGAAAATCCGCTTGGCACACCGAGGGCTGGTGTTTCTTCAACAACAGCAGCAACGACTACTTCTTCCTCGGTTGCGGCAACTACCGCATTGAGTGATGACGAGGTACGAGTATGGGTTGAGCCGTACTCTGCCGTCGACACACTTGCCTTCTCTACCTGAGACGCACCGAGCGTACGAAGGTAGTAGGTAGTCTTGAGACCCATTTCCCACGCAAGGAAATAGATATCAGAGAGTTCCTTTCCAGACGTTCCATTGTAGAAGATGTTCAATGACTGAGACTGATCGATCCACTTCGCGCGACGTGCCGCAGCTTCAACAAGCCACTTGCCGTCAATCTCGAACACTTCTTTGTACTTCTCCTTAAGCACGCGAGGGATCTCATCAATGTTCTGAATGCTTCCATCGGCGTACTTGATGCGATTAAGCATGCCTGCGCTCCAGAGCCCTGCCTGCTTCAAGTCCTCAACGAGATACTTGTTGACCACGACAAACTCTCCTTCCTTATTACTCTTTACGTAGATGTTCTTGTAGATCGGCTCTACGCACGGGATGCATCCCACAAGATTTGCCGTTGAGGCGGTTGGTGCAATAGCCATAGTGTTCGAGTTGCGCATACCATACTGCTTCACGTGCTCGCGCACCGGAGCCCAATTGAGCTTGCCGCCACGCTTAACCTTAATCTCTTCACCACGCTCCTTCTCAAGAAGATCAACGGTGTCCTGAGGGAAGAGATCACGATCCCACTTTGATCCCTTGTACGAAGAGTACGTACCACGAGCCGCAGCTAACTCTGAAGAGCCAAGGATCGCGTAGTACGCAACAACCTCCATACTCTCGTCAGCAAAGTTAAGTGCCTCAGGAGAATCGAATTGGATACCGAGTGCGTAGAGTGCGTCATGGTATCCGCGGACACCAAGTCCTACAGGGCGATGACGAGTGTTGCCACGGCGAGCGTCTTCTGTTGGATAGAAGTTGAGATCGATAACGTTATCGAGCATGCGGATTGCGATGCGTGTTACGCGCGCGACCATCTCTTCGTTGAAGTGCATGACACCGTTCTCGTCCGGGAGGACGAACTTCGCGAAGTTGAGAGAACCGATCGTACATACCGCCGTCTCATCATCACTCGTATTGAGCGTGATCTCGGTGCAGAGGTTTGAGTTGTGCACCACACCTGCGTGATCCTGAGGAGAACGAACGTTGATCGGATCCTTCCAGGTGATCCAAGGATGACCTGTCTCGAAGAGCATCACGATCATCTTCTTCCAGAGATCAGCGGCTGGAATACGCTTCCAGAGTTCGATCTCTCCGCGGTCTGCCTTTGCCTCGTACGCAATGTACGCCTCATCGAATGCTGCTCCATAGAGATCATGGAGATCAGGCACCTCATCTGGTGAGAAGAGTGTCCACTCCTTGTTGTCACGAACACGCTTCATAAAGAGGTCAGGAATCCAGTTCGCCGTATTGATGTCGTGTGTGCGACGACGCTCATCACCCGTGTTCTTACGAAGCTCGAGGAAGTCCTCGATATCATGGTGCCAGGTCTCAAGATAGATACACCCGGCGCCGCGACGCTTTCCTGAACGGTTAATCGCAAGATTTACGTCGTTCGCGATCTTGAGAAATGGAACGATACCCTGGGAAGGAACGCCCGTACCCTTGATAAAGGAACCGGTTGCGCGAACCTTCGTCCAGTCAGTTCCTGTACCGCCCGACCACTTAAGGTACTGCGCATTGTCTGAGATCGACTTGAAGATACCGTCGAGCGAGTCGGGCACTGAGTTGAGGAAACAGTTCGAAAGCTGCGCCTTCTTTGCTCCTGCCTGGAAGAGCGTGCGCCCTCCTGGGGTGTAGTAGAAGTTTGAAAGCACGTCATAGAATTCGAGCGCTGCCGCTTCGCGATCTTCTGGCTTCTCTGCGATAGCGAGGCCCATCGCAATACGCATCCAGAGCATCTGGGGAGTCTCAAGCGTGCGCTTTGCCTTCGGGTCTTCCATGCAGTAGCGACTGATCATGATCTCAAGACCCATGTACTCGAAGAGTGTATCGTTCTCGAACTTCATCGCGCGCGCCATCTTTGAGAGATCGAACTCAGCCATGCGCTCATCGAGATCGCCCTTTGCAACGAGGTTCTTCATGTTCTCCGTGAACACGCGCTCGTGTGCATCGAGAGGATTCTTTGCATCGAACTCAGCGCCGAATACTTCAGCGTAGAGACGATTGAGAAGGAGGCGTGCCGCGAGACGAGAGTATGCAGGGTCACGCTCGATCATGGAGCGAACAACCATGATGAGCGCCTTCCCTACTTCTGCCGTAGTCATTCCTTCGTAAAGCTCGTACTTGAGCTGAGAGAGGATATGCTCAATATCGAAACTTCCTACCTGATCCTCTTTCGCAAGATGCTCAAGGGTCTGACGAAGCTTTGTTTCGTTGAAACGCTCTTGCTTTCCTGACGCAGTCGTAATGAGAAGTCCTTCTTCTTCGATCTTCTCAAGCACTTCCTGCTTTTTCTCTTCACGAATCTTCGTATGTTCGTAGCGATACACGATGTAGTGCTTTGCTACAGAAAGATAGCCCGCTTCCATAAGAGCGAGCTCTACAAGATCCTGTACGTTCTCCACTGAAGGAGTCTGCTCATCACCGAACTTCATCGAAAGATCTTCGAGAACTCCTGTGCTGAGTTTCTCAAGAGTCTCTTCATCGACGACTACATCAACACTCGCAAACGCCTTCCGTAGAGCATCTGTAATCTTTGCCTCCTCAAAGTCGACGATACTCCCATTTCGCTTTTTGACCTGCTTCATAATAGATGGTAATCCCGTAGGTTACGCGGCACGTTTATAAGACAGCCTTGGCTCTTGTGCTGGCAGGGATTTCTATCCACTTTGGACTGCGCTGAGGACGCCGTAGCGTTTGCTCCCGCTTTTCCCAACTGCATTCGGCTGGTTTGTCTCCCTATAATACTCGTCTTCATCTAATTCTCCGTGTGTATAAACCAGCACGAAACGTTCTGAAATAGAGGCAAGACACGAGTTTAAAAAGCGTAGTAAATAGGCCACCTAGACGGCAAGAAAACTCGTGATAAAGTTCTTATACCCCACGACTCGCGCGGTATTGGGGACGGTCAGACCCTCGTGTATGCATGCAACACGACCGGAGACCCTGGAGGGGAGAGTTTTCTATGCATAAGTTCGCCCGAACAAGTGTCATGTGGCTCTCCCCACCAAAATAGAGATGCAGATTCTTTCGCCCGCTTACACAGCGGGTTTTCTTTTATATACTCCTTCATGAAGGCTTCATGCAGTAATAGGTACAGTCATCCTACAAAGATATTAGCCAGTAACTCCCCAATCTCATGCGTATACTTATCGTTGAAGACGAAGCGAAACTTGCCGAAGGACTCAAGCGTGGTCTTGAATCAAAGGGATTCGCGGTAGATTGGATTGCTGAGAGCGAAAAGGCAAAGACTCGTATTCTCCTCTATCGTGAGGAATATGATCTCATTCTCATGGACCTTATGCTTCCAGGCATTGATGGCGCAACTATCACTCGTGAAGCACGTAAGGAAGGAGTGAAGACTCCTATCATCATCCTCACGGCTCGGGATGAGACGGAGTACAAGATCGAGCTTCTTAACACAGGTGCGGATGATTATCTTGCAAAGCCATTCTCGTTCGAGGAACTTGTTGCGCGCATTAACGCTGTGCTGCGTCGCCCCGAACAGAGCCTTCCTTCCAAGATGACCGTTCGTGATATTGAGCTTGATAGCGGAGCCCGCACCGTTACGAAGGGTGGAAAACTGCTTGCACTTACCCTTAAGGAGTACTCGCTCCTCGAGTACTTCATGCGCCACCCAGATGAGGCACTTACTCGCGAGAGCATTCTTGACCATGTCTGGAGTTTTGACTTCCCTGGCTTCTCGAACGTTCTTGATGTACACATGAAGAATCTTCGTAAGAAGCTTGATACCTATGCAGATGCACCCCTCTTCGAAACTGTCCGTGGCGTGGGTTACCGACTTAATCGATAAGTACAGGTACAACCTGTTCTATAAGACTGCGACGCATGTCGTAGGGCTTCAGGTGGTACTCGCACTCATCTCTATCGTCGTCTTCGTCTGGGGCGTGCAATACGCTCAGGAACGTACCGTGGGCATCATAAGCACCCATATCCAGGACGCTATCCTTGCGGGAGCAACGACTACTCCAGGGAATCTTCCCGGCACCATTGATGCCGTGAGGGAGCAGGCATTCACCTATGCCTTTCTAGGCCTCGTGGCGCTCAATATCCTCTTCGGTTTCCTTATCGCGCGCTATGCACTCTGGCCAACGCGCAATTCGCTCCAGTTCCAGAAGAAGTTCATTGGAAATATCGCGCATGAGATCCGCACGCCGCTCGCGATCATCAAGACCAACACCGAGGTTGCGCTCTTCGACCCAAAGCTAAGCCCGAGCGTGCGAGAGACCTTCAGCGACACCGTTATCGAGCTTGATCGCATCTCAGAGACCATAAACAACCTCCTCTCGTTCGATACCCTCACGCGTCCCCGCAAAATGCCGTTCGTAGCTACCGATCTCGCCGCTATCGTACGGACGACGCTTGAGCGCCATCAGGCACTGGCTGATTCTCGTGGCGTCGAACTCATCGCAGACATCGGGGCGCACTATACGGTATGCGGGAATGCGACGGCGCTTGAACAGGTTATTACGAACCTCGTGAAGAATGCCGTTAACTACACCCCGAAGGATCAGAACGGTTCAGTGACGGTGTCTGTAGGTGCGACCGACGGGAATAAGGTAGCTATTATCGTAAAGGATACGGGCATTGGTATTGATCAGAAGGATCTCTTTCATATCTTTGAGCCGTTCTACCGCGGAGATACATCCCGCGCGCGCGGTATTGGTACCGGGACGTCAGGTCTTGGTTTGGCTATCGTGAACGAGATTGTACGACTCCATAAAGGTGCCATATCTATTCGCAGCACTCCTGGCGTAGGTACATCTATCCGCATTGTCCTTCCCGCAACCATCGATAAGAACTTGCCTGACCCTCTTGTAACGGATGGCAAAGGAAATACGAACGAGGTTTCCGTTGATTTCTCATAGCCGAGAGATCTTCATGAATCCGTTCACTTTGGATTCATACCTGATTAGGTACAGTACGTGAGTTGAGGAATGGTACGGCATGCACACGTGCACCCCTGCCACAGCCTCACTGTTCTTTCTCACAAGATTTACGCCGCGCATCCCAAGGGATTGATACGCGGCATACGGGAAAGTTCCTTACCAGACGCATCAGATACGCGCCTGTATGATACAGAAACATAAGGATTGATACCGGGGCCACGCACTGTTAATCAGCTGCGTGGCCCCGGGTCTTTCCTCCTATTTCGGATACTGATCTTTCCATATCTCCTTAAAGTAATAGAGATTGAATGCTGGAATACGTCCGGCAATATAGTCTTTCTCAAGATTGAGGAATTCTTCGTATTTTCTCGGATACCAATCCTGACCGTTCATACTCCTGTCGTCTTTATGCTTCTCGTATATATATTTATATACCTCTGCCATCGAAGCGTAGTCCGTACTCGATACCATCCCATCTCCTCCAAATCTCATGCGGTATATGTATAGCAAGTGTGGCACGAATAGAAAGCCACCCGGATACGCTTCGTTAAGCGTAAGTACGAATTCCCAATCTTCCGAATAGATGAGATTCTCATCAAACCGAATACCGTCCGCAACAATTCTCGAAGAGTGCATTAATCCATCACACATGACGTGAAAGGTTCGTCTCGAAATTCCTTCCGAGGTTGGATCTTTCGCAAATTCGCGGTCGGTTTCATCCCTTGAAAAGATAAGCTTCCCGTTCTCGTAGAGCTCAATGAGGCGATGTCCCTTTGGAATCGCGAATACGGCATGCGGATGATCCTTTAAATCCTGCATCATCACTTCCAAGTAGTTCGGGAGAAAGACGTCGTCACTATCTAGGTAACATATCCAGTCGCCTGATGCGCGAGTAAGTCCCGTATTCCGAGCAGCAGACTGCCGTGCGTTTTCTTGGTACACATACTTAATCCTCGAATCGTTGAAAGAAGCAACGACTTGTTTCGTGTCGTCAGTAGAACCGTCATCAACCACGATCAGCTCCCAGTGTGGATAGGTCTGTTCGATCACGCTTTTAAGCGCATTCGAGAGCGTATAGCCACGGTTGTACGTTGGGAGCACTATGGAGATAAGTGGAGAATCACTCACACCCAAACTATACCAAATACTAATTCTTCAGCCCTGCGCCGTTCCTAAAGAGAATAAGCGTAACGATGAAGGCAATAACCGTAAGGCCTCCCATAACGCTGAAAGAGATCGCGAGAGACACGTCTGAGATACCGAGGAATCCATACCGAAACGCGTTCACCATGTAGAGGATAGGGTTCGCGTATGAGATCGCACGGAAGAATTCAGGAAGCTGGTCGACCGAGTAGAACACGCCGCCGAGGTACGTGAGCGGGGTGAGGACGAACGTCGGTACGATGCTTATAGCGTCGAATGATTTCGCAAAGATCGCGTTGATGAGACCGAGCATTGAGAACAAAAGGGCTGTAAGGAACGCCGCCGCGAGGATGATGCCGATTGAGAAGAGAGTGAGGTGTGTAAAGAAGAGCGCAACCGCAACCACTACCACCCCTGTAAGTCCGGCACGAATGAGTCCCCCAGTAACAAATCCTGCGATAACGGTCCACGAGGGCATTGGTGACACGAGTAGCTCATCAATCGTTCTCTGCCACTTGGCGAAGTAGAAGGTCGATACCGTATTCATGTACGCGCTCGTGATCAAGGACATCATAATGATACCTGGCACGATGAACTGAATGTACGAAAAGCCCTGAACGTCAGCCACTTGGCTTCCAATGAAGGCTCCGAAGATAGCGAAGTAGAGGCTCGTCGTAACCGCTGGAGGAAGCAGGGTCTGTGACCAGATGCGGATGATACGCACGAAGTCCTTGCGAACCATGGTGTAGTACCCCGTGAGTATTGGTGTTCGTGTCATAGCTATTTTTTGTCCTTATCGATGAGGTTCACGAACACTTCTTCAAGACGGCTTCCTGAGTTGCGAATGTTTGCGATCTGAATGCCAATCTTTGTCATGAGACGGATGGAATCATTAACCGTCTCCCCGGGCTTGAGGGTCAGTTTGAGAGTCGTCTCGTCGACGCTCTCGAACGTCAGGTCGCGAAGGAGGGCGATCTGAGCAGGCGTGACCGGATCAACCGTATCAAGGAGAAGCGTTACGAAGTTCAGCTTCGTAAGAAGACTCTTCACACTTCCCTGCTCGATGATCTCGCCGCCATTAATGATGGCGATGCGATTACAAAGGAGCTCTGCTTCTTCCAGATAATGAGTCGTAAGGACGATGGTAGTGCCGTTCGCGTTCAGGGTACGGAGGAAATCCCACATACCGCGCCTTAGCTCAACATCGACGCCCGCCGTCGGCTCGTCGAGAAGAAGGATCTCTGGCTCGTGCACAAGCGCACGCGCAATCATGAGACGTCGCTTCATGCCTCCGGAAAGCGTCTGCGCCTTCGCGTCCTTCTTTTCCCACAGGCCAAGGTCCTTAAGCACCACTTCCGCACGTACTATGGCCTCCTTTCGAGACATACCGTAATAGCCAGCCTGGTCGAGCACAATATCAATTACCTTCTCGAAGATATTGAAGTTGAATTCCTGGGGCACGAGCCCGATGTGAGACTTCGCCTTGTCAGGATGCGTGTCTATTGAGATGCCCGCTACCTCGGCAGTACCTTCTGACTTCGTAACGAGACCGGAGATGATACCTATGAGCGTCGACTTTCCGGCACCGTTAGGGCCCAGGAGACCGAAGAATTCTCCTTTCGCGATTTCGAGGGACACTCCCTTGAGTGCTGTCGTTCCTGCCTTCTTCCCGTCCTTGGCATATACCTTTTTAAGGTCTGTTACCTTCAAAGCCGGAGCAGAATCGGTCATATAAGCCCAGTATACCATCGACCCTTTTCCGGGCTATCATGGGGACATGCGACACCTCAAGAATCCTGCTGCGCAGCGCTTTTTTAAGTACGCGCTGGTTGGAGGATCAACGTTCCTCTTCGACCTTCTGCTCCTCTGGGTCCTCACCGAATTCTTCGCCGTCCCTTATCAAGCCTCTACGGCATTCGCATTCTTGGTTGCAGTCTCTATCAACTACTTCGTATCAAGGCGTTTTGTATTCAAAGGCACCGTTCGGAGAATGCATCACGGATATCTCTATTTCATTCTCGTCGCATGCGGAGGCGCGGCCGTCGTTACGGGCGCTGTCGCATTCCTGGTTACGTTCCTGTCTATGCACTACCTAGTCGCGCGCGTTCTCGTCGCGTGTTTCGTTGGGGTTGGAAACTACCTCTTCAACCTCCATTTCAACTTCAAGGTTGCAGGACACCATCCCTAGTTGCTATTGGCAATAGCCAGGAGTAGAGTGCTCACAGAACAGTGTGGGAGGACCTCGTGCATATACTACTCAAGAATGTAGCGGTAGCCGTTACTTCGGCAAGCGTCATAGCATGTTCGATGATCGGCGTGCTCCTGCTTGGTGAGCCGCATCCTCTATCCATAGGGCCGCTCAATTCAGTCGCAGTCGGCATTCTTCTTATTGCCATTGCTGCAGTGTCGCTTGCAGTGTTTTTGCGACTTACCGGTAAAAACAGGTAACGTACGGGTCCGACATGCGTCGGACCCTTTCTGTATCTGGTACAATCGTTTCTTATGAAATTCTTTTTGCTTCCTACGGTCGTCGCGGTGTTCGTACTTATCGGTATTTGGATCGGGTTTGGCTTTGCCGCGTTTATAACCGCCGTACTCCTCATGATCCTCGAGGTGACATTGTCGTTTGATAACGCGGTAGTGAATGCACGCGTGCTCGCGAACATGGATGAGAAGTGGCAGGACCGTTTCTTCTCCTGGGGCATCCTTATCGCGGTCTTCGGTACCCGTCTCGTTCTTCCTATACTCATCGTCTCAGCCAGCGTCGTGATGTCGCCTTGGGCCGTCGCGAAGCTTGCGGCGTTCGCACCCGGAGAATACGCGCATCTTCTCGAAGGAGCGCGCTATGCGATTTACGCATTCGGTGGCGCGTTTCTCATGATGGTTGCTCTCAAGTACTTCCTTGATGACGCTAAGACTACGCACTGGCTTAAGAGTGTCGAACACCACCTCTCTAGGTGGGGCCATATCGAAGCCATCGAGATCGGCATCGCTCTGACGGCTATTGCCGGGATCTCGTTCTTCGTACCAACTATCGCACAAGCAACGGTGCTCGTGAGCGGTCTCTTCGGCATCCTGCTTTTCATCATCATCCAGGGCATCACGAGCTCGTTTGCCGTTGAAGCGGAAGGCATGCAGATCGCCAGGAGCGGTCTGTCGATGTTCATCTACCTCGAGATCCTCGATGCAGCATTCTCGCTCGACAGCGTTGTGGGAGCGTTCGCCCTTACGACCTCGCTTCCGATCATCGTCGCGGGTCTCGGTATCGGCGCATGGTTCGTCCGCTCGATAACCATCTTCCTCGTACGCCGCAAGACGCTCGATACCCTCACCTATCTTGAGCATGGCGCGCACTGGGCCATTCTTGGCCTCGCGCTCTCTATGCTCGCAGGACTTCTCTGGCATGTGCCGGAGATTATTGTGGGTCTCGTTGGTCTCGCGTTCGTGCTGGCATCCTACTGGTCTTCCCTAAGACACAGGAAAGCACACGTGACTGAGTAGAGAGCACGGTATACTTTGGCGAGTGAAGAACTCTGAACTAAAGACAAGGCTTGTAAACGCGCTTCGCGGAGACGTCGTTGATGACGACGCGAGCCGCGCGACGTATGCGCGCGACACCAGCGTGTTCATGCGCACACCAGAGCTCGTGGTATATCCGAAGGATGCAGAAGATGTAGCCTCTCTTGTCCGGGCGGTCGCGGCTGCCAAGAAAGACGGTATAAGCGCCTCTGTGACCGCACGCTCGGCAGGGACATGTATGTCGGGAGGACCACTTACTGATTCTGTGGTCGCGGTGTTTACTAAGTACGTAAACCATGTGATCGAAGTCGGAGACGGATATGCGGTTACGGAGCCTGGTGTCTATTATCGTGACTTTGAGAAAGCGACCTTGGCTCGTGATCGGCAGATTCTGCCTTCGTACCCTGCCTCACGCGAGCTCGCTGCGCTCGGGGGCATTGTGAACAACGACTCAGGTGGAGAACGCACGCTTGAATATGGAAAGACGAGGAAGTATGTAGAGGAAGTAGATGTTGTGTTGAGTGACGGCACGAAGACAACGTTTAAAGCACTCACGAAAGAAGAGGTGGATCGAAAATGCGGACTCGAAACACTCGAGGGACGTATCTACCGCGATATGCGCCTTCTGCTTATTGAGCATAAAGCAGCTATTGAGGCAGCGCGTCCACACGTATCCAAGAACTCCGCAGGCTATGCGCTCTGGGAAATTATGCAGCCCGACGGCAGCATGAACCTGGCAAAGCTTATTTGTGGGGCACAAGGTACCCTTGCGCTCACGACGAAGATGAAGCTTCGCCTCGTGAAAGAACAAGGATTCCGCTCCATGCTTGTTATCTTCTTAGACGACATTGCGGTACTGCCTGACATTGTTCGCAAAGTACTTCCCTTCAACCCGGAATCGTTCGAATCCTATGACGACCATACGTTCGAGCTCGCCATCAAGTTCTTGCCACAGATGCTTTCACAGATGGGCGTAGTTGAAGCTGCCAAGCTCGGCTTCTCCTTCCTGCCTGAGGTAGGTATGGTGCTTCGCGGCGGTGTTCCCAAACTCGTCCTTATGGCCGAGTTCTCTGAGGACACACATCAAGAGGCTCTCTTTAAGGCCAGTGCCGCTAAAGCGGCCCTTATGCCGCTTGGGCTGCCTATGAGCATCAAGCGAGACGAGCGTGCAGCTGCAAAATACTGGAAGGTACGTCGCGAAAGCTTTGCGCTGCTTCGCAAGAACGCGAAAGGACTCTATGCTGCTCCCTTCATTGATGATTTCGTGGTGCCTCCCGACTCATATCCGGAGTTCATGCCTGAGCTAAATAGGCTCCTAGGCGAATATAATCTCCTCTATACTATTGCCGGCCATATCGGGAACGGAAACTTCCATATCATTCCCCTTATGGATCTTTCAGATCCAAAAGTGCGTAGCATTATTCTGGAGCTTTCTCCGAGAGTGTACGAGCTCGTCATCAAGTATGGAGGCACAACGACCGGCGAGCATAATGACGGTATTATCCGCACCCCGTACCTTCCTCAGCTTTTTGGCTCTCATATGGTTTCGCTCTTCGAGAAGACGAAGCAGATATTTGATCCGACCGACATCTTTAATCCGGGAAAGAAAGTGCACGGAACGTTCGAAGACATAGAACGCTCGATGCTCACGCACGTATAGCCGTGCTAGATTATCCTTATGAACGAAGAGCAGTTTAAGGCACATGAGGCTCTCGTTAAGGAGCTGAACGATCCTGTGCTTCGTGCGCAGTATGCCAGCGCGTATGACGGATATCGTCCCGGCATTGTTGCGCGCGCACTCGGGTATCTTCTCGTAGGATCTGGAACTCTGGTGTATGGAAAAAAGCCGAGCTATGAGAAATTCAAAGCTATCGAGGTTATAGCTCGCATTCCCTATCAGTCATGGGAGGTTGCGAGCTACACCTTGCTCACGGGCCTCTACTCTAACGAAGAGCGTGCCATAGAGCTCACCAAGACCTCTCAGTTCTCTCGCGAGGCACAGGACAACGAGACGATGCACGTGGTGGTGATATCGCAGATCGTAAAGCGGCTTCGCTGTGAAGGATTCTTCCGCCATGTGTTCATTCCTCTGCTATTCGCGCTCTTCTACTTCTGGACCATCTACCTGCTCTATATGGTGTCCCGCCGCTCGGCGCTTGAACTTAACTACATCTTTGAGAACCATGCGTACCATCAGTATCAAGAATTTCTCACTCTCCATGGCGAACGCCTGCGCGACACGCCTGTGTACTCTGATTTCCTCGTGTACTACGGCCGGAACGCGCGGAGCGAGTACGAACTCTTCTCCTCCATACGAAATGATGAGCTCATCCATAGGAACCGCTCTATCCGGGAGCTCCAGGCGAGGGCGAAATAAAAAAAGAGACCATCACGGTGATGGTCTCAGGTCTTCGAAGGTAGGAATCATGCCGGTCAGAGAGCCGGCACGTTCCGTCGGGATGACCGCATTGCATGCGTCGACTGAAAGCCTGCTGTTGAAGACATGGAGGAATGCCGCATCGGTGTACTCAGTGCCCCTCCGCGGACGGAACTCGTCTCCAGGACACTCGATCTGGAGACCAAGGCTGTTGATGAGGCGCCGCCGATGCGTGAGAAGCATGCAGCAGGCTTCGAGAAGGCCGAAGCCGTACTCGTGCTCGCCGTAGCTCCGCTGAACATCGGCGACACTGCGACTGCGATGATGCCATCCGAACTGCCCGTAGACGATCCAGATGCTCCCCTTCTGAGTACGCCGGAGCGTATCGTGGAAGGTTGTAGTACGCTCGGTGAGGCGTATGCAGGATCGCAGGTCGCGATCCTTCAGGTACACCTCGAGCAGTCGGTTCTCGACCGATGTACGATATCCCCGACGCTCGCGAACGAGCGCATCCAGCACAGTGCTGACTGCCTCCGCATAGTCTCCGAAGAACTCCGGGTCAACAATGCAGAACGGGGCTTCAAGCCATCCATGGGCACGAGGCCGCTTCCGCAGCTTCTTCCCGAAGGCTTTCGCGGGTCCTATGTCTAGCTCAGGCCAGAGCCGTTTCAGGATAGCGAGCTGATGGTCGATGTCCTTGGCGCCATAGCTCAAGGGATAGCTAATCCTCTCTTCGCGCGCTGCACGGGCGATGTCTGCTATGACAGATGACTTGTTCATCTGATACTCCTGATTGTGAATGAACGATCCTCAGTACGAGGTTGTTCTTATAATAGCACATAATATAAAAAGGTCAAAATAAGCATGGAGGCCATCCTCTACTTATCCCCATACACCCATACATTCATTGCGTAAAGGCCTAATCCGTAGCATACTGCGGATAACTCGCCGAAACTCCAAATTGCTCCTAGCGTTCGGCATCAGCGAGGTTATCCAGGTATCTACAAGCCACATGGCAACATGCAAACTATACGTCGGCGGTATTCCGTATCGCACGACTGAGGACGAGCTTCGAACCGCTTTCTCGGAAGCAGGCGAAGTAACATCCGCAAGCATTATCAGCGATCGTATGACCGGCCGCTCTCGCGGATTCGGTTTCGTCGAAATGGCATCTGAGCCTGAGGGTCAGGCTGCTATCGACCGATGGGACGGCAAGGAAATGGACGGGCGTATGCTCTCCGTTTCTATGGCTCGTCCTCAGGGCGACCGTCCTCCTCGCGAGGGTGGGTTCGGCGGCGGTAACAACCGTGGCGGCTTCGGCGGCGGTGACCGTGGAGGCAACCGTGGTGGTGGCTTCGGCGGTGGCGATCGCGGTGGCTACCAGGGCGGCTACTAATTAGCCCCTTGAAGCGAAAAGCCCCTCTTTGGAGGGGCTTTTCCTTTTGTCCTTAAACTAGGAGACTTTGTGTCTGACATCGATCTTCTTATCCTCTGCATTCCAGCCTACGAGGTTCGTGAATATCTGGAACACGGACGCAAAAGCGGCGATGGAAAGGATGAGAATCACCGGCATAATCGTCTCGCGGCTTGCGCAGTATCCTACGTACGTCAGGAACCCGAACCATACGCCCGTACACCAAGGACAGGTAAGGAGATCGTGAATGGTGCCGAGGAAGGTTCCTGGCCGTCCGCGCTCGGTCCAGCTCCGCAGGAAATCCGTGATGTGGTCGTAGGTAAAGAGACGAACGAGACGGAACGTAGCAAGAGATAGGAGGATAAGATCCGTCCATGGGATTTCGCTTCGAAGTAGACTCTGTTCCGAAAGTGCTACGAAACTCAAACCAATAAGGGCGAGGAAGAACAGAGAGAACACGATATTCCAGAAAGCTTTCATACGTTGAGCGTAGCATCCCTTTGTACCCACGGTAATTCCTGTACAGTGGATACATGCAGGATCAGGAGCTTCTTATCCGGGATAAATACAACGGGGACAGCACCATTGATCTTACCGATGACCTCACGCGCCTCGCTTTAGGCGAACCATTAGCCTATGTCATTGGATGGATACCATTCCTCGGACTTAGAATTGATCTTAGTTCCCACCCTCTTATTCCCCGCCCTGAAACGGAGTGGTGGACAGAGGAATTGCTTGCGCACCTTGTAGAGCGCTTTGGCAAACGTCCCTTCACTCTTCTTGATCTGTGTGCCGGATCAGGCGCTATCGGACTTAGTGTGCTTAAAGCCTTTCCTCATGCACAGGTTCACTTTGGTGAAAAAATACCTGAACACATAGCACTCATACAGAAGAATATTGTTCTGAATGATCTCGATGGGTCGCGGACAACCATTAAAGAAAGTGATCTCTTCGAGAGTTTCTCTACCGATCACTTCGATGTGATTGTCACAAACCCACCCTATATCCCCGAGGCACGTTCGCTCGATACAAGTGTTACCTCATTTGAACCAGCAGAGGCCCTCTATGCGGGCAGTGACGGATTGGATCTCATTCGTCGTATAGCCATTGATACTCCTCAACGCATGAATCCGAGTGGTGAGATGTGGGTGGAGTGTGATATCGATAATATCGAAGAGGCTAAGAAATTGCTTCTTGCCCATGATGCTCTCCGAGCAGATATACGCACTGATCTGTATGGCAGGCCACGTATCGTCGTGGGATACTACGCGTAATGCAGACCGGGTCCGAAGGTGTATACGATCCAACACTATTCCTTCGAGGTGTTGATATTGAGAGCGTCCTTTCAATAGGCTTTCTCGTATTGTTCGTTATTTGGAGTATCTATACGTTGATTGCTACCTACCACTGGTTTCGCTATGGACACAGATCGTCTGTAGCGATTCCAGCATTACTTATTCATGGTGTCGTGTCGTGGCTCTTGGCTGGATACGCCGCGAGCGGTCTCATTGGATAATATGGAAGAATTCCCTCTTGATGCAGGTGAGCGCGTGACACGCACCGTGCGAAAGCATTGGTTCGTGTTACTTGTATCGTTCCTTCCGTTTGTGTTCCTTGCGGTACTCCCTCTCATCATTCCTCCATTTCTTATGGGAGTGGCCACGACAAGTCCCGAGACGAGTGCGCTCTTCGCACTGCTTTCTACCAGCAATCCCTGGTTCAGATTATTCCTTGGCCTATGGTGGCTTTGTCTATGGATAGGAGCCTTTAATACTTTTACCCAGTACTATCTCAATCACTGGGTTATAACAACGCATCGTATTGTCCGCATCCGCCAGCACGGGTTCTTCGACCGCGAGGTATCGAGCTTCCTCCTCGTGAAAGTGCAGGACGTATCTACGTCAGTGGACGGCATCTTTGCGGATCTCCTCGGATACGGGTGCGTGCGCGTTGAGACTGCGGGAGACGCCTCAAGGCATTTCTCGATGGACGGGATCGATAACCCTACCGGCATGCGGGATCTCATTATGTCTGAGATTGCTGCCCTTCACGCGGACAAGCACGAGGTATAAGAATGAAAAGCCCGCCACGAGTGTGTGGCGGGCTTTTGTCTTTTCAGCGCTCGAACTATGCCGTTTCGAGCTCGAGTGAACGAGCTCGAGCAGGCTCTTCGGCCGGCGTCTTGGACGCAGGGATCGAGATCACCTCGAGCTGAAGTCCTTCCAGGATGTCCTGGAACAGGATCAGCGGGCCGGCGGGATGGATGTCGAACACGAGGCCGTCGCGGTGGCTCTTGGAAAGCTCGCTCTGACCGAACACCGCATAGTCGCCAGGCGACACATGATACTGGCCAGCGAGCTGTTCGGGCACCGAGCCACGGATCTGCAGTCGGGTACCCGACAGCAGACAGACCGCGACATTGGGTTTATCCGGCGAGACGAGGCCCACCGTATGCCCGCCCAGGACGGAGGTCACCAGAAGGTCACCCTTCTTCGCCTGTCTGGACTCATGGCCCCAAAGGCTGTAATCGCACATAACAAGGAACTCCCTCTTTCAAAAGTCGCGTATTGCGGCCTGGGTGAACATACCATAGAAGATTGAGAATTCAATAATTTCTTGGTGGCTCGAGGTCTGTTAGAATCAATCTATGACTGACCGACAGCCCCTCTCTACCGAACCCTATAAGGGTGTGCATGATTACTTCCCTGAGGACTGGCGTCGTGTTACGGCCGTCTTTGAGGTTATTCGCCGCACCCTTAGGTCGTATGCTTTTGAAGAATACCAGGCTTCCCCTCTTGAGCGCGCTGAGATTTACGAATCGAAGACGAGCGAAGAAATTGTAAACCAGCAGACCTATACCTTTGTCGATCGAGGAGATCGTAGAGTTACCCTTCGTCCCGAGATGACACCGACCCTTGCACGTATGGTATCCGCCAAGCGTAACGAAGCGGCGTTTCCTCTTCGATGGTTTTCAATAGGAAATCGATTCCGCTATGAGCGTCCTCAAAAAGGACGCTCCAGGGAGTTCTACCAAGCTGACGTTGATATCGTAGGTATCAAAGATGCACGCGCTGAGGGCGAAGCAGTGGTGATGGCATATGAGATTCTTCGTGCACTTGGTGCAACGGATGCAGACTTCCGTATTCGCATTAACTCGCGCTCACTCATTAATGCTGCAGGAGATGCACTTGGACTTTCTCCGGAGCGCATAACTGAGTATCTCTCTCTTATTGATCGAAAGGACAAGATGCCCGCTGATGAGTTTGAAACAGCTCGTGCAGTATTTAGGAAGGATGGCGTTGATCCCCTTGAACTTATTGAGGCACGAACGAACGAGGTAGTTACCGCCGAGTATGAAAAGCTTGAAGCCCTTATCGCAGGATTCAAGGAGCGCGGCATGGAGAATGTTGAGTTCGATCCAACGATTGCTCGAGGGTTCTTGTACTACACCGGGCTCGTATTTGAGGTATACGACACGAATCCAGAGAATCCTCGTGCGCTTCTGGGAGGAGGCCGCTATGACGGCCTCGTTGCGCTCTTTGGAGGCGACCCTATTCCTGCGGTTGGATTTGCAATTGGCATAGAGACACTGATGGATTTCCTTGCTACCCACGATCTCCTTCCAAAGACTGCTCCAGCAGCACATGTGTTTATTGGTACCCCACAGGAGTCTGATATTGCTCCTGCACAGGCACTCGCAACGACGCTTCGCGCTCAAGGACTTAACGTACTCGTACACGTTTCCGGAAAGGCGCTTGGAGATCAAGTGAAGGAAGCGGTTAAGCGCGGCATTCCCTTCTTCTTCGCGTACGGAGAGAACGAGGCGAAGACCGGAAACCTGAAGCTTAAGGAGCTTGCAACAAGTACTGAGGATGTAGTCTCTGAGGATGAGTTGGTTAGCGTTATAACTCGATAGCATCATGCGGGAGATTACGTTCGATATTGAGACTTCTAATATTCTTCCATCTCTCGCACGCCAGGACGTTACGCGTCTTGATCTCGCAGTAGTAGCTATTCATGACTCTGAGACCGGAGAGTTTAGTTCGTATTCCCAGGAAGAACTTCCGAAGCTGTGGCCTATTCTCGAGAAGGCTGACACACTCATTGGCTACAACTCTGACTCATTCGATATTCCGCTTCTTAATAAGTATTATCCTGGAGACCTCAGGCAGATCCGCTCTATCGATCTCATGGTCGAGGTGCAGAAGGTACTGGGACGGCGTCTTCGTCTCCAGTCTCTCGCTGAAGCAACACTTAAGGTTGGCAAGAGTGGCAACGGACTTGATTCCGTACGGTGGTGGAACGAAGGCTTGCATGAGAAGGTTCGTCTGTACTGTATCCAAGACGTAAAGATTACGCGTGACTTATATGATATTGCTCTCACAAAAGGCGGACTAAAGTATAAGGATCTGAAGGATATCCGGGACGTGAAGATGGATACATCCAAATGGCAGATTGAGCCGGAGCCTATGGCGTTTACCCATACGTTAGGGTTGTAATTGCTTTTTATAAAAATAGTGTTAAGGTCCACTTAGAATCGTTAACTGTTTGGAGGCTTCAATGCCTAACGAAATAGTGCTCTATACGATGTTTTTCTCGAAGCATCACAAGAAAGACGCCGAACGACTCTGCGAAAAGATCGCCCGCAAAGGAGTGAGGGTTAAGTTTCTTTCTGCTGAAACCGACCTGGAAAGCGAACACATCCAAATCTACGTCCATTCGCATCCCTCGCTCGTTTCTGAAACCGCCCAACAACTCGAGAAGCTGGCAAAGCGCATCGAGCGGATCACGGGAATCGATGACGTGATCATTCAGATGATGGGTCACCCTGGCCTGCAGCACAGAACCAAGCCTACTGTGGAGCTTGCTGCCGCATAACTACCCGCCTCATACCCTGTGTATGAGGCGGTTCTCCATTTCCTGCATGGTATGATTTTTTCATGGATACTCAGAAACTACGCCGCGATTACTTTCTTCCCGGCGCTATTGTACTAGCAGGATTTATCGTAGCTCTATCAGTTTTTGCCTTTAGAACTGAAAAGCTCCCGACCATTGGTGCCGGAGACCCGGATATGGTTCGTGCCGTTAATCCTAGCGATAGAATTATCGGAAACCCTGAGGCTAAGGTAAAACTAGTTGAGTACGCAGATATTGATTCTGAGTTCAGCAAGCAATTCCAGGCAACAATGCAGCAGCTCATGAGTGAATATGCGGCCACGGGAAACGTCGCGTGGGTGTATCGTCATTTCCCTCTCCTTGATCAGCACGCGGGTGCAGCGTCTCATGCTGAAGCTGCTGAGTGTGCCGGATTCCTTGGGGATGATGATGCATTCTGGCGCTTTATCGACGCTCTTCAAGCGGCAGCTCCGGGCGAGAGCCAGTTCCCAATAACAGGCTACTCATCTATTGCTACACAGCTTGGACTTTCTCAGGCAGATTTTGAGACCTGCTTAACGAATGGTCGCTTCACTAAAAAGGTCTACGAGGACAGCACAAACGCCCTTGCTACTGGTGCTGAAGGCGCACCGTTTACCGTTCTCATGATTGAAGGTCAGAAGTCGGTTGGTATCCAGGGAGCACTTCCCTATGAAGACATGAAGCGAGTTATCGAAGATGCATTAGCGAAAGCTCAATAAAGACAATGAAAAGCGCCCGCATGATGCGGGCGCTTTTTCTATCCAAACCGCATCAGGCACCACTTACAGTCTTCCGCATCACATGGATTATTCCAGAATGAGAGCGTGCTGATTTCTTGAGCTGTCTTTAGAATGAGTTCTTCTAGTGCCTGTACATCAACATCAGGAATCTCAAAAGACTCCACATGAATACGGCCCTTATCATCAGGTTCAACGAATTCAATAACACCTTCTTGCATAACTCTCGGTGTCTCCGTACGAGCGAGCAGAAGCTTATAGAAGGTTAGCTGACGATAATAGTTACCATCTCCTGACTTCGTATTTCCTTGGATCTCATTCTTGCTCTTGGGCTTTCCGGTTTTGTAGTCGATAACTCGCACCCCATTTGAAAGCGGATCGAGACGATCAAGCGCACCTCGGATAAGAACCTGCTCAGTATCAAATGTAAGATATGCCTCGACTCCCTGCTCCGCTTCTACTCGCTCAGGCCACATACCCTTTCGCTCAGCCCACCATGTTGAAAGTGAGTGATTGCCTTTCTCCTTAAGCTCTACAATATCTCTATCCGTTAACGGAGAACGTTCTATCGCACGCTCGAAGGTGCTGTACATGCCTTCGATGCCGATATCCTCGTTCTGGTTCCTTCCGTCAGCATATCGTTTAAGAGCGGCATGGATTGCCGTACCGTATAGCATGAACTTGTTCTCTGCTTCTGGAATTCGAAGAAGGTTAACGTAGAAATAGTGCCAAGGACATTCAAGATAGTTATTGAGTGCGGTTGGTGAGATACCTTGCGAAAGGAACGCGGCACGAAGCGTAGCAAGATCGTCTTCAGAAGCTCCCTTTTGTTCCTTAACTACTACTTCATGGGTGAGAGGATCGTCTGCTTCTGGAGCCGTAGACCGCTCGATGAGGCCTGGATCAAGATCTTCGAGAAGCGCACTCGGCTCGTCTACCCGTCCCTCGCCTCTGGTCTCTGAGTACGAGATAGTTACCTGCTCTTTCGCGCGGGTTATGGCTACATAGAGGAGCCTGCGCTCATCCTCAAGCTCGGCACTTCCCGAGAGGATGTCTGGCAGATGGAAATGCTCGCTACGTGCACGCGTTGACCATGCACTTTCCGTAGCACGGGGAATAAATACTCTTTGGAACTCGCGGCCTTTCGCTCCATGCACCGTCATTACTTTTACACGAGTCTCGTCCGTAAACACACGCCCTGAGAGACTCATCTCTCGTTCTTCGTATAGTGCGATTAATGCGAGCGCACGCGGCAATTGGGCACCATGTTCCCTTCTCGCCAAATCTTCAAACAAGGACAAAAGTGCACGCACTGCACCCAGCGCTTCTGCACGATCGGTAGCCTTTAGCATTGCAGGGAGAAGTCCTGAGTGTCTGAGAGCGAGGTCTGCAACTTTTGCAGGACGCTCGATAGCAGCCTCACGAGAAAGTTCTTCTATAAGGTTTCCGAGAGCCAGAGCATTCTCAACACTCGCAATCTTAGCGACCTCAAGGTCATCATTTGAACGAAGTACTTCGATAACAGGCTTCTTCTCTTTCTTCGCATACTGCATTACACGCCATACGTCCGCCGCAGAAAGCGGGAATGCCGGGAGCGTAAGGATGCCTGCGAGGTTCTCATCCCTAGGCGACACGATCGCGGTGAGGAGCCTTAAGAGAGCCAGTACATAGCGATTATGCAATGAGTTTCCCTCTCCTTTAGCTGCTACGGCAATACCGTACCTCTGGAGAGACTCAGCAACATCAGCGACGTCTTTGTTGCGACGCACGAGTACCGCAATATCCCCTGGAGAGACTCCTTCTTCAACCGCTTGACGGATGTTCTCAGCGAGAGCGGCTGATTCACTCTCTGGACTTGGGCAGGTTACGAGAGAGATCGGCTTCTCAGAGATACTTGAGCGGGCTATGAGCGAGACGCGGGAAAGGCGCTCGTCTGGAGACTTCTCGATGAGGGCGAGTGCTGAGTTAAGGATCGATTGCTGAGAGCGATAGTTCTCTACGAGCGCGATGATCTTGGTGTCCTGGTATCGCTGCCTGAAGTAGTGCACATTATCGAGATCCGCTCCTTGGAAGCGATAGATAGCCTGCTTCTCATCTCCCACAATGAAAAGGTTTGGACTCTCATGGTAGTCACTGAGAAGCTCAAGTACGGCGTTCTGCGCACGGTTTGCATCCTGATGCTCGTCAGCTAATACATACAGAGTCGATTCCTGTACCTGGCGGAGGAAGCTTTCATTCTCTTGGAGTGCTCGGACGGCCTCAAGGATAAGATCGTCGAAATCGTATCGCTTCTTCTCGGTAAGCCCTTTCTCATATGCACGATAGACCGCAAGGAGATCCTCGGTCTTCTCGATCTTCTTCTGAAGCTTCTCGAACTCTCCCTTCATCTTCCCGAGATACTTTCCTTTCTCATGCACCTTGTCCGGAATCGCGTCGAAGGCTTCCTGCTCTTCGGTGATGCGCAGCTCGAGCGCTTCAGGAGTCACGTTCTCGCGCTTCATGGTTGAGATCGCGCGCGCGACGTTCCCGTGATAGTAGAGAGGATCTCCGTAGGGACGGAGATGCTTCACTTCAGTGCCGAGGAGCGCCTCGTCGAGTATCTCTGCGCGCTCCGCGTCCGTTGCAATGGTTGAACTCACGATACGCGGAAATTCATCTGGATAGCGAGAGACGAGAGTCTCTGCAAAGCCATGGAATGTATGGATACGTACTCTCCAGGCAGTACTGCCAATGACCTTCGCCAAGCGTTCCCGCATTTCAGCAGCAGCAGCTTCCGTAAAGGTTAGAGCAAGGATTGCGTCTGGGGGTGTATCCGTTCTTCTAAGGATGTTTGCGATACGGAGTGTGAGCACCTGTGTCTTACCCGTACCCGGGCCCGCAATAACGAACACAGGGCCTTCGGTGGAGTCTACCGCGAGCTTCTGGCCTTCATTAAGCTTCGTATAGGCTTCTTTGAACAGAGTCTCGTCCTTCATGTATCTATTCTACGGTATGGCCTCTCATACGGCCTACTTATTGACTCTTATAGTCTAATATGTTCTATTAGTCGTAATACAAAGCAGGTGCTATAAAGATGGTACTCCTGATATTGACCCCTGTCTCAAGGCGGCTTTTACGGGAGGCGAGAAGTCTAGGAACGGTCTTTGTGCGAGAGGGTTTATGATCGATGCGCGCATACACATCCCTTGATGACCATGGAGACGGTGCGACCGGGAGACAAGCAACCCTGCCCAATTTAGACCAAGGTACACCGATGAAATCTGTCCAGACATAAGGCTCGCCATACTTGGCCCGCGACTTCCAGTCGCGGGCCAATTCTATGAGAAGGCCGCACCCGGAGGTGCGGCCTTTGACTTGGTTCTATTGAGCGATAGCTATTGGAAGCCCTCCATGACTAAGGAGAATTACCTGCACGTCCACGCCCGCAAAGGATTCCCAGCTTCTGAGCTCCTTCTGTGCTGCACGGAGCTTTCTGCCACGCGCAGCAATCGCGGTCGGCGTATCTTGATCCGAGCAGTAGTCGGCAATGAGGCATTGCGTCGACCCCCGCTCCAGCAAGGACTTCTCGATCTTCTTGCGAAGATACGCATGGACGATAGGCATCTCTTCTTCCGTAAGGAGCGGGTGCGCGCCGCCCACGAGGATCGTTTCGATCTCGACCTCGGATATCACATCATAGATGTGTGCGCCGAGCGCGCGTTTAGCTATCTTTATCGCCTCCTTCTGGGAATGACCATTAATGCTCACGAGTACCGTTGCAATCGTATTTTTAAGGACCATCTGAAACTCTCCTGACTAGGAGGGCGCTATACTCCTCTACGGGACCGTGTTCAAGCTATGCGGAATACCTGGTACGCAGCTCTTTTCTTAGCGAGGCGTGATCAGGTAGTGCGCGAGCGACATGCGCCCAGAAGGCTGGAGAGTGATTATGCTCTCTCGTGTGGCAGAGTTCATGCACTACGATGTAATCCTGGAGTACCGGAGGGAGATAGATGAGGCGATAGTTGAATGAGAGGTTGCCTGCAGCAGAGCAGCTTCCCCATCGCGTCTTCTGGTCCCTGATAGAGATAGAACCGTATGGGTATCCGTATTGCGTATTGAAGTATCTAAGACGCTCTGTTACGAGCGCTCGTGCTGTGTCTCTCGCTTCCTTATATGCCTTCGATCCTTTTCTTGGTCGTGGAAGCTGTATCTGTTCTATACCTCGTTTCTTCTGGCGTTCGGCCTTCCTCCTGAACGCTTCCTGGGCAGCGAGAATCCAAGATTCATAGGTTGCAACGAAGCGTTCTGCCGCTTTTACCGACATGCGCAAGGGCTTCGTTACCGTTACTAGGCCATCTGGATGTACGGAAAGACTCAGACGCTTTGCGCGTCCAGATTCCTTGATTTCGTACTCTCCGATCATCTTCTTACTATACGCACTAATTCAAGAGTGTCGTTAAATTAACCTAACTCGACCCAACCGCTCTTACCTGCAAGCTTAGCCTCTTGAATCTTTGCTGCTTCAGCAATAGCTATGGCTATTTCTTCAAGATTTTCTCGTATCTCTTCGTTGTGAACATGAAGGGTGTGATATCCAAGGTCATCTGAATAATGGCTTCGGTCTAGGTCAGCAAGGATCTGATTGGGATCTATCAGATGCTGCTTTCCATCAATCTCGATATTTATATGAGAATCGGGAATTGTCAGGTCGATATGTTTGTATCCGTCATATACCTCTGTAAGGACCCTGATTCCGTACTTCTCTAGCGCTTCTCGCAGACTGACGGCTTCTGGAGTGGATTGTTTATGCATAACTATGTCCACTATATACTAGCCATACAATGAAACCTGCGCCTCAGTACTGGTTGATGAAATCCGAGCCTGAGAGCTATGGGATTGATCATCTTAAGAATGATAAAGAGACATCATGGAATGGGGTTAGGAATTTCCAAGCTCGTAACTATATGCGGGAAATGGAGATTGGAGATCAGATCCTCTTTTACCACTCAAGTTGCAAAGTTCCTGGCGTATACGGTATCGCTAAGGTCATCACGAAAGCATATCCAGATCCGACTCAGTTTGATCACAAAAGTAACTACTACGATGCTCGAGCAACTAAGGAGAAACCTATTTGGGATTTAGTTGATGTGGCATTCGTAAAGAAACTAAAAAAGCCAATTACGCTTACAGATATACGAAATGATTCTTCTTTAGCTAAAATGATGATTCTTCAACCAGGGTCAAGGCTTTCAGTTACTCCAATGTCCCCAGAACATTTCTATACTATTTCAATCTACACCTAGATACGTAGTGCTACTTCGGACTATGAGTTAATTACTTCTTGTACGACACCCTGAACACTATCTCCTTCATCTGGAAGAATGGGTTGATGTACACTATTTGAACTCTTAGGGAGTAATACTCTACGTCCTTCTTGCTTATCGTAGTACTTGATAGTTACGTTTTCACCACCAAGCAAAGCAACCACACTGTCCCCAGTATCTGCCTTGAGCTGCTGGCGACATAAAAGCAGGTCTCCATCGTGTATACCGGCAAGATTCATAGAATCACCTTCGGCACGTACAACAAAGTAAGAAAAGCCAGGCTTTATTTTGCGTTTATCAACTTCGATATACTCCTCGATGTTCTCCTCACCGAGTAACGGACTGCCGCATGGCGCCGAACCTACGAGAGGTACGCGAACCATCTCATATGTAATAGGAGAAAGAACAGGTTCGATATGACTCGCTATGCTCCGAGGAGGTATCTCAATAATCTTCTTTAAATGGGCTCTCAATTTAGGGTCAACAATATATACATATGTTCCCTTTATTCCTCGAGTCAATAATGTCTTGTATATATTGATGATATATCCTTCAAGTTCCGCTGGGTTGGCGGTTTTCTTTCCATTCTTATCTTTATACTTCTCCTTATCTATAATCAATGTGCTACTCCCTTCATCATAGGAAAGTTCTGGTCCAATGATTACGCCAACATAATTCAAGTCATAGCCTTGAATAGTATGAATACAGCCAACTTCATTTATTGAGTTTTCTGAACTAACCCAATCAATATTTGTACTATTCCAAACAAGTTCTACGCCTTCAATCTCTATGTCGTATCCATCTTTCTTACCTTTTGTTCTCCATGGCCACGCGTATCCTGCCACAATACGAGACAAAGTATGCTCAGAATTCCGCTGATGAATTACTTTTATGAACTCACGGAAATCGTGATAGATTCTAAAATCATAATCTTTGGGACTTTCCACTTCTTTAAGCGCAAGGAGATCGTCTACAAATTTTAAATAGTTCTCTCCTCCTTCAACTCGCATCTGACTGGTTAGTTGAAATTGCGTTGCTTCTAAAGCTTCGAAGTCGGATGGTCTCACATCTCCAGGCACTACAGATTGCCGAACATCGTAGAAAAAAATTTGCTGAGCAGAGCTCGAAGTAATCCAATCAAGCTGAGTACCCTCTTTTGATAGATTTAAGAGTTTGTTCGTATCATCGTAAGGCTTGTAGCTGGTTAAGGCGACACGTCGTCGAAGTCTATGTGATTCGTCGACTAATAGAAGATCGTATTTCTTCTTAACAACATCACCAGGTCCAATAACCATAGCAGCACTCATACCTGGAATACGCCGAATAACCCTTTGCAGAGTTTTTCGGAGACCACTCATTGGCACAACTAGCGCAATACTTAAGTGTCTAGTCTCCTCTTCTTCACACAAACGCTTTAACAGATATAGGGCGAGGATAGTCTTTCCCGTACCAGGTCCTCCATTCACTATAAAAGAACCTGGTGTTCCTTTTTTAATAATCTTCTCTAGTCTTTTAGCAACGAGAATCTGGTCTTCTGTGAGAGCTTTATAGGGAGAAAATTTAAAAAATTCACTGTTCCTTAGCTCACCAATTTCCCGAGTGACTAATTTCTTTTCCTGAAGCTTTGACCATATGGCGTCAAATTTTCCTGTGTACTTCTCTCTATCAAAATAGTTGTGATTAACTAAACCTCCGTTTCGATTCTGAAGCTTGAAGCTCCCCTCTGCCGCAATATATTGAATTAAAAGTGATTCAAAATCGTAACAAGCGGAAATGTTAAATTCCTCATCAGTTAGAACATGTAGGCGAGTTAACTTCCGTCGATTCTCATTCTCATAGTGCTGTTTGCTTCTACTGAAAAGACTCGTTGTCTGTCCGACATACATTTCCTTACCGTTCTCTTGTATATAGACTACGGGCCAATTTAAACCAAAGTGATATTCCTTCAGTTCGTTGAATTTGGTCTTATTAAATTGGAAAGTCTTTATCTCAAGCATGATTTTAATTCCGTGTACTTTCCTGTTGTTTCCTTACTAGATCTTTATAATCTTATCAGACATTGGGAATGATGAGATTCTGTCTAAAATTCTAGGAAAACTTTATCTTCTATTCATACAAAAGACCCGCAAATGCGGGTCTTTTGTTTAGTAACTCTTTAAACGACGACTCTTCTCATGCGTCCTAATCTTCTCAAGGGCCTTCGCCTCGATCTGACGAATACGCTCACGAGTAACACCGAACTCTTTCCCCACCTCTTCAAGCGTATGGTACACACCGTCTAGAAGACCGTGGCGCATCTCAAGAATCTTTCGCTCCTTTGGAGAGAGATCTTCAAGAATATCGCGCACCTGCTCGCCAAGAATACGCTCAGAAGATTCCTGAATAGGAGACGGAATCTTGTCGTCTGCGATGAAGTCGCCGAGCGTCGAGTTCTGATCGTCGTCAGATCCAATAGGATTCTCAAGGGAAAGCGTGTCCTGATTGATCTTCTCGATCTGGTAGATCTTATCTACCTCAACACCCATCTCAATAGCAATCTCTTCGGGCTGCGGATCACGGCCGAGCACCTGCGCGAGACGACGTGAGATCTGCTTGTACTTTGCAATGGTTTCAACCATATGCACCGGAATACGGATGGTGCGTGACTGGTCAGCGAGCGCACGCGTGATTGCCTGACGGATCCACCACGTCGCATAGGTTGAGAACTTGAATCCCTTATTCCAGTCGAACTTATCAACAGCCTTGAAGAGACCGAGGTTTCCTTCCTGAATAAGGTCGAGGAGCGTAAGGTCCGGAGAACGTCCTACGTACTTCTTCGCGATTGATACCACGAGACGAAGGTTCGAACGAGCAAGGATATTACGCGCCTCATCGTCCCCGCGCTCGATGCGCTGGGCGAGCTCACGCTCTTCAGAGGCCGTGAGGAGCGGGTACTGTCCGATCTCACGGAGGTAGATCTGGATGGAATCGTATGCACCCGTGTCACGAGACTTGATGTTACGGGTTGCGAGATACTGGTCCGTATCATCAGCGAGCATGCCGCCTTCGAGGATATCGATGCCCGCAACCGTAAAGCGCTCATAGAGCTCGTCGAGGAACATGATGTCGTCCTCTACATGCGGGAACTCCTTGAGGATCTCCGAGTAGGTGATGTAGCCACGCTCCTTTCCCTTCTTGATAAGCATCTCTGCCTTGTCTCCCTTCTGTGCAGCTGCCTTAGCCTTAGCACCAGTCGCTGCAGCACGCACGACGTTCTTGAGCTGCTCTTTCTTTGCAGGCTTCTTTGCAGCTACTTTTTTAACAACCTTCTTGGGTGCTACCTTCTTTACTGCTTTTTTAGGTGCAGCCTTTTTAACTACCTTCTTAGGGGCAGCTTTCTTCGCAGGCACTTTCTTGGGTGCAGCCTTCTTGACCGGCTTCTTTGTTGTAGCCATATGAATGGAGCTAGACGATTAAAGAGAACGCTATGAAAATGCGGAGAGCTGTCGAGTGATATCCTGACATTCTTTCTCTGCTTCCTTGATTGAGGTTTCGTCTCGAGACGCCTCTGCAATACGCAAGCGAGCGGTAGCAGCCTGGAGCTGTTCCGCTAAAAGTGCTTTTTCGAATGCGACGATAAGGTCGTCCGCGTCTGTTTCTCCGGGGGCCTCGCCAAAGGCTATTCCTGCCTCGAATATATAGTGTTCGGGAGGGGGCACATCCGGGAACGGTACGCCGATAATGCGATTATACTCACTTTCCACCCTTTTCGCAATGGCACTTTCTGCATAAGAGGCCGCTACAGCCCTTAATTTAAGCTCGTGACGTGCACTAGCCTTCTCCGCATCTACCGTCATCGGACGAGTCTGAATAGTCGGCCTGGGAGACTCTACAGGCGCTTGTCCTTCTTTAGGGAGACGGCCAAGTCCAGCGCGAATAGCCTCGGGAGTTGATCCGAGCGCACGAGCTGTTATGCCTACGAAATGCTCTCGCTCAAGCGGACTCTGGATAGCGCTAATGAGAGGAAGTACGGTCTTCTCGACGAGCATGATAAGGCGATGCGGATCCTTCTCATTCTCAGCCAAGACCGAGAGGAAGAACTCGACGATCGGCTCGCTTCCCTTTATGCGTGCCGTTAAATCTTTTGGATCTTCGAGTGCCATATCGGCTGGGTCCTTTCCTTGCGGGAGACGTACTGCCTTCACATGCATCCCTGCCTTGAGCGCTGCGATAGCATTCTTCATCGAGGCGTTCAGTCCTGCCCTATCAGAATCGAGCGCGAGCATGAGGTTGTCTGCGTAGCGCTTTATGAGTGAAAGATGCTGCGCAGTTAGAGCGGTACCAGAGAGCGCGATAGTGTTCGTAAAGCCGATCTGATGGAGATGCAGAAGGTCCATCTGACCCTCGACGAGGAGCGCGAACCCGCGCTGGCGAATCGCGTCCTTCGCCCGATCCATGCCGAAGAGAATCTCTGATTTCTTGTACAGATCGGTCTCAGGAGAGTTCAGGTACTTCGCGAGGTCCGCAGGATCGAGCGCACGGCCGGTGAAGGCGACGGTGCGTCCTGCAGAATCACGGATCGGGAACATGAGGCGCTTTCGGAAACGGTCATACCACGTTCCCTTCTTCTCGTCCGCCTCCTTAACGAGCCCTGCACTAACCAGTTCCGCGTTCGTAAACCCGGCAGCCGTTAATCCTTCAAGGACTGTGCGCCATGCGTCAGGAGCGTAGCCCAGGTTCCAGGTCTTTATCGTCTCCTCGGTTAGGCCGCGAGAAAGCGCATACGCGTAGGCGCTTCCCTCTATGCCTTTTCCTTCGAGGAGTCCGGCCGCGTACCCTGCTTCAGCACGCGCCATGACCTCGTACAGGCGATCCCTCTTATCCTTATCCTGCTTGTTAGCGCCCGACCCGTTATATACGATCTCGATTCCCGCCTTGTCCGCGAGGATCTTCAAGGCGCCCTTGAAATCAACACCCTCCATCTTCTGGATGAATTCAAACTGATCTCCTCCCTGTCCTGAAGAGAAACAGTAGTAGGTACCGCGCTCTACGTTCACATAGAACGAAGGAGTCTTCTCCTTATTAAAGGGAGAGAGTCCCTTGTAATTACGTCCCGACTTCGTGAGCTTCACATAGGGCGATATGACGTCCAAGATGGAGAGCTTTGCCTTTACCTGTTCAACAGTGTCCATGCGTATCCGTATTTTAGCGCGTATCCGGAAATAGCGTACGAATCATTGACTCATAAGATCTGGCGTGTCATTGTAGGAAAGGACTTAAATTGGGAGTTGTTCGTGAAGATTAAAGTTGTTAACAAAGTTCTCGGAATCTTTGCATTCACAGTTCTAGTGAGTTCTACGGCTGCATGCACCTATGGTGCCTGTACCGCAGGCACCACGGAATCGGTCATGCAGTTCGGCATCGTTAGTTTTGCCGTACTCGTAAGCACTGCGATCACCATCGCGTTCCTTATGGGAAGATCTTCGAAAGACGGCAGTTAGCCCTCTCGCCCACAAGACCGCCCCCTGTGGGCGGTTTCCTTTTTACCCATATCGCTCTGCTACTATAGAGCGTATCAGTTCACTCTGATCGTAGAAAGGAAAAGCTGTGCGTACGTACACTTGGGTATGGATAATGATTATTGTATCTGGAGCGCTCATTCTCGCGACCATTGCAGATTCAGTCATCACCAATAAAGACTGGGACGAGTCGTTAAAAATAATCGGGCTGATTTTCTCAATAGACTTCTTCATTTCACTCCTCATAGCGGGAGCGAATAAGAAGACAGCGCGATAGTTGCGTACCTAAGACCGCAGATTGCGGTCTTTCTCTTTAATTGAAACTAAGCAATAGTGTGGTATTATGCATACAAGGCCCGACGGGTCTTTGATCTTTTCACCGTGCCATTGGCACATATTCAGGAGCTTTGCATGACCGTACTTGCTAACCGTGTTGGATGTCGCTACCTCCATAACGGCCTGACGAACGTTCGCCTGACGGGCTACCCGCTCTCCAAGGAGGCCGGGGCCGTTCGGATCGAACGCATCAATACCCTTCATCGCGTGATCGCGCTCGGGCTCGTTCAGAAGCCGGGACTGCTCTCTCGCGAAGAGATCCGGTCTCTGCGGCTCGAGCTCGGGTATTCGCAAGAAGACCTGGCCGACATGGTCGATGCGCGCGATCGAATCATCCGCATGGCCGAGCGCGGCCAGCTGCCTCTCGCCATCAGAAGCGACGTGGAGTTGCGGAGGCTCATCTATACGCACTTCGAGCATCCGATGCCCCCGATCGACGACCTGTACGCACTGGTCCTCGCACCGCGCGATGAAGAATTTCTCGTGCGCGTCGTCCCAGACGAAGAACAGATCTGGAAGCTCGCCGCCTGATACAAAATCCCCTCGGGGTGCCCTGCACGGAAACGTGCAGGGTTTTTCTTTATATACGAACAAAGCCCCCTCTTTCGAGGGGGCTTTGTTTCAAAGAAACTCTTACGCGGTTGCCTGCTCTTCGAGCGCGAGACGTTCCTTCTCGACACGCTGCTGTTCAACAGCGCGACGAGCCTGCATCTCTGCAATTGCCTCGAACTTCTTAGAACCTGCGAATCCTGTTCCTGCTGGGATAAGACGTCCAAGGATAACGTTCTCCTTGAGACCGCGAAGCGTATCAACGGAACCGCGGAGCGATGCGTCGATAAGAATCTTTGTGGTCTGCTCGAAGGACGCCGCTGAAAGGAATGAACGACGTGAGAGTGCTGAGGTCTTGATACCAAGTACCATTTCCTTAGCCTTCGGTGCGATCTTTCCGTCTGCTTCCATAGCCTTAACCTCTTCCTCGAATTCCCAGTGCTCAACAACGTCTCCAACGGAGTAGTCTGAGTCACCAGTTTCCGTGATCTTCGCGTTAGCGAACATACGCTTAACAATAACCTCAAGGTGCTTGCGTGACACAGACGCACCCTGGAGCTCGTAGATCTTAGAGGTCTCCGCAATGATGTACTCCTGTACCATCGCGCGGCCGGCGTGCTCGAAGAGCTCATCAAGGTCAGCGGATCCGTCAGAAAGGAGCTGACCCTTCTTAACGACGTCTCCTTCCTTCACCAGTGCCTGACGAGGGTACGCGAGCATGTATTCAGTGTTTGAACCATCCTTCTTGCCCTGACCCTTCTCAGGAGTCACAACCAAGACCTTGTCACGACCCTGCTCACGAATCTCTACGATGAATCCATCGAATTTAGAGACCGCTGCTGAGTTCTTCGGAGAGCGCTTCTCGAATACTTCCTCAATACGAGGGAGACCCGAGGTGATGTCGCCACCAACCGATGCTGTTCCTCCCGCGTGGAAGGTACGCATCGTGAGCTGCGTTCCCGGCTCACCGATAGCCTGTGCGGCAACGGTACCGACTGCCTCTCCAAGATCAACCGGAAGCTGACTTGAGAGATCCATACCGTAACAAACACCACAGATACCATAACGAGTCTCACAAGACATTGGAGAGCGAACCGATACGCTGTTCACGGTCTCATCAGCTGCGATGAGGAGTGAGTCAGCTGCACCGATGTACTTGCCCTTCTTGATACCTGCAACTTCCGCTGCAAGCGTACGTCCGCGAACTGCTTCACCGAAGTCGATCTTGATACCCGATGCTGACACACGATTGATCGTGATGCCACGCTTCGTAGCACAATCGGTCTCCGTGATGATTGAGTCCTGCGCTACGTCGAAGAGACGACGTGTGAGGTATCCCGCGCGTGCGGTACCGAGTGCCGTATCTGTAAGACCCTTACGTGCACCGTGCGTCGACATGAAGTACTCAACCGGGTTAAGTCCCTCGGTCATCGAAGACACGATCGGCACTTCGATAGTCTCGCCGGCGGTGTTCTGGATAAGACCCTTCATACCGGCCATCTGCGTCAGGTTTCCGATGGAACCGCGAGCGCCAGAGCGCACCATGTCATGGACCGATCCCTTAGGATCGAGCGCTGCCTCGACGAGCGTCTCCACTTCAGTCTTAGCCGCGTGCCATACCTCAATAACCATACGGCGCTTTTCCTCAGCTGAGAGGAGACCGTCCTGGAAGTCACCTGCAATCTTTGCCACCTTCTTACGGGCTTCAGCAACAATAGGATCCTTGCCCTCTGGCACAGACACGTCATCGAGTGACCAGGTAACACCGGACTTGGTAGCGTACTCGAATCCGAAACGCTTAACCTTGTTCACGATGCCTGGGATCGAATCGATACCATAGCGATCAATACATTCGCTCATGATGCCCGTGATCACCTTCTTCGAAATCGCATCGTTCACGTACGGATAATCCGCAGGAAGGACCGTGTTGAAGAGAAGACGTCCAACCGTAGTCTCGAAGATACCGTCACCCATTACTGAGTACTTCGGCTTGCCCGCTACAGGAAGCACGTGAATCGATGCACGGAGATCAACCGCACCATACTCATGTGCGAGGATAGCCGCGTTTGGACTTTGGAAGTAGGTTCCTTCTCCCTTTGACTCGGGCATAAGCTTCGTGAGCCAATAGGTACCGAGCACGATATCAAGCGGCTTCTGGGTCATGACGATCATTTCGCCTGAACCTGGCTTCAAGATGTTCTTGTTCGCGGACATAACGTTCGCTGCCTCCCACTGTGCCTCCTCTGAGAGTGGTACGTGGATAGCCATCTGGTCGCCGTCGAAGTCAGCGTTGAACGCTGGACATACGAGTGGGTGAAGCTGAATCGCATCGCCTTCGATAAGACGAGGACGGAATGCCTGGATACCCTGGCGGTGAAGCGTTGGTGCGCGGTTGAGAAGCACGTGCTTGCCCATGATCGCTTCTTCGAGAATTTCCCATACTTCTGCGACGCCGTCCTCAATGAGGCGACCGGCACCACGGATGTTGAACGCGAGTTCGCGATCAAGAAGTCCTGCAATAACGAATGGGCGGAAGAGCTCAAGCGCCATGTGCTTTGGAAGACCACACTCATCGAGCTCAAGATCAGGACCCACCACAATCACGGAGCGACCGGAGTAGTCCACGCGCTTTCCAAGAAGATTCTGGCGGAAGTATCCCTGCTTTCCCTTAAGGTAGTCAGCGAGTGACTTAAGTGGACGACGCTGTGCTGGTGTCATTGCGCCTCCGGCAGCTCCTCCCTTACGGATGGAGTTGTCCATGAGCGCATCAACGGCCTCCTGAAGAATACGCTTCTCGTTGCGGAGGATAACCTCTGGTGCATGAATATCGAGGAGCTTCTTCAAGCGGTTGTTACGGTTGATCACGCGACGGTAGAGGTCGTTAACGTCAGACGTTGCATGACGACCACCTTCGAGTGCCACCATTGGGCGAAGTGCTGGTGGGATAACCGGGATCTTCGTGAGGAACATCCACTCAGGGCGAATGTTAGCAGCGATCATCGCGGTTACGAGTGAGATACGCTTTGCGAGCTTCTCACGCTCTGCTGCAGCAGCCTTTGGATAACGCTCCTCAAGCTTTACCTTGAGCTCGTCCATCTTCAAGTTGCGGAACAGATCGTAGATAGCTTCAGCACCGATCTTAGCCTCGAAGAGTGTTCCGTAGCGCACTGAGAATCGGTGGTACATGATCTCGTCAAAGACCTTTCCAACGACGACAGACTCGATCTCGTTCTTAGCAACCGTCATCTTCTCCTTAAGCGCATCGCGCTCAGTATCAGTGTTCGATGCTTTGTGCTTGGTCTTGTACTCGTTCTCGAGTTCAGCGAGCATGCGCTTCTTTACGTCTTCTGCGACTTTCGTCACGATGTAGCCCGCGAAGTAGACCACCTTCTCAAGATCCGCTGAGGGGATACCGAGGATAAGGGCCATGCGAGACGGCATTGAACGAAGGAACCAGATGTGCGCAACAGGGGTTACGAGCTCGATGTGACCCATGCGTTCACGACGAACGATAGAGCGGGTGATTTCAACACCACACTTGTCACAGATGATGCCCTTGTAACGGATACCCTTGTACTTGCCGCAGTAACACTCGTAGTCACGCTCAGGACCAAAGATCTTCTCATCGAAGAGTCCGTGCTTCTCAGAACGCTGGGTACGATAGTTAATCGTTTCTGGTTTTGTGATCTCACCTCGAGACCACGACAGGATGCGCTCGGGGGACGCCAGGGATAGCTTAAGTGCGTCCCAATCGCTACCACGAGACATCATCGGACGCTTTCCGGAATTCATGTTGGGGAGTGCCATAGATGATTTCGTTAGTCAGCCTGCGTGTAATTCTCGAGCGGCTCTATGTCGAGCGCGAGACCACGGATCTGGTTAGTAAGAACGGCAAAGGATGCCGGTGTGCCGGAATGTGATACCGGCTCGCCCTTCACAATGGCATCGAAGGTCGCAGAGCGTCCCTGGATATCATCGGACTTAATCGTGAGCATTTCCCTGAGGGTATATGCAGAGCCATACCCAAGGAGTGCCCACACCTCCATCTCTCCGAAACGCTGACCACCGTTCTGCGCCTTTCCACCGAGCGGCTGCTGGGTGATAAGGGAGTACGGACCGATGGAACGCATGTGGATCTTGTCTTCCACCATGTGATGGAGTTTCAAGACATACATATATCCAACGGAGATCGGCTGCGCGAACGCTTCTCCGGAACGTCCGTCGAAGAGTTTCATCTTTCCAGAAGCATCGTATCCAGCCGCCACGAGCTCTTCACGAATTTCGTTGTGCGTCGCTCCTGCGAATGGAGGCACGATAGCCTGGTATCCGAGAGAGTTAGCCGCGAGTCCGAGGTGAAGCTCGAGAATCTGTCCGAGGTTCATACGGGATGGAACGCCGAGCGGTGTGAGGATGATATCAACCGGATTTCCGTCCTTGTCGTATGGCATGTCCTCAACCGGAAGCACGCGGGAGATAACACCCTTGTTTCCGTGACGACCCGCGAGCTTGTCTCCAACGGATACGTTACGAACCTGCGCGACGGTTACGACGATCTTCTTGATGATGCCGCTCTCGAGCTGGTCTCCCTGCTCGCGACTGAACACCTTCACGCCGATCACGCGACCACGCTTCCCTCCTTCCATACGAAGTGAGGTGTCCTTCACGTCCTTCGCCTTATCTCCGAAGATTGAGCGAAGAAGACGCTCCTCAGGAGTGAGCTGGGTCTCTCCCTTTGGCGTTACCTTACCAACGAGAATGTCACCAGGACGAACTTCAGCACCAATACGTACGACACCTTCCTCGTCGAGGTTCTTCAAGCGAAGTTCTCCCACGTTCGGAATGTCGTGTGTCGTTACTTCAGCACCGAGCTTCGTATCACGGACGGCACACTCGAAGTCTTCGATGTGAACGGTTGTGAACTTCGATTCTTCTACGAGACGCTCGCTAACAATAATAGCGTCCTCATAGTTAGCACCATTCCAAGACATGAACGCAACGCGGACGTTCTGTCCGAGTGCCATCTGGCCCTGGTCAGAACTTGAAGCGTCTGCAAGCACATCTCCCTTCTTAACCTTGTCACCGGTTGCAACAATAGGACGCTGCATGAATGCAGAGTTCTGGTTGGTCTGAGTGAGGCCCTGGAGCTTGTACTCGTGAGGCTTGTTGCCTGCTGACTCAACGATGATCTTTCGAGCATCGCAGTAGGAAACGGTTCCCGATTCCTGCGCGATGATAAGACGTCCCGTGTTTCGAGCAGCATGTCCTTCGATACCGGTAGCTACGAGCGGTGCCTCGGGGATGAGTACCGGCGTTGCCTGCTTCTGCATGTTTGAACCCATGAGTGCACGGTTCGCGTCGTCATGATCAACGAATGGGATCATAGCGGTAGCCGCCGAGAACATCTGGTAGGTTGATGCATCGATGTAGCCAATCTCGTCACGTCGCACAACCGAAGGCTCGCCACCACGGCGTGCCTCGATCATGTCGGGGATGATGCGCTCCTTTGCGTCTACGGGAGTAGCGGCATGAGCAATAACCTCAGACTCTTCTTCAAGAGCGTTGAGGTATTCAATGGTGTCGGTAACAACACCGTTCTTAACAACCGCGTACGGCGTCTCGATAACACCGAATTCATTCGTACGTGCGTGAAGCGCGAGACGAAGGATAAGACCGATGTTCTGACCTTCTGGCGTGTGAATTGGGCAGAGACGTCCGTAATGGGACGGGTGCACGTCACGAACCTCGAAGCCTGCGCGCTCACGAGTGAGACCGCCGGGACCGAGCGCAGAAAGCGTACGCATGTTCTCAAGCTCAGCGAGAATGTTCTGCTGATCCATGAACTGCGAAAGCTGGTTAGCCGTGAAGAACTCACGCACTGACGCTGAAAGCGGGCGTGGGTTAACGAAGGCCATCGGAAGCGAAGTCTCGCTCTCAATAGTCGACATGCGGTCTTGGATGTTTCGCTTCATGCGAGACATACCAACACGCATACGAGCCTGGAGAAGTTCTCCGACGAAACGAACACGACGGAAGCCGAGGTGATCGATATCGTCCGGTACCGCGTTCGCGTCCGTGTTCATGCGAGCAATCTCTCCGACGATGCGGATGAGGTCCTCAAGCGTAAGGGCACGCTGGTCGAGTGACTTCTTGTCTGTTGGGAGACCGAAACGCGCGTTCAGGCGATGACGCCCAACCTTTGAAAGGTCGTACCGCTCTGGGGCAAAGAGCGTATTAACGTATGACTTCGCGTTGTCAGGGGTCGCCAAATCTCCGTCGCGCATGCGGCGGTGCACTTCAACGAATGAATCGTCGAGTGTCTGGGCAGTATCGTGTGCAAGCGTCTTTTCAACAGCAGCAGTAGCGATATCGTCACCGATGAATTTCTTAAGAATCTCATCACGTACACCAGCGCCAAAGATAGAAAGGAGGTTCGTAACCGGGAACTTACGCTTGCGGTCGATCTTCACGTAGATCGCTCCGTCAGCATCTGACTCAATCTCGATCCATACACCACGTGCAGGGATGAGCTTTGCGCCAAAGAAGTTACGTCCCTTGTTCTCTTCAGCCACAAAGAATGCGCCGAATGAACGAGCGAGCTGCGGTACGATTGCACGCTCAACGCCAGACACGATGAATGAGCCGTGTGGCGTCATCATCGGAATGTCAGTGAGGAAGATCTCCTGGGTCTTCTCTGATCCGAAGGTCTTGTTAACGAGCGTTACAGACGCCTTAAGAGGAGCCTCGTAGGTGCGCGCATTCTCGCGAGCTTCTTCCTCGGTGCCCTTAGGCTGTCCGATTTCAAAGCCGTCGAAACGAAGCTCGAACTTCTTACTCGAATAATCAGGAATCGGTGAGAACTCTTTGAAGAGTTCCTTGATGCCGTCCTCAAGAAGCCAGTTGAACGATTCCCTCTGGTGGCCTACCAGGTCCGGGAAGTCGACTCGTGGTGCACGGTATGCACCGAAGGTCTTCTGCACGAGCTTTTTCTGCTGCATGTCAGTTCGTATGGTTACGGTGTCTCCCTAAACGCCGAATGGGCACGTATACATACGTGCCGCGCCCCTCGTTCTTAGGAGACGCTGTTTTTAAAATGCGCACTAGTTTTCTGCCCCAATTCCCCGCGTATCGGTCGTTACTCAGTCGTATGGATACTATACCGTGAAGAAGCTATGAGGGTCAAGGAGACGGGTGGATAAGAAAAAGGCGGCTCCCGAAGGAATCCGCCTTTGCGCAGCCCTGTAGAGGACTGCAAGATGCTGTGATCAAACGCGATCGTCGAAGATCTGTCCGAGCCGGCTGGGATCGACGAACGCGCCGCCTTCATAGGGCGAGGACGCGCGCGCGTCATTGATCTCGCCGCGAGCGACCTGACGAAGATGGAAAGGTCGTGCGAACGTCATGTAGATGGCATAGGCCGCGATTCCGGCGATAATGCCGCCCAAGACGAGCTTGCCGATCGTCTCTCCGCCGAGCGCTGCGGCCAGCGTGACCGTCACGAAGATCTGAAACACCAGAACCATCGTGCGCACCTTGCCGTCGCGAACGATCCACAGCCTCATGGCCGCGAACTGCATGAGCATAGCTCCTGCTGCGATCAGAGCGCACATAAGCATATAGAACGTCATCGGGTTCCCCCCTAAGATTGTGACTTCCTGGAAACCAGGCTCGAAAACAATATACAACCATATGGTTGTATTGTCAATTCCCTCCTGAGATGAAGAGAGGGCGGGTCCGACCGGACCCGCCCTTCTGCTTACAGTCAATTGTAGTCGTGCGTGAACGGCTTGCCGAGGTCGTCGAGCTTGGGGCTTCTAGGCCTCGAGCGGTACTGCCCCGCCAGACTCAGCACGTATACCGGCTCATCCAGCATCGCCTCGCAGAACGACGTCTTCCTGATGTTTTTTATCGTCACCCAGTTGAGCCTTTCGATCTTCGTGCGCGTGAGCGCGTGCGGGAACCTGTGCTTCCGCGCAGCGCGAGCGAGCGAGCGCGATAGCTTTCCGGATCTCCTCGGAAGTACTTCCGGCAGTGCCCCCAGGCGCTTTGCATATTTCTTCCTTCGCGCTGAAAAACCAATCGAACATAGTCTGCCTCCCTTCCGGAACAATGTGCGTTCTGGAGAGTGTTAAGCACAGGTATATAAAAGAAAAAAGCGGACGCCGTAGCGTCCGCCTTCTGTTCCTCTCCTGCCGAAGCAGGAGAGGAACGAAAGATCAGTCTGTGTGTCAGCGTTCTGCCGACTAGCGCACGCCGCCGATGGCGAAGTTCCAGGACTGAACCTGGGCGCCCGAGGTGGCGTAGTTGATCTGCGTGCTGACCGAGGCCGGGTTGACCGCGGTGCCGTAGATCGTGCTGCCGCTGTTGGCGACGAACAGGCTGCTGGTGGCGATGGCGCCGGTCGAAACCGTGCCCTGGCCCGTGCCCGAGAACAGGCCCTGGGTATAGATGCCCTGACCCTGGCCCATGCCGAAGCTGTTCGCGCTGACGCCCGAGGACGCCAGATCGACGGCAGCGGTGCCGGTTCCGGTGAGCAGGAAGCCGGCCGAGTTGCTGGCCTGCCCCGTGTTCACGACGTAGTTCAGCTGGATGGCGGTGCCGCTCGCGTCGAGGGTGTTGCCCCCGGCGGTCTGCGACTGGCCGTAGCCGATGTCGTTCATGCTCGCGTAGTTGACGTTCGAGTGCATGACCAGGGCGGCCGCACCATCCGACGAGCCCGCGAAGGCGCTGATCGACTGGCCAGCGGGGCCATACATGCCGCCGCTGCCGTCACGGGTGAGCGTCGACTGAACGAAGCCGCCGGCGGAAACCAGCGCGCTGGCATTCAGCGAGGTGTTCGAGACGCCGTAGCCATAGGGGTTGTTCCCCTGATTGACGTAGGTGACCGAACCGATCGCGCCGTTGCCCTGCGTGTTGAAGGCGCCCGTGGACGAACCGGCGCCATTGGCGTTGAAGCCGAAGGTGCCGTTGCCGTTCCAGTTGGCGCCGACCGTGGTCGACTGCGCCGAAGCGGCCGAAGCCATGGCCAGAGCGGCGAACACGGCGGCGCCGGCGAGAAGCATCTTCTTCATGGTGGGTATTCCCTTTTTGTCAATTTGAAACCGGAGCACAGCGCTCCGGTCCCTCACAAGTGAGCCCCCTAAGGAAATCTCACTCCGGGACTGTAACATAGAAAAATCCGGATGCCAAGTCTTGGCATCCGGATTGTCTTCGTGGGAGACCCCGGAGGGTCTCCCTGTAGATAAGATACGGTTGTCGGTCAGGAAGGGACGTCGTAGACCCAGCGGACCGGCTGGACGTAGAACGTCGACTGGTTTACTTCAACCAGTCGCGCGAACGCTGAGACGATCCCGTCGCGAACGGCGGAATCCGCCGGAAGCACGTTGCTGCTGCCGGCTTCGACCGAGGCGATGTCCATGCTCGACGTCGGACGCGTCACCGTCGAGGTTCCCCCCGGGGTGGTTGCGACCGATGCCAGCGTGCTCGACACGGCTCCGAGGACCCGCGTGAAGTGGTAGCTCATGGTCGTCCCGCGGATGTCCGTTTGCACGTCCATCGAGGAAACGACCTCGCTGGTCCGAACATCGACGAGATGCAGCGTGACCGAGGCCGAAGCCAGGGTGTTGCGCATCGAGAAGCCGATACCGTCGACATCCGCGCCGCCGCCGCCGGTTTGCACCGAGGTGGAGTACGAGGAGATCGATCCGGTGACCATGTAGTTCGCGCCGACGAGCCCCCCTTCCGGCGCGTTGCGCTGGATGAGGCCGATGTTCCTGGTCTCAGTCTGGCCGGTGAGCGGATTGACCACCTGGCCGAACTGATGACCCATCGCGTACTCCTGGGCGATGATGCCCAGGTTGAACGGGTTGCGTTCGACGACCCGGAACCCCGAATTGCGCACGATGTGCACCAAGAGGTTCTGGCACGCCTGCGTCACCGCAGTCGAGTACCGCAGTGCGTCAGCGTCCTTGTGCTGGCCGGTTTCGTCCTTGCAGTCCCCCACCACGAACACGATGTCGCGGTTGACGTTCGCGGCCTGCCACTGAAGCTGATCGCTCAGTGACTGGCCGGAGGTAGTCACCGGGCCGTTATAGGGCGTCGGTGCTGACCGCGTCACGGTCGTAGTGGTCGTACATGCGGTGAGCGCGAGACCCGCCGCAAGGACGAGAGCCGCACGAAGCGGCGTCCTGAGAACTTTCATTTCAATCCAATCTGATTTTTGTTTCGAGAAGCCTTCGACCCGTGCCGCCCTAGTTGGGCGGACCCGAATCGTTGTTGTTGGACGACGTGTTCGTGGTGACGGTGCTGCCATCGCCCAGCGTCGCCGTGGTGGAGGCGTTGGTCGTGGTGTTGTTCTGCTGGCTGTCGCCGCCGAACGTCGTGTCGCGTCCCGTGTTCACGGTGAACGTGCCGCCGTTCAGAAGCTGACCGGTGGCGTTCACGTTGGTCTGGCCGCCCGTGACGTTCGTCACGGGTGTCGAATAGTCGTTGTAGACCGTGTTCGACACCGTCGGCGCGATATGGATGGTCGCCGCATTGCCGATACCGTTCACACGGACGGCAGCACGGTTGTCATAGTAGCCGGGATCGGCTTGCGCGCCGCCGGCGGGAGTGAGTGGACGCCACATGGTGACATCCTGCGCAGCAGCCGCCTGCGGCATGCCAGTCAGAACGATGGCGGCCGCGCTAAGCGCGGCAATCAGATTTGAGCGTTTCAAGTTCTTTTCCTTCAGGAAGAGGGGTTACTGGTTGGTCGGGTTGGTCACCACGAGTGACAGGAGAAAGCGTAACCGTGCGCGGATTAACCGGCACGGGGACTATTTCTTCCCGTTGCTCAGGGCGCGCGCCACCAGGGGCGAGCGGGTCGAACACGAGCCCGGATCGCGACAGGTCCAAAGGAACTGTCGGGGCCGGTTCGGGTTCGGGACGAGGAGGACACGAGGGGTCGTTGACCACCGGCGCCTTCTCGACATTCGGGTCCTGCGTGGCAGTGGCTGCGACCTGTAATAGTAAGGCCGCAGCTGCTGACGCGTAGAGCGCGAAACGTTGCATGCTTGTCTCCTTTCTTGAACCGTATCTTTTCAAGGACCAGTTCTGGTCCCATTAATAACACATCCTTGCCTGCAGGTCAATACTAGGTTCCTTTTGTAAGCTTCTTTGCTCGGAACTCATCGATCTTCTTATGATCTCCGGTCTTAAGGACGGGCGGGACCTTGTACTTCTTCCCTTCCCACTCAATGATCTCAGGACGAGTATAAACGTCTGGTGGTGCGATTCGACGTTCCTCTACTGATTCATCCTTTCCGAGGACTCCAGGAATGCGGCGTGTAATCGCATCAACCATAGCAAGTGCCGGTACTTCCCCTCCGGTATACACCGCTTCTCCAACCGCATAGGTCTTCAGGGTTCCCATCGTTGCGACAATCTTCTTCGCGCGCTCATCAATACCCTCGTAGCGACCGCAGACAAATACTACTTCGTCATACTTGCCCAGAAGGTCGGCGTCTTTGTTCGTAAACTGCTTGCCTGAAGGACTGAACCAGATGATGGCTTTCGTTCCCTTGCGACGTCCGAGAGATTTCTTAACCGCCTTCACCACCGGAAGCGCCGTCATAACCATGCCAGGACCTCCGCCATATGGGCGTTCATCAACCTTCCCCCATCGATTCGTTACGTAGGTACGCGGAGACTGGTAGTCGACAGACATCTTCTTGCTAGCTCTAGCGCGCCCAAGGATAGAAGCCGAAAGATACGCCTCGCAGGCTTCGGGGAAAAGAGTGATGAGGTGGAATCGAATCATAGATCGAAAAGAAGCGGCATAAGCCGCTTTCTTGTTACGCGATATCGCCTAACACTTGGTCGAGAGTCTTGTTCTCGCCAGAATCAAAATGCTTGCCACCCATAGGCTCGTTAATCTTTAGGTTAACGCGTGCATTGTGCTTCATACCCACAACACGAAGGAGAGTACGGATCGCCTTCGCAATATTTCCGTCCTTTCCAATGATCTTGCCCATATCTTCTGGAGCAACCGTAAGGGTAAGGAGTACACCCATTTCATCAACGGAACGCGCAATAACGACACTGTCAGGATTGTCGACGAGTGCCTTAACGGTGAGATCGAGATATGCGTGGTCTTGTTCCATAGAATCAGTTCGGCGGGTTCAGGATATTGGGTACGGGTAAAACGAGCGAGCGCTCGTTATGAGGCGCTTACGCAGCGGGTTCCTCAGCAGGAGTCTCTGGAGCAATTTCAGCAGGAGCAGCCTCTTCAGGTGCTTCAACAGATACTTCCTCCTGAGCAGGTGCCTCTTCAACAGGAGCATTGGCTGCTTCTTCTGCAGCCTTTGCACTAGCCGCCTCTGCCTTAGCCTTCTCCTCTGCAGCCTTTAGAGCTGCTGCCTCGTCTTCAGCGCGCTTCTTAGCGATGTTCTTCTCAAGGTTCTTCTTTGAGATAACTGCTGTCTTAGATCCTTCGAGAACGCCGTTCTTGATAAGGAGGTTCTTAAGAGATGGAGAAACCTGAGCTCCCTTTGTTATCCAATCCTTAATACGATCTGCCTTGTAAGTAATCTGCTTGGTCTTTGGATTGTACGTACCAACAAGGTCAACGTACTTACCCGCCTTTGGACCGGCGGTCTTCTCGAGTACTGCCATGCGGAAAGAGGCATCATTTTTGCGGCCTATGCGCTGGAATCGGATCATCAACATATGTGAAGGCTAGCGTACCAGATAGTAAGTAAAGGGTCAAACGAGGCTGTAAAAGAGAGCACTCGACCAGGGTCGAGTGCAAAGAGAACGGAAAGATCCGAAAGAGGGAGTGGCGAGCGGATATTGAGTCCGTTTTGCCACTCCAAGTCTCGCTCAGGATCGCCGGCGATGACCGACCTATAAAGCGTAGCATAACGCTCTATATCTGCTAAAGTTGTACACATCATGCAACCTACTAAAGATGCGGTCTTTGAAGGACCAATAACGATTATTAAAACAGGCAAAGGATTCTTCACCTTTGATCCCGATGAAGAGGATCTCTTTATCTCTGGCGAGAACCTCGGCGGTGCCTTCCCGGGCGATACCGTACAGGTACAGTTCACAGGATTCGATACAGACCCACGCACCGGAAAGAAACGAGGAGCCGGAAAAGTTATTGAAGTTCTTACGCGCAGTCGCGAAACCTTCGTGGGAACACTCATTGAGAACAAAGAGGAGAATCTCATCATGATGAAGCCAGACTGGAAGAAGATGTATGTTCCCTTCGTCGTTAAGGGTGAATCGCTTCCACTCGGGCAGAAAGTGGTTATCCGTTTCAAAGGCTGGAACCAGCATCAACCCTACCCATGGGGAGAGCTCGAAGAGATCATCGGACCGGCCGGAGAACATGAGACCGAGATGCGTGCCCTAGCCATGAGTCAGGGCTTCCGCTCTGACTTCCCACCCGGCGTTATGAAAGAAGCGGCGTACCTCGAAGCGAACGGCAAGCAGATGCTCGCCGACGGTGCCTTGGAGGGCATCAAGGCTGGTACGCGTAAGGATTTCCGTGGCACGCCGACCTTCACTATCGACCCGTTCGATGCGAAGGACTTCGATGACGCGCTTTCCGTAAAGACGCTTCCGAACGGCAACTACGAGATCGGCGTACACATTGCGGACGTGTCGCATTTTGTGCGTCCTGGTACTGCTATTGATGACGAGGCACGTGCACGTGCAACCTCCGTATACCTCGTAGATCGTACGATCCCGATGCTCCCTCACATCCTCTCGACCGATCTCTGTTCCCTCAACCCGAACGAAGACCGCCTTTCCATGTCAGCAGTATTCGAGCTCGACAGCCAGGCAGGCATCGTCTCACGGTGGTTTGGTCCTACGGTCATTCACTCCGACAAGCGTTTCACCTATGAGAACGCACAGGAAGTCCTCACGAACCAGGAAGGCGAGATGCTCGAAGAGCTCAACATCCTAAAGAAGCTGGCGGATCAGATTCGTGCACGCAGAACCAGCAAGGGCGCTATCTCCTTCGATACTCCTGAAGTGAAGGTGCTCATCGACGAGACAGGCAAGCCAACCGATATCGTACTCAAGAACCGCATCGATACGATGCTCGTCATCGAGGACTTCATGTTGTTAGCTAACGAAGCTATCGCTGAGTTCTTAAGCGAGGAAGTAAAGAAGAAAAAGGAATCATCGATATACCGCGTGCACGATCGTCCTGATGCGGATCGCATCGAGACCTTATCTGCATTCCTCAAGGTGATGGGATACGAACTCCCCGTCTTAGCGGGCAGAGTGAAAGGTGACGATATGAACAAGCTTCTCGCACAAGTAACAGGCAAGCCTGAGGAATATCTCATCAAGACCGCGACGCTTCGTTCCATGGCAAAGGCGGTGTACACCACGAAGAATGTCGGACACTTCGGTCTCGCGTTTGAGTTCTACACGCACTTCACCTCCCCTATTCGTCGCTACCCAGATCTCCTTATCCATCGCCTCACAAAGCACTACACCGTGAACGGTGAATTCACTAAGGCGGAACAGGCTGAGCTCGATCAGCTCGCAACTCATTCGAGCGAGCGCGAGGCAGCGGCCGTTGAAGCTGAACGCGACTCCATCAAGATGAAGGTGGTCGAGTTCATGAGCGAGCATGTCGGCGAAGAGTTCGATGCCGTCATCTCCGGAGTATCAGATCGTGGACTATTCGTGGAGCTTAAAGAAACCCGTGCTGAAGGAATGATCCGGGTTCGCGAGATCGGCGACGATTACTTTGTCTACGATGAAAAGCGATACCGACTCATTGGCGAGAAGACGAAAGTTGAGTACGCTCTCGGCGATCCGATTCGTGTGAAGCTTGAAGCAGCACGACTTCCTGAGCGAGAACTCGATTTCTCCCTCATCAAGGCATAAAGAAAAAGAGCTCCGATATCGGAGCTCTTTTCTTATACGCTCTTGCCGTCGTAGGCCATTCGCGTGAGTGTATTGAGATCTACATCGTCGATCGTGCGTACATTTATCGCGAATGACTCTGAACCATCCGGTCCCTTTCCTCGCCCAAAGACACCAATGCCACACGTCGTGCAGAATTGGTGATCGATCACCTCTTTATTGAAGCGGTACGTGGTGAGCGAATCTTCACCTTTGATGATCGTCACTGCGGTCGCAGGTACCATCGCGAGCAAGTATCCCTTCATCGCGCAGTACGAGCAGTTACACTCGATGACTGACTGCGAAAGGTCGACGTCCACGGTGTACATGACGTTCTTACAATGACAGGCTCCGGTATGTGGTTGCATAGGGTTATGAGGTTCTCGCTTCCAGTATACGGGTAAGCGCGAGAGCGTATGCCGCTTCCCGAAGCGTTATGTTTCGCTCTGCCGCGAAGTCAGCGACGTCGCGATACGCATCACGCATCGTATCGCGTAGACGCTCCGTCACCCGCTCATGCGTCCATGTCTCGCTTGAGCGGTTCTGAAGCCACTCGAAATAGGATACGGTTACGCCGCCCGCGTTCGCGAGCACATCAGGAACCACCCCGACAGCACGTGCTGTGAGGAGCTCATCTGCTTCTGGGGTTACAGGACCGTTCGCCACCTCAAGCACTACGGTTGCCATGATGTCTCCCGCATTCTCTTTCGTCACCACCTCTTCAAGCGCTGCCGGAATAAGGACATCGCAGGCAGCCGTAATAACACTTGCTGCGGTGCCTGGTGTTCCGTAGCCCTCTGCATCGTGTACGGACTTCCCTGACTCCTTGAGAGCGAGCACGTGACTGATATCGATTCCTTCAGGATTAAGGAGTGTGCCATGACTATCTGCGAGTGCTACCACCTTCCCTCCATACGTTTCAACGAGACGCGCAGCCTGAGCACCCGCGTTCCCTGCGCCCTGTATCGCAACTTCAACTCCTTCCATGCTGCGGTGCTGATCTTCGAGCACGGCTTCAAGAACATAGAGCGCTCCGTCAGCAGTTGCGGTATCACGTCCAAGGATACCTCCCTTATCAATAGGCTTTCCCGTAATCATTGCAGGAGCAGTCATACCCGTTATGGTTTCGTACTCGTCGAGCATCGCGGCCATGATCGCGGGCGTGGTGTACACGTCGGGCGCGGGCACGTCTTTCTCCGGACCAAGGTGTTCTGCGAATGCACGAACATACGCGCGACCAAGGCGCTCAAGCTCACCCTTTGAGAGCTGCTTCGGATCTACGGTTACACCACCCTTAGCGCCTCCAAACGGTACATCAACAACAGCACATTTAATGGCCATCATGGCAGCGAGTGCTGACACCTCATCCTCATCAGCCTCAGGATGAAAACGAATACCTCCCTTATAGGGACCGCGTGAATTATCAAACTGCACGCGATATGCCGGATACGTATTGGTACTTCCATCATCCATGAGCACCGAAAGGTCTGCACGAAGGATCTGGTCCGGGGTCATGAATGACGCACGGTCTTCTTCAGAAAGCTTGAGCAAGTCAGCTGCCTTTCCTACGTTGTATTTAAAGTAATCAAATGCGGCCATAGAAGTATTGGTTTAGGTGTGGGCAAAGCATACGCCTCTTATAAAAGCAGTCTATGGGGATAAGAAGACGCCCACACGGTAACCGTGTGGGCGTTCAGCATGTCTTTGTTTCCTTAAACAAGGATTTGAGAGGTACGCGGCGAACGCGCCATGCATCAATACGGCCGAGTCGTTTCATCCTTCGGCCAAAGTGACTCAAAGGTATCGGCTTCCCTTCCTTCAGGAGCTGTTCTAGTTTTTTATTGGCCTCATACATCGCTGCATTGGGCTCGAACTTGGTTCTGGTCTCGCCCGTAGGAGCGAGAGGGTTATGAAAGGTCACCTCCATGACAACCCTCCTTTCTGTGGTCCGTTATAGAGAACTTCATCTAATAACGCAAGGATTCCTACTTTGCTACGGCTGCTGCTTCCTCAAACTTAACGGAGAGAAGCTTTGAAATACCATCATTCCCCATCGTGACACCGTAGAGGATACCCGCGCGACTCATGGTCTCTCTGTTATGCGTAATAACGATGAGCTGGGACTTCTTAGAAAGTTCCTCGATCATGTCTCCATAACGGCGCGAGTTCGCCTCGTCGAGTGCAGCATCGGTCTCATCGAGGATGAGGAACGGTGGCGGATTAACCTGACTCATCGCAAAGATAAGCGCGATAGAGGTAAGCGCACGTTCTCCTCCGGAAAGCTGCATAAGAGCCTGCACCCGTTTCTTTGGAAGGTTCACCGATATCTCGATACCGGGCTTCTGATTCTTCTGTCGCTTAGGAGCATCCTCAAATTCTTCATCCTCTTCCTCATCTTCAGAGGAAGGTGTGAGGTCTTCAAGCACGAGACGTGCACCTCCTCCCCCAAACATCACACTGAAGAACGAGCCGAATGATTCGTTAACCAACTGGAGTCCTTCTGCAAAACTCTTCTGAAGCTCTACATCAAGATCAGCGATAAGTTCGCGAAGACCCAGTGCCGACTTCGCAAGATCCTCAAGCTCGCTGATGAGGAATGCTTCACGCTCTGTTGCTTCCTTATACTCACTCCTCACATCTTCGCCTGAACCGCCTGCTTCTTCTACGCGAATCTTAAGACGCTCTAGAGCACGCTTTCGATCTTCCTGTGTGCGGCGTTCTTCTGAAGGAGCGGATGAGAGGGGTTCGTATGAAAGTGCATTTACGCCAACAAGCGCAACAACCTCGTGCTTCCCCTGCTCCATCTCTTCAAGAAGATAATCAAGCTCACCCATACGTGCAGACAACCGTGCTCGCTCTCCTTCAGCTTTTGCCTTCTTGTCAGCGAGTTCTAGAAGACGTCGGTTCTGTTCGCGACCCGTCTCTTCGTGTGCCATGGTTGCTTCACGTGCTTTCGAAAGGATGTTTCTAGCCTGCTCAACCTCCTCCAAAAGAAGACGGTCCTGTGATGCGAGGTCACTACGCTTTGCCTCGAGTTCATGAGCAGCCTGTTCCTCCTCAAGCATCAAGTCATCGCTTCCTGTGCCGTATCGCTCAAAGAATGCACCAATGGCCGTACGGAGCGTTTTAAGGGCTGCGAGGACCGCACCAGGCTCAGCATGTTCTACCGCTTCCACCTGTTTATCTACTTCTTCTCGAAGCGTCTTCAAATCTTCTCGAGGCACCTTTACATACGGATCGTGTGCGACTGCAACACTTCTGCGCTTTGCTTCGTTTAATGCACCCTCAACACGTCCGATATCGCGCGCGAGTTCTGAGCGCTCATTGGTGAGGCGATCAAGTTCACGCTCTGCTTTGCGAACCGCTTCAGATCGTTTCATCCCTTCGACATCGGTCGTCGCACGCTCCTCGAACGCATGGAGTTCTGTCTCAAGTACCGCAACGCGTTCTGAAACATCACGCAGTGTTGCTTCGGTGTTCGTTCGCTCAGACTGTATATAAATCTCCTCTATCGCGAAGTATGTCTGGCTCGCGCTACGCAGTTCTTTTGAAAGTTCTTCTGCGCGCTCGAGACGCTCCACCTGCTTCGCGAGGAACCTGATATGCGGAGCGATCTCTCTACGGAGTGCTTCCACCTGCGCGACGTTCTCCTCGGTCTTCTCGAGTTTCCTCTCTGCTTCCTGCTTCTTGAATTCAAACACGCGGAGCCCGAGCGCATCCTCGAGCATGGAGCGACGCTCGCGGGGCGCAGCCGTGAGGATACGGTCTGCTTCTCCCTGAGAGATGATATGGTGCCCGGTCTCGCCAATGTTCGCGCTTGCAAGAAGTTCTTGTACATCACGAAGACGGACCTTTGATCCGTTAATCGCGTA